>ERZ1047821.2728-NODE-2728-length-10501-cov-7.077925_pt1 | contig 10501 bp, 7 predicted proteins | sample MGYA00383096_ERZ1047821 | MGnify/ENA primary metagenome ERZ1047821 (study PRJEB29581, sample SAMEA5548366) | metagenome | biome: marine; feature: coastal; material: water | depth 25 m | study: Short-term variability in the microbial, nano- and picoplankton... | reverse complement strand
GGTGCATGATCACACTGCATTATTCGGACGAGGTAGCTGCAGCACTGCAAAGAAACGCACCTATTGTTGCGCTTGAAAGCACAATCATTACCCACGGCATGCCATTTCCCCAGAATTTGGAAACAGCACGTCTGGTTGAGGATGAAGTTCGTAAATCAGGCGCGATTCCAGCAACGATTGCCGTACTATATGGCCAGCTTCACATTGGGTTGTCGGACGATGAACTGACCGATCTTGCGCAAGCTAAGAACGTCTCAAAGCTTTCTCGGGCGGATCTGGCTGCGTGTATTGCCAAGGGTGAAACCGGTGCTACGACCGTTGCGGCAACGATGATCGCAGCAAAGGCGGCTGGAATTCATGTCTTTGCGACTGGAGGGATTGGCGGAGTTCATAGCGGCGCAGAGGATAGCTTTGATATTTCAGCAGACTTGCAAGAGCTTGCCCAGACAGATGTGATCGTAGTGGCCGCAGGTGCAAAGGCGATTTTGGACTTGCCAAAAACTTGGGAGGTTCTTGAGACGTTGGGCGTTCCCGTCATTGCATTTGGTCAAGACCAGCTGCCTGCGTTTTGGTCTGCAACGTCACCTCACCCTGCGCCGATCCGCTTGGATTCCGGCGCAGAAATCGCCGATGCTGCGAAGCTGCGCAAAGCCTTGGGTGTTCCGGGCGGTCATCTGGTGTGCAATCCAATCCCTGCGCATGCAGAGATTTTGGAAGATGCAATTGGTCCGATTATTTCGAAAGCATTGTCCGAGGCAGAGACCTCAAACATCCAAGGGAAAGCCGTGACGCCATTTCTTTTGCAGCGCATTTTTGAACTGACCGACGGGAAATCTCTCGAAGCCAACATTCAACTTGTCCTCAATAATGCGCGTTTGGCATCACAAATTGCAATCGAGATGGGTTAAAGTCGGTTTTGGACGTCTCTTTGTATCAAAGTGATATTGTGTGACCGTTTCTAGCCGCCATATAGTGCGCGAGAAACCATTGAGCGAACATTATGACCACTCCTTTTGACGAAATGAAACCAAAGCGCCCTGGCCTGATCTCTCGGCTTCGGTCGAGCTTTCTTACAGGTCTTGTCGTTATCGCGCCGGTCGCGATGACAATTTGGCTGATTTGGTCAGTTATCGGCTGGATTGATTCAGTCGTGTTACCGCTGGTTCCCGGTGACTTTAGTCCCGGCGAATACACAGGCATTAATCTGCGCGGGTATGGTTTGATAATCTTCCTGATTTTCACCGTGATTGTGGGGTGGATTGCCAAGGGCATCATGGGGCGATCGCTTATCAGTTTCGCCGAAGGTCTTGTCGTCCGAATGCCGGTCGTTCGGTCGATCTATTCAGGTGTAAAGCAAATCGCGGAAACGGTTTTTGCACAAACGGACCGAAGCTTCGAAAAAGCCTGTCTAATTCAATATCCACGCAAGGGCATTTGGGCCATTGGCTTCATCTCAACCGAAGCAAAAGGTGAAGTGGCAAAAGAAGCGGGCGACAACGGCACCATTCTAAGCGTCTTCGTCCCCACAACGCCAAACCCCACTTCGGGCTTTCTTCTGTTTTTTCCGAAGGAAGACGTCATCGAACTCGACATGTCGGTGGAAGAAGCTGCCAAGCTGGTGATCTCGGCGGGCCTCGTTTATCCGAATATGGGTGAGTCTTCGGATGAACCGATCACTGAAGACAATTCTGCTTAGAGAGCCGTCCAGCCGCCATCAACGCTTATTGTAGTTCCAGTGATTTGCGCTGCTGCATCTGAGCACAAGAATGCTGTCGTTCCGCCCAATTGCTCAACCGTGGCAAACTCGCGCGATGGCTGACGGGCGAGCATGACTTTCTTAACAACCTCGTCACGCTCCATGTCATGTGCTTTCATTTGATCAGGAATTTGCGCTTCGACCAATGGCGTTAGGACGTAACCCGGACAAATTGCGTTTGCCGTAATAGGCTCTTCTGCCGTTTCAAGAGCAACAGTTTTGGTTAGACCGACAACACCGTGCTTTGCAGCGATGTAGGCGGACTTATAAGGCGAGGCGGTCAAACCATGGGCCGAAGCAATATTAACAACCCTGCCCCAACCTGCTTTGCGCATCATCGGCAAAGCAGCGGCCGTGGTATGAAAGGCTGAGCTGAGATTGATAGCAATAATAGCGTTCCATTTATCTACGGGGAACTCGTCAACCGGTGCAACATGCTGAATTCCTGCGTTATTGATCAGGATATCGCAGGTCCCAGCCTGCGTTACCAATGCGCGACAATCGTTAGGATCAGACATATCTGCACGAATGTATCTGGCGGAAACGTTGAACTCGTCAGCGATCGACTTGGCAAGCTGGTGATCATCTTGCGAATCCGTGAATGAATTGAGAATCACATTTGCCCCAGCTTTCGCTATTTCACGCGCGATCCCTAAACCGATTCCCGAGTTTGAACCTGTGATAACTGCGGTCTTGCCTTTAAGCGTCATTCCCTGCCTCCAATGCATCTGATTGCCAATAAAATAACATGCTGCACCTGCAAAAGGCGAGATGACAAAAAGGGAAATTTGGACAAAAAAACGCCGGCACAAGGCCGGCGTAAAGTTATTGAGGCAGGTTTCATACAGGCAAGAAACCTATCGAGCAGTAGGTCATTTATACTCAATTCAATCCAAAGGTCCAAGCTTAAAGTGTTAATCTTTGGATTGTGTCCACTTTGGAACCAATGGGTTTCCAAAAATAAGGGTCGCAATTTGAATGAGTTGCGCGTCGATATTAACATTTGTCCGACTTTCGTGGCATAGGGTTGGTATGGTTTTGTGGTAGCCCCACTGAATGTAGCCGCGCTGGACAGGTCTTGATCGTACAGCCTTCCGGTTCTGCGCGCGATCAAATGCTAGGGCTGTTTGGCAAAGCTACGTGGTCTTGATCTGTTGGTTGGATGAGTCGACCGAGGGCCCACTCAAATCAGAGAATCACTTCGATCAGCTTGCCGTGGACTGATTGTTGCATTAATCACTTTGGCTATTGGAGATAAGCTTCAACAATCAACAGGGTTCCGCCATGCGTAAATTTTTCTTACTGCTAACTTGCATACTGTCACTTTCAGCATGTTCGACCATCGAAGGCCTTGGCCGCGATGTTTCAGGTGGTGCCCGCACAATTCAGGGATGGTTCTAAAAATGCGTAAAGTCGCACTTATCGCGGTCGTGATCGGCCTTTCGGCGTGTACACCAGCAAACATGGCTGCAGGCACAATAGGCGGCGCTGCAAAAGGTACCGTTCAAACAATCGGCAATTGGTTCAAGTAATCAATTCAACGCGGTAACCCAGAGGATGTTGGCATCCTCTGAGCTTACTGAAATTACATTGTGGCCCATGGCAGCGTCGTAGTAGGCGCTGTCACCTCGGCGCATTTCGATTGGCTCATAGAATTCGGTGAAAAGACGGATCACACCCGTTAGCACCAATAAAAATTCTTCTCCGTCGTGGCGCACCCATCCATCAAATTCTTCAATGCTTCGCGCCCGAATACGCGCCCGATAAGGTAGCATTTTTTTCTTCGTCAGGCTTTCTGCAAGAAGCTCGTGTTCGTAAGTCGTTGTGGCATGATTACTGCCCGCATCGCTGCGTGTAATGGCCATACGACCGTTTATTTGATCCCGCACCGGTGGCGTGAACAATTGCGGCACTGAAATTTCAAGCCCAAGAGCCAGCTTTTTGAGAGCGTCATACGTCGGTGACATTTGGCCGTTTTCAATTTTGGACAAAGTGGATCGCGCAAGACCTGCATGGTTTGCCGCTTGCTCTAGTGTCCAGTTACGCTCTTTGCGAAGATCTCGTACGCGTTCGCCCAAGTTCAACGGTTCAATGGTTTCGTCTTCGCTTTCAGAGCGCGCGATTGAGATCAGCGATTTTGGGTTTTTTTCATCCATGAGCGGGTTTTAAAAGGCGCAGCATGAACTTGCAACTGGCGACAAGCCCCCCTAGCAACGGCTTATGCTATCTGTTTTTGATCAGGGCGCCCTGCCTCCTTGCCCCAATGATTTCAATCTGGCGCAGTATGTTTTGCAGCATGCAGACGACACGCCAAATAAAACTGCTTTGGCGGTTCTTGGCTTGTCAGGATCAAGCCTATGGACCTACGCAGAGTTGAAGTCCGCAGTTTTAGGGACAGGCAACGGGCTATTGGCCAGCGGGTTAAAACCTGGCCAACGAGTGCTGATGCGGTTGGGGAATACAGTAGATTTTCCGATTGCCTATCTTGGTGCCATTGCCGTTGGCCTGGTTCCAATCCCGACGTCTTCCCAATTAACTGGTGCCGAAGTCGCAAAGATTTTCACGATGGTCGAACCCGACGGAGTGCTATTTGACCCGAACGTCGATTGCCCAAAGGATTTTGCCTGCAAGTATCTTTCTACCGATGATCTTCACGACTTTCGAATGCTGCCGCCTGCTGACTTCCAGTTGGGTGATCCAAATCGCTTAGCGTATATCTTGTTCACTTCAGGAACCTCAGGGAAACAAAGGCCTGTCGCCCACGCGCACCAGGCGATTTGGGCGCGTCAAATGATGTGGAGAGATTGGTACGGCATTTCGGCAAGTGATCGCCTGCTTCATGCTGGTGCATTCAATTGGTCATTTACTCTCGGAACTGGGCTACTTGATCCATGGTCTGTAGGGGCAACGTCTTTGATTTTGCGAGATGGCACAGCGGTTTCTGCATTGCCCGATCTTCTTAAACAGCATGAGGTATCCATTTTCGCTGCAGCTCCGGGCGTGTATAGGCAACTACTTTCGTCAGGCCAAAAGTCGAAATTTCCAAAACTTCGACACGGCCTTTGTGCTGGAGAGAAGCTTTCGGAAAACATTCGAGATCTATGGCAACACGCGACAGGATTGCATTTACACGAGGCTTTTGGAATGTCCGAGTGCTCAACCTTCATAAGTGCCTCGCCAACCTCGCCAATGACAGATCGACTAGGTCACCCGCAAACTGGCAGGCGCGTAGCAATCGTAGGTCCAGATGGACCGGTTCCGATTGGCGACGTCGGTCAAATTGCAATCTCTTCACGCGACCCTGGGCTAATGCTGGGCTATCTAAACGCTCCAGATGAAACCAATGCCAAGTTTCAGGATGAATGGTTTCTTACAGGCGATCTAGGGGCCATGCATAAAGACTTTAGTGTTTCATACCACGCTCGCGCAGACGACATGATGAACGCAGGTGGTTTTCGCGTGTCCCCGCTTGAGGTCGAAGCAGTCCTTCAAGCACACCCAGAAATTTTCGAAGTCGCGGTGCGCGATGTTGAGGTAAAACAAGATGTGCGTATTATCGCCGCCTTTTACACCTCGGACGAACCTATTTCGAACGATGTGTTGCAAGTGTTTGTCGTCGACAAACTTGCACGCTACAAGCAACCGCGTATCTATCAGCGCGTTGACGCTTTGCCCCGCGGCACAAACAACAAACTGCTACGAAAAAAGTTAGAATTGGACGCGAACCTAAATGAGACTTGATATTCTTTCTGATCCGATTTGCCCTTGGTGTTTTATCGGGAAAAAACGTCTTGAAGATGCAATGACACAGCGCCCAAATCATCCGTTTGAAATTCAGTGGCATCCTTTTCAGTTGAATCCTGAGATGCCACCGGAAGGCATGGATCGGCGGGAATATTTAGAATCCAAATTTGGGGGTAAACGTGGGGCAATTGATGTCTATTCAGACATCGCTAAACACGCCGAAGAAGCCGGTTTGGAGTTGGATTTTGGTGCGATTGAACGCACACCCAGCACATTGAATGCCCACCGGTTAATTCACTGGTCGGGCTTCGAGGGCAAACAATATGACACCGTCGATGCTTTGTTTCGCGCCTACTTTATGGATGGCCGCGATATTGGTGACGCGGAGATACTCGCAGATATTGCAGACGGTCAGGGAATGGATGCTGCCGCTATCCTAAAGATGCTGAAATCAGATTTGGACCTTGAGGGTATCAAAGAGCGTGACGCTGAGGCTCGCAAGATGGGCGTCAACTCGGTCCCGACCTTCATCGTGGCTGGTCAACACGCTGTCCCCGGGGCACAGTCGGCCGAGCTTTGGATGAATGTAATCGACGAATACACCGGCTCGGACGCGCCTCTCCAATGAACCTGTTCAAGTTTATAACAGTCTTTGCGACTTTGGCCCTTATCGTCGTTGCCGGCACCATTTTCTTCCACGCGGTCGAAGAATGGAGTTGGCTTGATAGTTACTTCTTCACAGTCATCACACTTTCGACCGTGGGGTATGGCAGTCTTGTCCCAGCAACGGCTATTGGAAAAATTGGGACGACCGTTTTCATTTTCCTAGGGCTTGGCGTTTTTGCAGTCGCCATCCAGCAGTTTGGGATATTCGCGATGCGTAAACGCGAAGAGCACACTGAGTGGCTGATTGCTGGTTTGGGCAAAAAGGGACATGAAAAGCCAGCCAATATTGATGCGCCGGGCTCGGACGCCAATACCGATTAACCTTTTGCTTTTTTGGCCTTTTTCGCTGCAATAGCCTTTTCAGCAAGATCGCGCGCAATAGCAAACGCGCCTTTGATTTTATCGCTATCTTTCTTCCAATCGCGTCGGACAACGATTTTGTTATCTTTGACTTTGGCCAGCCCACGCTGATCCTTGATAAAGGTCACCAAGCCGTCGGGTGAAGCAAACTTGTCGTTGTGAAACTGAATGGTCGCGCCTTTTGGACCGCCATCCAATTTTGCAATACCGGCCTTTTTGCACATCGCCTTGATACGCACGACCAATAGCAAAGTGTTCACTTCCTTGGGCAGCTTACCAAACCGGTCAATCAGTTCGGCGGCAAATCCTTCCAATTCGACCTTGGTCGATAGCGAAGACAGACGACGATAAAGCCCCAGTCTTACGTCCAAGTCAGGAACGTAAGCTTCTGGGATCAGCACAGCGACACCAAGATTGATCTGAGGGGCCCATTGGTCGTCAACCTCAGACAGCCCTTCCATTCCGCCAGCGCGAATTTTGGCAATCGCTTCCTCAAGCATGGATTGGTACAGCTCATAGCCCACATCACGCATCTGGCCGGACTGTTCTTCGCCCAGTAAATTACCGGCACCGCGAATATCGAGGTCTTGTGACGCCAGCGTAAAACCAGCCCCTAGCGTATCGAGCGATCCAAGAACACGAAGGCGTTTTTCGGCGGTAGTTGTAAGTCTTGCGCGGGGTCTGGTGGTCAAATACGCATACGCGCGTGTTTTTGAGCGCCCAACCCTTCCACGAATTTGGTAAAGCTGCGACAGGCCGAACATATCCGCGCGATGCACAATCATTGTGTTGGCAGTCGGGATATCCAAGCCAGATTCGACAATAGTCGTGGCCAGCAGAATGTCGAATTTGCCATCGTAGAACGCGTTCATGCGATCATCCAACTCACCTGATGCCATCTGCCCGTGGGCAACGACGTAGGTCAGTTCAGGAAGCTGTTCTTTCAGGAAGTCTTCAATCTCGGGCAAATCACTGATGCGCGGAACGACGAAGAAGCTTTGCCCACCACGATAGTGTTCGCGAAGTAGCGCCTCGCGGATCGTAACGGCGTCGAATTCACTGACATAGGTGCGGATCGCTAGACGGTCGATAGGTGGGGTGCTAATTATTGACAGATCGCGAACACCACTAAGTGACAATTGCAAAGTCCGAGGGATTGGCGTTGCGGTTAGCGTCAGGACGTGAATGTCGCTGCGCATTTGTTTAAGGCGTTCTTTGTGGGTCACGCCAAAATGCTGTTCCTCGTCAACAATCAGTAGGCCGAGATTTTTGAACCGGATACTTTTGGCCAGTAACGCATGGGTGCCGATGACGATATCAACGGTTCCTCGGGCAAGCCCGTCGCGTGTTGCATTGGCTTCCTTTGTTGAGACAAAGCGAGAGAGTTGACGAACCTCTAGCGGGAATCCACGAAATCGCTCGGCAAACCCTTTGGCATGCTGGCGGGACAATAAAGTCGTTGGGGCAATGACCGCCACCTGAACGCCGGACATAGCCGCAACAAATGCGGCCCTAAGCGCGACTTCCGTTTTACCAAAGCCCACATCGCCACAAACCAACCGATCCATCGGCTGTCCCGAGGACATGTCATCCAGAACGTCGCTTATCGCGCCCAGTTGATCGTCGGTTTCTTGGTAGGGAAAGCGGGTTAGGAAGCTTTCCCAAATGCCAATAGGTGGGTCGAGCACAGGGGCTTTGCGTAGTGCGCGCTCCGCAGCGATGCGGATTAGCCGGTCCGCCATATCGCGAATACGTTGCTTGAGTTTGGCTTTCTTTGCCTGCCAAGCACCGCCACCCAATCGATCGAGCAAGCCTTCCTCGTGGCCATATCTGGATAGCAGTTCGATGTTTTCTACAGGCAGATAAAGCTTTGAATTGTCAGCGTATTCTAGAAGTAAACATTCATGCGCCGCGCCTGCGGCGGTGATGACTTCCATCCCAAGATAGCGTCCAATCCCGTGATCGACGTGCACGACCAAATCTCTCGGGGAAAGGCTCTGCGCTTCGGTAAGGAAGTTTTCGGCGCGTCGCTTTTTGCGAGGTGCGCGAATTAGACGGTCGCCAAGAACGTCCTGTTCGGAAATTACCGTTAGGGTATCGGTCTGAAACCCGTGCTCAAGCCCCCAAACGATCAAATGCAATCCGTGCTTTCCAACCGAACGGAAGTCCTTGATTGGGATAGATTCTGCCAAGCCCTCGTCTTCGATTAAACCTGTAAGTCGTTCGCGCGCGCCCTCAGAATAGCTGGCGACGACAACTGGACCTTTTTCCAGTCGCACTTTTAGATGCTCTGCAAGCGCCCCGAACAGACTAATGTTTTCTTGCTGCCGTTCAGGCGAGAAGTTTCGACCGATACGACCACCAGCGTCAATAACACCCGGACCAGTTGGCATTGGCAGGGGTGAGAATTGAAGGACGCGATGGGACTTTATTGCCTGCTCCCAAGCGTCATCGGTCAAGTACAGAAGATGCGGTGGTACCGGTTTATATACCGAGCCCATACGGCCCTTTTCCGACAGCGCATGGAGCCGTGTATCATATTGATCTTCAACACTTTCCCAACGAGAAAGACGAATTGGTGTAGACTGATCGTCGAGCGTTAATGAGGCCCCGGGGATGTAGTCAAACAGCGTTTCCAGTTTTTCATGGAAAAACGGCATCCAATGCTCGACGCCTTGATATTTCTTTCCTGCACTGACGGATTCATAAAGCGGATCATCCGTGCCAGCCGCGCCAAATTCGATCCGGTAGGACTGACGAAAACGGGTTATCGCAGCGTCGTCTAGAATAACCTCGGAAACTGGCGCCAACTCGATCGAGTCGAGCTTGTCCGTTGTCATTTGCGTGCCAGCATCAAACTTACGAATGCCATCAAGGATATCGCCAAACATATCCAATCGCACAGGACCCGTGTCGCCAGGGGGAAAGATATCGATGATTCCGCCGCGAATTGCATAGTCGCCGGGTTCCATGACTGTAGGGCTCTGCGCAAAGCCCATGCGCACAAGGAAGTCCCGCAATGCCTTTTCGTCTAAACGTTCACCCACAAAGGCCGAGAACGCCGCCGACTTTAGGATCTCACGCGCTGGAACCCGCTGAGTTGCTGCGTTCAGGGTCGTAAGCAAAATGTAGCGTTTGGGCATTCCATGAACGAGAGCCGCCAAGCACGCCATACGCGCTGCTGAAATATCTGCGTTGGGAGAAACACGATCATAAGGAACACAGTCCCAACCCGGAAAAACGAACACGGGAACGTCTGGGGCAAAAAGTGTCAGCGTTTCTTGAATTGCAGCCAAACGGCTTGCGTCTCGGGCGATGTGGCAAACTGGGGTGCCGGATTTCTCCATCTCATCAAGGATGAGTTTGGCGTCAAAGCCCTCGGGTGCGCCGCCGACTGAAATTTTTGCAGGATTGGACATTGGTCACCAGTCAGACTTCAACGAAATAGAGCGTTCACTTACCTTAGCTTAGGTCCAAGGGAAACTCGAAACAGTGATGACATAAAGCATGCCCCAAACCGACGTTACTGAAATTGAGAATAGGCCGATAAATTGAATTGTAAGCCTCAAGCGACGGAAGACCTTATAGAGTTCTTCGCCCTCTGGCATGCTTGCGTCTAGCTTGCGTGCGGTTCGAACCGAGAACCACCCAACAAAGACCATCGGGAAGGTAAGTAGAAACACCGCCTGAAAAAACTCAATCCGGTAGTAAAACCCAAGAAGTAAGCATCCCGTTAGGAAGAAGCTGACCAATGTCGACATCGCAAGGCCGGCGGTTTTCTGGATGTTCTTGATCCGGGCAATGTTGATGCGCAAAAGCTGGTGAACGCGTTCTTGAACCTCGCCGCCTTCATTTCTGGCGCGATGCACCAAATCGGACGGTACACCTAAAATCCAATGGCTCGCCGATGACCACGCGACAGTAATAAGGATCCAAAACCAAATGCTTGAAAAAGAATTGGTTTCAATCAGTCTA
>ERZ1047821.2725-NODE-2725-length-10514-cov-4.649393_pt1 | contig 10514 bp, 12 predicted proteins | sample MGYA00383096_ERZ1047821 | MGnify/ENA primary metagenome ERZ1047821 (study PRJEB29581, sample SAMEA5548366) | metagenome | biome: marine; feature: coastal; material: water | depth 25 m | study: Short-term variability in the microbial, nano- and picoplankton... | reverse complement strand
AAAATCCTTTTAATTAGAAGTTATATCCTCGTTTCCCACAATAGAAATAAATAAATTATTATTAAAAATATCTAGCTCAATCATAATATGAGAGTTTTCTATAAGCCAGTCTTTTAAGAAATTTAAAAATTCAAAATTATCTGAACAGTAAATTAGTGTACTTAATATTATATAGTTAAGTACGAACCCAAATAAGAAGCCAAAAAACTTGTCTATAAATAATCCAAGTATTTGCCTATCTAAGTCAGATGAAATAATTTTTCTGAATCTTTTTAAAACAAAAAGTGAAATTAAAAAAATTAGAGGAATTGACATGATTGTAGATAAAATATTTGTTATTTGCTCATAACTATTGAATAAATTCAGTTTAAGTAATTGAGTATTTATAAAATTTGATAAATTGTCATAAAAGTAAAGGGTTATTAATATAGATCCTATCCAAGTTAATAATCCTAAAATAGAACTAATTATACCTTTCCAAAAGCTAAATATAATTACTATACCCCCCATTGTTAAAATTATATAATCGAGAGGGAATATTAAATTTTCAATCATTTTTTGATATTAGTAGAAGAGATGGTAGGAATAATAGGACTCCAATCATTGCCAATACCATTGCTATTGATGTAAAAATTCCAAATATTACTGTGGGAATAAAGCTAGATAAGCTTAGTATGGAAAATCCTAATGCTATAGTAACTGATGTAGTAAAAACAGCCAAGCCAGCACTTGCATTAGTGTATTTTATTGAGTCTATCACAGTATTATTTTTTTTAAATTCCTTATAACGATACAAATAATGAATTGTGTTGTCTACAGCTATACCTATTGTAATCGCTGCTATTGTAATCGTCATTATGTCTAGAGGTATAGACAGGTAGCCAATTATTCCTAATATCATGCTAGAAGTAAAAATATTTGGTATTATGCCTAAAGCACTTAATTTAAATGATTTGAAAAGTATTAAGAACATAAGAAATATTAACCCAATAACAAATCCTAAAGATTTAATTTGAGAACTAAATAGTGAGTCTAACATATTATTATAAAGAACAAGTAGGCCATTAATTTTAAAATTTTCTAAAGATGAATTTTTATTTAATTTTATGAATGATTGAATATCTTCTATAAGTTGTTTACGATTTATATTACCAGAGTCTCGAACTCTAGCAGTAATTCTAGCCATGTTTTCATCAATTAATAAATAAGGGTAAATTAGTTGCTCTCTATAGTTATCAGGAACTTCTTCATAAAGAATTGATAGCTCGAAGATACTTAATGGTTGTTTATTAATTAAATTAGCTAAATCTATTAATGATTTAATTGATTGCACTTTTCCAATTTCTTCTCGAGCATCTAAATACTCATGAATATCATAGATTAGCTGCAATTTTTCATCAGAGAACCAATTGTTGTTATCTTCATCAATAAACATATCATCGTCAAAAAAATCTTCTTCCAAATCAATATCTTCATCAATCACTTCTTCATTTTCACTACTGTTTAAAGAAAGCTCGTACTCTTCTTCATTGAAGTTAAGAATAATGTCAACAGGTGTGGTTCCACCTAATTGTTCATCAATTAATTTCATACCTTTATAAATTTCTGTATTTTTTTTAAAATAATTTACAAAACTATTTTCTACACTAAGATTATAAATACCTCCAATGGATGAAATAAAAAATAGAAAAGCTATAAAAACGATTTTTTTAGAATTATTTTTTGCTATGGATAAAAAGTTTAATTTTAATATATGATGATTTCTATCTAATTTATTATTTTTAGGAAAAATAAATATTAGCAAGGGTAATATAGTAAAAGAACAAACTAAAGAAATAGTTAATCCTGTTATCATAATAAAACCAAAATCAATTATAGGTTTAATTTCAGTTATAATTAGTGATCCAAAAGCAACCATTGTAGTTAGTGTTGTGTAAAAACAAGGCCAAAACATTGTTTTGAACGTATTGTTCAAGCTATTTTTTTGATTATCTTGGAGTCTATAGTAATTAATAATATGAATATTCATTGAAATTGATAAAATGAAAATTAGGGCTGAAAAATTTGATGATATTGCAGTAACTTCAATCTGAGTTAATCCTAGGACTCCAAATATTATTATTACAGAATATGCAGAGCTTAAAAGGCACAGAAAAACCCATTTTATTTGTCGAAAAATAAAAAATAATACAAAAATTATTATTAGAACTACTGAAAGACTGAAAATTAAAATATCATTTTTAACAAAATTAATGACATCGCTAGCAATCATTTCTACTCCACCAAGATAGTAAGTGTTCTTATTGTCAGCTTCATTGATAATATTTCTGAGATTATTTATTAGGGTAGTTCTTTCCCGATCATTCAAAGTTTTGATTTTAAGATATTCTTTTTTTGAAATTAATAGTTTTTTAAAATCTTCTTTAGCTTTGATTAATTCCATATTTTTATTTAGATAAATAATTACAGAAAATACATTTGCTTCTTTGTTAACGATTTGATCTAAATAAATTGGATTTTTAATAAATTCATCAACAACATCATCTATTTTTAAATTTGTGTTTCTTAAATTTTCTAAATTATTAGCATTTAAGTTTGAGAGCGAAGTATTGTTTAAAAAAAAAATGGGAGCATCTATAAAACTAAATACCTGAGATACTGATTTTAATGATAGTATTTTTGACGATATAGATTCAATGTTTCTTATAAATTCTTTATTAAGTTCATTATTATTTTCAACAGCTAAAATTAAAAAATTTTCTGACTTAAACAATTTGCTATAATTATTAAAATATTCAAAATCTTTATCATTTTGAGCAACTAAGGTATCTGATGATGCATCAATTCTAAAATTTTTTATAAAAAAAAATGATAAAATTAAAATACTTAATGCTAGGCTTATAAAAAAAATTAATTTTATTTTAGGCAAATTATTTCTCTCAATTGTATTTTTATGATTGCAAATTACTCCATTATATTATCATAATCTTTAACATTAAGGTTACTGAATCTTGTGTAACTAGATTCAAAATGAGTCTTTATAGTTCCTATTGGTCCATGTCTTTGCTTGGCTATTATAACCTCAGCTGTATTATGTGCTTTTTCACATAATTCTTGCCATCTACTAGTCCGTTCATTGTGTTTTTCATCAGATTCTTCTGGTTTTTTTATTGGCTCCATCCTCTCAAGATAATAACTCTCTCTAAAGATAAACATTACAACATCTGAGTCTTGTTCTATTGTTCCACTTTCTCTCAAATCTGATAATTGTGGTCTTTTATCTTCCCTTTGTTCAACTTGTCTTGATAACTGAGATAGAGCTATAATTGGTATATTTAATTCTTTTGCGATAGCTTTTAATCCTCTTGTAATTTCAGATATTTCTTGAACTCTACCCTCGTTTTTGTTTCTATTACTTCCACTCATAAGTTGCAAATAATCAATAATGATTAAATCTATGCCATATAAGCGTTGTAACCTTCTTGCCCTTGCTCTTAAAGTGGCTATCGTTAGAATAGGATTATCATCAATGAATAAATTTAAATCTTCTAAGTCTGATGATGCTTTGGCAATTTTTTTAAAGTCTTCTTTAGATAACTCAGCTTTTCTCATTTTATCACCCGATACCCTAGTTTGCTCAGCTAATATTCTTGTTGCTAATTGCTCCGATGACATTTCTAATGAAAAAAAAGCAACTTTTCCTCCGTCTACTAAAGTTTTACTTCCAAACTCATCAATCTTTTCTTTGAAATTTTTTGCAACATTGAAAGCAATGTTTGTTCCTAGTGCAGTTTTCCCCATTGAGGGCCTTCCTGCAATTATTATTAAATCAGATTTATGAAGACCACCTAATTTATTATCTAAATCTCTTAATCCAGAAGCAACCCCTGCAATTTTTCCTTCTCTTTTAAATGCCTCGTTAATAATATTAACCGCTTCTTTTAAAGAATCACCAAATTTTGAATATTTCCTCTCTGCACTCCCTGTATTAGATAAATTATATAAATCATTTTCAGCTATTTCGATAAGTGACTCTCCAGTATTTTCAGAGCCATTATCAAATGTTTCTTGAATAATATTTTGACCAATGCCAACTAAGGATCTTTTTAAATGTAATTCGTATATAATTTTTGCATATTGAAATGTGTTTTGTGTGGAAGGAGACGAGTCCTTAACTTCATTCAAATATTTAGTTATCTCTACTCCAAATTCTTTTTCGGGTAAGTAATTTTTTAGAGTTATTGGGGAGACTAATATATTTTTATTTAGTAGTTCTTTTATTTGCTTATAAATAATTTGATTGTTTTGATCAACAAAATGAATTTCATCTAAAAAATCAGATATTTTTTCGAAATTTCTGTTATCCCATAACAAACATCCAATTAAAGCAATTTCAGCATCAATATTAGAGAATTTTTCAATAATATTATCTTTATTATCAGAGATTTTTACAACACTACCTTGCTCCATAGAATTTACTTGATAAATATTTTATCTATTTAGACAAGAAAACAAATTGGAAAATTTAATTAAACAGTTAGTATCTTATTAATTGTGTGTATAAAAATATATTAATTTTTATTTACTTTAACGATGATTGTGTAAGTCATGTCAATATAAGGACTTACTACCACTTCATGCTCTCCAATTGTTCTCAAAGAATTTTTCATAAAAATATCGTCAGAGTGTATAATAATACCATTTTCTTTTAGGTAATTAATTATTTCTTTTTTAGAAATTGATCCATAAAGCTGATCTTTTTCATCAGCTTCTCTATTGAATTCAATGTTTAAATTTTTTATTTTTTCAATTATTTGTTTTGCGTCTTGAAGTTTTTTATCTTCTTTAATTTTAACTTCTTCTTTTATTTTATCATAATGCTCTAAATTTTTTTTATTTTCTCTTAAGGCCATGTTATTTGGAAATAGAAAATTCCTTGCATACCCGTCTTTAACATTTACTAATTCACCAATCTTCCCAAGTTTTTTAATATTTGTAGTTAAGATTACTCTCATGTTAATAGAAAGACTTAGTTGTAAAGGACATCAAAGAAAGAAAACGAGATCTTTTTATTGCTTTTGATAATTCTAACTGTTTTGATCTTGACACATTGGTTATTCTACTAGGAGTGATTTTTCCTTTTTCACTCACATATCTTGATAATAATTTTATATCTTTATAATCAATTTTAGGTGAATTTTTTTGACTGAAAGGACAGAATTTTCTTCTATCTTCAAAAGGGGAGTTTTTATTTTCATCCCTACCTCTTGATTTAAATTTTTTATTATTTTTTTTCATAATTTAGTTTTGTTGGAAGTTCTTGGTGATTATCAACTTTAACGAAGATATGTCGAATAAAATTCTCATTTTGAGTTAATGTTTTTTTTATATCTTCAATTTTCTTGCCATCTATTTCAATTTGAAAAAAATTATAAAAGGCTTTGCTAAAATTTTCTATTTTATAACTTAAGTCTCTAAGTCCCCAATCTTCATTATCTACAATTTTTCCAGAGCTATCAGAAATTAAATCGTTAAAGCTATTAATAATATCGCTTCTTACTTTTGTTGATATTTCAGGGTTTAAAAGTATTACTGCTTCAAATTTAGTCATAAACTCCATGGTTAAATCTCAAAAATTATAATTGAGAGAAGTATTTGTTGCATATATTTATATTTTTGAATAAATCAAGCATATATGTCGGCAATTATTTTTCCAGGACAAGGAAGTCAATATAAATCTATGGCAATGGATTTTAATGAAAATTTTACTGTTTCCCATAATACATTTTCTGAGATAGAGGATGCAACAAAAATCAATATTCGAAAAATAATACTTGAAAATCAACAGGATAAACTTAATCAAACTAAATTTACACAAATTGCAATTTTTTCTGCCTCAACTGTAATTTTTAAGACCTTAGTTGATCAAGTTGGCTTAGAGGTTATGAAACCTAATTTAGTCTTTGGGCACTCTCTTGGTGAGTATAGTGCTCTTGTAGCAAATAATTCACTAAACCTTGCTGATGCCTCTAAATTAATTAAAATAAGGGGTGAATTAATGAATTCTGCCATAGCACCAAATACATCAGGTATGGCCGCCATAATAGGTAAAAACGCAAACGACATAGATGAAATTATAAGTAAAAACAATTTAGATATAGTAATTGCTAATGATAATTCTCCAATGCAAGTGGTAGTATCTGGCCTTATAAATAACATTAATGATGCTGAAACTATTTTTATATCAAATGGAGTTAGGAAGTATATTAAATTAAATGTATCAGCTGCTTTTCATAGTAAGTATATGGAAACGGCTCAAAATATGTTAAAAGATGAAATAGATAAAATATCTTTTTCCCCCAGCATTATTCCTATTATTTCAAATTTCGATGCAGTTATTAATTCAAACACTGATAAGATTATAGATTCTTTAAAAAATCAAATGGCTAATAAAGTTAGGTGGACAGAAAGTATAAAAAAACTTGAGGAAACTGAAATATCTGAAATTATAGAAATTGGCCCAGGTAAAGTTTTATCAGGTTTAATTTCAAGAATTACAAAAAAATTTGATATTATATCAATTGATAAAATTGCAGATTTAGATAAATTTAAATAATATATGAAAAAAATTCTTATAACTGGAGCATCCGGAGGTATTGGATCTGGAATTGTTGAAAAATTTGCAATTAAGGATTATGTTTTAATCTTAACATCTTCTTCAGAAGCCACTCTACAAAGTCTAAAAAATAAATACGGGAGTGATCATAGTTATTATGTTTTAAACTTTAATGATCCAGTTAATTTTGAGGAGACTCTTAAACAAATTTCATTAGAACATAAGGATTTAGATGTTATTGTAAATAATGCTGGAATTACAGACGACTCACTAATTTTAAGAATGAAATTAGAGCAGTGGAATAATGTTCTTCAAGCAAACTTAACTTCTAATTTTTCTATAATTAAAAATTTACTTCCTAATATGCTTAAAAATAAATCTGGAAGCATTATAGGTATTTCCTCTGTAGTTGCCACTTCTGGTAATCCCGGACAATCAAATTATGTTGCTGCCAAATCAGGCATGATAGGGTTTTATAAATCTGTTGCTCTAGAAGTTGCGTCGAGAAATATAAATGTAAATGTTATATCCCCTGGGTTTATTATTTCTCCAATGACAGATAAGTTGAGTGATAACCAAAAAAATACTATACTGGATAAAATTCCTATGAAAAGATTTGGATACCCAAAAGAAATAGCTAATTTAGTTTATTTTTTATCTAACGATGATGCAAGTTACATTACTGGTCAAAACATTCATGTAAATGGTGGAATGTTAATGGTTTAATGTATTGACATGTTTGGTCATTATATTCTATTAATATTTAAAAACTAAGGAGAAAAAGATGAGCGAAATTGAGACACAAGTAAAACAAATAGTCGTTGATCATCTGGGAATTGATGATGCCAAAGTGACAGCTGACTCAAAATTTATAGATGATTTAGGCGCTGATAGTTTAGATACTGTTGAGCTAGTAATGGCATTTGAAGAAAAATTTGGAATTGAAATTCCTGATGATGCGGCTGAAACGATACAAACAGTCCAGAATGCTATAGATTATATTCAAAGTAAAAAATAATTTTATAAATTAATGAAAAGAGTAGTCGTTACTGGATTAGGTCTACTCACTTCAATTGGTAATAACAAGGAAGATACTTGGAATAATCTTCTTGAGTGCAAATCTGGAATTAAAAAAATATCTCATTTTGATACTGAGGGCTTAACCTGTAAAATTTCTGGGCATATTTCTCATAATAGTAATGATGAGAATTATTATGACAGATTGATTCATTTAGACACTAAGGATATTAAAAGAAATGATAGGTTCATTCAATATGGCATTGCTGCTGCTAAAATGGCAGTTGAAGATGCAGGTCTTCAGGATATTAGTGAAAAAGAAAAATTGAAAATTGGTGTGAGTGTTGGTTCTGGGATAGGGGGACTTGAAACAATATATGAAGGCTCCCTAACTATTAATGAAAAAGGACCAAGAAAATTATCACCTTTTTTTATTCCATCATCTCTTGTTAATTTATTATCAGGTCAAATTTCTATAAAGTATGGATTTAAAGGACCTAATCATTCAGTTGTTACAGCTTGTGCAACTGGCGCACATTCAATAGGAGATGCTGGAGAGATGATTAAAAGAGGGGCTGCAAATGTAATGGTTGCTGGTGGATCTGAGGCAGCAGTTTGTAGGCTCGGTGTTGCTGGTTTTTGTGCTGCCAGAAGCTTAAGTACGTCAAATAATGAATCTCCAGAAACTGCTTCTCGTCCTTGGGATAAGGATCGTAATGGTTTTGTAATGGGGGAAGGTGCTGGAATTGTTGTCTTAGAAGAACTAGAGTTTGCAAAAAAAAGGGGCGCCAAGATATATGGTGAATTAATAGGTTACGGTATGTCAGGAGACGCTCATCATATAACGGCTCCTGCTGAGGATGGCGATGGAGGCTATCGGGCAATGACTGAAGCTTTAAAAATGGGTAATTTATCTTCTGATGAAGTTAATTATATTAATGCTCATGGAACATCAACAATCCTAGGAGATCAAATAGAACTAGGAGCAATAATGAGGCTATTCAAAAATCACCAAAATATTTTTGTCAGTTCTACGAAATCTTCAATCGGACATCTTCTTGGAGCTGCAGGCAGTGTAGAGGCAATTTTTTCTATTCTAGCTTTAAATCACAATACTATTCCAGCCACTTTAAATTTAGATAACCCGATTGACTCAGGAAATGTAAAGTTGGTTGCTAAAGATCCTATTAAAGAGAATCTAAAAGTTTCATTAAGTAATTCATTTGGTTTTGGAGGGACAAATACTGCGCTTTTATTCAAAAGTATTTAGTATATTCTTAATATTTGTAGTTTATTTTATTTACATATTTTTAATTAAAGAAATCGTATTTAAAAATGAATATTTAGTAATAAAAAAAAATCAGAGTTATCAAAGTATAATTGACTATAATATTAAAGATTTTTCTATGAATTTATATTTTTTTAAAACAGCCTTAAGGTTAATGTTATTAAATGATATTAAGATTCATCATGGAAAATTTAAGATTAATAAAAATTTTAATTTTATTAAGTTAATAAAATTGATTACATTACCAGGTAATTATTATGAAAAAATTACAATTGTAGAAGGTTGGGAAAAAAAAGAATTAAATAATATATTAAAATCAAATTTTAAAAAATTTGAAGAATTAGATTATTCAGAAGTTATTGCTGATACATATTTATATAGTCAGAACTCATCTTTTGTGGAATTTAAAAGTAAATTAAAAATTAAATATAAAGAACTAAAAAATAAATATAAAGATGAAAAATTATTAAGAAAATTTACGTTTAAAGAAATTTTAATTATTGGTTCATTGTTAGAAAAAGAGGGTTTAGATTACCATGATAAGAGAAAAATATATTCGGTAATTATAAATAGATTAAATAAAAAAATGAAGTTGCAAATTGATGCAACTGTTATCTATGCAATTACCGAGGGATACGAAAAGTTTGATAGAAAATTAACATATAAAGACTTAAAAATTAAGCATATTTTCAATACATATTTTATAAGAGGCTTGCCACCAGAACCAATTTCATATGTAGGAAATAAAACAATTGAATTAATTTTTGAAAATTATAAAACAGATTATTTATTTTATTTTTATAATTCTTTAGAAAATAAGCATATATTTTCAAAGAATTATAAAAATCATCTAATTAAATTAAATGAATATAGATCAAAGTAGTAAAATTATAATTATATCTTCCCCTTCAGGTGCTGGAAAAACTACTTTATGTAAGCTCCTTTTAAAAAAAATGAATAATGTAGATCTGTCTATTTCTTATACTTCAAGAAATCAGAGATTGAATGAAGTAAATGGAAAGGATTATTTTTTTGTAAATAAATATAAATTTGTAAATTTAAAAAACAAAAACTATTTCATAGAAACAGCAGTTAATTTTGGTAATTATTATGGCTCTCCTTTCACAAATTTAAAAATTGCAAAAAAAATAAAAAACAAATTTTATTTGATATTGATTGGAAGGGGGCAAGAAAAATTAGAAAAAAAATAGATAAAAAAGATATCATTGATTTTTTTATATTACCACCATCTATAAATGAATTAAAAAAACGTCTAATAAAAAGAGGAAGAGATAATAAAAAAGATATCAACCTAAGATTGTCTTACGCAATTAAAGAAATTAGTCATTATAACGAGTATTCATATATCTTAATTAACCAAAATGTAATGCAAACTGTTAATGATATAGCTCATATTATAAAAAATAATTTAATTTTAGAAAAAAATAGAAAGTTAACTGATAAAAAAATTAAAACTCTTATAAATTTCTAAAATATCTTCAAAACTTAAATCTTCATATCTATAGTGATAAAATTTTTTATTTACTATATTGATTATATGATTTTTGTTGTTGACAATAATCGCCGGGCATA
>ERZ1047821.2719-NODE-2719-length-10519-cov-4.777045_pt1 | contig 10519 bp, 9 predicted proteins | sample MGYA00383096_ERZ1047821 | MGnify/ENA primary metagenome ERZ1047821 (study PRJEB29581, sample SAMEA5548366) | metagenome | biome: marine; feature: coastal; material: water | depth 25 m | study: Short-term variability in the microbial, nano- and picoplankton... | reverse complement strand
GTTTTGGCTTTTTTAATTGGATATGGATTATGGCAATGGAATGATGTTATGGATTTATCTGAAGATAAAGATGCCATAGTAATTGAGGTGTATTCTCAACAATTTCGATGGGATGCTCGTTATGCAGGAGAGGACAATACCTTAGGTTTTGGGAATGTAAACTACATAAAAGGGATCAATACCTTGGGTGTTGACATGAGTGATCAGAATTCTCAAGATGACAAACAAGTAACAGAATTGTATTTACCAAAAGGAAGGAAAATACATTTTAAATTTCGTTCTCAGGATGTTTTACATTCTGCTTATATGCCCCACTTTAGAGCACAAATGAATTGTGTTCCTGGAATGGTTACAGAATTCGGTTTTACTCCTAAGTATACCACCGAAGAAATGAGACTTAACCCAGAGGTAATTGATAAAACAAATGGAATTAATAAAATAAGACAAGCCAAAGGAGAAGATCCTTATGAGTTTGATTATCTATTGCTTTGTAATAAAATTTGTGGAGCTTCTCATTACAATATGCAAATGAAAATTACAGTTGTAGAGCAAGACGAATACGACAAATGGATTGCAAAACAACCAACATTGGCTTCCGTTATAAAATAATTAAATAAGACACTACAAATACAAAATATTATGTCAGATCACCACCATAAAGAGACATTTGTAACAAAATATATATTCAGCCAAGATCATAAAATGATTTCTAAGCAATTTTTGGTAACAGGGATGTTTATGGGAATCATTGGCGTGTTTATGTCGATGCTATTTCGTATGCAAATTGCATGGCCAGAAAAATCATTTTCAATTTTTGAAGCTTTTTTAGGGCCACACCAAACCGATGGAATTATGAACCCCGATATTTACCTTGCCTTGGTAACAATACACGGTACAATAATGGTGTTTTTCGTTTTAACGGCCGGATTGAGTGGTACGTTTTCCAACTTATTAATTCCACTTCAGATTGGAGCTAGAGACATGGCCTCAGGATTTTTAAATATGATTTCCTATTGGTTATTCTTTGTATCGAGTGTAATTATGGTGATTTCTTTATTTGTGGAAGCAGGACCTGCATCTGCGGGATGGACGATTTACCCTCCTTTAAGTGCCTTGCCACAAGCAATTCCAGGTTCTGGAGCAGGAATGACTTTATGGCTAGTTTCTATGGCTATTTTTATTGCTTCTTCTTTAATTGGATCATTAAATTACATTGTGACTGTTTTAAATTTAAGAACTAAAGGAATGAAAATGACAAGATTGCCTTTGACAATGTGGGCGTTCTTTGTAACTGCAATTATTGGAGTTGTTTCTTTTCCAGTTTTATTATCAGCAGCCTTATTATTAATTTTTGATAGAAGTTTTGGTACTTCTTTTTACCTATCGGATATTTTTATCTCGGGAGAAGTGTTACATTACCAAGGAGGTTCTCCTGTTTTGTTTGAACACTTATTTTGGTTCTTAGGGCATCCGGAGGTATATATTGTATTGTTACCAGCACTTGGGATTACTTCAGAAATCATCTCTACACATTCAAGAAAACCTATTTTTGGATATCGAGCGATGATTGGATCTATTTTGGCAATTGCATTTTTATCTACCATTGTATGGGGACATCACATGTTTATTTCAGGGATGAATCCTTTCTTAGGATCTGTATTTACATTTACAACATTATTAATAGCAATTCCTTCTGCAGTAAAAGCATTTAATTATATTACGACCTTGTGGAAAGGAAATCTACAATTAAACCCAGCCATGCTGTTCTCAATTGGATTGGTTTCTACCTTCGTAACAGGAGGGTTAACAGGATTAGTTTTGGGAGATTCTGCTTTAGATATTAATATTCATGACACCTATTTTGTGGTTGCGCATTTCCATTTGGTAATGGGAGTATCTGCAATTTTTGGGATGTATGCAGGAGTATATCACTGGTTTCCAAAAATGTATGGTAGGATGATGAATAAGACTCTAGGGTATTGGCACTTTTGGATTACTATTGTGTGTGCTTATGGAGTTTTTTGGCCAATGCACTTCATAGGATTAGCAGGATTACCAAGAAGATATTATACAAACACGAACTTTCCAATGTTCGACGACTTATTACAAATTAATGTTGTGATTACAATTTTTGCCTTAATTGGTGGGATTGCTCAAATAATCTTCATTGCTAATTTCTTTATCTCAATTTATAGAGGTCAAAAGGCTACTCAAAATCCATGGAATTCCAACACCTTAGAATGGACCACTCCCGTAGAACATATTCACGGAAACTGGCCAGGAAAGATTCCAGAAGTTCACAGATGGCCCTATGATTACAGTAAACGAGTAGACCCTAACGATGACGATAGTGATTATCTACATGGAAAGGACTTTGTACTACAAACGACACCTCTTTTAAAGGATGAAGAAGTTTCCTAAATAAAAAAAATAGTATTTTTATACACAACCTTTCCAAACTAATTTGGAAAGGTTTTTTTGTGACTTTCATAAAACATACATAATCGTTGTTTAAAAACATTTATCTTTGTGTTTATGAATGAAAATTTAAATCCTGAAAATAGTAATTTATCTAATGAGGAGTTAGATGTAGAAAAAAAATTACGCCCTCTTTCTTTTGAGGACTTTACAGGACAAGACCAAGCCATCGATAATTTAAAAGTCTTCGTAGAAGCAGCAAACCAAAGAGGCGAAGCATTAGATCATACTCTTTTTCATGGGCCTCCTGGTCTAGGGAAGACAACCTTGGCTCATATATTGGCAAATGAATTACAAGCAAGCATAAAAGTTACTTCTGGTCCTGTTTTAGATAAGCCGGGAGATTTAGCAGGGTTATTAACAAACCTTGAAGAACGTGATGTGTTATTTATTGATGAAATTCATCGATTAAGCCCAATTGTAGAAGAATATCTGTATTCTGCAATGGAAGATTATAAGATTGATATTATGATTGAATCTGGGCCAAATGCGAGAACAGTTCAAATTAATTTAGAACCTTTTACCTTAATAGGAGCAACCACACGTTCTGGATTGCTAACAGCACCAATGAGAGCTCGTTTTGGGATAAGTAGTAGGTTGCATTATTACAAAACAGAATTATTAACAACCATCATTCAAAGAAGTTCTCGTATTTTAAATGTTCCTATTTCTATGGAAGCAGCGATAGAAATTGCAGGGAGAAGTAGAGGGACACCAAGAATAGCGAATGCTTTGTTAAGGAGAGTTAGAGATTTTGCACAAATAAAAGGAGATGGAAATATTACCATAGAAATTGCCAGGTACGCTCTAAAAGCCTTACATGTAGATGCTCATGGTCTGGATGAGATGGATAATAAAATATTACGAACGATCATCGATAAATTCAAAGGAGGTCCTGTTGGGATTAGCACTGTTGCTACCGCCGTGTCTGAAAACACTGAAACAATAGAGGAAGTATATGAGCCATTTTTAATTCAACAAGGCTTTATCATGAGAACTCCAAGAGGTAGAGAAGTAACTGATTTAGCATACAAACATTTAGGAAGAATAAAAGGTAGAAATCCAGGAGAATTGTTTTAATGAACCTTAAAAAAATCATACCCATTTTAGAGTGGTTACCAGCTTATAATAAATCGTTATTCAAAGATGATTTAGTTGCGGGAATCATTGTAGGAATTATTTTAATTCCTCAAGGAATAGCCTATGCTTTGATTGCAGGCTTACCCCCAATTTACGGGTTGTACTGTGCAATAGTACCACAAGTAATGTATGCTATTTTTGGTTCTTCAAGGCAAGTAGCGATTGGGCCTGTTGCAATGGATTCTTTGATTGTGGCAACAGGTGTTTCAACGCTAGCATTGGCAGGTTCAGACAGTTATATTTCTATTGCTATTTTATTGGCTTTGTTGGTGGGCATGATTCAGTTTTTCATGGGGATTTTTAGTTTAGGATTCATTGTGAATTTTTTATCCAAACCCGTAATTACAGGATTTACTTCTGCAATAGCTTTGATCATCGGGCTGAATCAATTTGGTAATTTATTTGGAGTTGATTTTATTCAAAGTGATCAAATACAGAATATAGTTAAGGATATTTGGTTTCGATTCATGAATTATAATTATCAAACTACCTTGATAGGGGGCATTTCTATGGCTTTAATTATCGTTTTTAGAAAAATAAATAAAAAGATCCCGAATGCACTTATTGTTGTAACCTTCGGGATTTTACTCATAAAATATTTTGAAAAATCTTTTGAAGATGTTGCTATAATAAGAGATATTCCCTCGGGATTACCCTCATTTGGCATTCCTGATTTTGATATAGATCAAATAAGAGAATTATTCCCAATAGCACTAACTCTTGTAATGGTCGGATATTTAGAAACAATTTCTATTGGAAAATCATTAGAGGCAAAACAAGAAGCATATAGAATACGACCGAATCAGGAATTATTAGCCTTGGGGATTAGTAATATCGTGGGTTCTTTGTTTCAAGCATATCCTATTTCCTCGAGTTTTTCACGTTCAGCCGTCAATCAAGAAAGTGGAGCAAAAACAGGGATGGCAGCGTTAATTTCTGTAGCAATGGTCATTCTTACGGTATTGTTTTTAACACCGTTATTTTATTATTTGCCAAAAACGGTTCTAGCAGCAATTATTATTGTAGCGGTATTTGGCTTGATAAATCTTAGAGAAGCAGTGTATCTGTGGAAAGTAAATCAGTTAGATTTTTGGTTGATGTTAGCTACATTTACGGGGACTTTAGTATTAGGAATTGAATTCGGGATAATCGTTGGGGTAGGTCTTTCATTAATTGTATTAATCTTTAGAACATCCAGACCCTATGTAACGGAATTAGGGAAAGTTCCTAATTCTAATTTTTACAGGAATAAAAATCGTTTCGAGGAAGTAATTATAGAAAGCGATATTTTAATTTTTAGGTTTGATGCGCAACTCTTTTATGCAAATTCTACCTATTTTAGAGATAAATTAGATACAATGGTGTATGAGAAAGGGGCTGCTTTACAGCTGATCGTCCTAGACGCAGAAAGCATCAATAGAGTAGATAGTACAGGGGTGGAAATGTTGAAAGAGAGCATTAAATATTATCAAAAAAAACAAATTTCTTTTTTCTTGGCAGGGGTAAAAGGTCCTGTGAGAGATGATTTGTTTAGAAGCGAAATTTTATCTATCATTGATGTGAATCATTTTTTTATGCGTGTAAATGATGCCGTAAAATTTCATAAAACAGGAGATAGGGAGGAGCAAAAAAAATATGCCAAATACATTCATCAAGTGTATCATTAATCATACATAAAAATTAATTTTCACTGAAGAATTAAACACCTAAAAGGATTACAATGACAATATCACAAATTTATACAAGTTGTTTGGCTCAGGGAGCTTATTATATAGAGAGTAATGGAGAAGTTGCTATTATAGATCCTTTGAGGGAAGTTCAAGATTATATCGATCGAGCAGCCACTAACAATGCCAAAATCAAATATATTTTTGAAACACATTTTCACGCAGATTTTGTAAGCGGACATGTTACTTTGGCTCAAAAAACAGGGGCTAAAATTGTATACGGACCAAAAGCAATAACAAATTTTGAAGCAATTATTGCTGAGGATAATCAAATATTCACAGTGGGAGATATTACCATTACCATTCTACATACTCCAGGCCACACCTTGGAGAGTTCTTGTTTTTTGCTAAAAGATAAAAACGGGAAAGACCATGCGTTATTTAGTGGAGACACCTTGTTTTTAGGAGATGTTGGCCGTCCAGATTTAGCACAAAAAGGAAATTTTACTGAGAAGGAATTGGCGGGTTTTTTGTATGATAGTTTACGAAAGAAAGTAATGACATTAGCAGATGATGTTATTGTATATCCTGCACATGGAGCGGGTTCTGCTTGTGGCAAGAACTTGAGTAAAGAAACTGTAGGAACTATTGGGGGTCAAAAAGAAACCAATTACGCCCTAAGAGCAGGAATGACAAAGAATGAGTTTATCAACGAGGTCACTAATGGTTTGTTGCCTCCTCCAGCCTACTTTCCATTAAATGTCAAATTAAACAAGGAAGGATATCAAGACGTTGAAGAGGTTATAAAGAAGAGTGCAAAACCGTTAACGGTAAAACAGTTTGAGTTGATGGCAAACGAAACAGAAGCTGTAATATTAGACGTTCGTCATCAAACAGATTTTGTGAAAGGGTTCATTCCTCAATCTATTTTTATTGGAATAGATGGTGGGTTTGCTCCATGGGTTGGTGCCCTAATTAAAGATACCAATCAATCAATTTTATTAGTTACTCCAAAAGGGAGAGAAGAAGATACTATCAAGCGTTTATCTCGAGTAGGGTTTGATAATGTTTTGGGGTATTTAGAAGGGAGTTTTAATGCATGGGAAAAAGCAGGGAAAGAAATTGATACAGTAACATCTGTTTCAGCCCATATTTTAGAAGATAAAATTAAAGAAAATGTTCTTGTTTTTGATGTAAGAAAACCAGGTGAGTATGATAGTGAGCATATAAATATTGCAGAAAATACTCCTCTAGACTTTTTAAATGACCATATTTCTGAATTTCCAATTCATAAAGAGTTTTTTCTACATTGTGCAGGTGGGTATCGCTCTGTGATTGCTGCATCTATTTTAAAAGCGAGGGGTTTTCACAATGTTATAGATGTTGCTGGAGGCTATGCAGCAATTAGGAACACAAAAATTGAAAGAACAATAGCGGTTTGCCCTTCAACAATTAAATAAAAAAAATGATCAAACGGTTAGGTTTTTTTTTGATGAGTTTCTTTTTCTTCCATTGTACCGCTCAGGAAGAAGTAAAATCAATTTCTACAATAGAGTTAAAAGTTTTATTAGAAAAAGGAAATGTTCAATTATTGGATGTAAGAACTCCAAAAGAAGTAAAAGAAGGATTCATAGATACGGCTTTTTTGATCAATTATTTCGACACCAACTTCACAAATAAAGTAGTACAAACGTTTGATAAAAGGAAACCTGTTTACGTATACTGCAGAAGTGGTAATAGAAGCGGTAAATCTGCTAGGATTTTAGAAGAAAAAGGTTTTGAGGTGTACAATGTTTTAGGTGGGTATCAACAATGGCGTAAAGAAAATTAGAGATGATGAGAACAGACATACAAATAGAAAACTTAAAATGTGGCGGCTGTGCTGCAACAATTAAAAAAGGATTATTAGCGATTAATACGGTCTCTGAAGTTACAGTTGATGTAGAGAATTCAATGGTATCGGTTGTTTCTACTCCTGAAAACAGAATGATGATCAAAGAAAAGTTATCAAAATTAGGGTATCCAGAGACAGGGACAAAAAATACAATTTTGCACAAAGCAAGCTCTTTTGTGAGTTGTGCAGTAGGTCGAATTGATTCATAAAAAAACCCAAGTCTCAACTTGGGTTTTTTTAATAAGGGTTGTCTTAGAATTTTAAGGTTACTCCAACTAAGAAATTTCTAGTCGCTTGTGGATAATATCCAGCGCCATCTAGCGTGGTTACTTCTGTTGGTGAAGACCAAGTGTCATCATAGGTGTAATAAAAACCTCTGTCGACATATTCTTTATTAAAAATATTGTTGACCAATCCTGTAAATACGATTTCGTTAAAAATACGATTTGGTCGAATTACATAGGTGAAATTCAAATCAGATGTAAAGTAGCTCTCTAGAACATCGTTGTTTGAAACCTCACTGCTTAGATTACTCATGTATTGTTTTCCTACGTATTTTGATAGGAATGAAAATTGCACATATTCAGTAGGAGAAAATACAAGTGCATTTCCTGCAATTATCGATGGAGAAAATGAAATATGGGTATTGCCCAATTGACTTGGGATTCCATTGATGGCAGAGACAAAGTCTGTATTTTTATTATCACTCAATGCAATATTAGGTTGCATACGAATTTGATTTGATAGTTTTACATCTGCATCAATTTCTAACCCTAGGCGATAACTAGATCCGCTTGTTGCTCTCACAGGTGCTCCCACATCATCGATTGCACCGGTTAAGACCAATTGATTTTTATAGCGCATATAGAATAGGTTGGTATTTAAGGTAACCGATTCATTTTTTAAACGCCATCCAAGTTCATAATCATTTAGATTTTCGTGGGTTTTAATTCCTTTTTCAAAATCGTTTCTGTTCGGTTCTTTATTTGCAACAGCAAAAGAAAAATACAGATGCTGGTTATTATTAAGGGTATAGGTTGCTCCAAATTTAGGATTGAAAAAATCGAAGGTTTCATCTACGTTTATAGGGACTCTGTCAGAGGTCAATCCAGTGGTTGTATATCCAACTTTTCTATATTGAAGATCTGCATAGGCTGTTAGCTTCTCTGCCAGTGCAAAGGTTGCCTTTGAGAACATGCTAAAATCATTTTTAGTAGTAGTGCTCTCGTAATAGCGATCTCTAATAGCTGTTGAAGTTGCGAGGTTATTTCCCCAAATTACTTCTCCAAAATGATCGTTTTTATAATTACTGTATGAAAATCCAGAGATTACTTCCAGTGCGTCTTTAGTATAAGTAGCATTAAAATTGGCCACATAAAATTTGTTGTCTAGCCAACGTCTGACAATAACATCGCTACCATCGGCTATAAGATTGTTGTAATCAGCAGCATCTCTTTCGTCTTTATATTGTTCAAAGTATCCCTGCCCTTTTGTGTAGTTTAAACCAATATTAGTAGACCAATTTGTGTTTAGTTTCTCATTCCAGTGTAACTGGTAGTGATCCTGCTGGTAGTTGTCTATTTCATTTTCGTAGGTATACGGATTCTGTCTTCTATTTTCAATCAATTGTGAAGCATCAATACCATACCAAGCTTGATATGTTTTTTCTTTTCCTCCAAATGTAATTGCCTTGATCAATGTATTATCATCAACATAAGAAGCTTGAAGGAAGTATGATTTTAAATCTGAGTAGGCTCTGTCGATATATCCATCTGAATAAATTTTAGACAAACGTCCAGAAATTTCTACGTGATCATTGATTTTACCTGTACTGAATTTTACGGTATGTTTTTTTGTATTGAAGGATCCAAATGAATTTGAGATTTCACCATAAGCGTCTTCAGAAATAGCATCTGTTAAGATGTTTAAACTAGCTCCAAAAGCACCTGTCCCATTGGTAGATGTTCCTACACCGCGTTGTAGTTGTAAGTTTTCAGTAGAAGAGGCAAAATCGCTGATATTTACCCAAAAAGTTCCTTGACTTTCTGCGTCGTTATAGGGAATACCATTGATGGTAACGTTAACACGTTCTGCGTTTGAGCCTCTTACATTAATATAAGTATATCCAATACCTGCTCCTGCATCAGAAGAACTCACTACAGAAGGAAGATATTTTAGAAGCGTAGGAATGTCTTGTCCTAAATTACGCTTGGCAATTTCTTTTTTGGAGAGGTTGCTGTGTGTTACAGGTGCGTTCTCTTTTACTCGAACTGTAGAGACCAAAACCTCTTCTAAAACAGTTGAATTTGCTGATAATACAAACTCGACTGCATCATTTTTAGTCAAAGAAATTTCTTTAGAAATTGTTTGGTAACCAATAAATGAAATTTGAATTGTGTAGTTTCCTTTTGGGAAATTTACACGGAACGTTCCCTCAAAATCAGTGGAGGTTCCTTTGTTTACTTCTTTTACCAAAACAGTTGCTCCTGGTAAAGGTTCCTTGTTTTGATCTACTACTTTTCCGTTAAGTGTAAATGTTTGGGCGTTTGTAAGAATACTTACAAACAAGAATAAAAAAATGGATATTTTTTTCATTTTAAAAAAATTTAAAACGAATAAAAAGAGGTCATTATTCTTGTAATTACTATTGAATAATTGTTACGTGAAGTACTGCTTCACTTTTTTGCATTTGTTTAAAAAAATCTGCAGACTTTTTTAAACTTGGCTTCCTAAACAGCATTACCTGTTCTAGGTTCAATGGGTATGATCTCAGCTTTTTAAAGCACCCCTTTATGAGAACGGTGCAAAATTAAGTTAGAAAAATTGATTATGAAATAAAAATTTGAATTAATTATTCGATGTTTGGTTTTTTACGAAGCGTTTTTTTTAAAGATACTTTTTTTTTGAGTTCAACTCTTTTTTTAATAGCAGCTCTGCTGGGTTTTGTAGCTCTCCTTTTTTTAGGTCGAATTAAATGGGTTTTTATCAGTTTCAAAAAACGGTTGATAATAATTTCTTTGTTTCGATGCTGAGATCTTGTCTCTTCACAAAATAAAATGAGTATATTTTCTTTTGTTAATTTTGATGATAGCTTTGTGCTTAAAAGTATTTTTTCAGTTTCAGACAATGAATCTGAAGTTCCTAAATTAAAACTCAACTCGATTTTAGAAGACACTTTGTTTACGTGTTGTCCGCCAGCACCAGAACTCCTGCTAGCTTTAAAATTTAGTTCTTTAATTATTTTTTCAGTGTTCATTTAATAGTTACACGAATTATCCAAGTCTAATAAAGAGTTAGAATAAGAATAAAGGTTTTCTTTGCTAGAAATGATTTGGTCAAT
>ERZ1047821.2711-NODE-2711-length-10534-cov-5.527340_pt1 | contig 10534 bp, 10 predicted proteins | sample MGYA00383096_ERZ1047821 | MGnify/ENA primary metagenome ERZ1047821 (study PRJEB29581, sample SAMEA5548366) | metagenome | biome: marine; feature: coastal; material: water | depth 25 m | study: Short-term variability in the microbial, nano- and picoplankton... | reverse complement strand
CGCACATTGCCAAAGTGCTCGGCCATCCTGCTCGCATCGCTATTTTGGAACAAATCCTGCAACGTGAAGGATGCATTTGCAATGACCTTGTCTTCGAAACAGGTCTCGCACAAGCCACCATCTCACAACATTTGAAAGAACTGAAATCAATCGGCATCATCCGAGGTTCTGTATCTGGCAAACGCATGTGTTATTGCATCGACCAAGAAAAATGGGAAACTGTTCAAGAATTGCTATCCAATTTTTTTAAGAACCCTCAAAACTCAGCAAACTGCTGTTAATCCATACCCATATGACTTTAGAAACCTTTGTCAATATCCTAGCCGAAAACCCAAACAAATCCTTACTCTTTGAAGTGGCGCCTCACGTATATGCAGGAAGCCATTACCACCTGACAGAAATCAAAACAGTAAAAATAAGTTCTGTGGACTGTGGAGGGCAAGAACACCAATGGGTAGAAACCGTCTTTCAACTTTGGGAAAACCCGAAAGAAATTGGGAAAACAGCCTACCTAAAAACCGACAAAATCCTTGAAATCGTCTCAAAAGTCAATGCTGTAAAAGCCCTACACGCGGAGACAGAACTCAAAATTGAATACGGAAACGCCTTGTTCCCCACCGCCCAATTGAACATCCGAAATGTCGTGGAAAGCGACCAACAACTACTCGTAAAATTGCACAGCGAACAAACAAAATGCAAAGCCCCAGACCTATGTGGGGTCCCCGAACCTACTTCAAATTCTCAAACTTGCACACCCGAAAGTGGTTGCTGCTAAACACAAAAAAATGAAAAACATCTTAGTCCTATGTACAGGAAATTCCTGTAGAAGTCAAATGGCACACGGTTACTTAGAAGCGTTTGCCTCAGAAAAAGCTGCGATTTATAGCGCAGGCATCGAAACACACGGGCTCAATCCCGGTGCGGTGGCCATCATGAAAGAAGAAGGAATCGACATCAGCGGCAATACCTCCAACCACGTCGACGAATACGCAGCCATTGATTTTGATTATATTGTAACGGTCTGTGACCATGCCAATGAAAACTGCCCTTTTATCCCTTCCAAAAACGCTGAAAGACTGCACCACAATTTCTTCGACCCATCAAAAGTAACGGGAACCGAAGCAGAAAAACACGCGGCTTTTGAAAAAGCAAGAAATGAAATAAAAGGCTATTTCAAAAACTTTGTTGCAGAAAAAATTGCCTAAAAAACCCTTCGAAAGAAACCCTTTTTGTAAAGAAATCGTTTCAAAAAAGGTGTTTTAAGCTTGCTTCTGACATCTTGACAAACTAAATTGCTGTGAAAAACCTCCAATGCATTTGAATCCCTTTGCTGTAAAATTAAAAAGCAGCAAACAGGTAGAATTAATTTCAATAAATACGTTCTCTTTTGTATCTTTGAAACTCTATATACGAATCTTTTAATAAAAAAATTATGGCTTTTGAACTTCCAAAATTAGGATACGCATACGACGCGTTGGAACCTCATATTGATGCACGAACTATGGAAATCCACCATAGCAAGCACCACCAAGGATACACAAACAACTTGAACAATGCGATTGCCGGCACGGATTCAGAAGGATCTTCTATCGAAGCTATCTTGACCAATTTGGACATGAGCAACGGCGCTGTCAGAAACAACGGAGGCGGTTTTTACAACCACCGTTTGTTTTGGGAAGTACTTTCTCCAAACGGAGGAGGCCTTCCAACAGGTGAATTGGCCGCAGCAATTGACGCTGCTTTTGGTTCTTTTGACGCTTTCAAAGAGGCTTTTTCCAAAGCAGCAGCTACTCAATTTGGTTCTGGATGGGCTTGGTTGTGTGTTGCAAAAGGAGGAGAAGTAAATGTCTGCTCAACGCCTAACCAAGACAATCCCTTGATGCCTGGAGTCACATGTGGCAACCAACCAATTTTAGGATTGGACGTTTGGGAACACGCCTACTATTTGAACTACCAAAACAGAAGACCTGATTACATCAATGCTTTTTTCAATGTGATCAACTGGGAAGAAGTATCTGCCAAATACGCAGCAAACAAATAAAAAATACCTTTTCATAAAAAAGAGGGTTTGCAATGCAAACCCTCTTTTTTTATGCCTTCTTTGAAAACACTTTCAATAGGCTCTTTTGTTTTTCCCTTCGTAGAAATTAATAAAGGCCTCATTGACCACGCGTTTTCCTCCGTTTGTAGGATAGTCACCCGTAAAATACCAATCTCCCAAATGATCTGGACACGCTTGATGCAAGCCTTCGACAGTTTGGAAAATGACCTCTACTTTTGCTTTGACTTCAGAATTTTTAAGCATCTCTGCAATCTTGTTTGAAATTTGTTCGGCGGTAAAAGGTGCGTAAATTTCTTTGACAAAATTTTCAATCCCTGCATCTTCTTTGACGCGTTGTTTCAAACATTTCTTATAGACATCTGTAACTATATGGTATTGATCAGAGTCTTTCAACAATTCCAAGGCCGCTTTGAAGGCAATAAAATCTCCTATTTTTGCCATGTCAATGCCGTAACAATCCGGATAGCGGATTTGAGGCGCAGACGATACGATGACAATTTTCTTTGGGTTTAAGCGGTCCAAAATTCGGATGATGCTTTTCTTTAGCGTCGTCCCTCTTACAATGCTATCGTCGATGATCACAAGGTTGTCGGTGGGCTTGACCACGCCATAAGTAATGTCGTAAACGTGCTCTACCAAATCGTCTCGACTGTTGTCATCGGCAATAAACGTTCGCAACTTGACATCTTTGATGGCAATTTTCTCGATGCGAGCGCGTTCGGACAAAATGGATTGCAATTCTTTGGCCGTAATCTCTCGTTTGCCTTTGAGCATTTTATTGATTTTCTGCTGGTTTAGAAAATCTTCCGCAGCCTCACTCATGCCGTAAAAAGAAGTCTCGGCAGTATTGGGAATGTAGGAAAAGACGGTGTCTGAAATGTGGTTGTCAATCTTTTTTAAAATTTCTGGAAAGATGAGTTTTCCCAACATTTTTCGTTCTCTGTAAATATCGGCATCACTCCCTCTTGAAAAATAGATGCGCTCAAAGGAACAGGATTTTTTTGGCAATTGATCCAAAATAGGTTTTACGGAGACCTCTCCAGATTTCTTAACGATCAATGCATGTCCGCGCTCCAATTCCTGGACAGCCTCTAGAGGCACATCAAAAACAGTTTGGATGGCAGGTCTTTCTGAAGCGACCACCAATACTTCGTCATCTTGGTAATAAAACGTAGGGCGAATTCCCGCAGGATCTCGCAAGACAAAAGCATCGCCGTGTCCAAGCAAACCTGCCATGGCATAGCCGCCATCAAAACTTTTGGCCGCGCGTTTCAAAATGGCTTGAAGGTCTAATTTCTCTCCAATGATTGGGGAGGCATCTTTTTTACTGACTTTTCCTTTCAAATCTTGGTACAAGCCCTCGACTTGATCGTCCAAAAAGTGGCCGATTTTTTCCATCACTGTCACCGTGTCTGTGCTCTCTTTTGGGTGCTGCCCCAAAGAGACGAGCTCTTCCATCAGCTGAGAGGAATTGGTCATGTTGAAATTTCCTGCTACGATCAGGTTTTTATGCCGCCAATTGCTTTGGCGTAAAAAAGGGTGTACGTGTTCAATGCTGTTTCCTCCGGAGGTCCCGTACCGAACGTGTCCCAAAAACAAATTCCCTAGGTATGGAAGGTTTTCTTCCTGCCAAGCCACATCGTCTTTTTTATCAGGGTGGGCTTGCATCATCCCGTTCAAGCGTTCGTTGATCTGCGCAAAAATATCTTGAATTGGCTGGGATTGGTTGGAACGAACCCTACTAATATAACGGGTTCCAGGACTGACGTTGAACTTAAGACTCGCAAAACCGGCGCCGTCTTGCCCACGGTTGTGTTGTTTTTCCATCAACAAATACATCTTGTTGATTCCGTAAAAAGCGGTTCCGTACTTTTCCTTGTAAAACGCTAGGGGTTTTAACAAACGAACCATTGCAATTCCACATTCGTGCTTGATCGCGTCACTCATAGTTGATGATTAAATGGCAACTCTTTTGGAGTTGAATTGATTGAGATCCCCATCCGGGATTTTAATTAGAGATTGACATTTCGTACTGTGTCAATTCTTTGAACTGCAACAAACGTTGCGAAATTTCTTTATCTGTCAATGCGACCATGCGTTCGGTGCCGAATTTCTCCACACAGAAGGAAGCCAAATTGGAGCCGTGAATCACCGCATTCTTCATGTTTTCAAAGGTAATGTCTTCTGTTTTGGCCAAATAACCCGCAAACCCGCCTGCAAACGTATCTCCCGCTCCAGTCGGATCAAATACTTCTTCCAAAGGCAATGCCGGAGCAAAAAACACTTGTCCCTTGTGAAATAACAATGCACCGTGTTCTCCCTTTTTGATGACCACGTATTTGGGCCCCATCTCGTGAATTATTTTCGCGGCAACGACCAAAGAATACGCTCCGCTTAGCTGGCGTGCTTCTTCGTCATTGATGGTGATGACATCTACTTTCTTAAGAACTTCTTTCAAATCTCCCAAGGCGATGTCCATCCAAAAATTCATGGTGTCCAACACCACCAACTTCGGAACCTGAGTCATCTGTTCCAAAACAGCATTTTGAACCAAGGGATGCAGATTGCCCAACAGGACGATTTCTGAATCTTGAAAATCCATGGGTACTCGTGGACTGAAATTCTCCAACACATTCAACTCGGTGACCAAGGTGTCTCGGCTGTTCATGTCATTGTGGTACTTTCCGCTCCAAAAAAAGGTCTTGCCCTCTTTCACTACTTCAATTCCAGAAACATCAATGTTTTTATCCTGCAACATTTGAAGGTAAGCTGCTGGAAAATCACCGCCAACTACGGACACAATCCCTGAAGGAACATTGAAATAAGCGGCAGACAAGCCGATGTAAGTTGCTGCTCCACCTAAGATTTTATCCGTGCTTCCAAACGGGGTTTGGATGGCATCAAAAGCAACTGTTCCCACGATTAAAAGCTTGCTCATATGATTTTTGTTCTTTTGGTTGGGCCTGAATCTTTTGCTCAAAAAGCGAAAAACTTCAGCGCGATTCAATAACTTTGCAAAAATAAGTTTAAAATATGACTATCAAAGAAATACAAGAGGAAATTATTGACGAGTTTTCGATGTTTGAAGATTGGATGGAACGCTACGAACACATCATCGATCTCGGAAAATCCTTGCCCTTGATTGAAGACACTTATAAAACGGAAGAAAACCTCATCAAAGGATGCCAGTCCAAGGTGTGGCTGCACTCGGAGCTAAAAGACGGCACGCTAGACTTTTCAGCGGATAGTGATGCCATCTTGACCAAAGGAATTGTCGCGCTTTTGCTACGAGTATTCCAAGGACAAAAGCCCACTGACATCCTCCTTGCAGAACTTTCTTTTATCGACGAAATTCAACTCAAAGAACACCTGTCTCCAACCCGTGCCAACGGATTGCTATCCATGGTCAAACAAATCAAACTCTACGCCCTTGCCTACCAATCCAAAATTGGAGCGAACTCAAACTCTTAAAAGACCAACGCTTTTAAAGATTGGAAATGAGAAAACCCACGAGAATTCATATCTTTGAAGATTACACACCAAGAACACAAACACGATGAACGAAGAAGAAATAACCGATATCGGCGAAAAAATTGTACAGGTTTTAAAAACCATTTTTGATCCTGAAATCCCCGTAGACATTTACGAATTGGGCTTGATTTACGATGTGATGGTCAACGAAAATAAAGAGGCCAAAATTTTGATGACTTTGACCTCTCCCAACTGTCCCGTTGCAGAAACCCTGCCCAAAGAAGTCGAGGACAAAGTGATGGAACTCGAAGAAATTGACCATGCCGAAGTAGAAATTACTTTTGACCCCACATGGACTCAGGACATGATGAGTGAAGAAGCCAAATTGGAATTGGGCTTTTTATAAACCCAGACTGCAAAACACTTTGCACTCCCAATCATTGTTTATATGGATGAAATCACCAACAAAGTTGCCAATAGCAAACTCCTGACGATTGATCTTGAGGATTATTATCCTCAGGGAGAACGCATCCTGTTTGACATCAAACCCTGGCTCTTTCAAGAGTTGATCTTAAAAGAAAAAGACTTTCGCGCTTTTGTAGAAGCCTACGATTGGTCTCTCCTAAAAGACCAATACCTCGCCTTGCACTGTTCCTCAGACGCCATCATCCCCTCATGGGCCTATCTGCTCATCGCCTCAAAAGCGGCGGCTTTTGCCCGTAAAATAGTGGTAGGAGACCTCGTGGTCTTGGAGACAAGCCTCTACCAAGACCTGCTCGAAAAAATGGACGTTACAAAATACACGGGCAGACCTGTCATCCTCAAAGGATGTGCCGACAAGCCCATTCCACCAACAGCCTACACCTTGCTGATTGAAAAACTGCTCCCTGTTGCCAGCTCGATCCTCTACGGAGAAGCCTGCTCAACAGTTCCTCTTTTCAAAAAGAAAAAAACTTAAGATTCTTCGGTGTACTCTTGGTACAAAAAGTTGTTGTAAGGAAAGCGTTTGATGTGAATTTTCTTGACTTCATCGTATACGCGGCTTTTAAAATCTTCCAAATTTTCTTTGTGCAAGGCCGAGATAAACACACAGTTGTTTTCCATTTTGGACATCCATGATTTTTGCAGCTCTTCCAAAGTGAAGTGAGCCTTGGTCTTTTCGGTGACCAAATCGTCCGCGTCTATCGTCTCGTATGTGTAGGCATCTATCATGTTGAACACCATCATCACGGGTTTGTCGGCACTTTTGATCTCCAACAAAATTTTGTTGACAGATTCGATGTGTTCTTCAAAGTTTTTATGAGAAATATCGACGACATGCAACAACAAATCCGCTTCGCGCACCTCGTCCAAAGTAGACTTAAAAGACTCGACCAATTGCGTGGGCAATTTTCGGATAAATCCCACCGTATCGGTCATCAAAAAAGGCAAGTTTTTGACCACAACCTTTCGCACTGTGGTGTCCAAGGTCGCAAACAATTTGTTTTCGGCAAAGACATCGGATTTGCTGACTACGTTCATCAGCGTCGATTTGCCCACATTGGTATAACCAACAAGGGCTACACGAACCATTTTCCCACGGTTTTTTCGCTGAATGGCCATCTGCTTGTCGATCACTGCCAAGCGCTTTTTCAAGACAGAAATCTGTTCGCGGACAATCCGTCTGTCCGTTTCAATTTCGGTTTCTCCAGGTCCACGCATTCCGATCCCCCCTTTTTGTTTGTCAAGGTGGGTCCAAAGTTTGGTCAAGCGCGGCAAGAGGTATTGGCATTGAGCCAAAGCAACTTGGGTTCTCGCATAACTCGTCTGGGCACGTTGGGCAAAAATATCGAGGATCAAATTTGTCCGGTCCAAGATTTTGCAATCCAATACTTTTTCAATATTGCGCAGTTGTGCCGGTGACAACTCGTCGTCAAAAATGGCAGTTCCCACATGGTGGGTGTCGATATAACGTTTGACTTCTTCCAGCTTGCCCGCACCAATAAAAGTTTTGGGATGGGGCTTTTCCAATTTTTGAACAAATCTTTTGATGGAAACCCCTCCGGCAGTGGTGACCAAAAATTCCAATTCATCCAAAAACTCCTTCGCTTTTTCTTCGTCTTGATGTTGCGTAACCACTCCAATCAAAATTGCTTTTTCGGAAGTTGCCTTTTTTTGTTCTATCATGCGACAAATGTACAATTTTTTGAGATTGTGGGCTTTTATTTTAAGAAAACTCCTCAGTAAAAGAAGGGCATTTCTTTTTTGAAATTGGACTTGTTTTTGTATTTTAGAGTGATACAAAACAACACCTCACAATGGAGAATTCTCAGATTTCGATTGCCTTTTACAACGTAGAGAATTTATTTGACGCAATTGATGGGCCCCATACCTTGGACCGCGAATTTACTCCCAAAGGCAAAAAAAAATGGGGCCCCTATCGACTGAACCACAAAATTCAAAAATTGGGCAAGGTGATTGCTAAAATTGGCCGGGACAAAAGTTCAATTCCTCCTGTTTTGGTAGGCCTGGCAGAAGTAGAAAACAAAACCGTGTTGCAAGACCTTCTAAAAGCCGAAGCCCTCCAGACGACTCCTTATGATTTTCTTCATTACGAATCTTCAGACGAACGGGGGATGGACGTCGCTTTGCTGTACAACAAAAAAATTTTCCAACCCAGCAAATCCAAATCCATCCCTGTATTTCTCTACGATGCAGCCAAAAACCGCGACCACACCCGAGACATCTTGCACGTGCAAGGCACGCTGCAAGGAGAAGAAGTCCACGTCTTTGTAAATCATTGGTCGTCCAAAAGAGCAGGCAATGCCATTGCTAGCAAACACCTAGAAATCGTCAAAACCCTTGAAAGAGAAATCGCAAACATCGCAGCACCCGACCCTAAAATACTTCTCCTCGGTGATTTCAACGAAAATCCTTCGGAACAAGCCCTGCAACTTTTGGCTGCCAAAAGTTTCAACAACCCCATGGAAGAACTCTACGCAAAAGGTCTGGGCAGCTTGAAATTTTATGGAAAATGGATGCTCTTTGATCAAATTCTCCTCTCCAAAAATTTTTTTCCCCCCAAAGCCAAACACCTTCAGTTTCAAGAAGCCCGCATTTTCAACGAACCCTTTTTACAAAACCCCAAAGGACCTTTCAAAGGACAACCCTTTCGTACGTATTCGGGGAAATACTACCTCGGCGGTTACAGCGACCACTTTCCGGTTTATGTACTCCTTCAAGTCCGAGCCCATTCCACTCTTTAAAACCGCTACCTTTCTTTCGGTCCAAAATCGGCAGGAGCTTCTTGGGCAGCCTCATTGGCCTTGGAGAACACCGTCCATTCCGAAAGCTCAAAGATAGGGTTGGGCTCGGTGACTTCAACCTTGCGAATCGCTTTGCCATCGGTGTACTCCCATCCAGTGTTTGAACCATCTACACCTCGCTGTCCAAATACATCATGTACCTTTTGATTGGGACCCACCAACTCATATACATCGTCACCAGTTCCAGAGATATAGGGAGAAACAATGTCAGGTGCAAAACCAAATACCGAAGCAAAACTCGTATTGCCCAAAATTAAAAAAGACTTGGACGGCAAAACACCCGACAAGCGGAGTGCAGTTCCCGAAACCACTGATGAGCCGTTCAGGAATTTGTGCAACGACCAACCTTCCAAATCAATGGGATCTGCTCCTGCGTTGTACAATTCCACAAAACGAGCCATGTTGTTGTTGTGAGGGTCAGCAATTTCAGTCAGCAATACTTTTGGAATTATGAGAGGGCATCTTTCGGTTGCCGCTGAAAATTCGACATCAACCAAAGAGCGAATTTGCACTTTTAGCTTTTGATTGCTACGTGACAACACCCCGGTGATGGCTCCAAGCCCTTTTGGAAAGGACTCGTGAGCAAAACGGGCTCCTTCTTCAGTATGCAAGTTGATTTTTTGCAAGACGCCACAGGTTTCCAAAGTCCGATCTGCAGCAGCATCTCCTGAATAATAGGCATAGGCTTTGCCCAATTCCTGCGCCACCAACTGTAGCTTTTCAATGCGAACCAACGTGTTTTGAAAACTTTCTGTATCCAACTCCGAAAGCTCCTTGGACAAAGGGACAAGCGTTTGGATTTCTTCTGTAGGTACGACAAAATCGAACAAGGCACCCTCCTCAATTTCTTCCACCGTTTTTCCGTCTGTATAGCCCACACTTAGGACGCCATCCACGCGGTCCATATACAATCGATTCAACTTGAAAAACACTTTTTGCCCCAAAGCAAACTGCTCGTGTGTTTCCTCTTCGTCTGTTAGTATTTGAAGTCCCAACGAAGGATTTTCAAAGGCGTCTTGCAGCACAATGCGTTTGGTGAAATTCCCTTCTCGATCTGAAGAAATCACAAAGCCCTCCAAAACCATCGATTCTTCTACACCAAACTCCACCAATGTCCCCTGGTACATTTGCAGCACTTCTTCAAAGCCAAGCGTTGCAGATAGCGGCGCACTGTCAGCACAACGTTCCTCAGAAAAATCCAGGTCTTCAGGACTGTGTAAAACCAACTGTAGGTCTGAGTAATAAGCGGTCAAAAGTGCTTTGACAAGCCCCTTTCCCAAAGGAAGTGATTCGCTTTTAAAGGAAGAAAAACCACTCGTTCTCAACGGAATTTCTGCCTCCAAAAGACAGCTTTCTGAAACCTGCTGCAACATCCTATCTACCGAATGAGTACCCGTATCGGCATAAGAATTGCCGCGCTCTTTGGCGGCAAATTGCATGTGCTCCAAAACAACCCACATGCCCACCATAGAGCTATTGAGTTCAGAAAGTGCTGCTTTTTTGGGAACGATCGGCACTTGCTCGCAAGACCGAAAAAGGTGTTCGTCAATTTTTGAGGAATGAATGGGCGCCAAAGTCCCCCCTTGGTTGACTCCCAAACTCAAGACACCAAAACGGTAGCCGATGGAAAGTCCTTTCAATTTCAGAAAGACTTTTCTTCCTGCCGGATAGTGGGCGTGCAATTGAGTCTGATCTA
>ERZ1047821.2702-NODE-2702-length-10564-cov-4.658578_pt1 | contig 10564 bp, 16 predicted proteins | sample MGYA00383096_ERZ1047821 | MGnify/ENA primary metagenome ERZ1047821 (study PRJEB29581, sample SAMEA5548366) | metagenome | biome: marine; feature: coastal; material: water | depth 25 m | study: Short-term variability in the microbial, nano- and picoplankton... | reverse complement strand
CACCGTCTGAGTCTTTGCTGGTGTCGTATACGAATACGTCTTTGGCTGTGTCGGACTTACTCTCAGCGATAGCTGTTAGGTCTTGATAAGCCACTGCACTTGCAGCAGATTGGCTATATGTATACGCTTGGTCACGGGCAGACTCAGCGCCCGACTTAGCTGTCTCAGCGCCCGTCTTGTGAGTCGAGGCTGTACCAGCGTGTGATAATGCGTTTGCTACGGACGCATCTAAAGTTGATTTTTTAACATTAACAGCAGAAGTCAGGTTGTCTACTGCCGTTGTTAAACTTGCTACTTCTGTTTCAACAGTCATAGTCTATACCTTTATTGAAATGCTACTGCGTTAACGTAGCGAGTTTGCGAATTTGTGAATGCTGTTGCCATAGGTAACAAAGCAATATGTAAATTGGTTAAAGTATCGTCTGCTTCCGTAGCACTAACGGCTGCGCTAGCTGCACTCGAGGCTGCATTAGTTTCACTAGTAGCTGCATTAGTTTTATGATTTAAACAATCCGTAACATAGGTAGCTGCTGTGTTCTTGTGGGCAAGAGCTGTAGCTGCACTGGTGGAAGCATTAGTTGCTGAGGTTGAGGCACTAGCAGCACTTAAACCGGACGCTGTTTCACTAGCGGCAGCGTTGGTGGCACTGGTAGCAGCATTATTTTTATAACCTAAAGTATCAGAGGCATTAGTAGCGGCATTCCCTGCGCTTGTGGCTGCGTTGGTTTCACTAGTAGCTGCGTTGGTAGCACTGGTAGCACTGGCACTGGCGCTATTGCTGGCGTTGGTGGCACTGATACCTGCTGCTGAGGCTGCGCTGGTAGCGGAAGTAACGGCAGTACCTAAGTTACCTACTTGGTTCGAAATAGTAGCTACATTGGACTCACTGGTGGCGGCTGCGCTTGCACTAGCGGCTGCGTTAGTTTCACTATCAGATGCGTTAGTTTCGCTTGTTTCTGCGGCCTCTTTGTAGTCATAAGCTAGAGACTGATATGCATAGGCTGATGCTTTGTAGTTACCGGCATAATCTCTGTGTGACAATGCGTTACTTGCATAGGAGGAAGCACTGGCGGCACTGGCGGCAGCATTGGTAGCGGCTTGGGAAGCGGTAGTTGCGGAACCTGAGGCGTTTGTGGCTGAGTTACCGGCATTAGTAGCACTAGTAGCAGCCAAAGCAGCCTGTTGTGTCACTTCCGCTACAGTAGCGTCATTTGTAGAGTCCCCAGCGCCTCCCGTACCTCGATAAATTGACATAAATATTATTCCTTTGTAAATACGGAAGAAGAAGAAAATAAAACAAAAAAGCCCCCAAAGAACTTATTTCAAAGGGGGCTTGTGTCTATAGTTTATTACCCTGCAACAGCAGCAACAATACCGGTCTCAGGACGAATTACCTTAGTACCGTAGATACGGTCAGCGGTGTACAAAGTACCCAAGAACTCTTGCTTGTACTGGGTCTGTGAACGGATACCTTTCTGTTCAGCAAGAACAGCAGTATCTTTGTGGCCTAGGATAGCGCCACGAACACCAGTAGCTAGTGTAGGTACGTTGGTGGATACGAATACGTCAATACCGTAAAGATCACCGATCTTACCGTTGACAACACCACGACCATTAACAAAGTCAGAGCTAACGTAACGGTCAATACCCATGATTACATTACGCAATGCTGGTGGGATAACCAAGAAACGATTGTCCATTGGGGTATCTTCGTCGTCCAGTTCCTGAATCAAAGAACGCAAGAAAGCGTCATCGAAAGCAGTACCAGTAGCAGTAGAACCAGCGTAGGCAGACAAAGAGCCTGAACCACCGTTGATGAATGATTTGCTGTGAGTCCAATCGGTACCGTCACCGTTACCAAAGGACTTGCCTAGGGCGAACAAATCGTCATCTACTTGCTTGGCAAGAGCGTAACCAGCGTCACCAGTGTAGAACTGACGCAAAGAAGCAAGAGCTTGTACTTCGGTCAAATCTTCGATGATGCGGGAGTACTCAAAGTGCTTGTCGATGCTAACAACAACTTCTGATTCTACAGCATTCTGTATTTTTACAGCAGTGTTCTCAGCTTTAGCGGAAGCAGAACCACGTGTAGGCTTAGGGATATGAATTGTATCACCTTTCTTACCTACCATTGAAATTTTCTTAACCAAAGGAGCCAGAACAAGGTTGCTTTCATAAGCGGCAACAACTTCGTCAGACCAAATCTCTGGGATAAACGTAGCTGCGGAAGTGTTGTCCACAGCACCTGTCATGGATGGGAAAGTACTAGTAGCCATTTTAAGTTTCTCCTATAAATATAGCTATTTGACCCGTCCCTCAGCATAAGCAGCTTGTATATCGTCTGATAGTGCTAAATACCTGTCGGGGTCAGTTCTCATAAGTTTAATAATATCAGCACGACGATAGAATTTCTTGGTAGAGGTAGAGTCAGGGTTTCCTCTTGCGGAGCCTGTTGAACCACTCTTGACAGCTTGTTTCCTACCAGCTTTTTCAGCTTTCACTGTTTGATCAACTACGGCCTTACGTTCTTTCCAAAGACTGAAAAGTTCGTTGGCTGCTTCGGCATCATAACCTTGGTCTGCTTGTACGAACAACTGTGTGCGTATTTTAGAACCTTTAATCCAATCAGCAAACTTGGTATCACCAAGGATTTCCTGCATGTCTGGATGATTACTCTTAAGCTGTTGCATAGCATTTTGCTTAGCGAAAGCCTGTGTGACTTCCTCCGCTGCTTTGAGCTTAGGGTGGTTATCGATAGCCTGAGCCATAGCTTTCTCAGGGTGAGTATAAAAATCTATTTCTTCGTCGGTATTTTGTTCATTAACAGTCGGTTCTTGAATTGTATTCGAAATATAATCGTCCACAACCTTTCGTAGTTCGCCTACCTCAGATGATTGCCTACCTAAGAGTTTCTCAGCTTCTTGGTGCATACGCACTACGTCCTCTAGGGACTTGCCTTGGTACTTATCAGGTACGTCTTGGGTATCTTCTGTCAATTCATCAGTTGATGAGGTGGTGGCTGTAGGTGACTCCTCTTGTGCCTGTAGAGTTGCCTGTTGTTCTTGCTCAGGTTCTATAGTCGATTCGTCGTACTCAGGTAGTTGACCATCTTTCAAATGTTCAGTGCCGTTCTGTAGTTCATCTTCGTCGATGATTTGTGCTGCCATACTAAACTCCGTGGTTTAACCATTATGGAGAAGGAAAAATAACTGGTAGTTTACCTACGAATGTAGGGCTACTAGTCGCTTTTTGCTTTGTTCTCGTGATGTTTGGCCCATTTAAGGGTAGCTCCAGCAAAGTCGCCAGAGAAAGGTTCCAAAACACTACGAGGCATTGCAAGTTGTCTTTGTGCCGGTCTACCGCAGTTCTTACAATTAACTGTTAGGGTACTGTCCTTTACAAAGTGTTCATTTAAATGCCCGTCAGGACATAAGTAATCAAATACTTTAAACATCGTAATCCTGTTCGTCCTCCTGAGGGTTATCCAACTGCTCAAAAGAATTGAGTGTGGTTTCCTCAAGATTCATTAAAGTTCCAATTATGTTTAACTGTCCTTTGCGGAAAAAAAGATCCTCAAGACCCTTGGCGTGTTCTATAGAGTCGATTGTCTCCAAGTTGGTCTTGAGGTCAAGCAGGAGAGTAGTCCAACCGTCTGTTCTAAATAGTTGGAACATCTCACGATAGTATTGTTCTAATTCTTTATTCATATTATACTACCTATTATACCATAAAAGTCTAAAAAAGTCAAGATTTTTCTTGTGTTTTCTTTCGTTTTGTGGTATTAGAGGCCTGTAGGCTGGCGTATTGAACCTCCAGCGCCTCTAGCTTCTCCAGCAGCACTTTGTAGCTCTGGTTCACCTGCGCTATTACTTCTTCCAGTTGTCGTTGGGATACCATTTGGCTGTCCTTGTTGTTGTTGTTGAGAGTACTTTAGACTCATTTCACGTTCTTTGAGAACACGGTCAGCGATAGCCAACCTACGTTGGAACTCTTTATCGTCCTCTACACCATCATCTAAGTTAGTTGTTACTGCTTTAATCTTGTCTAATTCAAGCTCCATAGGTACTGCCTGAGCTTCAACCATAAGTTTAATGGCTCTAGCTTCGGATTCCTTACCTTGGCCCATTAGAGCGTTGATTTGGGACTGTTGGAACTCCATTTGCTTCTGATGAGTCTCTTGGGCCTGTTTCTGTTCTTCTGGGTTAGGCTCGGAAGCCTTATCAATGGCCTGTACTAAAGTCTCACGCTCAGATAAGTTCATATTGTCCACAATGGACTTCAAAAGGATAGGATAGTACTGTTGGTCTTGGCCCATGGTCTGTAGAAGCTGGACTAACTGTGTTACTTCGTACTCACGCGCCATGATACCTAAGGAACTTGTGGCACAGAACTTGTAGTCCTTAACGGGATACAGCTCAGGTTCGTACTGCATGTAACGGTAAGCTGCTTTCTCTACAAAGGGAACTAGGAAGTTCTCTTGGAAGTTAATTAATGTACGCTTATGGCGCTTAATGATGGCACCCAAGGACATAGAGATTCCCGCTGCGGTAGCTTCACCATTAATAGAACCACCTACGCCACTTGAGTCAACGGCTCCTGTGGACTGTTGTACCATTTGTTGTAAAGCACCGGCCTGAGCAAAGGTGATCTGATTGACATTACCAAAGTTGAATGGATTGATAATCTCTTTAGGGTCACCGTTGGTCAACAAAAGCTTACCGGCTCGTATCTCAGGCTTAGTGCCCCTTGGTATACGAGTAGCGTCCATAGCCAGCATTGGGTGTACGGTTAGGGCCAGAGCGTCAATACGTGCCCGTAGTTCAGCGTCCAGAGCCTTTTGGCTGTTATAGCCTTTCTCCACAACACCACGCCCGTAGAAGCGATTAGGAACAACGTCCCAAGGGAAAGCAACTACTGGACGGTCTTGCATCATGTAGGGGTTAGCTTCGGCCTTAAGCAACACACGCTCATTGGCTATGATAACAACAGCCTCAGCGTACTGGGAGTTCTCTACCTCATCGTCCAAAGGCCCGTCTGTTGCGTCCTCCAGTAAATAAGTAGGTACTAAACCATAGTACTTTGTTAAACGTACTTTATCGTCGGCATAGACAGATAGTTCAGCGTCAGGCTCAAGGTTAAAGTCTGCCCCTGCGATACCAATAGGTTCGTCACGGTAAACCCCCGACTCCTGTAGCAGCTCAACGCTGTGTTGGCTGACAAATTCATCAATAGCACAACCCAGTGCTTCATCAACAGACGTAGCGTTAGGGTCAATACGGAAGTTCTTGGGCATTACTGGCTTAAGACGTACTAAAAGACGATCTTTAATGTTTACACCCACAGCCTGTAGCTCTCCACCCATAAGGGGCTGAGTAGCGGGGGCCATTTCTTTGATTTCCTCCAGCACTACTTCCGCAATACCAGTACCAAAGACAGCAGCGTTAATTAAACACTCACTTGCGTCCTTACGAACCTTGGCTTTCTTAAAGTCCTCATGTAGTGTATCACGGAGGAATTTAATGTCACCAGTTTCCTTGTCTTGGTAGTCATCATGTATGTCAAAGTACTTACCACGGCCAAAGGTAGCTTCTTCAATCTCAGCTACGTTGGACTCCACGGCTTGCTGTGTCGCTGGTGCAATAATCTTAGAGCGCTCGGACTGTCGTGTTTTGTCCTCACTAGCCCATATACCACGCCAGATACGATAGTACTCATCGTTCTTACTCGCATAGTTAGATTCGTAGTGGTCACCCCACTCGTTTACTTTATTCATAACCCACTCTTGCAGGGTTTCCTGTATCATCAGAGGTGCTTCTTCGTTGTAGTCACTCATTAATTAGTATCCTGCAAAGTCATCTAAGGTTTCGTAGTCGTCGTATTCTTCAAAGTTACCAGCGTAGGTTACTTTAGCTAACTGGTCTATGTAAGCCAAGGAGTCAACCAAGTCATCATGGGTTAGTGGGTCAGGGAATTGAAATAACTCATCAAGGAATTGAGCGTTCCATTCAGCTTTCTTTACTTTTACCAAACCATGTTCAAAACGCCCCTGTAAAGCCCACATGATTCTGTCTGTTTTCTTTTGGTTACCGTGGGTTAGTTCCTCTATGCGAAAGAAGAAACTATTACGCTTCATCATATCCATTAGGGGTGACATAACAGCCTGTTTGGCTATACCTTTTTCTATACCCACTGATAGTGGTTTATAGTCCCTAACGGCTTGGAATATCTTTTGGGCTGTCTGGTCTAAAGTCCATCTACCTGATATAATATTCTCAACCCACCAACCGTCCTCTGTGACATAAACAACTGAAATAGCTGTATTGTCCAAACGACTGTTCTTTTTGTTTTTCTTACCTACTTCCTGAAAACCAGCTAAGTCTATGGCTATGTAGTAGTCCCCATCACCCTTGGTGTCTTTAGTGTAGAACTTAACCCAGTCCTCTTTAAACATTTCAGAACCCAAAGCCTCAAAGGAAGCCAAGAACTCCTGACGGAAAGCATATGTAGACATGGACTTCTTAGCTATGTCTATTTCCTCAGGGTCTATTAGAGGGTTGTCGTAGGACGTAAAGTGCCAAGCATCAAAAGTCTCGTCACCCTTTAGTTCTGCGTACTTAAATAGCTCATAGAAATGATTACGTCCCTTGGGAGTACCAATGAATAAGCAATGGCCCTTTTGGTCAGCTAGGGCAGGACGTAGGATTTCCTCAAACACCATAGGTTTCATATCGGCATACTCATCTAGGACAAGCATCTTTAATGACACACCACGCATGGTATCGGGTCTGTCGGCCCCTTTGAGGCTAATGACAGCTCCATTGATCAAGGTAACCGTTAAGTTGTTTATATGTGTGGACTTGATAATAGGATTAGCTAACTCAAGCAGGGTCTGCCACATAATGTCTCTGGCCTGACCTTGGGTAGGGGCCACGTAGAACACCCCACCCTTTTGTTCGTCCAAGGCACTTAGGATTAGGAGCCATGCGGCTAACCGTGACTTACCACAGCGTCTACCGGCAGCTACGACCTTAAAGCGTTTCTTGGACTTGAATACCTGTTGTTGCCATGGGAGTAACTCTACTTTTAAATCACTCATGGCTGTCCTCTGGAGGAACATAGGGAACCCACTCTGCGTCCTCTGCGTCCATGGGTTCTTGTTCTAAGATTTCCCCAGTACCTACGCCAGTAATATTAATTGTAATGGCTGACTTACCGGAGGACTTTAAGACCTCTTGTTCAAAGGCAGCAGTGGGGGCTACCCTGTCCATCACAAGTTTCCAAGCGGCTGCTTGGTTCTTATGTTCATCATTCAAAGCTGCATCAAAGATAGCGTCAAGCACTTTGCGTGACTTAGGGGATGACAACATCCTAGCTTTATATTCATTGATAATAGCTGCGTCACCCTTAGGGCGACCTCTGGCTACTCTGTTGCCCTTTTTATTTGACTCTACGTCTTTTTTCTTAGGACGACCTTGCTTCTTTGGTTTCTTTTCTTTTGGTTCTTTGGGTTTGTCTTTATTGATTGACAAAATAAAACACTCCTTAAGTTATCCCTAAGAATCTTAAGAACCTTTAAGTTATATTTATTAATAAACTATAATGAATAACTTAACGGTACTTAAGAATCCTAAGTAGGGCCGAGGGTGGCTAAACGCTTACTTAGTAATAACTATATTATACCATATTTTTAACCAAAAGTCAACTCTTTTATTTAGTCATTCTCTTGTAGTCTATTCGTGACTATTGTGTCCCTTATAGTCACAAAGTACCCAAGAACTTGACAACACAGGTTTTACTTAGGAAACAACAAGTTACAGAGGTTTTACTAGTATATAACTAATGGTTCTAATACTCTAAAAACTACCTATTTTGTGCCTAGGAGGCTACCACAGTTATTCCACAGTCCCTCACCGGCCCCCGCCCCCTAAAGTTATCCACAGGTTTACCAAAGTTATCCACAGGTTATCCACAGGTTATCCACAGACTTATCCACAGGCCAAGTTATCCACAGGTTATCCACAGGCCCAGAGTTATCCACAGGTTTACCAAAGTTATCCACAGGTTTATCCACAGGTGTGACTAAGGGAGTCAATAGAGTCACAGGGGTTGACATAGGGAAAACATAAGTGTAAGGGGCCAAGCGGGTACCCTTAGCACACAATAGATACCTATGTAAACAACTGACTAACACTAGCAACAAAGTCATACAATGACACACAAGTTATCCACTTGACAATACTAGTTATACACAAAGTTATCCACATGGCCCTTAGGGCTTCAGAATAGCCACCTAAGAGCTTTCAGTGCTGCCCTGTACCATAGGTCTATAAAATAGTTATCTCAATTTTAGCACTATTGGCACAACAATTGCATAGCTAAAGTTGGCATGGTTATTGCTACGCGCGTATATAAATAATAGTAGGGCCAAGCTAACTAATGGTTATATGCTTAGAACAAAGTAATACTTGCATTTCCTTAGTAAAGGCGTATTATTGTAATCAAGGCCAAGGCACACAGGGTGCTAAGGCAAATGAGAATTATTATCAACAAGGTGAACAAGATGAATACACTACAAGCCCACAAGAATCTAGACAATGCATACAACTTGATGCAAGCACATAATACAGAAGCTAGTCGTTTGCTAGTCTTAGAAATGATGGAAGTCTATAACAAGCTAGCCAAGGCAAACCCCGAATGCTACAGAACAGTTAAGAATGCTGGCGACGCTAACAACGTATGGATTATTGCTGATTAGGAGTACAGAACAATGACTTTCAAAGACTACGACAAGGCCGCATCACTGTTAGCTAACTGGCATCATGCTAGGGCTATGGAATGCCTACGAGCATTGAATGATTCACAAGACCTGACTGAGGACGAACATAAGGAGATACACGACGACTATAAGTTCCATAGGGCTACCGAGGACACGTTATACAGGGCCACCTTGGCTGCTATAGGCTCTTTCTATAGCGCATAAGCATTTGATTTATCATAGCGGCTTGGATATACTAGGCCGCTAGAGTAAACCAAACGCAACCACTGGAGTGTAGAACAATGAAGAAACTATCACTAGAAATTAAAGACATTGCCGACAAGCTCAACAGCAAGCAAGGCGACTTAGATATGGTGCACCAGTTGCGCACATTGGTATCAAACTATAATTTCTTATATAAAGACTTTGACGGCACAACTTCTAAGTGTGTGCTTGATGGTTTCCAGCCTGTTTTCTATACTAAGTGCTGGTTGACTGACGAATTTGTTGAACAAAAAAACTCATAAGGAAACAACACCATGATTACATACAACTTAGCAACAAACGAAGAACACGCCTACTTGCCTGACGTGTTGGCACCTGAGGACGCCGTGTGTTACTCATACTGTTTAGAGCATGGGTTATCCGTGGAGTTTACTGAGGCCGACCTGAACAGCACGCTAGCAGCGTTTAAAGAACAACTACCTATCACACGTGGTGTTGATTCTGTGGCATGTGGCGACTGGACTACACCTACTCTAACAACAAGTGAACTAATCGAACACTACAACTTCTATACAGACAATTGCACAGATGAAGAAACCCCACTCACATACGAGGAATGGGTGCGTGAATATCGTGAGACATTAATGGATTTAATGGACGCATAAGCACTTGCTTTACTCTATGGGCTTAGGTATGCTAGGCCCATATGTTAAACCAAGGGAGCATAGAGAAATGAAACAATCAAAAAAAGGTTATATAGTTTATAGTGGCCCTAGCATGCTGGAGCCATCTGTTAACATTATTGGCATTTTGACAATGAAAACAACAAACGCTAAAACTGGCGATATGGCACAATTGACCATCATTCGTGACGACGTAGAGCCACACGTTGCCGTTAAAGACGGGCTTGATAGCGCCATTTGTGGCACTTGTCCGCATAGACATTATAATGGTGGCAGCTGCTATGTCCTACCTTTTCAGGCTCCATTAGCTATATATAGGGCTTACCATAGAGGTTTATACACTAAGGGCTTGCCAGCTTTTAACTACAATGCCAGTGTACGCCTAGGTGCCTATGGTGACCCCGCTGCACTGCCATATGACGTTATTGTTGACGTATGTAGCGCATTTGGTAGTCATACAGGCTACACGCACCAAGCGCAGCATAAGGGCTATGACCAACGATTAACCGGCCTTGTGATGGGCAGCGCTGATACGTACAAACAAGCTCTAAAAATGCAATCTAAGGGCTTCAAGACTTTTCGTGTAAAGCTACCAAACGATACTTTGTTACCCAATGAAGTTGAATGCCTTGCAGATACGAAAGGCATCACATGCAAAGATTGCGGTTTATGTGATGGTGACCAATTAAATATAGCTATCAGTGTTCATGGGCAGAAAGCTAAAAAGTTTAAAAGCTCATTGATTCCATTGGCGCAAGGGGTATAATATGGAATATGCATTTTATTATGACAAAGGCCTTTGGTATATTTGGTGTCGAACAGGCAACGAATATCGGGTATCCTTCGAAGAGAAACAGGACGCTTTAGATTTTTTAAAGTCTTTAGTTCAACAATAAAACAA
>ERZ1047821.2677-NODE-2677-length-10622-cov-4.813760_pt1 | contig 10622 bp, 13 predicted proteins | sample MGYA00383096_ERZ1047821 | MGnify/ENA primary metagenome ERZ1047821 (study PRJEB29581, sample SAMEA5548366) | metagenome | biome: marine; feature: coastal; material: water | depth 25 m | study: Short-term variability in the microbial, nano- and picoplankton... | reverse complement strand
TGAACAATAAAAATAAAAGAGAGATAGTCTTCTTCATAGAGGATTAAAGGTAATTAAATTCGTGAATTGAATTCTCAAGTAATTTGACACTTAAATCGGTCTATTATGGTTAACTTTGCACAAAATTAAGTAGGTATGAAGATATCAAATAATATTCTTGAAACAATTGGAAATACACCTCTAGTTAGACTGAATAAGGTAACCAAAGAGGTTGATGCAACAGTGCTGGCTAAAGTAGAATATTTCAACCCAGGTAGTTCCGTTAAGGATAGAATGGCTGTAAAAATGGTCGAAGATGCTGAGGCTGACGGTCGCTTAAAACCAGGTGGTACCATCGTTGAAGGAACCTCTGGAAATACAGGAATGGGGCTTGCTTTAGCTGCAATTGTAAAAGGTTATAATCTTATTTGTGTTTCAACAGACAAACAATCTAAGGAAAAGTTTGATATTTTAAGAGCTGTGGGAGCCGAGGTCATTGTCTGTCCCACAGATGTTGCACCTGAAGATCCTCGATCTTATTATTCGACCTCAAAAAGAATTGCAGAGGAAACACCTAATTCTTGGTATGTCAATCAATACGATAATCCGTCAAACTCAATCGCTCATTATGAGCAGACAGGACCTGAAATTTGGGAGCAAACAGAAGGGAAAATCACCCATTTCGTTGTAGGGGTTGGAACAGGAGGAACCATTTCTGGAGTTGGAAAATTCTTAAAAGAGAAAAATCCCGATATTAAAATATGGGGAATTGATACATATGGTTCTGTATTTAAAAAATACCACGAAACGGGAATCTTTGATGAAAATGAGATTTATTCATACATCACAGAAGGAATAGGGGAAGATATTCTTCCAGAAAATGTAAACTTTGAAGTTATTGATGGCTTTGAAAAGGTAACAGACAAAGATGCTGCAGTTTACACGAGAAAAATGGCTCGTGAAGAAGGTATTTTTGCAGGAAATTCATGTGGAGCAGCAGTTAAAGGTTTACTTCAATTAAAAAACCATTTTAAAAAGGACGATGTCGTAGTAGTTCTTTTGCATGATTCAGGAAGTCGATATGTCGGAAAGATGTATAACGATGATTGGATGAGAGAAAGAGGTTTTCTTGAAAATACGGTTGTTACCGCAGAAGATCTTGTAAATGGTCATGAAAATAAACCACTTGTTTCTGTTTTTGCAGAAGAATTGGTTTCTCATGCCATTGCTAAAATGCGCAAATTTGGTATCTCTCAAATTCCGGTGATAAAGGACAACAAGTTTGTTGGTTCAGTAGACGACAGTGCTATATATCAGTCATTGGTTGATCATCCAGAGCTAAGTGATGCGCCAATCTCTTCTATTATGGGGCCTGCGTTTCCAGTTGTAAATAACGGAACATCAGTTGAGGAATTATGTAAATTAATCAATAAAGATACACCAGCGGTATTGGTTAAAATATCTGATGCTTCTCATCATATTGTCACCCGATACGATATCATTTCAGCAATGTCATAAAATGAATGGGAAAACTTTTGTTGATCAACTAAAACGAGAAGTTTTCATTTCGGATAAGCCTACACGTATCGTCTCATTGGTTCCATCAATTACTGATTTCCTTCATCATTTAGAATTGGAAAATGAAGTAGTCGGCATTACCAAATTCTGCATTCTTCCTGAAGCTTGGTATGCGAGTAAACAAAGGGTTGGAGGAACAAAAACAATAAATTTAGATGTCATAGATGAACTAAAACCGGATTTAATCATTGGTAATAAGGAGGAGAATACCAAAGAGGATATTAAAAAGCTATCCAAGAGCTATCCTGTTTGGATGAGTGATGTGAATTCATTTGAAGATGCCATTGATATGATTTATAAATTAGGTGAAGTTTTAAGCAGAAAAAATGAGTGTTCTTTATTAGCCAATTCTATATTGACTTCATTTAATGAGTTAATGGATATTGGGAATTCCAAAAGTGTTTTATATTTTATTTGGCATAAACCAGATTATGTGGTGGGTTCCTCAACTTATGTCAATTCAATCCTCGATAAATTGGGATTTGTAAATCATTGCCAACAAGAACGGTATCCCATCCTTGACGAATTGTCTTTGAGCTCTCCTGATTATGTCTTTTTAAGTTCCGAGCCATTTCCTTTTAGCACTCGTCATGAAAATCACTTCCAACAGAAATTTCCGAATTCAAAAATAATATATGTAAAGGGAGAAATGTTTTCATGGTATGGATCTTATATGCTGCAGACCACTGACTATGTTAAAAATCAATTAAAGACATTCTTATGATTGATCCTATTATTTTTTATGATGGTGCTTGTCCATTATGCTCAAGAGTAGTTCGTTTTATCCTTAAATATGAGCGAAATGATGATTTTATGTTTAGTTCCCTGCAGGGTGATTATGCAAAAGAATTCCTTTGTGAAAAGGGAATTTATGAAATTGACATGAGTACTTTTTATTTTTACAATAAAGATGTTTTGCATAGTAAATCAACAGCAGCATTGCGATTATTACCGTATTTAAAATGGTATTGGTCATTTTTAAACGTGTTTTGGCTTATGCCTCGATTTATTCGGGATTATTTTTATCGAATTATTGCTAAAAACAGATACAAGATTTTTAAAGAGAAATGTGATTTTGACTTTTTATATAAAGAGAGAAATTTAGACGAAAAAGGCTAGGACTTTAAATTAATTAATCTTTTTCTGATTTCAGATAGCTTTGTTATTACAAGTTGTTTTTCGTCAATTGAGGGATTGGACTTTTTGTCTTTTAAAGCTTTTTTAGCACCGTCTAGCGTATATCCATTTACTTTCACCAAAGCGTAAATTTTATTGATGACTTCGATTTCTTTCACCGAATATAAGCGATTCCCTTTTTTATTTCTTTTTGAAACTTTTAGGCCAAATTCTTTTTCCCAAAATCTTAGCAATGAGGCATTAACTCCAAGCATTTTAGACAATTCTCCAATGCTGTAGTACATTTTTGTAAGACTTTGAATATCAATTATGGGCACCTTATTATTTAATTTTAATTCTAAAATAGGTATTATTTCTTTTGGAAGATTTTTTTTTTGAATTTAAGATTTATTATTTTTTCAAAGCTTACTTTTGATAGGGCTTACAAAATTTTGTAAATTTAATCCAATCATTAAAAGCAAATTAAAATACAGATGAAGTTTTACGCCTTATTTCTTTTTTTATTTGCATGTTGTTTTGATGGATATAATCAATCTATATCAGGAATCGTAAATTCGTATGCCGAAGTAACAAGTGTTTCTGCTAACTCGGTTCAAGTGGTGAACTTATTTGGTTTTTCGGAAGGGGATAAAGTACTCCTTATTCAAATGAAGGGAGCGACAATTACTACTGGAAATGTTTCTGATTTCGGTGTGATTAACTCTCTAAATAATGCAGGGAATTTTGAATTTGGATTTATTGAGTCTATATCTGGCCAAATAGTAACGCTTGAATCTGATTTATGTGAATCGTATGACATTTCTGGACATGTTCAACTTATTCAAGTCCCGGTATATAATGACGTTACCATTTCAGGGGCTCTTACTTCAGAGCCTTGGAATGGTGTGACAGGTGGAGTATTAGCCATTGAGGCTACCAATAATATAACGTTTAATTCTGATATTATTAATTCAGGTTTGGGATTTACAGGAGGGGACGTATATACCGGATCCTTCGGTTGTGGTGATTCGAATTGGGCTACAGCATTTTCGGGTAAAAAGGGAGAAGGTATTGCAGAAGCTCCAATGGGCCAAGAAGGGAATAGAGCGCCGCTTGCCAATGGTGGTGGTGGTTCCAACACCGGGAACCCAGGAGCTGGTGGTGGGGGAAATGGTGGCGCAGGCGGAAGAGGGGGAAACGAATGGTATGGTTCATGTCCTTTAAATGTTTCTTTTGGTTTAGGAGGGTATAATCTTGATTACGCAGGTTATAGAGCATTCTTAGGCGGCGGCGGTGGTGGTGGTTATCGAGACAACAATTTAAATGCTACAGCAGGTTCTAACGGAGGGGGTATCACTTTTGTGATTTCGCCAACCATTAATGGAAATGGACATACAATTGATGCTTCGGGTGCTGATGTAATTGGCAATTCTGATTCTGAAGGTGCAGGAGGAGGAGGAGCTGGGGGATGTGTTTATTTATTAACTGAAAATTTAAACTCTTCATTAAATATTAATGTCAATGGAGGTAAAGGTGGTGATATTTTAAGTACGCTTTGGTCTTCTGCTTGTCATGGACCTGGCGGCGGCGGCGGTGGCGGAGCAATTGTTTTGTCTTCGAGTGTAGCTCCAGGTACTTTAACCTCTGTTATCAATGGAGGGGCCAGTGGTAATGTATTACATACTGGACCTCCATGTGCGGGAACGTCGCATGGTGCTTTACCAGGTTTTGAGGGGCAAGTTCTTTTTGATTACGAGATTCATACTGATCCCGATTTGGGAGAAGATACTACTTTGTGTCCAGGTGAAACTATTAATTTGTCCTTGAATGCGACTTACATTAGTTATTTGTGGAGTGATGGCTCAACCGGTTCATCTTTGTCAGTAGACAGTGAGGGAATTTATTGGGTGGACGTGGAATTGAATTGTGGTGTAATTCGAGATTCAATCATAGTAAATCAAAATAGTATTGACCTTGGGATTGATCAGGAAATTTGTCCTGGTTCAGAGCTTGTTTTAGATGTTCCTGCAGAGTTTATTGTACAGGTTTGGAATACTGGAGAAGTCTCTCAAAGTATTATGATTGATACCACTGGAATTTATACTGTTATAGTAATTGACAGTAATGATTGTGTATTAGTTGATTCAGTTTTGATAAGTGTTTTGCCAGTAATTAGCTCTTTTCAATTTGTGAACATTTGTTCAGGTGGTGTATTTGACTTTAATGGAGATACGCTTTATAATAGCGGGCTTTATATTGATACAATGGTCTCTGCTGTTGGGGGATGTGATTCTATTATAAACCTTAATTTGATTGTCAATCTGTTGCCTGACTTTTCAGTAATCGATACTTCTGTTTGTTATGGGTCTGAGATTCAAATTATACCTCAAGGAGCGTTTTCTTATGAATGGTTAACTGATATTGGGACTATTCAGTCAGATGGATCATTGGTAGTTATTGGAGACCAAACCACATTATTTAGTGTTATAGCAATCAATGAATTTAACTGCAGTTCTGTTGATTCCGTTTTGCTGACCGTTTTTTCTCTACCAGACGTTCCCTTTGTTACTGAAGATGCAAAATATTGTATGAATCAATTACCATTGGGGATAGAAGCTTCAGGAAGCTCAGGAAGCTATATTTGGTATTTCGACGAGGAACTAAGTCAGGTCCTCTCATTGTCAAACCCGTATATCCCTGATGTTATTTTAGGGTCAACTGTTTATTATGTTACAGCCATTGAAAATGGGTGTGAAAGCGCTCCAGAATTGGTGAGTATATTTTTTGATGATTGTGAAATTATTATTCCTACTGCAATTACTCCTAATAATGATCAAGTAAATGATTTCTGGAATCTTGATAATATTGACATGTTATACCCTGAGAATGTAGTAAGTGTATACAATAGATGGGGAAATAAAATATACGAATCAACCCCCGGGGCCTATAATTCTAGGTCATGGGATGGATATCTCAATGGTGATTTACTGCCAATATCCTCTTATCACTATGTTATTGAATTCAATGATGATTTTACAAAGCCTAAAACAGGTATAGTATCAATCATTAAGTAGTATGAAAATTATAATAGGGTCTTAATGTAAGACTAAAGGATTATTAGTTTTTTTTAATGGTTTGAATCTCTTTATTCATGCCAATGTGTTATCAAATTTTTATTCCTAATCAGTTTATGTTATTGTAAATGCTTCTGCTGAAGTCCCTTTCGTCCCAAAACTTTTTCCGGTAAATATTTAATCACATAATTGAAAGTATTTGTATCTCCTAATTGTAAATGAGAAAGTTCAAGAAAATAGTTATAATTTTGCCAATCTAAATGTTAAGTAGAATATTATATTCAGCTCTTTTGCTATTCTCTCTATTCTATATGAATGGAATTGTCGCACAGCAATTGACTAAGGATTCGGAATCTCCATCCGATAGCATTCAGCATGTACAAAAAATAGTTTCTGAGAAATCAAATGCAATAATTGAATATGCCAAAAAATTCATGGGTGTTCCCTATGTTTGGGGAGGTATGAGTCCGTCAGGGTTTGATTGTTCTGGTTTTATCAATTATGTTTTTAAGGGTTTTGGATTTGGCTTAACCCGGACGAGTTATGGTTTAGCTGAGTTAGGTAAAACAGTTCGCTTATCAGAACTGCGTCCAGGAGACTTAATGTTTTTTAAAGCGAGAAATTTAAATTCTACTAGGGTCGGTCATGTTGCACTTGTTGTAGACACAAGCGATGGTATAATTCAATTTATTCATGCTGCGAGGACAGGAATACGTATAGACACTTTCAATAACAGCAGTTATTACGTCCCAAGGTATATAAAGTCTAAACGTATGGATTATATAGGTTACTAATTTTATGTCTAATTATACGTTAAATAAAAGTCAGTGGCTATTTGTTTTTTTAGCAGGTTTGTTTATTACGAATGCAGTTACCGCAGAGCTCATTAGCAATAAACTCATTGAAATTCCTTTAAACATCAATTTATTTGGAACCGAGCTTGGTCCGTTTGTTACAATTGTTGGTATTTTGCCTTGGCCAATTGTATTTTTATTAACGGATTTGTTGAATGAATTTTACGGTTACAAGGCTGTAAAAAGGTTGAGCTGGATTACGGCCATTCTCATTGCCTATTGTTTTATTATTGTTGGTCTTGCAATACAGATTCCTGCGTATGAAATTGAGGGCTCTTCTTTATCTGATGACTATTCATTTAACAAAGTGTTTGGTCAGGCCCAAATGGTTATTGTCGGTAGTATTTGTGCTTTTTTGGTTTCTCAATTGCTTGATGCAGTATTATTTAAATGGATTAAATCCAAAACAGGATCTAAATATATATGGTTAAGAAGTACGGGAAGTACGGTTGTGTCTCAGCTAATAGACTCATATATCGTTTTATACATTGGGTTTGTCTTACCGGGCTCTTTGTCTTTTTCTGATTTTATGACGATAGCTCCTACAAATTATATTTTAAAATTAATTATTGCTGTCCTTTTGACTCCCCTTATTTATTTAGGACATTATGTTATTAAGAAATTTGTTTTGAATCAAAACTCAGAAGTTCGATAAGCTTTATGCCACACAAGGTATAATATGGCTAGAATACTCATAATTATACCAAAAAGAAATACTTGTTGAATAGACCCGGGTGTATTGTCATAAGTGAAGATAGTAGATGAAGAACCGAGCATTATTCCCGCCTCTAACGCAATAAATATGGTTCCCGCTCCAACTCCACGTCTTTTAATGTGTGATAAATCGGCTGTCCAGGCAAAAAGTGTAGGGCTAGAAACTCCTGTAGCCAATCCAAAAACGATTGCAGCCAATACAAATGAGTTGTAGGAATCCACTCTGGACAGCAGTATCATTGAAAACAATAAAATACAAGCTCCAATAAGCATGGTTTCTCTTCTACCGATTCGGTCTGAAAGTGAAGAGCTGAAAAGTCTTACGAATATTGTAGACATTACATAAAATCCAAAAAAGAAACCTTTGTTCTCTATTCCTAGGAACCCTGAAATGTCAGGCGCAAGTACGAAAATAATGCCTGAGCAAGATGCAGTTAATATCATTACAACTGCCGCTGGAACAACTGAGGGTTCTACAACATCTTTCCAATTAACTTTTAGCTGACTTCCATCAAATTTTTGTGGATTTTCAAGAGTTTCTTCTACTCTTAAAAGAAAAAGGCCTGAAATAACAGAAATAAAGCCTGCAATTAAAAAGAGTGCATCCATTCCAAAATTAATTCCAATCCATGATCCTGAAAACTGTCCAACACCAAAACCAAGTGAGATAAAAGTTCCCCAAATACCCATAGCTTGACCTCTTCGGTTAGCCGGGATTATGTCAGTTAGAAGTGCGGTGGTTCCAGTAGGAGTAAAGCCCGCGCTAAAACCATGCAAAAACCTTAAGGTTAAAAAGAATAAAACTGAAAAAGAAAAAGGATACAACCACGAAATGAGCATTGAAAAAAAAATCCCAAAGTAAATTACTTTTTTTCTACCTATAGTGTCCGTGAGTTTTCCAGAAAAGGGTCTGCTAATTGCAGCGGAGATCGTAAATAAGGTGATTATAAGCCCTTTTTTATCAGCTCCTCCAAGTTCAGTAATAAACGAGTTTAACTCAGGAAGAATAAGGTTGAAGCTGGTCATGAAAAAAAACATGGACAAGGACAAAAGCCAAAAATTCTTTCCATATTTATAATTCATTCGCCAAAATTACGTTTTAATTAGTACTGAACATCTTTTTTTATTTTTTGTTTAAAAGCTATGAATTATTTAGTTACACTTTTTACTGTTTTACTTGTGAGTTCTTGTTTAGGTCAAACCAAAGAAAACAAAAACACTTTTAACGGCCGTGCATTGCCAGAGAATACTTGCTATGTCGTGAATGGAGGTACAGAAAAACCTTTTACAGGTGAATACTGGAATCATAAAGAGGAGGGGAGCTACATTTGTGTTGCTTGTGACACTCCTTTATTTTCGAGTAAGCATAAATACCAGTCTGGTTCGGGATGGCCCAGTTATTATGATGTCTTGAATGAGGGTAATGTTAAAAAATTAAAGGATTTTAGTTTGGGAATGGAGAGAATAGAGATTCGATGCAATACATGTGATGCGCATTTAGGTCATCTTTTTAATGATGGTCCGAATCCTACAGGCATGCGTTATTGTGTAAATTCAGCGTCATTGAAATTTAAACCTTCAAAACCTTGAGTGAAATTTCTAAGGCAACTTTTGGAGCGGGATGTTTTTGGTGCATTGAGGCATGTTTTAAAGACTTAAATGGCGTTATCGATGTTTCCCCTGGTTACTCGGGTGGAAGCTTCCCTGATCCGTCATATGAGGATGTATGTACTGGGCTTACTGGGCATGCTGAGGTTGCGCAGGTAACCTATGACCCAGAAAAAGTATCGTATATAAAACTATTGGAAGTGTTTTGGTTTGTGCATGACCCAACTCAACTCAATCGTCAAGGAAATGATGTAGGAACGCATTACAGGAGTGTCATCTTTTACCACAACGCCGAGCAAAAGAGCCAAGCAGAATTTTATAAGGGCGAGCTGGAACGGAACCAAATATGGAAAGACCCAATTGTGACAGAAATAAGTGCTTTTAAGAATTTTTTTAAAGCCGAAGATTATCATCTTGATTATTTAAATAAAAATCCTAATAATCCATACTGCCATATGGTAGTACGTCCCAAATATGAAAAATTTAGAGAAGCTTTTGAGTTGAATTTAAAATAAAATTAAGCTTCAGGCGCCAGTCGAAGAACTATTCCGTCAATAGAATCATCAAGATGGATTTGACAACCCAAACGACTATTGTTTTTGACGAAAAAAGCTTGATCCAACATATCTAGTTCGGAGTCACTTTGTTCCGCTAGAGAAGTTTCTGATTCTAAATAACATTGACAAGTAGCGCACATCGCCATTCCTCCACATTCTCCTATTACAGGAAGCTCATAAGATTTGCAAAGCTCCATAACATTCATATTCATGTCTGTAGGACCAAGCAGTTCATGCTTCTTGCCTTCTCGATCGATTATTGTTATTGTAATATCACTCATAAAACTTAATTTGAAATGTAGACTATGTTGTTCCCGTTATAATTGGTTGCGTACTGAACAAGGCCGTATTGAGACCCGCTTATTGGACTACCATCATACAAGGAAAATGTAGCATCATTGCACGTATCCTTTAATATTAAAAAGTTATCTGGATCGGGAAATAAAGGAGTAGGGCATGTAGCTCCTGCATCAGCAGGGGAGTGCCGGTCAAAAGCGATGAATTCATCAATGGATCTTCTGTATACAATAATACCTCGAGATCCTCCATTAACATAAGCCCATCCACCAACGCCGGCAAGTGAAAAATAACTGGGTAGATTTAAATCGATTGATATATTAAAAGGAACGTATGGAACAGGATGTGTTTGCTGGTTTCCACAAGATCCACTGGCTAGAAATAATGAAATGATCAATAAGATTTGTATTTTCATTTTTCAAAGATACCCAATATTGAGGAGATTTATTGCCATATCCATTTGTATTTTATTGATAATTATTATCGTTCAATGCATGCCAGGTCCTCCTGTGACCGCTAGAAATAGTAAGGTTTTGTCTCGAAAAGTGATTCGTCAAGAACGGAAAGTAAAGAGAGATAAAAAGAAGTATTTAGAGAAAAAATTCAAACGTCACCGTAAATTTCAAAGTCCTGAAAATAAACGTTTAATGAGAAGGTCTTCACGTAAGATGAAGAAAGAAAGAAGAAAGAATTATCGAGCTTCTGATATGAGAAAGGATGAGCCGTTTGTTCTTGAAGAATGATTCCCCAAATAAACAATTGCTTTTATTGATTGCAATATTAGGACAATAAAAAAGCCCCCCTGCAAAACAGGAGGGCTTAAAGAATATACTAAGTTATTATTT
>ERZ1047821.2672-NODE-2672-length-10635-cov-8.416163_pt1 | contig 10635 bp, 9 predicted proteins | sample MGYA00383096_ERZ1047821 | MGnify/ENA primary metagenome ERZ1047821 (study PRJEB29581, sample SAMEA5548366) | metagenome | biome: marine; feature: coastal; material: water | depth 25 m | study: Short-term variability in the microbial, nano- and picoplankton... | reverse complement strand
AAGTGATTTGGATGCGTGAAGAAGATATGCAGCACGATTATTACCGTCCTGCCAGTATGAGCCGTTTTCAAATAAGTCTTGGTCCCGATGGATTTCCGCAGAATTGGAAAAATCAATTAGCAGGTCCATCCATTCTCAAGCGCTATTTCGCACCTTTAGGTTGGCTTGGATTTGATCCAACTTCCACCGAAGGAGCGGAAGAATTACCTTACTCAATTCCGGATTTTGACTTTGATTATTCGCTCGTTGACCCAGGAGTTCCAGTAGGTTTCTGGCGTTCAGTTGGTAGTTCTCACAATGCCTTTTATACAGAAAGTGCCCTTGATGAAGCCGCACATGCAGCAAATCAAGATCCGTATGAATATCGCAGAAAACTGTTAATAAATGAACCACGTTTCCGTAAGGTCCTTGAAAAAGTGGCAGAAGACGCAAACTGGGAACGGAGTCTTCCGGATGGTCATGGACTTGGAATTGCGCTACATAAATCGTTTGGCAGCATCGTTGGAACTGTGCTGGAAATTTCAACTAATTCTTCCGGACTGCTGAAATTACACAAAGCGTGGATCACCATCGATTGCGGGAAAGTGGTCAATCCGGATACAGTACGTGCACAAATGGAAGGTGGTTTTATTTTTGGACTTTCAGCAGCACTAGGTGAAGAAATAAGTTTGAAAGACGGACAAGTCGAGCAGAGCAATTTTCACGATTATGCTATTTTACGGATGCAGGGTGTACCTGATATTTACGTGAGCATCATCGAAAATCAAGCACTGGACGATGACGAAATTGGAGGTGTTGGCGAACCAGCAGTTCCGCTTGCAGCACCAGTATTGGCAAATGCAATATTTGCTGTTACAGGCAAACGTTATCGTTATTTGCCGCTGAGCAAACACGCAATTAAATTGGGTTAATTTATGGTTGAATTTTACAGAAATGTTTCATATTGAAAGAGATAAAGAAAAGTGACTATTTTCATAAAATATTTTAAATATCTGTCTTGGATGTTTTTTGTTTTTTTCTACATGACAGAAACTGCCAGTGCACAAAAGTGGAAACTAAGAGCCCGTGAACATTTTGATACTGCAACCCTAAATTACGGAAACATAACCCAAAATGAAACGACTTCCGGAATTGGTCCAACAATTAATTTTTGGCGGGAAGAACCTTATGAAAACTCTTTTGGTTTGGCACTTGGTTTGATGTATATTGATTTTACTAGAGCATCCGCAAGCATCGGCAGAGGACAACGAATGGAGCTCTGGAAACTTGGACTGGAAGGCAAGCATGACCCATTTCAAGGTGACGGTGGACTTTTTTTCCGCTGGGGTCTTTCTAAAAATATATTAAAAACTAAAGGAACTTTGGGTGAGTTGAATGGTAAAGGAGGATATTTAGGTGTCGGCTGGGAATTTCCTTTTAAAATTCTAGGCTTAGCTTTTGAAATCGCCAAAAGACAAATCCGCTTTGAAAATAATCTTTCAATCGGAACCTCCAGCCCTTCAATAGGAGTTCATTTTTACAAAGATCTCTAACATGATGTTTTGAATAATTTAAAGAAACATTAAAAAGAAGTGCGGTCAATGACACGCACTTCCATTCTTCAAATTAGGCTAAAGCGCCATAAAACAAAGCCCCATGATGATCGTGGGAATAAGTGCGGACACCAACAGCTTTAACGGATTTACGCCATTCTTAAAAAAGCGGCTAAGTATAGACTGTCCGGCCGGGTTAGGGGCGTTCGCAATCACCGTCAATCCTCCACCGGTAACTGCCCCAGCTACAACCGCATATTTTGAAGCTTCTGCCAGGTTCGGTACTAAAGTCGCAAGATAAGTAATTGCCGCATTGTCATTGACAGCAGTCAAAGCAGTTGCAGTCAACATCAAAGGCAGTTCCGCCAGCGATCCCAATACCGGAGCGATCCACCAGGCCTGCAGGCCGCCGTGAGTTATCAAGCCACCTAGAAAAAAGCCAACCATCATAGGCCCTCTGAATTCAACCTTGTTCTGATGTGTTGCAGTGAGTGACATAAATCCCAGGAAAAAAAGCAGACCCGAGATGAACATGACAGGATAATGCGCATTAAAGACTGTCCAAGCTAGAAAAAAGATATGAACCAACGTGACCCACCAAGGAATTGGAATTTCTCTTTCAGTCCACTTGGCTTCGAATTCTTCGTGACTCAGCTGACCAGGTTTTAGTGTCTGCACTTCAGGTGTATCAAAATCAGCGCTTGCATTTCCATCATCCTGCTTGCCCATTTTAGCAAACTGACTACGAAAGATAATGAAGTACAGTAAATTGGAAATGAGGATGCCCAAAGCGGCCTTCCAGCCAAAATTAGCGGCCATAAAACCCATATCCCAGCCCCAGGGTGCTGCAACCATCAGTACCGGTGGAGCAGCAAAATGGGTCAGTGTACCACCTACTGAGATATTGACGAAGAGCAGACCAATCGTGGCATAGGCAAATCCGGAAGACGGCTTATACTTGTAAAATTGGTTGGCCAATAAAAGAGCGGCAATCGTCATTGCAGCAGGTTCGGTGATGAAAGAACCAAGCAGTGGAGCAATCAGCAGGATTGAGAACCACCAGGCAGCTTTACTGTGACCACCTATTCCTGCAGCAAGTCCGAGCAACTGCTCTGCAAACTTAACCACCGGTCTCGTGGAAGCAATTGCCATAATTACAACCACAAACATTGGCTCAATGAAAACGCGGTCGTAGACCATGTAATTCTTAAATGTCGTCCAATCGAAAAAGCCTATGGTGGTAAACAACAATGCAATGACCCACATTCCAAAAACAACTTCTACTTCTCCCAGAAAGTGAAAAAGCTCTGCTTTGAAAGGAACGTCATGCTTGATTTCTTCTTCAGAGGCACCAGCAGCCTTCATACGTTCGTCATGTTCTTCTTGAATAAGATGCGCCTTGGCCGTGATTTTGTTGGCCATAAATGTATGCAGAATGGCAATCAGAAAAATCAGTGAAGCTATCAGATTGAACGAATTGGCGCTTATGCGATGCGAAAGTATCTCGCCCACACTGCCGCCCACAGGATCACGATAGTTTTCAACATTGTGAATCTTGTCGCAGCCTGCTTCAATAAACTTTGCTGAACCAAGATCTTCAGAGTAGCAACTGAGTGGGACAGGAAATGGAGCACGATCATTTTGCCCTCCTACTGAAGAATAGATACTTGTACTAACTAATCCAAGAACTCCAAGCGTAAAAAACCATTTTGCAAATCGATACATGTTTTTCCTCAGTGAAGGATTATTTCAAAAAACTTAATTTTGGGAAACTTTTTTACCTTTTGGTTAAAGCCATCAAGCCGGAGAAGCGACATGCAGAATGTGTTCCGAAATTCACTGAAAATTCTTTAAGTATCAGTCTGTAACTTTTACTCCTGCGTTTTGAGACTGCTTTGGGTCCTGAACATCCTGTGGAATACCCATGAAGACCAAACCCAAAATGATGGTAGGAATAAGAGCTCCCATTGCGAGTTTTGCGGGGTTTACTCCACCAGGAAAAAATTTTGACAAAATAGATTGTCCCGCCGGATTTGGAGCATTGGCAATCACCGTTAACCCGCCACCAGTCACTGCACCTGCAACAACCGCATATTTTGCTGTAATGGAAAATTCAGGAACTAAGGTGCTCAGGAAGGTAATCGCCGCATTATCATTGAATGCAGTCAGGACTATTGCTGTCAGCATCAATGGTAAATCTCCGAGTGAACCCAGCACAGGTGCAATCCACCAGGCCTGCATTCCTCCATGGGTAACTAAACCTGCCAGAAAAAAACCTACCAGCAAAGGTGATTTCAAACTGATATGACTTTGATGCGGTTTGGTTGCAATTGCAAAACCGAGGAAGAACAGGAAGCCCCCAATGAAAAGCGGTGGATAGTGCGCATTTAAAACAGTCCAGCCCATGAAGAGAATATGCACTAAAGTGATCCAAATCGGTACAAATTCTTCCTGAAGATCTGTGGATTCTTCAACTGAAACTTCTGTAACAGAAACAGAAGCTAACCGTGCAAACTCACGCTTAAAGGCCATGAAATATAGAATATTTGAAATAACAATTCCCAACGATGCTTTCCAACCGAAATTCAAGGCCATAAAGGGGAGTGTCCATTCCCACTTTGCTGCCACCATCAATACGGGCGGTGCGGCAAATTGGGTGATTGTCCCTCCAACTGAAACATTGACGAAAAGGATCCCGATCGTAGCGTAAGCAAGTTTGCTGGACGGTTTAAGCCGGTAGAACTGCTCTGCTAGTAACATTGCTCCAATTGTCATTGCAGCAGGCTCTGTTATAAAAGAGCCCAACAAGGGTGCTATAGTAAGAATTGAGAGCCACCAAGCTCCTGGAGAGTATTTCCCAAGAGCAGCAAATTTGCCCATGATTTGTTTCGCGAACAGCATAATTGGACGTGTTGAGGCCAGTGCCATAATCACCACCACAAACATAGGTTCGGTAAAATTAACCGTGTGTGCGATGTAATTCTTAAAAGTGTTCCAGTCATAAAATGAAATGGTTACTGCAGCAAGGGCCAGAACCCAAATCCCAAAAATAGCTTCAACCTCTCCAAAGAAATGAAGTATCTCTGTAAAGAAAGGTGTATTATGCTCAATCTCTTCTTCAGATTTCCCTTCCGCTCTCATTTTAGCTGCATGCTTTTGTTCCAGTTTTCTGGCTATCAGCGTAATTTTTGCCGCAAAAAACGTATGCAGAATTGCAAATAAAAATATGAGAGAAGCCCAGAAATTAAAGGGAGTCTGCCCTATCCGGTTTGTTAAGACAACCATGATATCACCACTTTTAATTAAGTCCGCGTCTCCATAAGTATCAAGTGGAGTTGGGAAGGGCAGGGATTCAACCGGACCTTCACCCGCAAAAGCAATTATTGACAGTCCTCCCAAAAAGATAAGTCCTAGACAATATTTTCGTACATGTTTCATTCAGCAATACCTGTGATAATAAAAAATATTAAAGCGTAAATTATATAATATATCTGTCTGTTTTTGCCATCACTGCAAAGTTAAAAAGCAAAACCAACAAAAAATAAGGCACTAATTTGACGTGATTTTATTTGATAATTCTGCAATAATATGCGATCAACTTCAAAACTTTTATTACTTTTTTATAAATATGGCAAAAAAAACAAAACAAAAAAAATCAGGCATGCTTAAGCGTCAGCAGCAAAAGCGTCAAAGCAAAATGATCCGTCGGCGTCTGGCAATGCCTAAGAGAGTTCCTCAACAGGCAGGCTCCACTGAACAACTCGAACAACTTTTAAGTACTTTGCCTACTCTTGCATTTGAACCAGAACTGTCTGATTTGAGGATGAACAAGACAGAACTCAAGACTCTGCTTGATAGTGATAGTACTGAAGTAGATATCCTGATGAAGTTGTTGACAGAAGATTTTATTACGGATCTTGACCAGAGACTTGCGCAATTGGAAGAAGCAAATTCCGAGAAGTCCATTAAATCTGTTTTGGCAAAAGCAACACGTCATCAAATTGCGAACAGTGAAAAAATTCCGAATCTTTCAAATCCTGTACTCATTGCAATTTTCCTGAAAACACGTGCCTCTGTTGAAGGTGTAGAGTTGGATCTTGCAGGTATACCTGCAGCAATGGAAGAGTTTGATAAGCGCAATCACGAATTTATTCAGGAACTTGCCGACAAAATAGAAACTTCCGGAAAAGAGGAATCCGTTGCGGAAACAGAAGAAGATCTGCTGGAAGATGAACAACAGGAAGAACATATTCCCGCAATTGAAGAGAGTGTTTATAAAAAATATGTTGATCTTGTTCCCGCAGAAAAACAGGAACAGGTGGAGGAAGATTTGGATGTCTTCCTGGTGGACTTTCAACCACCGCCCGTGGCTGAGTGGGACTTTAGGTTAGTTAAACGTTTCATGAATAAATGGTTTATAGAAAATGCCAATCCGCTGGAAGAAGATCTGTACAGTATGCGGGAATCGTTATTGAGCCTGTTTCAGTTTCTTGAAGAAGAGAAACTACTTCCGGACACTTTACTTGCTCAGACAGAAAAGTATCTGCAAAGTGAGTAAAGTTTTTTTCCTGCAGAAGTGAAAGCGAGTTTCTTAGTTTATGTAAATAAAAAATGAGCCATAAAAGGTATGTCCAAAATAATGGAAACTGACCCAAACAAGGAACCCTTTCATATTTTGGTCTTAGATGATGAGCACAGTATCCGCTGGGTTTTGGAGCGTACACTAACTCAGGCAGGGTATATTCCTCATTTGGCAACAGATGCACCGGAAGCCCGGCAACAGCTTCGGAAGTATCCGATTCGGCTGGCTCTCGTAGACATAAATCTTCCTGGACTTGACGGCCTTTCGTTCACTCGGGAAATTTTGCAGGAGTACCCGTACCTGTTGACCATCGTCATGACTGGACAGAGTACGATGTACAACACGGTTGAAGCTATGAAAGCGGGTGCATTTGATTATGTGGCGAAACCTTTCAATATTGATGAAATTGAAGAACTGGTAAAAAGCGCACTGAGAGTACCGCTACTCACTTCGGAAAGTAACGGACTCAAAAAAGTTAAAGTTGCAAACGATTTGCTGACAGGACAAAGCAAAGTCATGCGCGATCTCTATAAGGCAATTGGACGAGTCGCGGCAACAGATTTGACAGTTCTCATCCAAGGTGAAAGCGGAACTGGTAAGGAACTGATTGCACGTTCCATTCACCAGCACTCTTTACGTGACAGCCAGCCTTTTGTTGCAATTAACTGCGCGGCGATACCATCAGAACTGATGGAGTCAGAATTGTTTGGACACGAAAAAGGTGCTTTTACCGGTGCAACCGAACGTAAGCGTGGTAAGCTTGAACTCGCGAGTCAGGGTACGTTGTTTCTGGACGAGATCGGTGATATGCCGATGAGACTGCAGAGTAAGTTGCTGAGAGTTCTTCAGGAAAAACAATTTGAACGACTGGGCGGGCACGAACTGATCACAACTGATATGCGTGTGATTGCTGCTACACACCAGAATCTGGAAAATTTGATTAACAAATCTCAGTTCCGGAAAGATCTTTATTACAGGTTGAATGTGTTTCCAGTCGACATTGCGCCTTTACGGGAACGTAGGGAAGATATTCCTGTACTGGTTGATCATTTCTTGCAAAAAGGCAGTAAGGAAATGGCAGTTGGGCGTAAAGCAGTTGCGCCTGATGCGTTAAATGTGCTGGCTCGTTTCGGCTGGCCGGGAAATATTCGTGAGTTGGAAAATACGGTCAAGAGCTTGATGATCACCAATGTAACCGGTACAATTACCTTGGACTCTTTACCAAAAAATCTGTTCAAAAGTCTTCCGTTAGCAGACTCAGAGGAAACTCTGGAAGATCTTGCTGAACGCAAACTGGAAATACTGGTAAGAGATGCGGTTGAGTTAGACAAAGATTCCCTAATGGCGGACGTGCTACCTCAACTTGAGAGGCCTCTATTGAGATTGCTGCTGGAAAAAACAAAGTGGAACCAGCAAAAATCAGCAAAAATATTAGGTATAAACAGAAATACCTTACGTAAGAAAATAGAAACTCTTGGACTTAAAAATCAAAGAGGCTTACAAAAATGAAGAGTGGAATTTCTGCTGCAATGTTCGAGCAGGTTTGCGAAGTTATCAGGGAACGCAAACAAAGTTCGCCTGAGAAATCATATGTTGCTTCTTTGATGACTAAAGGTACTGATGCTATTTTGAAAAAAATAGGTGAAGAATCCGCTGAAGTTATCATCGCAGCAAAAAACAAAAACAGGGAAGAGCAGATTCATGAAATCACTGACCTCTGGTTTCACTTGCTCGTCCTTCTGGTAGATCAGGGACTGACACTAGAAGACATCTCAAAAGAATTTGAAAAACGTTTTGGTCAATCCGGCTTGGAAGAAAAAGCACAACGACAATAATTCAACATATAACACACAAAATCAACAATGCCTACCGTAACTAAAACAAAAGCAGCACCGGCAAAAACGGCTCAGTCTAAGGTTGAGTCAATGTTCCTGCCTTTTAAAAAAAATGGAGTACAGTTCCGGAACCGTATCCTTGCTCCTCCAACTGTTGCCGACCACGCAGATGTAGACGGCAAGGTAACGCCTAAACTCATTAAACATTACCGTACCTTAGCGCGTCAGGGAGTCGGTACGATCATTGTTGAGTCAGCCTATGTGACAAAGCAGGGACGGAGCCACGTAAACCAGCTAGGAATCTCAGAAGAAGAACATCTTGAAGGACTGGAAAACCTCGCCCGCGGTGTTAAAAAAGAAGGAGCCGCTATCGGAATCCGTATCAGTCATGCCGGCGCACAAACTTCTGAAAGTGCCTGCGGTGAACAGCCGGTCGGCCCATCAGTTTTGAACTTTGGACGTGATTTTGACGTCAGCCGTGAGTTTGATCAAGGTGATGTTGAAGAGATTATCTTGAATTATGTTCATGCAGCAGAACGTGCGGAAGAAGTCGGAATGGATTTCATCGAAATAAACGGTACTGAACAGCAACTGCTGGATCAATGTTGTTGTGTCAAACTTAATTCCCGCGTGGACGAATATGGTTCTGCGAAGATTGAAACACGTATGCAATTGGCAATGGAAGTTGTCAGCGCCATCAAGAATCGTGAATCAGTAAAAATACCAATTAGTTACTACTTTTCTATTTTTGACAAAATTGAAGACGGATTTAAACCTAAAGATCTTAAAAGCATGTTAATACTGCTGGAAAACGCAGGAGTAGATTTTTTCCATCCTCTGGCAGTACATGCAATGAACAAGTGCTTTGAAAACAAAGAACCGCTGTGTCAATGGAGTGCCAAATATACTGACATACCATTGATAATTAACGGCAACATCAAGTCTCCGCAATTGCTAGACGAAGCCGCGACGATGGGATGTGCTGACTGGTTTGCAATGGATCAAAGCATCTTTGAACGCCTGCAGTGGTATCAGTTCCTCAAAAGAAAAATCAGCCAATAAAACTTTAATAAAGCAGAAAAATGTCACGATCTATTGTTAACACATCTAAGGCACCCGCGCCATTAGGACCATATTCACAGGCAGTTCGCTGCGGAAACATGCTCTTTGTTTCAGGACAAATTGCGCTTGATCCAGAAAATGGAGAACTGGTGCTGAGTTCATTTGCAGAACAATGCCATAGAGTCCTTCTGAATCTGAAAATAATCCTAGAAGCAGGAGGTTCTGCTTTAGAAAATGTGCTGAAAGTTACAATTTACGTGAAAAATTTAGCACAATTTGATGAATTAAATGAAATATATTCTGAATACTTCGATGCTGCAAAACCTGCACGTGCATGTGTAGAAGTAAGTGCTTTACCAAAAGGTGTTGCTGTGGAAATGGATGCAATCGCGGAAATTTCTTCAGGGGTCTAATCTTCATCAACAATCAACATAGTTAAACAAATGTCAGTCTTAAATGTAGCTATTGCCGGATTCGGTACAATCGGCAGTGGTGTCGCACATGTTTTAGCTCAGCACAGTGAACATCCAGACGCAAAAATAAAGCTCGCAGGGATTCTGGAGCGTGATACTCAGGGACAATTTGTCCGATCGTGGTTTGAAAAAAACCCAGAATTGTTTTACGAAAGTCCGGAACAATTGCTTGAGGATCCTGATGTTGATGTGATAGTCGAGACAATAGGCGGTAGCGGATTTGCCCTTGAACTGATCATCAATGCTTTGCAAAATGGTAAACATGTCATTACGGCCAATAAAGATTTAATTGCGGTACACGGTGCGGAACTAATGGCAGTCGCACAGAAAAACGGACGTCACTTGCTCTTCGAAGCTGCTGTAGCAGGAGCAATTCCGGTTTTGCGTTTACTGAAAGATTATTTACATGTACAGGATATTCAGGGAATCAGGGCTATTCTGAATGGAACAACAAACTACATTCTTAGTGAAATGGAAAGCAATGACCTTTCTTTTGAGCAGGCCCTATCGCAGGCACAGGATTTAGGATTTGCAGAACAGGATCCCACCAACGATATTAAAGGGATTGATGCACGATATAAACTGATAATTCTGACTTATTTAATCACCGGACAATGGTTTTCTCCTGAGCAAATATCTTTGGAGGGTATAGATCATTTGGAACTGGCGGATTTTGAATATGCTGAACGAATGGGACGAAGGATTAAATTAATCGCAAATCTACGACTTAGTGAACAAGGAGTTGAGGTTTATGTTTTGCCACTCATGATTGAAAAAGATGACATCCTCGCAAAAATCGCAGGTTCAACAAACGCAGTTACTCTCACAGGTAAATTTTCGGAAGACATCACACTCATCGGTAAAGGTGCCGGCAGCCTTCCGACGGCCTCGGCGATTGTTTCTGACCTGAACAAAGTTCAAAGCCATCCTGAACCATTTCCGCCTCCTCCTGAGTCCAGAAAGTTAGCAATAGAATCGATGGATGAAATAAGTTTTCGCCACACTCTACGTTTTGAAGTTCGGGACCATCCAGGAATATTTGGTCATTACGGGAAGATATTTGAACGGCTTTCTATCAATATTTATGCCCTCGAGCAATTACCTCAGTATCATCGAATTGGGAAAGAAGGTGAATAAACTGTGATTTTCAC
>ERZ1047821.2667-NODE-2667-length-10650-cov-5.388957_pt1 | contig 10650 bp, 8 predicted proteins | sample MGYA00383096_ERZ1047821 | MGnify/ENA primary metagenome ERZ1047821 (study PRJEB29581, sample SAMEA5548366) | metagenome | biome: marine; feature: coastal; material: water | depth 25 m | study: Short-term variability in the microbial, nano- and picoplankton... | reverse complement strand
GCGGTGAAGTTGTCGTCCAACGAGAACCCGTACCCGCCGGTGGCCTCGGTCGTCGAGGCAGTGGCTGCGGCGGCCGGCGACGTGAACCGCTACGGCGACCACGGGGCGACCGAGCTTCGCCATGCCCTGGCCGGATGGCTGGGCGTCGACGTCGCACAGGTGGTCACGGGCTGTGGGTCGGTCGGCCTGCTCCAGCAGCTCTTCCTGTCCTATGTGGATCCCGGTGACGAGGTGGTCTATCCGTGGCCGTCGTTCGAGGCCTACCCGGTGGACGTCCGGATCACCGCGGGCGTCGAGGTGGCGGTGCCCCTGGTCGACCACGCCTTCGACCTGGAGGCCGTGGCGGCCGCCGTGACGCCGCGCACCAAGTTGGTGGTGCTGGCCAACCCCAACAATCCGACGGGCACCGCCGTGCACGTCGACGAGATCCGAACCCTGGTCGAGCGGGTGCCCGACGACGTGCTGGTGGTCGTGGACGAGGCGTACCGGGAGTTCGTGACCGTCGATCTGGGCGATCCGGTCACCGATCTGGTGCCCGACCATCCCAACGTGGTGGTGCTGCGCACGTTCTCCAAGGCCTACGGGCTGGCTGCCCTGCGGACGGGCTACGGCGTGGCCGACCCGTCGGTGGCCGAACAGGTCGACAAGGTGCTGATCCCGTTCGCCGTGAACCACCTGGCCCAGAAGGGCTCGCTGGCCGCCATTGCCGCCCGCGACGAGGTGCAGGTCGTGATCGACCGACTCACCGCCGAGCGCGACCGGGTGGTGGTCGCCCTCCGGGACGGCGGCTGGGAGGTGCCCGACGCCCACGCCAACTTCGTGTGGCTACCCCTCGGGGGTCGGACCGACGAGGTCTTCCCGGAGGTGGAGCGACAGGGCGTGGTGGTGCGGCCGTTCCCCGGGGTGGGGATCCGGGTCACCATCGGGACGCCGGCCGAGAACGACCGCTTCCTGGCCGCCCTGGCCCGTCTCTGAGGGGAATCAGCAGCAGTCCAGGAGGGATGCCGCGTCGGCCAACGCTGCGGGGTGGGCCTGGTACCAGATCCAGCGGCCGCGGCGTTCCCGGGTGACCAGGCCGCCCTCGTGGAGGACCTTCAGGTGGTGGCTGACCGTGGGCTGGGACCGGTTGACGAGTTCGACCACGTCACAGGCACAGGTGCCGCCGGGCGCCGACGCGATGAGGCTGAACAGGCGGAGGCGGACCGGGTCGGCCAGCACGGCGAACACCTCGGCCAGCCGGGTGGCGGCCGGCTCTGAAAGCGCTGACTGGGTCAGCGGCGGGCAGCAGGCGGTCTCGACGGTTGCGTTCATATAGATGAAAGTCTATATTGATGAACATCGATCTACAAGCACCGTTCGTACCGGTGCCCGACGAAGGAGACGAACCATGGGGCGACTGCAGCTGGCCATCGACGTGGGTGACCTCGACGAGGCCATCGACTTCTACACCCGTCTGTTCTCCACTCCACCGGCCAAGGTGAAGGAGGGCTACGCCAACTTCGCCATCGCCGACCCGCCCCTGAAGCTGGTGCTGTTCGAGAAGCCGGGCGCCGGTGGCTCGCTCAACCATCTGGGCGTGGAGGTCGAGACGGCCGCCGAGGTTGTGGCCGCCGAGGCCCGCATCGCCGACGAGGGCCTGGACACCACCGGGGTGGGCGACGCCCTCTGCTGTTTCGCCGACAAGACCGAGACCTGGGTCGAGGCGCCGGACGACGTGCGTTGGGAGTGGTACGTCAAGACCGGTGACAACGAACAGTTCGCCGACGTGCAGTTGGGCTCGGCCGCCGGAGGATCGGTCGCCGACTGCTGCGCCTGACCGGATCCGCTGGCCGGGTCAGGTCCCCTTCAGCGTTCCGCCCTCCACGGGCAGGCCGGTCCCGGTGACGTAGTTGGCGGTCTCCGAGCAGAGGAAGGCCACGATCCGTCCGAAGTCAGCCGGGTCGCCGATTCGGCCCATCGGGTGTCCGGAGGCCGCGTCGTCCAGGTCGTCATAGAGGTCGCGCAGGCGACCGGTGGCGTGCAGCCCCGGCTGGACCGAGTTGACGGTCACCCCGTCGCCCGCCACCTCGGTGGCCGTGGTCTTGAGGAACGCCGTCAGGCCGGCCCGGGCCGTGTTGGAAAGCATCAACGAGGGCGACGGTTCGCGCACGGTGGCCGACGTGATGGCCACCACCCGACCCCAGCGGCGTTCCTGCATGGGCGGGATCAGTGCCCGGCACATCCGGACGTGGGCCAGCAGGTTGAGCTGCAGGGCGTCGGGGTACCGGTCGAGGTCGGTCGAGGCGAAGGTGCCGGGGGGCGGGCCGCCGGCGTTGGCCACCAGGATGTCGACGTGGCCGAGAGCGGCCACCACCTCCTCCAGCATGGCGTCGATCGACCCGTCGTCGGCCAGGTCGGCGGTGACGGCCACCGGATCACCGTCCACGGTGGCTGCCGCGGTGGCCAACTTCTCGGCTGACCGCGACACCAGGGCCACCCGGACCCCCTCGGCGGCCAGGGCCCGGGCCGAGGCCAGCCCCAACCCTGTCGAGGCGCCGGTGACCAGCGCGGTACGTCCAGTGATCCCCAGGTCCATGGGCGGACGGTAGTCGTACCGTGGATCTGCATCGTCCCGACCGGCTCCGGGCTGGCAGGCTGTCGGCCATGCGTGATTCGGAGGGACTCAGCTGGTGGTTGTTCGTGGCCTGTGCCCTGTTCTTCACCGTCGGATCGATCCGGGCCGGTGACGCGCTCTTCGTGATCGGATCGCTGCTCTTTCTGGCGGCCTGCGTCCTGTTCCTGGCCGGGAGGGACCGACCTGACGGGCCCGACCGGTCCGAACGCCGATGAGCCGGACGGGTGGTGAGCTGCTGGTCGACTGCCTGTTGGCCCAGGGGGTCGACACGGCCTTCGGGGTCCCCGGCGAGAGTTACCTCGCCGTGCTGGACGCCCTCCACGACGTGGACGACCGGCTCCGGTACGTGCCGTGTCGGCAGGAGGGGGGCGCGGCCTACATGGCCGAGGCGTGGGCCCGTCTGAACCGCCGGGTCGGGGTGTGCTTCGTGACCCGTGGTCCCGGCGCCACCAACGCCTCGATCGGGATCCACACCGCCGATCAGGGTTCGACGCCCATGGTCCTGTTCATCGGCCAGGTGGGTCGGCCCCATCGTGGCCTGGAGGCCTTCCAAGAGGTGGAGTACACGTCGTTCTTCGACGATCTGGCCAAGTGGGTGGTCGAGGTGGACGATGCCGACGATCTTCCCCGGGTGATCGACGCGGCGTTCACCGTGGCGGCCACCGGACGGCCCGGGCCGGTGGTGGTGGCCCTCCCTGAAGACGTGCTGCGCGACCGGACCACGGCCGACCCCGGTCCGCCGGTGGCGGTGGTCGAACAGGAGCCCACGGCCGACGAGGTGGCAGCCGTCCGGTCGATGCTGGCCGAAGCAGAGCGTCCGGTGCTCCTGGTCGGGGGTGGGGGCTGGACGGTCGACGGACTGGCCGCGTTGGACGAGTTGGCCCGGGCCGAAGACCTGCCGGTGGTCGTCTCCTTCCGGCGCCACGACCTGTTCGACAACACCGACGGGCGCTACTGCGGCGAGGCGGGGGTGGGGATGCCGCCCGCCGTGCGCGAGACCCTGGAGCAGGCCGACGTGGTTCTGGCCCTGAACTGCCGGTTCGGCGAGATGACGACCGGCGTCTACACCCTTTTCGGAACGGATGGCCGGGCCAACGACCAGCGGATCGTGCACGTGCACCCGTCGGTCTACGAGTTCGGCAAGGTCGTGCAGCCGGCGGCCACCGTGCAGGCCGGACCCAACGCCATGGCTCGATCGCTGGCTGCCGCCCTGTCGGTGGGGGCGGTGCCGTCGCCGGACGACGGCGCCCGGTGGGCCGGGTGGCGGTCCGAACGGCGGGCCGCCTTCGAGGCCACGCTGGACTGCCCACCGCAGCTGGGTGACCTGGACATGGGCGTGGCCACGGCGTGGCTGCGTGAGCGCCTGCCGGCCGACGTGGTGATCACCAACGGTGCCGGCAACTTCTCGGTCTGGCCCAACAAGTTCCTGCTCTATGGCCCGGAGGCCCGCCTGCTGGCTCCCCAGAACGGGACCATGGGCTACGGGCTGCCCGCCGCGGTGGCCGCCAAGGTGGCCGACCCGGACCGCACCGTGGTGTGCTTCGCCGGAGACGGCGATGTCCAGATGAACATCCAGGAACTGGGGACGGGCCTCCAGGCCGATGCCCGACCCATCGTGTTGGTGCTGGACAACTCGTCGTGGGGCACCATCCGGATGCACCAGGAACTCCACCATCCGGGCCGGGTGTCAGCCACCGACCTGGTCAACCCGGACTTCGTGGCCATCGCCGCGGCCTACGGCATGCACGCCGAGCGGGTGGACCACACCGACGGGTTCGCTCCGGCTTTCGAGCGGGCCATGGCCTCGCCCACCGGGGCACTGCTCCACCTGGTCACGGCCACCGACCAGCTGAACCCCCGACTCACCGTCGACCAGGCCCGTTCCACCGGTTCCTGACGGGCGCCTGGCGGCTGGTTGGTGCAGGCGTCCGGCGGGAGGCCCTCCCGGCCGTCGGGCCGGGAGGGCGGGTTCCCGCAGTCCGAATGGTCAGCCCCAGCGCAGAGGGTCGTCCGGGTCGAGGCCGAGGCAGAGCTTGGCGACGATCTCGTGGGCCAGGAGGGTGTTGCCGGGGTGGAACCGTCCCATCCGGGCGTCGCGGAAGATCTGCTCCATGCGGTTCTTCTTGAACACCCCGGAGCCGCCGGTGAGGTCCATGGCCTGGTCGACGATGTCGAACGACTCGGTGATGACCCGGTGGCGGGTTCCCACCAGGCGCACGGGCCAGTCAGCGTGTTCGACGCCGGTGGCCCAGTCGGTGGTCGTGCGGTCCAGCAGGGCTTCGCTGGCGTCGAGGGCGATCCGCATCTCGCTCACGCTGTGCTGCACCCCCGGATGGTGGGCCATGGAGCGGGTGAGGGCGATTGAACTCCGCTTGTGGACGTTCTCGACGGTCATGTCGAACGCCCGTCGGGCCAGGCCGTGGTAGACGGACGAGAACCCGAGCAGAGCCCAGGCGAAGATCCCCACATGGAACATGTCGGCGCCGGCGAAACCGGCCGCACAGTGCCGGACGACGAGGTCGTCGGGGCCCACCGCGTCGGTGAGGGCGGTGTCGTGGCTCTGGGTGGCCCGCATGCCGAGGGTGTCCCAGGTCTCGACGACCTCCAGGCCCGGGGTGTCCTTGGAGATGAAACCGTGGACGACCTTGGGCGCCTCGGGGTCGGACATGTCCATGGCGTGGTAGCCGGCGTAGTCCCAGACCGGCGACAGGCTGCCGAAGATCTTGCGGCCGTTGAGCTTCCAGCCGCCGTCGACCTTCTCGGCTGAGGTGGTGGACAGGAACAGCGGGATGTCGTTGCCCGCTTCACCGTGCAGGGCGGCGAAGACGGTGCCCTCGGCTGCCTTCTCAAGGACGAAGCGGCACGAGTCATCGCCGCCCCGGAGCAGGTCGGCGGCCAGACCGGTCCAGTAGAAGTGCATGTTGACGGCCAGCGCGGTGGCCGGGGCCGCATAGGCGAGGCGCCGGACGGCCTGGCTGATCCCGTCGAGGCCCAGACCGCCGCCACCGAACTCGGTGGGCAGGGCGAGATCCAGGAATCCCGAGGCCTTCAGCTCCTCGAAGTCCTCGGTGAAGAACGTGTTGTTCCTGTCGTACTCCGGTGCCCGTTCATCGATCCGGGCCAGCAGATCGGCCGGCAGGGCTTCGTCGAGTGTGCTCATGATTGATTCTCCCGCTTATTGGTTGGTGACTGGTGACTGGTGACTGGCAACTGGCCGGTCAGGAGCCCGGAATGAACTGGTCGGCCATCTCGGCGGCCATTGGCCCGAAACCCTCGACGGGGGTGACCGCGTCGGCCGGGACGCCGATCCGGGCCGCCGCCTCGAGGATCGACTCGTGGTTCGGCGCCTCGTAGAAGCAGTACGTCTTGCGCTTGTCCTCCGACAGGAACGAGAGGATCCAGCGGATGCCGACGTCGTCGTTCACGGACTTGATGGCGTCCATGTCGAGGGCGTCGGGGTCCAGGTCCTCCATGAAGTTGCGTTCGATGGCATACAGGGCCATGGGGTGGTGCTCCTCTTCAGCAGGGACGATCCAGCGGGCTCACCGCCGTCGGAGGACCGTAGAACCCGGGCACGAGTGCTGTCCTGACCAGTTCTGACCGTTCCGGATTCGTCTGGACCCGCCGAAAGGCGCACCGTTATAGTCCGAAATGACTAGTAACTAGTGGGAGGGGCAGGATGACGGGATCAGGTGCCCCGGAGTGGGTCTTCCCCTCGACCCTGCCGTCCCGGGCGACGGACCCGTTCGTCGGTCGACTCGCGGAGAGTGAGGCGCTGGACGCCGCCTGGCGAACTGTTGCCGACGGAGGCAGCGCGGTGGTGCTCGTCGGGGGTGAGGCCGGAGCCGGCAAGACCCGTCTGGCGGCGGAGATGGCTGCCAGATGGCACCGGGAGGGCGCCCTTGTCCTTTGTGGGCTCTGTGACAGCGAGCTGGCCCTTCCCTACCAGCCGTGGGTCATGGCGCTGGATGCACTGGTGGCCCAGGTCCCCGAACACGTCCTCGCCGATGCTTCGGGGGAACTCGGTCATCTCCAGACGCTCATCCCGCGGGTGGAACACGCGATGGGAGGGTCGGTATCGGTGCCACGGCTCCGGTCGGAGGCCGACCCCATCAGGCTCTTCAACGCCGTGGCTGGCCTCCTGCGGTCGGCCGGTGGGCTGGCCCCGATCGTGCTCGTGCTCGAGGACCTCCAGTGGGCCGGTCGCCAGACACTCGCCCTCCTGCGGTACCTGGTCCGCCATGCGCCCGTCGATCGACTGCTGGTGGTCGGGACGTTCCGGGACACCGGAGACGAGGTCGGTGAACTGTTGGCCACGATGCTGGCCGACCTGCGCAGGGTCGAGGCCGTGGTCCGACTCAAGTTGGGTGGCATCGGGGTCGACGACGTGCGGGAGATCCTCGCCGCACGGGGCATGAGCGAGGAGCTGCAGAACCGCGCCGAGGTCATCGCCATGCGGACCGACGGAAACCCCTTTCTGGTCGGCGAGCTCTCGGCCGTCGACGGTGACGTGGTGCCCGACGGGGTGCGGGAGGTGGTGGTCGGCCAGATCGATCGCCTCGGGGTCTCCACCCGCCGATTGGCCCACCTGATCGCCGTCGGTGGCCGCCTGGACCTGCCGGTCCTGCGCGAGGCGGTCGGCGAAACGACCGGGGACCTCGGGACGGCGATCGCCGAACTGCTGCAGTCCGGAATGGTCCAGGAGTTGGAGGGACCCGTCCCCACCTACCGATTCGCCCACGACCTGATCCGTGATGCGGTGAGCGGGTCGATGCCGGCCTTCTCGCGTGTCGAGGTCCATCAGGCCATCGCCGGCGCCCTCGAACGGGTCCACGCCGATGATCGGCGCCTCGTGGTGGCCGAACTGGCCCGGCACTACTCGGCGGCCGCGCCGGTGGTCGGCGTCGACAAGGCCCTCTACTTCGCTCGCCGGGCGGCCGCTCAGGCACGACGGACCGCGGCGTACGACGAAGGGGTCGAACTCCTCGAGGCCGCCATCGCGGTCACGTCCACCGCCACCTCTGACCGGGCCGAACTCCTCCTCGAACAGGCCGACCTGTTGGCGTGCAGCGGTCGGAACCGTGAGGGGCTGGAGTGCGCCCGACGGGCCTGCGAGGCGGCCCGCGAAGCCGGAGACGACGTCCTGCGGGCCCGGGTGGCGGTGGAGATGGTTCGCATCGCCCACCGTCGAAACGAGGGCGGCGACGAGATGGTCCGGTTGGTGGAGGATGTCCTCGACGGGTCGGGGGCGTTGCCGGCCGACCTCCGGGTCCGGCTTCTGGCCACGATGGGACGGGCCATGGTCCTGGCCGGGCGGCCCGGGGCGCTCGACCAGGTCCGTCTGGCCCTCGAAGAGGCTCGCCGACTGGAGAACACCGAGACGATCGGCCTGGCGCTCGAGGTGGCAGCCACCACCGAACCGGACCCCGCGGTCTGTCTCGAGCGGGCCACGGAGTTGGAGAGGATCACGGCCGAGACCGGGAACCGACTCCAGTCGATGTGGGCGGTTTCCCGTCGGGCCTTCGGGCTGTTGGCCGGAGGTCGGCTGGTCGAGGCCTCCGAGGCCGTGGACCGGTTCCAGCAACTGGCTGAGGTCCACCTTCTGGGCGATGCCTTCTTCGAGGCCCGGGGCTTCGCTTCGATGCTGGCCATGGTCGGTGCCCGACTTGACGACGCCGAGTCGCTGCTGGAGGCGACGGACTCCGTGGCGGACCTGATCTACGAGGGGATTGAGGCCGCCGGGGACTACGGGCTCCAGATGTTCATGATCCGCAGAGAGCAGGGACGCCTTGACGAGATGCGACCCATCCTGAAGTTGCTCGTCCAGTCAGAGGCGGAGGCCGCACTCTGGCGACCGGGCGTCGTCGTGGCCTTCGCCGAACTCGGCATGTTGGACGAGGCCCGGGCCGGCTTCGACGACCTCGTCGTCCGACGGTTCGAGGCGGTCCCCCGGGACACGGTCTGGCCGTTGGCCCTGTCGTTCCTCAGCGACACCTGCGTCCATCTGGAGGACGCCGTGGCGGCCGGCTACCTCCTCCGTGAACTCGAGCCGTTCGGGGGCAGCACCCTCATCGCCGGGATCACCACGGCCGGCCCCACCGACCGCCACCGGGCCGCCATGGCCGAACTCGCCGGGGCTCGGGACCTCGCGGACAGTTGCATCGCTGACGCGGCAGCACTGGCCGAGTCGAGCGGCTCCCCGGTCTGGCAGGCCCACGTCGAGGAGACCTGGGCGTGGATGGTGGCCCGGCGGGGAGATCGGCTGGGAGCCGAGGCCCACTTCGCCCGGGCCCGGGAACTGGCCGACCGGCACGGCCTGGGGGCGATCGCCACCGAACTGCCCGAACCCGCCCCCACGACGGAGACGGTCGGCACGGCGCCGGCCCGGCCCGACGGCCTCTCGCCGCGTGAACTCGAGGTGCTGGCCCTGCTTGTCGAGGGCCGGACGAACCAGGGGATCGCCGAGGTCCTGTTCATCAGTAGGAACACGGCGGCGAACCACGTCCGGTCGATCCTGCAGAAGACGGGGAGTGCCAACCGCACCGAGGCCGCGGTGTATGCCCTCGAACGCGGGGCCTTGGAACGCGGTGCCCTCAACCGCGGGCTGGGCTGAGCATTCCCTCTCCGAGGGTCCACGCCGGACTGCCGCCCACCCAGGTCTCCAGCACGGTCAAGTCGGGGAGGCGGGAGGTGTCGACGGTGAACGGGTCGTCGTCGAGGACCACGAGGTCGGCCAGCCGACCGGGCGCCAGCGTCCCGACGTCGTCGCGCCGCACGGCATGGGCCCCGCCCGAGGTGTAGCCGGCGAAGGCCTGGCGGCGGGAGATCCGACTGTCGCCGCCCAGCACCTTCCCGGCGGCGGTGAGGCGGGTCTCGGCGGCCCAGCAGGCCAGCAGCACGTCGGGGCTGCTCACCGGGGCGTCGGACGACAACACCACGGGCACCCCGGCGTCGGCGATCCGGCCCGACGGATACATGCCGTCGGCCAGGTCCGGGTGGTCGCGGCGCACGCCCTCGCCGTACAGGTGGACCTGGGTGGGTTGGGGCACCGGCACCACCCCGAGGCGGCGCATGGTGGCCAACTGGTCGGTCGACGGGAAGCCACAGTGCTCGATGCGGTGACGCAGGTCGGGCCGGTGGGGCGCCCGATCCAGGGCGTCGAGTACCAGCTGGATGGCCTCCGGCCCCTGGGCGTGGGTGGCCGTCTGGCGGCCGGCGGCGGCCGAGGCGAGCAGCAACTCCTCCAACTCGCCGGGCCCGTGGTACAGGTGGCCATGGGTGGCACCGCAGCCACAGGGGAGATACGCGGTCCCGCCGGTCAGGGCACCGTCGGCGTAGTGCTTCACCCCGCCGAACGACAGGTGCTCGTCGGCCAGTTCCTGCCCGGGCTCGAACCGGTCCGGCAACCGGTCCAGCAGTTGGACGTGACTGGACAGGGCGTACATGACCACCCGGATGGCCAGCCGGCCGCCCCGGCGGGCCGCCACGAAGGCATCCAGTTCGCGTTCGGTGACCTGGCAGTCGCCGACCGTGGTGATGCCGGCGGCCAGGAACTGCTCCTGGGCATCGTCGAGCATCCGGGCCAGGTCGTCGGGCTCGTCGGGCAGGTGGAGGTTGGGCCCGTGGTTGCCGAGCTTCACCCCGTCGGGTCCGGTCAGCAGATCGCACGCCGCATCGAAGACCCGGCCGGCGGGGTTCCCGTGGTCGTCACGGTCGATGACCCCGCCCTGGGGTGTCAGGGTGGCCGCGGTGATGCCGGCTTCGGCCAGCCCGTGGGTGTTCACGCAGAAGCCGTGGCCGCTGACCTGCATGATGGTGATCGTCCGATCATCGGCTGCCCGGTCCAGTTCGAGGGCCGTCGGGTGCCTGCCCCCGTCGAGCCGATGGTGGTCGTAGCCGAAGCCCCGGATCGGTCCCGATCCCGGGATGGTGCGGGCGTGTTCGCCCAGCAGCTTGACCACCTCGTCGATGGTGGATGCGCCGGTGAGGTCGGCCCACGAGGCGCACTGGCCGTGCATGAGCGGGTGGGTGTGGGC
>ERZ1047821.2659-NODE-2659-length-10675-cov-3.737382_pt1 | contig 10675 bp, 8 predicted proteins | sample MGYA00383096_ERZ1047821 | MGnify/ENA primary metagenome ERZ1047821 (study PRJEB29581, sample SAMEA5548366) | metagenome | biome: marine; feature: coastal; material: water | depth 25 m | study: Short-term variability in the microbial, nano- and picoplankton... | reverse complement strand
ACAGTGATCTTCAGAAAGGTTATTTTGACTCCCCTTTAGGACAAGTGCATTTCCTCAAGAGTGGTGAAGGCAATCCGTTATTAATGCTACATATGACTCCACAGTCGTCTCTTCAATTTAGTCAAACTTTTAGCTATCTCAATGAATTAGGAATTCAAGCAATTGCTCCAGATACTCTCGGCTATGGGATGTCTGAAAAACCTTCTGATCCTCTATCAATTGAAGAATATGCATCTGTCTTGCCTTATCTATTGGATGAATTGGATATCGAAAAAACTTCAATTATTGGTCATCATACGGGTGCTGCAATGGCTTGTGAATTGGCGAAAGCTTACCCTGATCGTATTGACAAGATGATTTTGCATGGAGTGCCTCTATACACTGATGAAGAACGGACAGCCAGAATGGATAATCTTAAAGTTGACTTATCTCCAAAAAAAGATGGCTCTCATCTAACGGATTATTGGAACTGGATTCAAAGTCGAGTTCAAGATAGAGCCACACTTGAAGCCTGTCATATGTCTTTACTGCATGTTTTCTTAGCAGGTGAAAATGAGTGGTTTTGTCATCATGCAGCATTTCAATATGATTTAAAACAAACATTATCAGCCCTTAAACAGTCCTGCCTATTAATCTCCAATACAGGAGATCCATTGCATTACATAGTGCCTAGAGTACAAAAATTAAGAGAAGACTTTCAATACAATGAGATAGAAGGCGGATCTGTATTTATAATAAGAGATGACCCAAGACAATGGGTTGAATCTTTTATTGATTTTTTAAAACAATAATGATCAAAATAGAGTTTAATAATATTAGAGAGAGATTAGATAATGCAATATAAGCTGCCAGAAGAAACCATCATGCTGCAAGATACGGTAAAACGTTTTGTTGATAATGAACTGATACCGCTGGAAACACAATTACCGGAAAGGCCTAATTCATATGAGCTCCCTCAAGACCTGTATCTAGAGTTAACTGGAAAAGTCCATGAAATGGGACTGACTGCCAGAGAAACTCCTGAAGATGCTGGCGGTGCTGGCTTAGGACCTTTAGACAATTGCATTGTCACTGAGCAAGTCCATAGATCAACAGCAGGATGCAGTGTTTTTTCAGCTTCTTTTGCATCGATGCTATACGAACTAGGCACTGAAGAACAAAAAAATAAATACATGGTTCCCTCAGTCAAAGGAGAATTTCATGGAAGCAGCGATTTTAGTGAACCAGTTGCTGGAGGAGACATGGCAGGGATTCAAACTACCATTGAAGAAAAAGATGGAGGTTGGGTCATCAATGGCAATAAATGTTGGATTTTTAAAGCCAATACAGCTCGTTTTATCTTAGTATTAACCAGACTAAAGGGTACACAAAGACATGAAGGTATGCAGTGGGTCATTGTTGATGCTGATGCCCCTGGCTTTAAGGTTGGCAGAGAGCAAAAAATGATTCATGGTCAATCAACTTATGAGCTATTTTTTGATAATTGTTGGGTTGATAATAAACAATTATTAGGCAAACCAGGAGAAGCATGGAGTTCTGGTACGGATTATCTTTTCTCTGGAAGAATACAAATTGCAGCCAGAGCTATGGGTATTGCTGATCGTTGTTTAGAGATGGCAATAGATTATTCAAAAATAAGACATACTTTTGGTAAACCATTGTCCTCGAGGCAAGCCATTCAATGGATGATAGCTGACTCAGCAATTGAACTGCACACTTGCCGATTGATGGTTTACGATGCTGCCTTAAGAGCACAAGAAGGTGAAAAAGTTTTCATTCAGACAGCCATGGCTAAAATATATGCAACTGAAATGGTAGCTAAAATTGTGGATCGTGCCATGCAAATTCATGGTGCTGCTGGTTTGTCTGATGAAACAATATTAGAGCGCTGCTATCGAGATATAAGGCCTATGAGAATATATGAAGGCACTTCTGAAGCCATGAGAAGTATGATTGCTAAGGACTTGTTAAGAAGTTAATCAAAGGAAAATATATGCTACCTTTTAAAATACGATTCGGTTGGGGAATTGGAACACTAACAGTTTCTCTAATGTTCCAAGCTACTGGCTTACTCCTTCTTCTTTATTTAACTGACTTTGTGAAGCTTGATGCGACAACAGCTGGGCTTCTCATTGGTTTGTCTAAAATTTATGATGCAGTAACTGATCCCATAATGGGGAGAATTAGTGATCGAACTAAAAGCCCTTGGGGTAAAAGAAGGCCTTATGTATTTCTAGGTACACTCATGTGTGCTGCGTCTTTCATTTTGCTTTTTAACCTAGCTGCATTCGCTGATTCGCCTAATATTGTAATCATTACATTGTTTGCACTTGTCCTGAATGCGACTGGCTATACAGTTTTTAATGTCCCTTATTTGGCAATGCCATCAGAAATAACAAACGACTACAATGCGAGAACCAATCTCGTCTCCTATCGAGTTATGGCGGTGGCTGCTGGTCAACTGGGAGGATCTGCTTTGGGTCCAGCTTTAGTTGTTTATTTTGGAAGTGGCATCGTTGGTCATACTGGCATGGCAAACTCTTTGGCAATCATTATGATTTTTGCAGGAATGACCTGTTTTCAATTAACCAAAAGTGCTTCGTATATAAAAACATCCGTTACTCAGCAAAATACTTCTTCTTTTTTTAAACAATTTAAAACAGCATTTCAAGTCAAACCGTTTGCAATACTTTTGGGTATCAAGGTTACTCAACTGACTGGGTTCGCTATATTTCTAGGTTCATTGCCCTATCTTTTTACAAGAGTTATGGGTCTCTCGCTTAGTTACATTGGCTTCTACTTTCTCATCCAAGGGAGCGTAATGTTTATCTCTCAACCTATTTGGGTTCGTGTTGTTTCACGAATTGGTAAAAAAAGTTCGTATTACCTGGCTTCATTACTATGGGGCTTAGGAGCGTTATCATGGGTATTGGCTTCTCAAGGAGAAACCAATATTGAAATCATTGCAAGGGGTATATTTCTAGGTATAGGAGCTGGTGGTTTATTATTAGTAGGGCAATCAATGCTGCCTGACACCATGCAATATGACTTTCAAAGTAGTGGCCAACGCAGAGAAGGTATTTTAGCAGGTGTATACACAACGGTTGAAAAACTCTCATTTGCTATTGGCCCTTCTATTTTGGGACTGATGCTTGGTTTCTCTGGATACAATGCGAATGAAACAATACAAAATGACAATGTAATAAACATGATATATTTTTCAGCAGCAGGCTTTCCTGTCATAACTTTAATTATTAGTTGTGTATTAATGTTTTTCTATAATGTGGATCAAGACACATTAAAAGAAAATTAACTGAAAATATATTTAGCCTAAAGGAATCAAATGAAAACATGTAATACATTAATGAGAGGAATAGTGATCTCCATGGATGAGAATCGTCGAGTATTTATGGACGGTTATGTCGCAATCAATGATGGTAAGGTCGAATCCGTTGGAGCTTTCAGTGAGTGTGAGTATGAATCTGATAACAACCTAGGAGGCTCAGGTTTTGTTATTCTGCCAGGCCTAGTGAATGTTCATTCACATTTAATTCAAGGCTGTATGAGAGGAATGGCAGAAGGAACAACTTTTGAGGAACGTCTTTTTGGATTCTATTATCCAATGACTGGTGCATGCGATGAAGAAAGATCTTACGATGCAGCTATGCCTTCTATTATGGACCTGGCCTTAAGAGGTGTAACCACAACTGCCGATGATCACTTTACCCATTTGCATAAAAAATCCATTGATGGGGTTTTGGCAGCGGTTGATGATTCTGGTATTCGGTGTCGAATGGCTAGACTGACAATCAATGATAAGGATGCAGTGCCTGAAGGTTTTGGAGAAACGCTGGATGCAGGGATAGCTGAAACAGAACGAATCAAGTCAAAATGGGAAAATGAAAAAATTTCTGTGACGGCTTCAACCATAGGTATTACCTATTGTGAACCCGATCAGTTGATAGAGTTATGGAAATGGACTGATGAGAATAATCGACAATTTGATATCCATGCTCCTGCAGTATTTGATCAAAAATATTTGGCAGCAAGAAGGGGTTGGGAAGGCGGCTCTTTTGAATGGCTGGACCATGTCGGAATACTAGGCCCGAATGTTATTGCTGCTCATGCACAAAACTTAAGACCTGGAGAAGAAAAACTGATAGCCGATGCTGGTGCCTCAATTGCTTTAGTACCCGATATGGAGCAAGTATTAGGCCTAGTGAATTTTAATGCTAGGCCTTTTTTAGATTCCAATATCACTTGTGGAATCGGTCTGGATGGTGCAGTAGTTGCATATGGACATAACATGTGGACAGCCATGAGAGGTTATCTAACTGCACAAAGAATGGGAGATCAGCATAGATTAATGATGTCTGAAACAGATATTAAATGGACTGGTGAGGAAGTCCTCTATGGAAGCGCTGAGCAAGCATTAGAACTCGCTACCATAGACGGCGCTAAAGCTTTAATGATGGATGATAAAATAGGTTCCATTGAAACTGGAAAAGAAGCTGATCTTGTTTTAATCGATCGAACGGAAGAAAGTCACCTCACACCTATGGGTTCATTAATTGCTAGTTTAGTTTATGGCAATGGTCCAAATCAAAATGCGATTGAAGCTGTCATGGTTCATGGAGAAGTTATAGTTAAAAGAGGACAACATCAAACCTTGGATCATCGAAAGATAGTTGAAAGGTCAGATCAAGTTCAAGAGATACTTCTAGACGAAACAAATGCGAGACAATACCTAAGAAAGAGAAGTCGTTTTAATTGGATTGATTAAACTAATTTAAATTTAGCTTCTATGATTTTTTTCAGTCTTAATACGGATGAATCAGGAGTTGTCAGTACTCTCAAGTCAGAATTTTTCTCACTGATATTTGACAATGCCGAAGCCATAGAAAATTGGCCCAAAATAATTGTGCAATCGTCTGTCTGATCTAATGCGATCTTTGCAATCAGATCATCGTGTTGATTCACTAAACCATTTTGTAGTGAGTTAAGAGCTTCTTTAACGTAAATTCCTTCAACCTCTAATTCAGTATTAGACTCCACCATCATGGTTTTAATTTCTTGAGTCAACAATTCTAAGGAAGGTAAAAATGTGACCATTATTTTTATCTTTTGATTTAACTGTATGGCATCAATAAATGCAGCTTCATTGGGTCTGAGAATTGGAATACTATATTGGTCTTTCACTCGATTGATTTCATCACCAAAAGCAGAGCAAGTATATAAAATAGCATCTGCATTCTCAGATACTGCCATTTTTGCTAAATTACTAATTCTTTGGCTAATCGTATTCTCATTTTGACCAAGGTTTCGATCTTTTGACAATGATAGATCTGAATAATTACTTAAAACTGCCTCAGGCCAAATATTATAAAAAGATTTCCAAACAGGTTGTTTGGATTCTTCTAGTGCATGAATGAGAGCTACTTTCTTTGCTTCAATCATTTCATTGCTTCTCAGGAATAACTGGAACCATTAGGTAAGGAGCATGATCTGGATTAAAGTGAATTGTTGTTTTTCCATTAAAAGTAGCGTCTCTATCTATTGGGTCATCATGAAGAAAAGGTCCACATCCAGTGAGTTGATTCTTAAAATTAGATAAAGTTTGATTCTCAGCAAGTGGATATTCATAATCTTTACCCTGAATGGATAAACACAAATAATGATTTTCTGGAATCACTATTGATGTAGGCCATATTTCAATATCCATCTCTACAATTTCATCCGTTTTCAATGGCCATGATTCATCATGAGTATGAAAAGGTCTCCAAGGCTTAGATTGTTCAAGGTCTAACTTTCTATGGGAAGCTCGGAGCCAACCCTGTGCAATAGGAGTGTTAGGATCGACAGCGCCTTGAAAAACAATTTCATTATTTGAAGGGCCAAACAAACGAAGCACTACAAAAATATCAGCATCACTAGTAGAAGAAGACACAAATATTTTTAGTGCTAGAGGACCCGTTATCTCAGTTTCATTTTTAAATGGTTCAGAGTGAAAATCAATGCCCTCTCCCATTGCATTAAAAACCAAACTATTTGATTCTTTGCATTCGTACTCAGTTGATATTTTTTTATCATCACTTAAATAGAGTTTCTGCCACTCGGTTCTATCAATAGGCCACTGATTTTCATTTCTTTGTTTGAAGCCGTCAAGATGTCTGACCTGTAACTGAACTTTTGGTTGATTAGCCCAATCGTTATTCTCCCCTTTCAGAAAATGACCAAAAAATCGTTTTTGCAACTTGACCCCATAGTCGGTATAAAATTCAGTCCAATGCTCTAATCCATGAATTTCAAGCCATTTCTGATTAGATGCTGCTCTTATATAACCTTCAGTATTGCCTCTTAAATGAAGCCCTTGCCCACCCCAATTGGCTGCTGACAAAAGAGGAACTTTAATATTTTCCCAAACTGCTGATCGCTCATGATGATACTCATCTTCAAATGGATGACTTCTTATCTCATCACCAAACTGACATCGATTTAAAGCCAACTCTTCTTCCGTATGGGTTTCATTACCACAAATCAGTTCACCCGTTAAATTATTTCTTGGACCATTTTCACCTAAGCCATACTGAACTGTTTTTACTTGCATATCGAACCAATTAGCCCAAAAAGTACTGAGGATACCGCCATGGTGTGTCATGTCTCTATACCAGTCACTGGCTCCTTCCCATATGCACATTGCTTCTAAATATTTAGGCTGTTTTGAAGCCACCAGCCATTGATTAATGCCAAAATATGAAACACCGTTCAAACCTACTTTCCCATTGCTCCATTCCAGCTCACCTGCCCATTCAATGCAATTGGAAAAGTCCAGCGTTTCTCTGGGTGAAAAATGATCAACAAAGCCTGGCGAACAACCACACCCCCTGGAATCAACTCTTATGCAAATATAACCGTCAGGCACCCATTTCTCAGGATCTACCACTTCCCAATTTTGATACTTATTGGTTGAACCTTGTGTTACATCGGGATGCTTTTCTGCCATTCTATCCCAAGCGCTTGGATAACCTTGTTGAAAGGGAAGGCCTTTTGCATAAGGGCCATAAGTCATTAAGACAGGATAACTGCCAGTACCAATTGGTCTGAATATGTCTGCTCGTAAAATCAAACCATCGTCCATTTCAATTGGATAATTCCATTCAATTTGCATGCCATCTCTTATTTCTGATGTTTGTTTCATTTGCTATATACCTATTTTATTTTGCCTTATTCTTTAAATAGTTCACCACAGTTACAGCATCTTTATCACCCATATCACCCTTTTCTATTGCTTCCGAATAACTTCTAAGCGTTGAAGTTGTAGTTGGTAATTCTAGGTTTAATTGTTGAGCTGTAGTTAGTATAGAATTTAAATCTTTTTTCATGCTTTTCATATCAAAAGCCACGGGTAGATCGGCTCCTAAAATAGTGGGTATTTTCATAGAAAGGACAGCTAATGCCGCAGAACTGTCAGCAATAGCATCCAACATTAACTCCTCATTCAGTCCTCCTGATGATCCTAATCTTACAGCTTCAGCAAGGGACTGCCAGTAAACTGCTAGAGGCAAGTTAACAACCAACTTCAATAAAGCACCAGACCCAATATCACCTGCATGGATAATTCTTCTAGAGAGAATCTCTAACAAAGGCGTTGCTCGCTCAATCACTGCAGCTTCTCCACCACAGAAAAACATCAATTTACCTTCCGCAGCAGGAGCAACTGTTCCAGATACAGGTGCGTCTATAAAGTCAGCTCCTTGCTTTATGACGGCGTCAGAGAGAATCTTTACTGTTTCAACTTGTAAAGTACTCATATCAATAAATAACTTTCCTGTTACATCTGTGCTCAGGAGTCCTTTATTATCAAAAAATACGGATTGAATGGCTTTATCATCGCTTAGCATTGAAAAAATGAAGTCTGAAGAATCACATGCCTGTTGTGGAGAGCATGCAAGCTTAGCGCCCTGATCAACAAGTGCAGTGGCCTTTTTTGGATCACGATTATATACGGTGAGTTGATGCCCGGCTTGAAGAAATAAGGGAGCCATCACTGCACCCATCTTCCCCAATCCCAGAAAGCTAATAGTTTTTTTCATTATGATTAATGTTATTAGTTATCATCTGGCACAAAAGCTATAAGATCCAATGAAGTATTGGCTCCATCAATGCCTAGAGAATGATTCATCCCAATGGTGGTTGATGCAGGTTTATCATTAGGAAAATAGCTTGCCCAAGATTCAATGGACTCAGCAAACCATTGAAGATCGTCATGAAAGCATGCACGCCTAACAATGTTTTCAACCGTTGTGCCTGCAGCTTCAGAAATTGCATTAATATTCTCCATCATATATCTCATCTGCATCTGAGCAGGTCTTCCATACCATGGTGCTGCTGGATTCCTAATCATTCCTTCTGCTATTTTACCGCTATTATCAAAAGCCATTTGGGTACTAAAAAATAATAAATTACCAACTTTTACAGCTTGCGATTCATGCCCTAATGGTTTTGGAGCATTGGAAGTTTCAATAATTTCTTTTTTCAACTTACTGTTATTACTTAGTAGCATCAGAGAGGCTTCAATTTTTATTCCACTTCGGTTCATACCCGCATGAGGGAGAACAAATCGAGCAGGAGGATTATGTGGAAACCACTTCTTCCAAATCTCATCAACAACTGTGAAATCCTTAGAATCACCAATAAAAACTTCTGCCTTAACTGCTTGATTAAAACTGCTGCCTGATTTTTCCGATAGTTGTAACAATTTTTCCAGCATGCGTTCGGTTTGTATCTCAATAGGCACAGAAGACAAATCATCTTTACTCATTCCATTCTGATTACTAATAAAAATCCAATCTCCCTTGCGAATGGCATCTGTATGCGTTGAAGAATTTTCTGATGAATCAGTATCCAATGAATAATGAGTCGATTTATCCTGGTTGGTCAGGCAAATAACTTCCAACTCAATTTGTGTTCCAACCCACATGAGTTCTCCAATTCCAATAGAGGATCTAGGTGGCAAAAAATCTTGAAAAGTATTCTTCATAGAAAATTCATAAGGCTGAATATCTAATTGATGATTGTTATTACCCAATAAAAAATCTTTCTGATTTGGACGATCGGATACAAACCACTCCCAGAGTTTAATCGTATCATTTCTCATATTGCAGCCAGCTGCTTGAAGTGTTTGAGCCATATTCCTAAAGACAAAATCAGATTGAAGTTCCAAACCGCTTGTTCGATTTTTACTATTTGGTATAACTTCTTTTGGAAGACCGGTTTTAAAATTACTAGCCAACTGACCAGCAACGAAGACCCAATCACCTACTTTAACAGCTGGGCTGTAAGGCATAACCGGTTTAGGAACTCCATCTTCTAATCCCGGCCAAATAGCTATTGGTTTGGTTACTTTTTCTAGTTTTTTAGGCATTAACTCAGCATTGTTTATTTAATTACTATTAAGATATCACTCATTATTAACTAATGTTAATTGTTAAATACGTCAAGATATACTACTATTTATCAATTGATCAATAAATAAATTTTCAATTGATCAATAAATAAGATTATTTAATAGATTAAGAAGATGAAGTTATCACTTTTTACAATGCCCTTGCACCCTCCTGCGCGAAGTTACACAGAAGTACTTCGTGAAGATAGAGAAGCTATTATCCTGGCTGATCAGTTAGGTTTTAAGGAAGCTTTTATAGGAGAGCATGTTACAGACAAAGCTGAAGCAGTAACTTCATGTCTTATATTTATTGCTAGCCTAATCAATGCCACCACAAATATTAAACTTGGAAGTGGTACCGTTAATTTACCGAACAGTCATCCAGCAGGAATAGCTGCTCAAGTGGCAATGATCGATAATATGCTGGAAGGAAGATTTCTATTTGGTATCAGTCCCGGTGGACTCTTATCGGATGCTGAGATATTTGGTAATCTAGATAAAGATAGAACTGAAATGTTTGTCGAATCAATCAACCATATATTGGATATTTGGAATAAAGAGGCGCCATATAATCTAGAGGGTAAATATTGGAACATCTCAACAGAGAAGAATCTGGATAAAGAAACAGGACAAGGCATTATAGTCTCCCCTTATCAAAAACCTCATCCACCCATAGTTGTAACAGTTGTAGCGCCATTCTCAAAAGGAATTGTCTTAGCTGCACAAAGAGGATGGACACCAATTTCAGCGAATTTCCTACAACCAGTATGGGTAGCTTCTCATTGGCCAATGTATAAGAAAGGTTGTGAACTAGGAGGATTTGAAGCGAAAACGGAAAATTGGAGAGTAGCGAAAAGTATTTTTGTTGCTGACGATGAAAAAACAGCGCAGAGATATGGCAAAGGACCTGATGGACCTTATCATTTTTATTTTGAACAAATGATGAAAAAACTTATTGGAAATGGCAGACCTGATTTATTTAAGCATGACAGGGATATGGCGGATTCAGATGTTACTCTCGATTATGTACTTGATTCCTTAGTGATTGCGGGAACAGTTGATAGTGTGGCTGAACAAATAGAGTCGTTCAAAGAAAAAACTGGTAATTTTGGTACACTTGTTTATGCGGCTCACGATTGGGTTGAACCTGAACTTTCAAAAAGATCTATGGAATTAATGTCAAAGGAAGTTATGCCTAAGCTCAATCAAAAAGATTGAAACTATAAACAG
>ERZ1047821.2653-NODE-2653-length-10691-cov-3.916322_pt1 | contig 10691 bp, 6 predicted proteins | sample MGYA00383096_ERZ1047821 | MGnify/ENA primary metagenome ERZ1047821 (study PRJEB29581, sample SAMEA5548366) | metagenome | biome: marine; feature: coastal; material: water | depth 25 m | study: Short-term variability in the microbial, nano- and picoplankton... | reverse complement strand
GTGGCATATTGTCGCCCCAAGGGAATCGGGTAGGTTTTGGACCCGCAGCGTACCTCGCTGACCAGACCCATTCCGCTTCAGTCGGCAAACGATAACCGGTGTTCATCGGCATCACGCCGCGCCAAATACCATCACGATACTCATACGCCGATGGTAGTCCCTGTTTTTCACTCATCCAATTACAAAATCTAATCGCTTGCTGCCAAGTGAGATTGACCACCGGTCTGTCGCCCTGGGACAGTAGAGCGCGCCCGAGAATGCCAGAATCGTGTTGGCTATCGAATTGAAGGTATTGATCGTTCGTCACCTCATTGACGCTCATATAAAAAGGCCTTGTTAGCTCAACCTTTTTTTCGATCTCGTTCGACCGTCTGCCGGGCTCTCTTCGGTTCGCGCCCATCGTTAAATTACCGGGAATAATCAGCTTCAATGCCTGACCGACCGGGTTGGTCAATTCAGGGGATATCGAAGCAATCTGCGCCTCATCCTCAGTTTGAAGTTTGATGAGCAGCTGCTGCGAAAAGCCAGGTCTCGGGGTAACGATGGCGGCGTGGGTTGCGTAGCCAGGTTTGGTGATCTCAAAGCGATGGGTTCGGGCCGGTAAGCTTAGTCTTTGAGTGGCCTCGTCTTGCAACGCTCCGTTGATAAACAACTTCGCATCGGCTGGCTCGACTTGTATAGAAACAATACCCAATATAGGTTTGAGCTGACGGTTAATGGAAATAGCTTCACCCGGATCGACAACGATAGTCTGGGCGGCTTGCTCAAAACCTGCACGCGACATGAGAATTTGATACGAGTTGCCAGGTGCCAGAGTGACATCCAGTGGTGTTTGCCCGGAATACCGTCCTCCGATTGTTACGTTCGCGCCAGGAGGATCTGAAATGATCGTGATCGTGCCGTCTGCGGGAATCAGCGTTTGTTTTGGAATTTCCTGATGCTCGTTGGCGACTATGTCGAGAACAGTTTCCCATGATTTGAATCCTTTCCTCTTCAGGATGAGCTCGTGTGTTCCTTCTAGGAGCTCGACAGTGCCGGGTGTTGTGCCGAGTTCAACGCCATCAGATAATATCGTGGCGCCGGCGGGTTCGGTGTTAAAGGAAATGTTCGCCCACGCTGGCGTTAATGCAAAGGTCTCTGTTTGTTCGATGCCTCGCCCTTCGATAGTGATTTCACTGTCAAACGGTTGAAACCTGTCTGACTCGATGTGGATGTCGTGTACCCCAGGTTCGATTGATTCTATGGTGAGGGGTAAGTAACCAACGGATTGCTGGTCGACAAATAGCTCAGAGTTAGAATCCCTCAGCGTTTTTACCGTCAATATGCCAGGCAATTTCTTGAACGCATAGTTGACTATTTGGTCTGCTCGGTCATCGACAGTGAATGATGCGTCAAGTGGGTGATAACCAGGTGATTCTGCATGGAATGTATAGTCACCAGAAAGCATGAGATAACGCTCACCTAATTTGTAGGCAAAAAAACCGCTGGTAATCGAGAAGTTATTGGCCTCAGGCAACAACTGAAAGCTGACAGCCCTGGCACTGAATAGAAACGTTGCGGCTGAGCCTAGCGTGAGAAAAATGAGCGTAATCAGTATGGGTATAGGTTTGAGCACAAAAGTGCGTTTTTTTTTCGAAGCATCCGCTCGTTGAAAGGGGGTGGCCTCGATAACTGGATTGTTGTTCGAAGTCTCGGACATCAGATTTTTTCAGTGCAGCTAACATCGATGGATACCGCACCTCGCCCGCCGAGAAGAGTGAGGTTTTCATGAACGTCGCGATAACCCTTTCTGGTACCCACGATTGTGTAGGATCCAGGGATGAGCTCCATGCTCGTCTGGTCAATCTTACCGAGCGCAGCTATTCGATATACCGTGACGTCAGTCTTGCTATCTGAGCGAATTTGTAATTCAACAGGTATTCTCGCGAGAGACACGTAGAGAGACAAATCCTTGATTTGTTTTTTGAGTTTGGGACCCCTGTTTTTTTCCCTGGAGGCCTGCACCAACAGTTTTTTCGCTTTTTTCAACTCGGCATCTTTGGCCATAGCAGCAGGAGATTTAAGGTAACGTTCGAGTGCTAGATCAAGATTATTTCGCTTTAATGATAGCTGGTAACCTTCTTTGGCGAAGACCAGAGAGGTATCCTGATCAAGCGCGTCCTTGTAGGATTGCAATGCCAAGCCCCATGCCTCTTGTTCGACTAGGGCGGCAGAAGCTTGTTTCATTTTCGCAAATTGTGTTTGTTTCCGAGCAATCTCGATCTGCAGCAAGCCATCGGCTGGTTCTGTGGATTCGGGAATAATTTCCCCGGCTTCATTGAAGGCCTCTCGTGCGATTTCATAGTCACTCTTGCTCAAGGCTGTAAAAGCGCGGGACATTGCTTCGTTAAAATTCCGCTGGACGATACTGTCGTTTATACGATCCATAGCGACTCCGGCGGGGTCCCAGTCGGGATCGAGCTCGAATGCTGCAGCATACTTTGTCAGCGCTTTGTCAAATAATCGATTTTGTTCGAATTCCTCGCCGCGTTTCATCATCACCAATACCGTACCAAGGTTTTCTGCGCGTATCAGTGCATTTTCAATATCAGGGTTGCCCGGATCTATGGCATTCAATATTTTGTATGCCGCTCTTGCCGTGACGTCATCGCCTGCGAGCAATGCTGTTTCCCCGCGCGCTTGGTTTAGATCCTTAACCTCGTCCACCCGAGTGAGCAGTAAATCAAGCTGTTCCATCGCTTGCTGATAATTGTCCATCGCAGCTTGGTAATTTTCGAGTCGGTAAAACTCGTCCCCAGCGAGGCCTAATTCTACAACCGCGGAATACTCCTGACGTCCCCACTCACCAACAGCGAGGTCTTCCAATTGAAGCTGTTTACGCAAGAGCTCAGTGGCAATTGTTTTTCCGTCGATAATTAGACGTTCCCGTAAAGCGGCTTCCATAGGGGCCAACTTAACTTCGGCAAAGGTCTCAGTATCCGGGCCCGCGTTGACAGCCGGGTTTTCTGACGCTGTTGGTGTAACAATGCCAGCCTCTGCAGGGCTTTCCGTCTGAGACGCGACTACTGGCTTCGGCACAAGGGTTGGCAAGTAAAAAAATACGACCCCGCCGAGGACCGCGATGAGTGCGAAAATCATAAACGCCGTAGACGCAGACATGACACTTCGTTCTCTGGGTGTAGCGTGCTCGATAACGGGGAGGCCTTGCTTTCCTGCTAAGCCAGCTGGACCGTCGGCGGCTTTGATCGAGGCAGTTGCATCAGTATTGGCACTCTCTGCTCTCGAGAAGAGTGAGGGCGAAATACTTTCGAGATTTTCATTGCTATTTTGGCCGTAATTTTCGTCGATTAACCGTTGCAGCGTATTAATATCTGTCGGTCTATCTTGCGCGATCGGAGATAACATCGCCTCGAGATAATGCTTAAATTCAGCCGTTATCGGCTCGTCGACAACGAAAGCGCCCTCTGCCTGCCAATCCCGGTTCGTGGTAATCTTGTAGATCAACGCGCCAAGCGCATAAATGTCTGCTGCGATATCGGGCGCGTCGCCGTTGCGGAGTTGTGGGCTAAGATAGAACGAGCTGCCAGGGTCTTGTCGCTGTTCCACTCGCGTAAAGTGGGTGATCAAGGTCTGGTTGTCAGGGCTTACGACAATGCTGGCCGGATTAAGCGCTCCATGAGCAATACCAAGCCCGTGAAAAAAAGAAATCGCTTCGAGTAATTGTTCGATTAAAGGCTTTAGTTCTGAAAGTGACAGGGAAATGTCGAGAGGTGCGGTTCCTTTATTGAATTGGGTAACAATAAAAGGATGTCCTTTTTCTGCACCTGCCTCAAGAGTTCTGACAATGCTCGGATGAACCAGTCCCCGAGTGGCGCGCAGTCTGACGGTTAGCGCCTCTACCTCTTTGGCGAGAGTGTCAGTTTGTTCTATCGCCGGGTAGATGTGGATTGCTACTCGTTCGTTTGACAGGCTGTTAACCGCTAGCCATGTTTCGCAGGGTTCGGCCTCTGCTGGCCCTTCAAGCGCGCTCGAGCGCATGTTATGCAACAGAGAGTAGTGGTCTGTGAATTCCTGCCCTTCGCTAAATTTCAGAGTCATAGATATCAGGCGTGCCAGTGTTAGCGGTCGTTCCGGGCTGGAAGCCCGGTTTCTTCAACATATATTTGTTTGAGAATCTCGCGCCACTCTTCGTACTGTATATCAGCTGTGCCCGTCAGTTCGACTGTGCGGCCCTCGATATCCAGCACATGTGGCGTGATTTCAGCACCCAGTGATTCACTTATTTCTTTAAGCGCATTTTCGTGAACCTCGGCTTGTTGTCGCCGATTCAAACCTGACTTGAAGAGACCGATGCCCCCGCCGACGACACCGAGACTGGCTGCTTGGCTGGCGTATGTGTTGCTTTGCTTGCTTGCACTTGCCGCGACGCCGGCTAAAACCACGGCTGCACCGCCTAATGAACGTTTCATGGCTTCCTTGTTTAGCCGTTTTGCAGCAACAGCTTCATCATAAGTTGCATATCGCCACTCGTGGTAAGAGGCTTTCATGTCGCGAAAGAAGTTTCCATAGTAATCATCAAGCGTATCTACGAATAGGTACTCTCGCTCCTTAATCCGATTTACCCGAACCAGCATCTGGTCGTTGTTCGCCGGTAATTGCTGTACTTTAGCGATACCTTGCGATTCTGACAGGTAACCGCTAAAAGCTTCTGGCGATAATCGAATAGCGTACCTAAGGCTTGAAACCTGCTTTATTTTGGCGAGTTCGATGTTTGCTAGCTTCTGTCGGTATATCAAGATAGCGTTCGCAATATCGTTATAGATATCTTGGAATGGATCTTCCTTTGGCGCTTCATAGGAATATTTACTTGCAGTGTCAGTAAACGTGCGGGAAAGCCAAACTTGGCCGGTCGAGTCTGCGACGTTGACCTGAAGTTTCAATTCCTCGCCGTTTGAATCGAGAATTTTTCCGGTGATCAGAATGTCTACTGCTTCGGTAAATTGCGGTATGACTCTTACAGCGCCCCAGTTGCCGGTCAACTCGAGCGTGTCCTTCAGCTGATAAGCAATGTAACGGGCTTCTGCACGGCGAACATCGGGGATGATGCTTGAGTTTTCCAGCGCCTCTTCACCTTCTGGAATGCCGGGTTCGAGCGGCATAATGCCGATGTCCATGTAGAGATCGATCGGGGGTTGTGATTTAGCGACCATCGGAGGCGTAGAGTTCGCCCGAACGACCTCCGTAGAAGAACAGGCAGGGATAGCAGTTACCGCGCAAATGACACCGAACAAAGTGAAAATCTGCTTCACGATGTTATGCGAGGTTGTAGCTAGATACTTCATCACAAGCTCCTATAAATGTGTTCCATGCCCACCGATTCCTTTCGGTGAGACGAGTTATATTACGTAGCAGGCAGCTCCTTTAAAAGCCATTTAACTACCCGATTTGTACCTTGCGTATTCTTCCCAGAGTTTCGCCTGTAACTCGGGGTCCGTTTCTGACAATGCGGCCTCTCTCAATTGCTGCGCGACAATGTCGTCGTCTTGACCATCTGGAATGTTTTCCGGCACATTGCCAACACTACTGCTTGCTGCGCTAGCCACTTGCGGACTTGCGCTCGCTGTTCCAGTTTGACTGTCACCCTCGCTCGGTTTTGATGCGGCGCTTTGTTGCCCGCTTGGCGCTCCAGGGCGGGTGCTTTGAGCGGGCAAACCAGAAGTGGTCGGAGGTGCACCGTTTAATACGGTTCTCCGCGCGTTACCTATTTTGCCATCGAATATGTCAAGTGAATCATCAAGATCATCTTCAAGATCACCCAAGCGACCAGCAGATGCTTGGTCAGAATCGAGCTCGGGCAATCCGGCCTGTCTTGTCGTGAGGACGGCGGTAGACGCCTCCGCGAGCACGCGAGTGGCTTTCCCCAAAGCGTTTTCTGCGTTGTCGAACACGCCCTCGAGTTCCGGTGTCATTTCCCCGCCGTTTTCTAGCACGGCCTCTTTCGCACCAATCAAATCACCTTCGGCGACGATGACTGCTACTCGAGCGTCAGAGAGCATATCCTCGGCCCTTTCGAGTTCCTCTTCTGTGGTTGCAGATCCGACTGCTTCCCCAGCCTCCTGCAGCGCAATGCCGGCCTCCTTCAAGGCTTCCTGTGCCGCTCTAATCTCGTCGCCTAGGAGATCAGCTCCTCCGCCGACTCCCTCACCAGAGGTATCGCCTGAACCTGTGCCCTCGCCACTGGCAGTGCCACCTGAAGCGCCGCTGGCGGCGTCGCCCAGCATGTCTCCAGTTTTAGCGATTGAATCACCGGCTTCTTTTAAGTCGCCGCCAGATTGCTCTCGCTGCGCAGCGTCATCACTGCCGTCACCAGCTTCGCCGCTGCCACCTTCACTTTTCTTGGAGGAAAAATCTGGCAAAGTTGGAAAGTCAGGCATGCCATCTGAATCTGAGTCGCCGCTTTGACTGCCACTCTGGCTACCGTTTTCGCTGCCACTCTGGCCACCACTCTGGCCACCACTCTGGCCACCGCTCTGGCTACCGCTTTGACTGCCACTCTGGCCACCGCTTTGACTGCCACTTTGGCCGCCACTTTGACTTCCGCTGGGGCTTCCGCTTGGTGAGCTGCTAGGAGATCCACTGGGGCTGCTCGGGGATCCTTGTGATCCGCCAGGCATGCCCCCGGGCATGCTGGGCATAGAGCTCCCTGAGGGCGGTGGGGAATAGGGCACAGTAGCACGGCAACTGGCCAGCACGATGGCGACGGCGAAAGCCAACGTACTGTGGATAATAAACTGTCTTTTGGTCATAAGTGTTTTACCCTCATATATAGTAACGGGCAGACATATGGGTGTGGTGCTCCCACGGCCAGTGTATGGGATATCTTGCGTCTACCAGCCTGAATTGTAACTGAATATGAGACGTGGAATTAGCATGTAACTATATACGACCTGTTTTCAACGTGGATCGTTCAATGTTCCATCAAATATTTTCCTAAATGTAATACATAGGTCTCGTTCAATTGCGGGACTGGATCCTTTTACTTTTGTGGTAGGAATTAGCATGTGCAATGGGTACTATCTTGGAAACATCGTTCGTTGGATATGCTGGTTCTTCTTGATCGTATATCCTGTGTTTTGTACGGTAGGCATCGACGGACGGCGAAAGTCGATGTTCAAATTGGACAGGATTTAACGAGTTTTATTGGAGGTAATTAGATTTGACGAAATATTGCAGCTTCAGTTTAGTCGTTGTATGCGTCTTTCTTCTAGGTGGCTGTACCACCAGTGTGACGGTCGAAGGGACAATACCGACACCCGTTGTCGAAAAAATCCCTGTGAATATTGGCATCTATTATTCAGATGACTTCAAAAAATTTCAGCACGAAGAAAGCATAAGACAGCACGGCAATTGGAAAGTGGATATGGGAGGGCAAAATCTTCTTTTCTTCAGAAATTTGATGACTGCAGTGTTTGTTGATGTGACGGAGGTCGATGCTCTCCCCCTGACAGGAGAGGATCTGACTGAACTCGACGGCATTCTTGTGCCAGAAATAGTCAAGTATGGCTTCTTAACGCCTAATGTGTCCGGTCTCAAGTTTTACTCGGCTTCAATTCACTATCGAATGACGCTCTACAACACTCAGAGTGAGAAATTAGGCGAGTGGACCATCGTGGGATACGGCAAAAGTGAGCGTACGCTATTTGGAACAACGGAATCCCTGGGCGAAGCTACTGTGCTTGCGATCCGTGACGGCGGCGCACGGATCGCAATGGAGATGGATTCTCAGCCAGTGGTCCAGAGTTGGCTCGAGAACGTAACAGAATAATGATAAAGCATGCCACCTCACTGTTGATAAGCCTCGCGTTGGTGGGGTGCGCATCCACACGAGTCGAAGAGCGGCGTGAAGCAACAACAGGCATCGGTGACCAAGAAGCGATTGTACTGCTGGGTCGTGCGAGTTATAGCGACCGGGAAACGGAAACGAGCTTCACTGACTGCGTCGCATCCGCTCTGGCCAAGGGCGAACGCCCGCTCAGGCTAGTGACCCAAAAAGACTTCAAAGATCAATTGTACCCTTGGTTTGAACCGAGAACAGCGCCGACATCTTCAAAAGACCTTGCTAAGTTGTTTGCTCAACCCGGCGTACAAAAACGAATTATCGAAACGCAAGTGAGATATTTGGCTTGGATCTCTGGTGACACCATCACCACCGACAGCGGCGGTAGTTTTAGCTGCACGTTGTCTAGTTTTGGCGGTGGTTGTTTCGGGGTGAGTTACTGGGAAGAAGATGCGTCTTACGAGGCTTCGATATGGGACGTCGAAAATATGACGACGTCAGGCAAGATAAGCGCAGATGCAAACGGCACGTCTTACCTCGCCGGGGTAATACTACCGATTCCGATCATTGCCCGGCCAGGCAATGCAGCCTGCAAGGCACTGGCTAATCAGTTGCGAGAGTTTTTACAGGGCGCGCCGATCGTAGCCGACGAAGTTTAAGATTCGTTTTCTTCTAGTACAGTCGGTTGAGTGCCTTTCTTCGAAGGGGCGTCCGCCGACTGATCGCTGACTTGTTCCAGCACTTTAAATGTTTGACGAAAGGTGAGTCCTTCGGTGAGAACAAGCGCTCCGTCGTTTATTCTAGGTCGAAACCTTGAATCTCTGAGCCAAAGACGAACTTTCTTCTTCTGATCTACTTGAGCATTGCTGTTAAGTAAACTGATATCCGAGGCACGACCATCTGGACGAACAGAGTAGGTCACGTCGACGAATATTTCTTCCCCTTCCTCTGCTTTGGTGGGTCTGCGCGCAATCACATTATAGAGCGGTGCCATCGGTGATATACGGGTGACCGAGTTGAAAATTTCGTCTCGCTGATTTGTTAATTCAGGAGATTGTGAGAGGAGGTCCCACGCAGCTAAATAGGTTTTTTCAGCTTTGCGATTGCCGGTGATCGTGTAGGTGTCGGCCAGATCAATCAGAGCAACAGCGTGCTCCGCGACATCAGTCATAGGATCTGACGAAATAATTCGAACGACTCTCTCCAGCGCATCCTCGGCGTATCGGCGTCCGGATATTTGTGCCATTCTAGTTTGGGCAAGCGATCTTAACGTGTTGACGAGTCTTAGATCAGCGGGACCGTAGTTAACCTCCTGAATTGAAAGAGCACGATCGTAGAGTCTGATAGACTCGGCAAAGATATCTGCCCGGTCCTTGCGTGTGATGGTAGGAGCCTCTGAAAAAACAGCGCTCGTGACGTAAGGTAATGCGATGCCACGCCGGCGAAAATATGCACCTGCTTTTTCAAGGCGTGGCACCAGTTCGAGGCTATCTTCGCCGAAGACGTTTTCACCGACCTTGAGATTAAATAGTTGTTGCCTATCAGCTTCCAGATAATTTTTTTGTGCCACGTTGATGTCGGCAATAAGGTCGACGACGTCTGTTTGCTGAGCGCTATAAACACCATCATTTCTGTGGGTGATATGCTGAGCGCGCCTTAGTTGATCTGTGGCTGTTGCAAGTTTGCCTTGTCTGACGAGTATATGCGCTTTAACCATCATTAGCGGATAGATATCTTTGTGAAAGACAGATTCTTCATCGACAAGGGAAACTGATCTTTCAAGCAATTCAAGAGCGACTTCAATTTGGTCTAATCGTGAATGGATTATTGCCGCGTTGGTCAGCACCCGCGCGAAGGTCAACCCATCTACGCGGCTGTCAGCTTCTATGTTGGCGACCAAGATTTCGCTCGTTTCGTCGGCCTGTTCAAAGTTGAGTGCGTCGATGCTATTGATGGTCTCGCGAAATAGTTGATTGTTTTCTGCCGAAGAAAACGACATATCTCTGAATAGGAATTGAGTTGGATCGCCAGCCGCACTAATTTGGGTGCTTGCGGTGCCCAGCAGAAAAGCTGCAAATAGACCGATAACATATCGTGATGACATATTTTACGCCGACGGATTATGGAAGGTTTGGGTAAGTGTGACGTTTTCTGTTGCTGCTGGTCTGCCCTCTACTAATCGAGGTCTGAATTTGGTTTTGGCGACTATTTTACGCATGGTTCGTAGCAGGCGCCCAGTGGCCTGTTCACTTGATACCTCTATATTGTCAGTTCTGCCCTGAGCATTCACGTTAAATGTCATGTTAATGGTGATGCTTGCTAACCCTTCGTCAGATTTCAACTGCCTTGGTAGTAAGTCAACTAATTGTTTACGGACGAATCTGAATGGCTCGCCAACAACTCTGAAGGTTTTCGATGCTGTTGGGTCTGTCGAGTTTTGGTTGAACAAAACTGAGTAATCGTCTTGCTGGAACGGTAAAACAAGTTTTTGCGGCTCTGCTTCTTGTTCTTGGTAGAGTTCATCGAAAGTGCGGTATTCTCGTGATGAACGACGATACCTCTTGATATTGTTGGTGTTCGACAAGGGAAAGGTGGAGGAAGTGTTTTCATTGACGAGATTGGAAAGCGCGAGTTCTTTTGGCGCCGAGAATTGGGTCTGTCGATCAGCCAGTTCCATTGCGTCCCAGGTGCGTTGATAAAATATCTCGGCATCGGCAAACCTGTTTTCGATCAGATATGCGTCGGCTAGCGCAAGAAAAACCTCTTGCTGCTTTTCTGGTGCAATACCGGGGTTGTCGGTGATAACAGCCAAGGCTTTTTCAAGGTGTTTGTGTTGGCTGGCAATGCCGCGCAG
>ERZ1047821.2648-NODE-2648-length-10703-cov-4.080579_pt1 | contig 10703 bp, 9 predicted proteins | sample MGYA00383096_ERZ1047821 | MGnify/ENA primary metagenome ERZ1047821 (study PRJEB29581, sample SAMEA5548366) | metagenome | biome: marine; feature: coastal; material: water | depth 25 m | study: Short-term variability in the microbial, nano- and picoplankton... | reverse complement strand
GAATTTTGCATTAAATGAGATTGCTGTAAGCCGCAAAAACACCACTTCCATGATTACGGTTGAAACCAAATTAGATGGAGAATATTTAACGTCCTATTGGGCTGATGGTTTAATTGTCGCAACACCTACGGGATCAACGGGCTATTCTTTAAGCTGTGGTGGACCAGTTATTATGCCAGAGGCAAGTAACTTTGTTATTACTCCAATTGCTCCTCATAATTTAAATGCAAGACCTTTGGTTATTCCCGACTACACAGAAATTAAACTTAAAGTAAGTGGTAGAGAAACTAACTTTTTAGTATCCTTGGACTCAAGAATTACAACACTAGATAACACAACTTCTATAACAATTCGTAAGGCCCCATTTAGAATAAAAATGATTGAGCCAAAAGACGAAAGTTTTCTTGACACTTTGAGAAAGAAATTGTTGTGGGGAGAGGACAAGCGTAATTAGGCAATAAAAACACTAAAATTCGGTTTATCTTTAATACTTAATCTGCAAATTATAATAGGCTAATCTTATTTAGTATATTTGCGAACTTTTAAATCCTATGAGGACCGTAATTGTTATTATCATGTGTGTACACTGTTTTCAATATAATCAAGCTCAAATTTATGAGATTGGCGTGTTAACAGGTGGTTTAAATGTCATCAGTGATATCGGGTCTACAGCATATGTGAAACCAAATCAGGCAGCTATTGGAGGTCTTGTAAAATGGAATCGAAGTCCAAGACATTCTTGGAGAATTTCGATGGTATATGGAGATTTATCAGCAAATGACCTTAACTCTGATGACCCAAGGCGACAGGAACGTGGATATGGTTTTGAATCTACTATTCTTGAAGTGTCCGCAGGAATGGAATTTACTTTTTTTGATTTTAATCTTCATCTTGACGAAGACCTCATAACTCCTTACTTGTATACAGGTATTTCAACGACATATCATAATAATTTTTATTTTAAAGATGGAGTTTCAACACTTGAAAACACCTCTAGTTGGGCATATGGAATCCCAATGGTTTTAGGTATCAAAGCCAAACTAACAAATCATTTTGTGTTTGGAGCTGAAATTGGTGTTCGTTATACATTTACAGATGAAATTGACGGTAGTGTCCCCGATTCAAAAGCACTACAAGAAACTTACAGTTTTGGGAACTTGAATAATAATGATTGGTACACATTTTCCGGAGTAACGGTAACCTATACCTTTGGAAGAAAACCCTGCTATTGTAGTTACGACGAATGAGTAAAAAAGAACTCTTACATACTCAAAAAATGCCAAAACACGTCGCTATCATAATGGATGGAAACGGCAGGTGGGCAAAACAAAAAGGACGCTTAAGGGTTTTTGGTCATGAAAATGGAACAAAATCAGTTCGAGAAATAACAGAAACGTGTGTCGAACTAAATATCGAGAATTTAACTCTATATGCGTTTTCAACAGAAAATTGGAAACGCCCTAAAATTGAAGTTCAAACCTTAATGAGACTATTAATTTCGTCATTAAAAAATGAAATTAAAACTCTACAAGACAACGACATAAGGCTCCAAACGATTGGAAACACTGATGAACTACCAAGGAAAGTTCAAAGGGAACTTCAAGATGTCATATTACAAACAAAGGGCAACAAGAAAATGACACTTACCCTTGCTCTGAGCTACGGCTCTAGAGATGAAATAATAAATACAATCAAACAAATTAGTATCAAAGTTAAAAATAATATAATTTCGCCTGAATTAATTGATGAATCCGTAATAAATGAGCATCTTTACACCCGAAATTTACCAGATGTAGATTTACTAATTAGAACCAGTGGGGAACAGCGAATAAGTAACTTTTTACTGTGGCAGATAGCATACGCAGAATTATTTTTCACAGAAGTATTGTGGCCTGATTTCACAAAAGAGGATTTGTACGAAGCCATTTTAAGTTATCAAAAAAGAGAAAGACGATTTGGAAAAACCAGTGAACAACTTAAAGCATAATTTATTTTTGAAATCAAAGCTTACAAGCATCATTTTTATTACACTATTATTTTTAGGATTCGCTTCGAATTCTCAAAGTACAGATAAACAATATAACTTAGCAGAAGTTGTTGTCACCGGAGACACCAACTATAGCGCGACCACTATTGTCACATTTTCAGGGTTAAGGAAGGGCGAATTGCTTCGAATACCTGGCGATAAAACAAGAAATGCACTTAATAAACTCTGGAAAACAAATTTATTTAGTAGTGTTAATTTATATGTTTTAAAAATTGAAAACGACAATGTGTTTCTTGAAATAGAATTATTTGATCTCCCTGAATTAAATGAGGTTACAATCAATGGGATTAAGAAAGGGAAGAAAGACGAAGTTATCGAAGAAAATAAGTTACAATCTGGTGTAAAAGTTACGGAGAACTTAATTACAACCACCAAGAATTATATTGAAAACACTTACAAAAAAAGGGGTTTTTTAAATGCTAATGTCAACGTTTCAACTTACACTATTGCAGATTCCGAAAAGAGCAATAAAGTCAATATGAAAGTGACTATTGACAAAGGAGAAAAAGTAAAAATAAAAGATATTTCTTTCAGTGGCAATGACAAGCTTGGTAGTAAGAAATTGCGTAAAGCAATGAAAAACACCAAAAAGAAAAATCCTATTCGAGTTCTCAAGCGCTCTAAATATATTTTGAATGATTTTAATGATGATTTAGTAAGTATTGTAGACAAGTATAAAGAAAATGGATATCGTGATGCTCGAATTACATCCGATTCGATAGCTCTAAATAGTGATGAAACTATCTCTGTTTTTATTGGATTGGAAGAAGGTGAACAGTACACTTATGGTAAGATTAATTACCTTGGTAACACCGTGTATACTGATGTGCAGCTAAATAGCGTATTACAAATTAACAAAGGAGATACCTACAACGGTGTTGAGCTTGAAAAACGCATACAAGATCCTGATAAACCGGATGGTATTGATTTAACGAATTTATATCAAAATAATGGCTACTTATTTTCAACTATTACCCCTGTTGAAGTCAGTGCAGACGGGAACGTCATTGATTTAGAGGTAAGAATTATTGAGGGAAAACCTGCTTATTTCAATAAAATATCCGTGACAGGTAATGACAAAACTAATGACCATGTTATTTACAGAGAACTTAGAACAAGACCAGGAGCTTTGTATAGAAAATCTGATGTTATTAGAACCATTAGAGAACTTGGACAACTTGGATTTTTTGATGCGCAACAAATTTCACCAAATTTTTTAAATCCAAACCCTACGGAAGGAACTCTTGACATGGAATATTCAGTAGTTGAGCGAGGTTCAAGTCAAATTGAATTGCAAGGTGGATACGGCGGCGGTGGTTTTATAGGGACACTTGGATTATCCTTTAACAACTTTTCAATAAAAGACATTTTTAATAAAGAAGCCTACACACCCATACCAATGGGTGACGGCCAAAAGCTATCGTTACGCTTGCAGGCCAGTAGATTTTACCAAACGTATAGTTTTTCGTTTGTAGAACCTTGGCTTGGTGGTATCAAACCTGTTCAGTTTTCTACATCACTATCACATACCAAACAGTTTTTATATGATCCCATTACAAGAAACGCTGACAAAAGTCGTCGTTTTAACATCACGGGATTATCTGTAGGAATTGCAAAACGTTTATCGGTGCCTGACGATTTTTTCACTTTGTCACAAGCTGTAAGTTTTCAACACTATGATTTAAAAAATTACAATACAGGATTATTTACTTTTGGTAACGGAACATCCAACAACTTAGCGTATACAATCGGAATAAGCAGAAACAATACATCTGTTGATCCAATTTATCCTGAGGCAGGTTCAAGCTTTAGTTTAACTGCTAAATTCTCATTCCCATATTCGGCAGTTAATAATGTAGACTACACCGCTTTAAAAGATGAGCGAGGACAATTGATTGACGAATTAGAGGCTGATCCTAGCAACACTGAAATTGCTGATAGAATATCAGAAATTGATCAAGAAAGATTTAAATGGCTAGAGTTTTATAAAATAAAATTTAAAGCAGATTGGTATACTAGAATAGTTGGTAAACTTATTTTAAAGCCATCTTTAGAATTTGGTTTTTTGGGAGCATACAATAATGACCGAGGGGTAATTCCTTTTGAACGTTTTTTCCTTGGAGGTGACGGGTTAGGAAGTTACAGTCTTGATGGAAGAGAGGCGATAGCATTGAGAGGTTATCCAAATCAGTCCCTATCAACACAAGATGGAGGTACTATTTACAATAAATTTTCACTAGAACTGCGATACCCCATTTCATTAGGTGCACAAGCAAAAATTTATGCTCTCGCGTTTGTAGAAGGTGGAGCCTCCTACGACAATTTTAGAGATTACAATCCATTTGCACTAAAAAGATCTGCAGGTGTCGGTATTAGATTATTTATGCCTGCTTTTGGACTATTGGGTATTGATTTTGGACATGGATTTGATCCACTCCCCGGTTCAACGGTCAAAAATGGATGGGAGACACATTTTATAATTGGTCAACAATTTTAAAGTATGGCACGATATTTTCAATGAGCTAATAGTGATTTAATAGAAGTGTTAAAATTTTTCAAAATATATTTCGTTAATTTGATAAATATTAATTTTTTGACGAGACATAACATTAATTACATTCGTCATCAATAAGAACTTAAAAATGAGACTAGTCAAACTAAATAATAAGATGAAAACCAATACGTTTTGTTTACTCGTTTTTACATCATTAATTAGTTGGTCAACAATGGCACAACGTGGTGTCCGTATTGGTTATATTGACACGGAATATAACCTACAAAATCTACCAGAATACTAGGAAGCAAAAACACAAGTTGAATCAAAAGGCCAAAAGAGTAAAAATGATATTGAGAAACGATTAAATGCCATTGATTTACAGAAAAAACAATTGAGCAGTGAAGCCATACTGTTAACACCAGAGCTCATCAAAGAAAGACAAGAGGATATTAACATCGAAGAAACTGACATTCTGGATTATCAACAGAAACGATTTGGACCCAACGGTGATTTAATGATTCAAAAAAAACAATTGATGCAACCCATCCAAGACCAAATTTTTGCTGCAGTGCAAGAAATTGCAAAAAGTAGAAGTTATGATTTTGTTTTTGATAAGTCAACGGATGTTGTGATGTTATATTCAGCTGATCGCTATGACATAAGTGATCAAGTTTTGCGCTCAATAAAACGTTCCTCAAAACGCACCCAAGCCAAAAGTAAGAAAGAAAGAAAAGACGCAAAAGCGGAAGCTATCGTTCCTGCTGCCATTAACAAAGAGCGTGAGGCTGCAACTAAAGCTGCCGCCGATATGAAAGCGGAGCGAGCAAAAGTCATTGCTGACAAACGAGCAAAGCAACTTTCTGAAAGAGAAGCAAAGAGAAAAGCCCTCGAGGAAAAGAAAAAATTGATTCTTGAGGAGCGTGCAAAAGAGAGAGACGCAAAACTAAATCAACGCACATCTAGCAAAGTAGAAGCCCAAGAAGAATTAACTAGTACTCAGGTATCCGTCACAAAGACAAACGAATCTGAGGAGAAAGCTGTTGAAGTCAGTGAAAAAGAAAAACCTTTGAGCCCTAGGGAAGCAAGGAAAAAGATATTAGAAGAGAAAAAAGCTAAAATTTTAGCTGCAAGAAAGGCAAAGCTTGAAGCACAAAAAATTCAAGATAGTATCACTAAATCAAAAAAGAATAATAATTAATAAACAATTTTATAACACAATTTTAAAACAATGAAACATTTCAAAACTATTTTATTTGTAGCAGCACTTTTTATAGGAAGTACAAGCTTTATGAATGCTCAAAGCAAAGTTGCACATATTAATACACAGGAGCTGGTTGAGTCCATGCCAAAAATGAAAGCAGCCCAAGGAGAGTTAGAAAAGCTAGCAAAAACATACGAAGTGAGTATTCAGGAAATGGCAACTGAATATCAAAATAAAGTAAAGCAATACGATGCAGAAGCTTCGACAAAAACAGACGAAGAAAACCAAAAAAGAATTGCTGAAGTTTCTGGCATGCAACAGAGTATCGGTGCTTACCAAAAACAAGCTCAAGAAGATTTACAAAAAAAAGAAGCCGAGTTACTTAAACCTATTTACGAAGAAGCTCGAGTAGCTATACAAAAAGTTGCAAAAGCACAAGGTTATAATTATGTGTTAGATGCGATGTCAGGACAAGGAGTTCTTTATGCTGATGGTAAAGATTTATTAGCTGACGTTAAGAAAGAATTAGGTTTCTAGAATATTTTTAAAAAATAAATTTCAAAAGCTGTCTTTATCAAGACAGCTTTTTTATTTTTGTTTTTGTGAATAAAAAGCCTATCGGCATATTTGACTCGGGTGTTGGAGGTTCCTCCATTTGGAAGGAGATCCATAAATTACTTCCAAACGAACACACCATTTATTTAGCAGATAGTAAGTTTGCTCCCTATGGGCCAAAGGGTTCTAAAAAAATCAAAGAACTGAGTATAAAAAATGTTGAGTTGCTTTTATCAAAAGAGTGCAAAGTTATTGTTGTTGCTTGTAACACTGCTACTACCAATGCCATTGCTTATTTAAGAGGTCATTACGATATTCCTTTTGTAGGCATTGAACCTGCAATCAAACCAGCCGCCCTAAACTCCAAAACAAAGATTGTTGGTGTTCTCGCAACAAAAGGGACTTTGTCAAGTGCTTTATTTCATAAAACTGCGAGTCTTTATGGATACGATATTTTAAAAATTGAACAAGAGGGAGAGGGAATTGTGGAACTTATTGAAAGTGGTAACCTATATTCTGTTGAGATGACGCGTTTGCTTAAAAATTATCTTGAGCCCATGATTAAAGCGAATATTGATTATCTCGTACTAGGCTGTACTCACTATTCTTATTTAATTCCAATATTAAAGGACCTTCTTCCAAAGCACATACGCATCATCGATTCTGGTCAATCAGTAGCAAGACAAGTAAAATCAATCCTCCAAACAAACCACCTAATAAATTTTCAGTTCACTCCCGGCAGAAACAAATTTTTCACAAATGGCAATCCCGAGGTGTTGACCTCTTTGTTGGGCAATCATTTTAACGTTGACTTTTTAGATTTTTAATCTTGAAAATTGAATCTATTAGCCTCAAAACAATGATCTATTTCGGCTAACTTAAACCTACATATTCGCGAATGTAGTCCTATTCTTAAATCACTTCATATCATCATCTGAGAACCAATTTGAATATTTTACGTAATTGTTGGCTATTCTATTAATTTCACCCGATATGAGCTCCTTGCTAATGTCCTTGATTTTTCTGGCGGGGGTACCAGCATAAATACTCCCCGATGGTACTACCGTATTTTTAGTTACAACGGCGCCAGCTGCAATAATACTATTACTTTCTATAATACAGTCATCCATTACAATACTGCCCATACCAATGAGTACATTATCATGGATGGTACAACCATGAACAATTGCATTATGCCCAATGGATACATTATCCCCAATATTTGTAGGTGATGTTTTATAGGTGGCATGAACAACAGCTCCGTCTTGAATATTAACTTTATTCCCTATTTTGATGGAGTTTACATCGCCTCGGATAACCGCACTAAACCAAATACTTGATTGATTACCAATAATGACATCCCCAACAATTGTGGCATTTTCAGCAATAAAACAATCCTCTTCGATTTGAGGTAACTTGCCATTAACAGGTTTAATAACTGGCATATAATTAAGAAATAAACGTTGTGGATTTAAAATTTAAGTACTCTTTCAAAAAACACTCTTCACTAATTTACACTAGGACAGTTACACTCGTATTTTTCTTTTACGCAATTAAAGTTATAGCCTAAAGTAAGTTGATGAAAGCCCCCATTATTAAAAACAATGGAGTTGGCTTGGTATGAGTAAGTGTAAGCAAAAACAAAATCATTGTAATTGACACCTAATAATGGTGTAAAATATTGTAGCTTTTGACTACTTACCCCTGTTCCATTTAAAAATTCTGCACCATCAAAACTTCTTCTATAAGAAATCCCTGCCCAAAGTTTTCCAAAATCCATTTCTCGATAAACCTTCATATTAACATCGACTAAAGATTCGTTGGTCGCCTCTCTGTACATGTACATGACCGATGGCTCGTAGCTCATTTCACTCCCTAATTTATTGAACACATTCCCTGCCGAAAACAAGTATGTTCTTAAATTGTTGTAACTCAATCCTTGCTCATTAAAATTAATCCCTTCATTTGCTAGTACATTTTTTACCGTTGCATGTGCATAAAAATTTATAAAGTGATATGAAAATCCTAAATCAATATTAAAATTAGTTGCACTTTGTTCAATTCCTGAAATAATGGGATCAAATCCATCTGCTAAAAATGATGTTTCGTCAAGTTTATATTGAATGAAACCAGCACTTAGTCCAAATGACAACATATTCAAATCAATTGGATTTCTAGAGAACATTAAATGATGTGCATACGTTGCATAGGCCCCTGTTTGTGAGTGATATCCATTTTTATCAGTAAAAGCAATGGCTCCCAATGCTGATGGTGAGTCTCCTAGTCTACCATTAATGCTAATTGTATTTAAACTAGGGGCTTCATCTTGCCCAAACCATTGTTGCCTCCCCGTCAATCTTATTTTACTACAATTAGCAACTCCAGCCATTGATGGATGAATTAAATAATAATTATCTGTTAGATAATCGGAGTAAATTGGCAATCCCTCTTGTGCTGTCGCAAATTTAGACCCCAAAAGAATCATTCCCACTAAACATAATTTTTCTAAACTCATTTTAATTCTCATCTTTTCAAGGTAAAATTGGCACTAAACCTTTTTAGCTCGTCAGTACTTGGTTCTTGATATTCAATTGTAAACCAATAATCACTTGAAGGTAGTGGTATTCCATTAAAGGTACCATTCCAACCTTCGTCTAAAGGATTTAACTGTTTTAAGAGCTTTCCGTATCTGTCAAATATATAAATTTTTGCGTTAGCTTGAGCCCCTAACCCGGGGATATTCCAAGTATCATTATACCCATCACCATTGGGTGTAAAAAACCCAGGGAAATCTAAAACTAAAATTGTTGCTGCACCAATCCCACAACCTATTAAATCACGAGCTTGAACGGTATGTTCACCACCAGACACATTCTCAAATACGCCACTTTCTTGCCAAGGACCATTATCTAAGCTAAATTCATAGACACCATTTCCAGTCACTGTCGCCTCAATAATATTATTATCAACAAATGCTTCAGTAATCATGGTCACTGTAACTGAGGGAGGGCCACTTTCAATAACAACAGTCGCATCTATTGTTTGGCATCCACTAGCAATATTTGTTACTAGTACTTCATAATTTCCACCCTCTGTCACTAAATAGCTTGAGGTTACAACCCCTGGAATAAGCGTCCCTTCTATATACCAAGCAAATGTGTAATCACTTTCTGATAATTGGGTGTCAAGTAGCGGAGGAGTCACCACTTCTGTACCATTTGAGTTGATACAAAGAACATAGTCATCATCTAAATCAAACTGAGGTAGTCTTTTAACCTCGAGTAAGACTTCTGTAATTTCATAACAAAAGTCACTTGAAGTGTTGACATTGTCTACTCGAGCATAAATCACTTGATTTTCTGTAATATTTTCATAAACATTTGGAATTGGATTTATAAATAAATCAGCATCTGAAAACTCAGCGTAGTAGGTAACTTCATAGATGCTTGGATCTTGACCCTGTAAAATCTCTGTATTTTTTAGAAGTAAATCAAATTGACCTAAACCATCATTATCACCAATGTTATCACAAATTATGAAAGGAGTTACATTTTGATTCGCATTAGAACTTTCTTGCACTTCAATAAAAAAACTTTCTGTTGCTACTTCACAATTCGTTACCGTGTTTGTTGTTTTAATAAAAATTTCTTGAGGGTTTACTGTGTTTGTAAAAGGACTTGATAAAGCATTTACTGAATTATCCGCATCATCTTGAGAAATATAGTATGACACCGAAAAAATTCCAGGATCTTGACCATTTAATATATCACTTGTTTTCAATTCTAAATCAAAATCAAAAATTCCATCTGTATTATCTTCGCATTCAATCAAGTTTGTAATTGCAATCATGTTTGGAATTGGATTGATAATTACATCAAAGTTGACCACCACATAACATCCTGTGACATCATTGGTAACTCTTACAAATATGGTCTGCGGAGATGTTGTATTTGTATAATTTGTTGGTGTTGGAATCGCTGAGACACCTCCTTGAGCGTCTATTAAAGTTTCATGGTAGGTGACGGATACCCCAACTTCACTGTTTATAATATAATCTTGATTTTCTGTAAGGTCAAAAGTTTGTGTAACTCCCACAATATCACATAATATAAGCGTTTGTGGATCTGTTTTAGAATTTGGTAAAGAATTGACAATTAACTCAACAGAAGTTGTGCTGAAACACGCTGTGTTATCATCCTCAACACGTGCGTATATAGTTTGTGAGTTAATCGTACTATTTTGGTAGGGACTTGTTACTATATCGACTCCTGATCTTGCATCAACTAAGGACTCATGAAACGTTAAAGTAACCCCGGTCAAGCCTCCTAAAATATCCATTGAAGCATCCTCTAAAGTAAAAAACTCTCTGCCATCACCCGAATTATTGTCATCACAAAGTTCTA
>ERZ1047821.2637-NODE-2637-length-10724-cov-129.784516_pt1 | contig 10724 bp, 6 predicted proteins | sample MGYA00383096_ERZ1047821 | MGnify/ENA primary metagenome ERZ1047821 (study PRJEB29581, sample SAMEA5548366) | metagenome | biome: marine; feature: coastal; material: water | depth 25 m | study: Short-term variability in the microbial, nano- and picoplankton... | reverse complement strand
ATGCAAGTAGAGAAAATATAATTGTTACACAAATATATACCGATATGTTTTTTGGCTTCCAATTAAAAAACATGTCACTTTAAACATTTATTAAAATGGCAAAAGAGTTAAGTAAAGTAGTTAAATTACAAGTTAGGGGAGGTGCCGCGAATCCATCGCCACCGGTTGGACCCGCTCTAGGTGCTGCAGGTGTAAACATTATGGAGTTCTGTAAGCAATTCAATGCTAGAACTCAAGACAAACAAGGTAAAATATTACCTGTTGTTATTAGTGTTTATAAAGATAAATCATTTGAATTTATTGTAAAAACACCACCAGCTGCAGTACAACTAATGGAAGCGGCAAAAATCAAGAAAGGTTCTGGAGAGCCTAACAGAAAAAAAGTAGCGTCTGTAACATGGGATCAGATCAAAGTAATTGCTGAAGACAAAATGGTAGATTTAAATGCATTTACCATTGAATCAGCAATGAAAATGATCGCTGGTACAGCCCGTTCTATGGGATTAACAGTTAAAGGTAATGCACCAGCATAAACTTTATAAAAACTAGTAAAATGGCAAGATTAACAAAAAAGCAAAAAGAAGCTCACGCAAAGTTAGATAGCACTAAATCGTTAGATTTAAATGCTGCTTCTGCTTTAATCAAGGAAATTACTAATGTAAAGTTTGATGCATCTGTAGACATCGCTGTTCGTTTAGGAGTAGATCCACGTAAAGCTAACCAAATGGTTAGAGGCGTAGTGACACTTCCACACGGAACAGGAAAAGATGTTAAGGTGCTTGCATTAGTTACACCAGATAAAGAAGCTGAAGCTCAAGAAGCTGGAGCCGATTATGTTGGTTTAGACGAATACCTTCAGAAAATTAAAGGAGGTTGGACAGACGTAGACGTTATTATCACTATGCCTAGTGTAATGGGTAAATTAGGTCCTTTAGGAAGAGTTTTAGGTCCTAGAGGTTTAATGCCTAACCCAAAAACAGGTACAGTAACTATGGATGTTGCAAAAGCAGTAAAAGAAGTGAAAGCAGGTAAGATAGATTTCAAAGTTGATAAAACAGGAATCATTCATGCAGCTGTAGCAAAATCATCTTTTGATGCTGATAAAATTGCAGAAAATGCAAATGAATTATTACAAACAATTATTAAATTGAAACCAACAGCATCAAAAGGAGCATACATTAAGAGCGTTTTTATGAGTTCTACAATGAGTCCTAGTGTTGAAGTTGATGTTAAATCTGTTTCGTAAGCAGTTAAAAATGTATCATTATGACTAGAGAAGAAAAATCACAAGTAATACAAGATTTAACAGTTACGTTAGCACGAACTAATACCATCTATTTAGCAGATATTTCTGGATTAGATGCATTAGCTACATCAAATTTACGTAGAGCTTGTTTTAAAGCTAACGTTCAACTAGCTGTTGTTAAAAACACATTGTTATCAAAAGCAATGGAAGCTTCTGACAAGGAGTTTGGAGAATTACAGGATATATTAAAAGGAAATACTTCTTTAATGATTTCTGAGGCAAGTAATGCACCTGCTAAAGTAATCAAGGAGTTCAGAAAAAAATCAGATAAGCCACTATTAAAAGGTGCTTACATTGAAGAGGCTATTTACGTTGGAGATAATCAACTAGAGTCTCTTGTAAATGTAAAATCTAAAGATGAACTTATTGGAGATATCCTTACATTATTACAATCACCTGCTAAAAATGTTATTTCAGCATTACAATCAAGTGGAGGTAAACTTTCTGGTATTTTACAAACATTATCAGATAAATAAATTAGCGCATTAATAAACTAAATAATAAAAATTTTTAAAACAATTGAAATGGCAGATTTAAAAGATTTCGCAGAACAATTAGTTAACTTAACAGTAAAAGAAGTTAACGAATTAGCTGGTATTTTAAAAGATGAGTACGGTATCGAGCCTGCAGCAGCAGCTGTAGCGGTAGCTGGACCAGCAGCTGGAGGAGATGATTCAGCTGACGAACAAACAGAATTTGATGTAATCTTAAAAGCAGCAGGTGGTTCTAAACTAGCAGTTGTAAAACTAGTTAAGGAATTAACTGGATTAGGATTAAAAGAAGCTAAAGGTATCGTAGATAGCGCGCCTGCACCAATTAAAGAAGGTGTTTCTAAAGATGAGGCTGAAGGTCTTCAAAAATCTTTAGAAGAAGCTGGAGCAGAGGTTGAGCTTAAATAAGCTTTAACATATCTAACAAACTAAGGTTTAGGTACTAAGAATATTGATTCTTAGACCTAAACCATTTTGTGTATATATTCGTTCTTTATTAAATTCAGATTTTTAATCAAAAAAACATTCTCTTTTGGCAACGAAAAACACTACTGAAAGAATCAATTTCGCATCTTCAAAACTAGGAACAAATTATCCAGATTTTCTTGATATTCAAGTAAAATCTTTTCAAGATTTTTTCCAATTGCAAACCAAAGCAGAAGAGCGAGGTGAAGAAGGCTTATACAAGACCTTCATGGATAACTTTCCAATTACAGATACTCGTAACAACTTTGTACTAGAATTTTTAGACTATTTTGTAGATCCACCTAGATATAGCATTCAAGAATGTATCGAAAGAGGTCTTACGCACAGTGTGCCCTTAAAAGCACGTCTGAAACTATATTGTACAGATCCAGAGCACGAAGATTTTGAAACAATTGTACAAGATGTTTATTTAGGGACAATTCCTTACATGACAAATTCTGGAACTTTTGTTATCAATGGTGCAGAAAGAGTTGTAGTATCCCAACTACACAGATCTCCTGGGGTATTCTTCGGGCAATCTTATCATGCAAACGGTACTAAATTATATTCTGCAAGAGTTATTCCTTTTAAAGGATCTTGGATAGAATTTGCTACCGATATCAATCAAGTGATGTATGCTTATATTGATAGAAAGAAAAAATTACCAGTTACTACCTTATTCAGAGCTATTGGTTTTGAAAGAGATAAAGATATTTTAGAAATTTTTGATTTAGCAGAAGAGGTGAAAGTCTCTAAAGCTGGCTTGAAAAAAGTATTAGGTAGAAAATTAGCTGCAAGGGTATTAAAAACGTGGTTTGAAGATTTTGTTGATGAAGATACTGGAGAGGTTGTATCCATAGAACGTAATGAAATTATTTTTGATCGTGATACAATCATTGAAAAAGAACACATAGAAGAAATTATTGAAGCAGGTGCTAAAACTGTGTTACTTCACAAAGAAGATAATCAGCAAGCAGACTATGCTATTATTCACAATACACTTCAAAAAGATCCAACAAACTCAGAAAAAGAGGCTGTTGAACACATATACAGACAATTAAGAAACGCTGAGCCGCCAGATGAAGAGACTGCAAGAGGAATTATTGATAAATTATTTTTCTCAGAGCAACGTTATAATCTAGGTGAGGTAGGTCGTTTTAGAATGAATACAAAACTTGGTTTAGATATTGATATCAACCAAAAAGTATTAACAAAATTAGATATCATTACTATTATAAAGTATCTAATTGAATTAATAAATTCAAAAGCTGAAGTAGATGATATCGATCACTTATCTAATCGTCGAGTTAGAACTGTAGGTGAGCAATTAGCTAGTCAGTTTGGTGTTGGTTTAGCTCGTATGGCTCGTACCATTCGTGAGAGAATGAATGTACGTGATAACGAAGTGTTTACTCCAATTGATTTAATTAATGCAAAGACATTATCTTCTGTAATTAACTCATTTTTTGGGACCAATCAATTATCTCAATTTATGGATCAAACAAATCCATTAGCAGAGATAACACACAAACGTAGATTATCTGCACTTGGGCCTGGAGGTTTGTCGAGAGAAAGAGCTGGGTTTGAGGTACGTGATGTACATTACACTCATTATGGACGTTTGTGTCCTATTGAAACTCCAGAGGGACCAAATATTGGTTTAATTTCATCATTGTCAGTATTTGCGAAAGTAAATAACTTAGGTTTTATTGAAACACCTTATAGAGAAGTTAAAGAAGGTTCAGTAAACGTTTCTCAGGAGCCTATATACTTAAGTGCTGAAGAAGAAGAAGGTAAAAAGATTGCACAATCTAATTTAGCTTTAGATAAGGATGGTCAGATTTCATCAGACAAAGTAATTGCACGTGAGGAAGGAGATTTCCCAGTTGTTACTCCTGATACCATTGATTACATGGATGTAGCTCCAAATCAAATTGCTTCGATATCTGCCTCATTAATTCCATTCTTGGAGCATGATGATGCAAACCGTGCATTGATGGGATCTAACATGATGCGTCAAGCAGTACCACTTTTACGTCCAGAATCACCAATAGTTGGAACAGGACTAGAAAGAAGAGTTGCTGAAGATTCTAGAATCTTAATTAATGCAGAAGGTGCTGGAGTAGTTGAATATGTAGATGCTAACAAGATTACAATCAAATATGACAGAACAGATCAAGAAAAGTTAGTAAGTTTTGATACTGATGAAAAATCATATGATTTAATTAAGTTTAGAAAAACAAATCAAGGAACATGTATCAATCTTAAGCCTATCGTAAGTTCAGGTGATAGAGTTGAAAAAGGTCAAGTTCTTTGTGAAGGATATGCAACACAAAAAGGTGAATTAGCACTTGGAAGAAATATGAAAGTAGCCTTTATGCCATGGAAAGGGTATAATTTTGAGGATGCGATTGTAATTTCTGAAAAAGTTGTTCGTGAAGATATTTTTACATCAATACATATTGATGAATATTCTTTAGATGTTCGTGATACAAAATTAGGAACAGAAGAACTTACTAATGATATTCCAAATGTTTCTGAAGAGGCTACAAAAGACCTAGATGAAAATGGAATGATTAGAATAGGAGCCGAGGTAAATCCTGGAGATATTCTAATTGGTAAGATTACTCCTAAGGGAGAATCTGACCCAACACCTGAAGAAAAACTTTTAAGAGCTATATTCGGAGATAAAGCTGGCGATGTAAAAGATGCATCTCTAAAAGCATCTCCTTCTTTAAGAGGTGTTGTTATCGATAAAAAGTTATTTAAAAGAGCTTTAAAAGATAAAACCAAAAGACTTAGAGACAAAGAAGCTGTAACTTCTTTAGAAGCATCTTTTGTATCAAAATTTGATTCATTAAAGGAAAACCTAGTTGAAAAATTATTTCAATTAGTAAGTGGAAAGACATCTCAAGGAGTATTTAATGATCTTGGAGAAGAAGTTTTACCAAAAGGTAAAAAATATACTCTAAAGATGTTAAATGCAGTTGATGATTATGTTCATTTAACTTCTGGAACATGGACTACAGATGCAAAAATTAACGCTCACGTTAGTGAATTAATACACAATTATAAAATCAAAGTAAATGATTTACAAGGTGTATTAAGACGTGAAAAGTTTACAATCTCTGTAGGTGATGAATTACCAGCAGGAATTTTAAAACTAGCTAAAATTTATGTTGCTAAAAAGCGTAAACTAAAAGTTGGAGATAAAATGGCTGGACGTCATGGTAACAAAGGTATTGTTGCTCGTATAGTACGTCAGGAGGATATGCCATTTTTAGAAGATGGAACACCAGTAGATATAGTTTTAAATCCACTAGGGGTACCATCTCGTATGAATATTGGTCAAATTTATGAAACAGTTCTTGGTTGGGCTGGTCAGAAATTAGACAGAAAATATGCAACTCCAATTTTTGATGGAGCATCTTTAAATCAAATTAATGAATTTACTGATGAAGCTAATGTTCCAAGATTTGGTCATACCTACTTGTATGATGGTGGAACTGGTAAACGTTTTGATCAACCAGCGACGGTAGGTGTAATCTATATGATTAAACTAGGTCACATGATTGAAGATAAAATGCATGCCCGTTCTATTGGACCTTACTCACTAATAACACAACAACCATTAGGAGGTAAGGCACAATTTGGAGGTCAGCGTTTTGGAGAGATGGAAGTATGGGCATTAGAGGCCTATGGAGCGTCTAGTATCTTGAGAGAAATTTTAACTGTAAAATCTGATGATGTCATGGGAAGAGCTAAAACATACGAAAGTATTGTTAAAGGTGAAACTATGCCAGAACCAGGATTACCAGAATCTTTCAATGTATTAATGCATGAGTTGAAAGGATTAGGTTTAGACCTAAAACTAGAAGAATAATTTTATAGTATTTTCTGGATGTATTATATAATACATCCAGAAAATTACTTATCTAATATGGGTCCATGACCCCAATTTTAATTCGATACCATTACCATGGCAAGAAAAAACGAGAAGTACACCGTAAAAAAGTTTAACAAAATCTCAATTGGTTTAGCATCACCAGAATCTATTTTAGGAACATCTAAAGGAGAAGTGCTAAAACCAGAAACTATTAATTATCGTACACACAAGCCCGAAAGAGACGGTCTTTTCTGTGAGCGTATTTTTGGTCCTGTAAAAGACTTTGAATGTGCTTGTGGTAAGTACAAGAGAATTCGATACAAAGGAATTGTTTGTGACCGATGTGGTGTAGAGGTAACAGAAAAGAAAGTACGTAGAGACAGAGTAGGACACATTAATTTAGTAGTTCCTGTAGCACACATCTGGTATTTTAGATCGTTACCAAATAAAATGGGATATCTTTTAGGATTACCATCTAAGAAGTTAGATATGATTATCTACTACGAAAGATATGTAGTAATTCAACCAGGTATTGCAAAAAATATTGAAGGGGAGCCATTACAAAAAATGGATTTCTTAACTGAAGAAGAATATTTAGATATTTTAGAGACTCTTCCTCAAGAAAATAATTATTTAGATGATTCTGACCCTAATAAGTTTATCGCTAAAATGGGAGCAGAATGTTTGATAGATTTATTAGCTCGTATTGATTTAGATGAATTATCATATGAATTAAGACATAAAGCAAATACAGAAACTTCAAAACAACGTAAAGCTGAGGCTTTAAAAAGATTAAATGTTGTTGAAGCTTTTAGAGATTCTCAAAAGAATAGAGAAAACAAACCAGAGTGGATGATTATGAAGGTAGTTCCTGTAATCCCACCAGAGTTAAGACCATTAGTACCACTAGATGGTGGTCGTTTTGCTACTTCTGATTTAAATGATTTATATCGAAGAGTAATCATCAGAAATAATCGTTTAAAAAGACTGATGGAGATCAAAGCTCCTGAAGTAATTTTACGTAATGAAAAAAGGATGTTACAAGAATCTGTAGATTCATTGTTTGATAACACCCGTAAATCATCAGCAGTTAAAACAGAATCTAATAGACCATTAAAGTCATTATCGGATTCTTTAAAAGGTAAACAAGGACGTTTTCGTCAGAACCTACTTGGTAAACGTGTAGATTATTCTGCTCGTTCTGTAATTGTTGTAGGACCAGAGTTAAAGTTGTCTGAATGTGGTATACCAAAAGAAATGGCAGCTGAACTTTACAAACCTTTTGTAATTCGTAAGTTAATTGAAAGAGGAATTGTAAAGACAGTTAAATCTGCAAAAAAGATTATAGATAGAAAAGAGCCAGTAGTTTGGGATATTTTAGAAAATGTAATTAAAGGTCACCCAGTTTTATTAAACCGTGCCCCTACATTACACCGTCTAGGTATTCAAGCTTTTCAACCAAAATTAATCGAAGGAAAAGCAATACAGTTACACCCTTTAGTGTGTACAGCTTTTAATGCCGATTTTGATGGAGATCAAATGGCTGTTCATTTACCTTTAGGACCTGAAGCTATTTTAGAAGCTCAGCTATTAATGTTAGCTTCTCATAATATATTGAACCCAGCAAATGGTGCACCAGTAACCGTTCCTTCTCAGGATATGGTTCTTGGACTGTATTATATGACTAAAGAAAGAAAATCAACTAAAGAAGTTCCTGTAAAAGGTGAAGGATTAACTTTCTACTCACCAGAAGAAGTAACAATAGCTTTTAATGAGGAACAAGTTGAATTAAATGCTGGAATTAAAGTAAGAACAAACGATTTAGACGAAGATGGAAATTCTGTGAAGAAAATCATAGAAACTACTGTTGGTAGAGTCTTGTTTAATGAGGTAGTTCCTGAAGCTGCAGGTTATATTAATGAAGTACTAACTAAGAAATCACTTCGTGGTATCATTGGAGGTATTTTAAAAGCTACAGACATTCCATCTACAGGAAAGTTCTTAGATGAAATCAAAAACATGGGATACAAGTTTGCATTCCAAGGAGGATTATCTTTTAGTTTGGGAGACATTATTATTCCAGAAGAAAAAGGATCTATGATTTCTGAGGCTAACAAAGAGGTTGATGGTATTGTTATGAATTATAACATGGGAATGTTAACACAAAAAGAACGTTACAATCAGGTAATTGATATTTGGGGTAGAACCAATAATCAATTAACTGAATTATCAATGAAACGCTTACGTGAAGACCAACAAGGGTTTAATTCAGTATACATGATGTTAGATTCTGGAGCTAGGGGGTCAAAAGAACAGATTCGTCAGTTAACAGGAATGCGTGGATTAATGGCAAAACCAAAAAAATCTACAGCAGGAGGTGGAGAAATTATTGAAAATCCAATTCTTTCTAACTTTAAAGAAGGTCTATCAATTTTAGAATACTTTATTTCTACTCACGGTGCTCGTAAGGGGTTAGCAGATACAGCCCTAAAAACAGCTGATGCCGGGTATTTAACTCGTCGTCTGGTAGATGTATCTCAAGATGTTATTATTAATGAACAAGATTGTGGTACATTAAGAGGACTGGATGTAACTCCATTAAAGAAAAACGACGAGATTGTAGAATCTTTAAGTGATAGAATTGAAGGTAGAGTAGCATTACAAGATGTATATCATCCGCTAAATGATGAACTATTAGTTGGAGCTGGAGAAGTAATTACTTCTTTAAATGCAAAAGCAATAGAGTCCTCAGGATTAGATGTGGTTCAAGTAAGATCTGCATTAACATGTGAGTCTCAAAGAGGAATTTGTGCTAAATGTTATGGACAAAGTTTATCTACTCTTAACAATGTTCAGATTGGTGAAGCTGTAGGAGTTATAGCAGCTCAATCTATTGGAGAGCCTGGAACTCAGTTAACATTAAGAACATTCCACGTTGGTGGGGTAGCTGGAAATATTTCAGAAGAAAATAAATTAATAGCTAAGTTTGATGGAAAGGTAGTCATAGAAGACCTTAGAACTGTAGAAGGTAAAGATGCAGAAGGTAAAGTGATAGATATAGTAATATCTAGAACTGCAGAGATGAAAGTTATTGATAAAAAGACAGATATAACTCTTAGTACAAACATAATTCCTTATGGTTCTATTATTTTCAATAAGAAGATAAAATCTATCAAAAAAGGTGATGTAATTTGTCAATGGGATCCATTTAACGGTGTTATTGTATCAGAATTTGCTGGAAAAGTTAAGTTTGATAATCTTGAACAAGGTGTAAATTACCAAGTTGAAGTTGATGAACAAACTGGTTTCCAAGAAAAAGTAATTACTGATTCTAAGAACAAGAAAATTATTGCCTCTTTAATTATTGAAGATAAAGATGGAAATGCATTACGTTCATACACACTTCCAGTAGGTGCACACCTAATGGTAGATAATGGAGATAGTGTTGAAAGTGGAAAAACTTTAGTGAAAATTCCAAGAAAATCTGGAAAAGCAGGTGATATTACAGGAGGTCTTCCAAGAGTTACAGAATTATTTGAAGCTCGTAACCCTTCTAATCCTGCAGTTGTATCTGAGGTAGATGGTGTTGTATCTTTTGGTAAAATCAAAAGAGGAAATAGAGAAATCATTGTTGAATCTAAAACTGGAGATATCAGAAAGTATTTAATCAAGCTTTCTAACCAAATCTTAGTTCAAGAAAATGACTTTATAAAAGCTGGGATGCCATTATCTGATGGAGCAGTAACTCCTATTGATATTCTAAGAATTCAAGGGCCATCAGCTGTACAACAGTACTTAGTGAATGAGATCCAAGATGTATATCGTTTACAAGGTGTAAAAATTAATGATAAACACTTTGAAGTAGTAGTTCGTCAAATGATGCGTAAAGTTAGAATTATAGATTCTGGTGATACGTTATTCTTAGAAAATCAATTGATTCATAAGAATGACTTTATTCAAGAAAACGATGCAACTTATGGAATGAAAGTTATCGAAGATGCTGGAGAATCTGAAAATGTAAAAGCAGGTCAAATTATTTCAGCTCGTCAATTAAGAGATGAAAATTCTTTGTTAAGAAGAAATGATCAAGCACTAGTTGTTGCTCGTGATGCACAACCAGCTACGGCTGAACAAGTATTACAAGGTATTACTAGAGCTTCTCTTCAAACAAAATCATTTATCTCTGCTGCTTCTTTCCAGGAAACTACGAAAGTATTGAATGAAGCTGCTGTTAATGGTAAAGTAGATCATCTAGAAGGATTAAAAGAAAATGTTATTGTAGGTAAGAAAATTCCAGCAGGAACTGGTATGAGAACTTACGACCATTTGATTGTTGGTCCTAAAGAAGAAATCGAAGAAAGCTTTAATTTATAAAAAAGATGAGCGAAGATCAAAATAAAAAAGGTCAAATTAATATTGAGTTAGACGAAACTGTTGCAGGGGGTACTTACTCTAATTTAGCCATTATCAATCACTCAGTATCTGAGTTTATTGTAGACTTTATTAGAATAATGCCAGGAGTACCAAAAGCAAAGGTGAAGTCTAGAATTATTTTGACTCCTCAACATGCTAAAAG
>ERZ1047821.2636-NODE-2636-length-10726-cov-8.459282_pt1 | contig 10726 bp, 8 predicted proteins | sample MGYA00383096_ERZ1047821 | MGnify/ENA primary metagenome ERZ1047821 (study PRJEB29581, sample SAMEA5548366) | metagenome | biome: marine; feature: coastal; material: water | depth 25 m | study: Short-term variability in the microbial, nano- and picoplankton... | reverse complement strand
ATTTAAACGCGATTGCACTTAAATCCATTTTTTCGAACTGATCCTGATTTACCAGAGGTTCGACGATAGCTAGTATTGCATCATTGCCGTTTGAAACCCTTAGGCTCATTCCCGGTTTAAATTCCCGAGGTAAAACCTTAAACGCAGATTTCGGTAAAGCACTACCATTGGCAATGGGTTTAACAAATTCATCTTTGATGCGAAGCTCTGGCAGGAAGGAAAGTACTTTTTCCACGGAAAAAAGCACATCTTCCAGAACCCTCTTTTCACTGGCTTCTTTTAATGCTTCCAGAGTGACTGATGATTCCAGATCAAACAGTCCGACTTCACTTCTAACCAAGTGGGACATATGCGCTCCACACCCAAACTCTTGCCCGATATCGTGGCATAAGGTGCGGATATAAGTTCCCGCTGAGCAGTAAACATGAAATTTTACCTGATTTTCCTCCTTATTTACAAATTCTATGGAGAAAAAATGCACTGAAACAGGTTTTCTTTCGATAGTAATACCATTTCTGGCTAATTTGTAAAGGGGAATTCCATTGTTTTTCTTGGCCGAATACATCGGTGGCACTTGCTTTTGCTCGCCTGAAAACCTCTGAAATATTTCCTTGATCTGTTGATTTGTTATCGACGAAGGGTCGCCGCTGGATATCACCTTTCCCGTAGCATCTTGAGTGTCTGTAGCTGATCCAAGAACCATAGTACATTGATAACGCTTGGATAAGGGCGACAGAAACTGAATAATACGGGTAGACTGACCGAGGCAGATGGGAAGAATTCCTTCCGCCATGGGGTCCAGAGTGCCAATGTGCCCGGCTTTTTTTACTCCTAATATCTTTTTTACCTGATGCACCATGGCAAAGGATGTGGGGCCTTTAGGCTTATAAAGGTTCACTATCCGATTCTGAGTGCAAATCATTGATGATTCTTGTGATTTTTTCAACATGCTCTGCATTTTCGTCTTTTTTGAATTCCAATTCAGGCAAATATCTTAAATAAAGGTTTTTGCCTAAAGAGTTTCTTATAAATCCTTTTGCGCTTTTCAACGCTTCCAAAGTATCGGATTTTTCTTCTTCAGTACCCATCACGCTGACAAAAACTTTTGCGTGCTTGAGGTTATCCGAAACTTCGACCCGTGTAAGGGTTGTAAATCCGATTCGAGGATCTTTTAATCCACTTTGAAGCAGTTTTGAAATTTCTTCGAGAAGCAGCTCCTGGATTCTTTGAGAACGTTTGAATCTCATAGCCACACCTTATGCTATTACTTATTTTTATTAGCCGGATTGAATTCTCAACAATCCTGATTAGGATTCAAAAATCTCCAGAACCCATGTTTAATGTTTCGGTTTTGCAATCTACCATTTCAGCCAGGTTCATTGTGTCTATCGCATCGAGGACTTTACTTATCAGGCCATCCATATAGGGTCGGTTTGAACCGATTGCTGATATCCCGATATGAAGGCTTTGCCAGACATCCTGATCGCCTACTTCCGCAACGGACACATTAAAATCATTTTTCAACCGATCTTTGATGGCTCTTACAACTCGTCTTTTTCCTTTTAACGAGTTATTGCCGTGCAAATAAAACTTTATGGAACAGCAGCCAATGACCATTTTTCTTTTGCATTATCTTGCAGGTCAGGAGATTATTTCTTCCATGACAAAGGGTTCGATAATATCCCCTTGTTTTATATCCTGAAACTTGTCTATCGAGATTCCGCATTCGTAACCTGCTGCTACTTCTTTTACATCGTCTTTGAATCGCCTGATGGATGCTATCTTTCCTTGATAGACGACCACGTTATCGCGAATCAGTCGTGCCTCCAGATTGCGCTCGGCTTTTCCAGATAGCACATGACAACCTGCGATGGCGCCCACTTTCGGGATGGTAAACACTTCTCGAACTTCGGCGCGACCGATGACTCGTTCTTTGAATTTGGGTGCCAGCATTCCTTCCAGTGCCGCTTTCATATCATTGATGGCATCGTAAATGATGCTGTACATGCGAATATCTACCTGTTCTCTCAGAGCAAGTTTGGTTGCTTGATCAGTGGGGCGGACATTGAACCCGATGATGATGGCATTCGATGCAGTTGCCAACAACACATCCGATTCGGTGATACCGCCGACGGCATCATGAATGCATTTTATCCTTACTTCATCGCCACCCAGTTTGCTAAAAGCTTCCTGAACCGCATGGATGGAGCCTTGCACATCTGCTTTAATGATCAAGTCGAGTTCTTTTACTTGTCCCTCGAGGATTTGTTTATGCAAATCATCCATGGTGATTCGGGTAGACTTGGCTAACTGAACTTCCCTTTGTTTTTGTAACCTCAGGTTGCTCAGTTGACGCGCACGCCTTTCATCTTGAACGACCATGAAATGATCGCCTGGTTGCGGGACGTCAGGCAGGCCTACAATTTCAACTGGCATTGAAGGAATGGCCTTTTTAATTTTCTTCCCAGCATCTCCAATCAAAGCGCGGACTTTTCCAAAATGGCAGCCGACTATAAAAGGTTGGCCGATTTGCAGGGTGCCGTTTTCAACGATCAGTGTTGCAACAGGGCCGCGTCCTTTGTCCAACTTGGACTCAATAATGACTCCTTTTGCCCTTAATTTCGGATTGGCTTTCAACTCCATTATTTCAGCTTGCAGGATAAGGTTTTCCAAAAGGTTATCAATTCCAGTCCCCTTTAAAGCAGAAACCTCTATGTAAATTGTTTGTCCGCCCCAGTCCTCGGGTAAGAGACCCTGGTCAGCCAATTGTTTTTTCACTTCATCAGGTTTGGCATCCGGCTTATCAACTTTATTGATGGCGACCAGAATAGGGACACCTGCAGCCTCGGCATGATGGATGGCTTCTTTTGTTTGGGGTTTAATACCATCATCTGCAGCAACGACCAGTACAACAATATCTGTCACCTGTGCTCCACGGGCACGCATTGCTGTAAAGGCTTCGTGCCCCGGTGTATCAAGAAATGTGATAGCGGAACCCTTGATATGGGCTTGGTATGCGCCGATATGCTGGGTAATTCCCCCTGCCTCAATTTTAGTTACTTCGGTTTTGCGTATGGCATCGAGCAATGAAGTTTTACCATGGTCAACATGCCCCATAATCGTAACAATGGGGGATCGTGTTATGTGGTCTTTTAGGTTGTCTTCTTCTTCTTCGCTGAAGTCGAGTTCAGATTTTTCGACCAGAAGTTCCACTTCGAACCCCATTTTATCTGCCACTTTACTTGCAAGATCAAAGTTCAGAGTTTGATTGATGTTTGCCAGAACACCAAAAACCATTAATTCTTTTATAATTTCATTGGGGGTAGATTTTAAGGTTTCTGCTAAGTCCCGAATCGGGATATTTTCGGTAATCTTTACCAACTCAAATGTTTGTTCTTCTTCGATAGGTGCAGGTACTGGGGCAGGTACGGTTTCTTTCGCAACTGCGGGTTTTTCAATTTTTGGTTCGGGAGCTTTGGGTTTTTCTTTTGCAGGGATTTTAGCTTCCTTTTCTTTCTCTGGCGGTTTCTCTTCCTGTTTGATGATTTTCAGGCCGAGTTTTTTTGCAGGCTTTGCTTCAGCGACCTCTTTGCTTTCTTCTTTTTTTGTTTTAGCTGTTGTGGGTTTAGCTTTTTCTTCAGTCTTTTTAACTACACCAGATTTGGCCTGGGTTTTTGCTGTGGTGATTTTTACTTTTGAAGGCGCCTTTATTTTAATTTTGGTTTTCGCTTTAACTTTTACAGTCTTGGGCGCGGTTTTTTCGGGAGCTTTAGGCGCAAAAAGATCGCGGATATCTTGAGCGACCTCTTCATCAACGGAACTCATGTGGTTTTTTACTGCAATCTCTTTCTTTTGCAAGGCCTCAATGATCTGATCATTTTGTAAGCCGAGTTCCAGAGCCAGTTTGTTTACGCGAATCTTAGCCAAGTTTCCTCCTGTGTTCTTGCAAGCCTGCCATTCTACATCGACTCAAGAGTTGAGCCTTTGTTGTAAACCCTGGCATGGGATTCTGGTATTTGATTTGCAAAAAAATTCTTAAATAAGTTTTATACATTTCCCGCATTTCCCAGTTGTTGCTTTACTTTCTCAAGGATATCTTTTCCTGAATCTTCTTCTATACCATCGATGGCAATCAGCTCATCTAGTGGCGTAACAGAAAGCTCTGCTACGGTTTCAAAGCCATTGGTTTCCAGGAGATCTAGTAATTCCTGTGATACGCCAGATAAATTCTGGATAAGGATCTCCTCATCAACGTCTTCGGGTTCAATGATTGCTTTCTGCTCTTCTTCTGCGGTATCGTCATCGGCTTTATTCGCTTCTTTAGCCTCTCTGGCCTCTGCTTCCCGAGCCGCAGTTTCCAAAATTTCTGCTGTAACTCGTTCTTTAATGTTTTCTGCCAACTCCACCAAAGCTTCTGCCTTTTTTGGACCGATTCCTGCCAGCCGCACCATTCCTTTTACGCCCTTGCTCAATGTTTCTTCGTATGTGACGAGGTTATCATTAAATAAAATCGTCATCACTTTTTCCCCCAGGCCCTTGGCATTTTTTATCTCGTCAAGGAAATCAATAGTGGATATTGATGATGGCATGAAGGCAGAAGTTTGCTCTCCCATTTCCAAAGCTTCAGCCGCTCCTTTGATGTCTACTTTCCATTTGACAAGTTTTGCTGCTAGCCGAACGTTCTGGCCTTTTTTGCCGATTGCGAGGGACATTTGATCTTCGGCGACAATGATGGTCATTTGCTTGTCATCCCGATTAAGAATGATCCTCGAAACTTTAGCCGGGCTCAGCGCGTTTTTTATATAAGTTTCAGGGTCTTCAGAATATTCAACGATATCGATCTTCTCACCCCGCAGTTCCTGAACGATAGACTGGACACGCATTCCCCTCATGCCAACACAGGCACCAACGGCATCAATGTCACGATCATTGGTGCGTACGGCGATTTTGGTTCGCCCATTGGGTTCACGCACCACTCCCATAATTTCCACCATGCCCTCGCTGATCTCCGGGACTTCCATTTCGAATAATCTTTTGACCAAACCAATATGGGTTCGAGACAAGATGACCAATGCGTGTTTAGGGGTTCTGCGGACATCGAGGACATAAGCGCGAATGCGCTCTCCACGGTTAAAACTTTCCCGGAAAACCTGTTCCCGGCGCGGCAAAATTCCTTCTGCATTTCCAAGATCAACTACCAGGTCACCATGTTCCATGCGATGTACGATGCCATTGATGATCTCACCTTTTTTGTCCTTGTACTCGTTGTGGACCAATTCGATTTCTGCTTCGCGGACTTTTTGGACAATCACCTGCTTGGCAAGTTGCGCAGCGATGCGGCCGTAGTTTTCCATGATCTGCTGAACCAGAACCTGATCTCCTATTTGAACATCTTCGGAAAAGGCAGTAGCTTCTTTAAGACTTATTTCTTCATCTGGGTTTTCAACTTTTTTAACCACTGTTTTTTCAAGATAAATTTCCACTTCCCCAGTGGACTCGTTGAACTCACTTTGAAGCTCAGTGGCTGCGGGATAACGCTTTCGAGCTGCGACTTCAACCGCTGCTTTCAAGGCATCGATCAACACATCTTTGTCGATGCCTTTATCCCGGCTCAGTTGTTCCAAAATGCTGATAGTTTCTAGACCCATTTTTCTTTCCTAAATTTCTATGACTAAATTTGCTTTGGCAACTAGATTCAAAGGAATCGTATAGTGTTGCCCATCCACCTCAAGATGGATCGATTGATCTATAAAACCTGTTAAGATGCCAGTAAATTTTTTTCTGCCATCCATAGGGGCATGACATTGCACGTATATTTTCTTTCCTGAATACTTGAGAAAGTCTTTTTCCTTTTTCAGTACCCGGTTTAATCCGGGAGAAGAAACTTCCAAGGTGTAAACAGGCTCAATGACTTCTTCAACTTCGATCAAATCCCCGGCAAGACGGCTGACTTTTTGGCAGTCTGCAAGTGTTACCCCACCTTCCCGGTCAATATAAATCCGCAGAATCCAGTTTTTGCCTTCTTTTTTGAACTCGACATCAACCAGCTCAAGCCCATCCGCCAGAAGACCAGGCTCAATCAACTCTGTTACCGATTGAGTGACCGGGGCTTTTCCCATTTAGACCTCAATGTGTAAGAGAGAATTTCCAGAAATTGTTATCTGGAATCAGTAAAATCCACAAGGAAGAGAAAGCAAAAACTGACCGTTTCCCACGGGAACAGCAAAAAAAAATGCGAGCTCAAAGCCCGCATTGCAGAGCCCGTATTCAGTTAGGCGAATTGTACAAGAATTACCTGCCTGATTTCAAGGGAAATCTGGGGGCAGGGGAGACCAGCCAGCAATTTATAAGTCCTTTAAAATATTGGGGATATCATTGACAATCTGGGGGTAGGGATGCAGTTGAGATTCCTGCGTCTTGCGAATCTTTATTTCCACTTTCCCTTCTTCGAGGTTTTTAGGACCCACGATTATTTGCAAGGGAATCCCTATTAAATCAGCATCTTTCAGTTTGCCACCCAATCGATCCTGGCGATCGTCGAGAATCACTTCGACTCCCATTTCCTTGAGTTGGGTATAAATGGACTCGCAGGTATTTTTTAAATCGTCATTTTTGAAGTTTACCGGGATAATTATGACCTCGAAAGGAGCCAGGTTGCGAGGCCAGACAATTCCTTTTTCATCGTGGTTTTGTTCGACGGAGGCGGCTGCTGTTCTGCCGACACCAATTCCGTAACATCCCATTATCATTGGACTTTCTTTGCCATTATTGTCCAAATATACGGCTTTCATCGCTTCAGAATATTTTGTGCCAAGAATGAAAATATGACCGACTTCTATTCCGCGTTTCACCTGATATTTTCCCTCATCGCATTTGGGGCAGGGGTCGCCAGCGAGAATGCGCCGTAAATCACCAAATTTGCTTACCTTAAGATCGCGTTCGACCTGAACTCCTGTGAAATGGGTATCGGCTTTGTTAGCACCTGTGACAAAGTTTTTCAAAGCGGTGATCTCCTGGTCGGCATAGATCGGGATATTCAATTCAACGGGACCGATGTATCCACAAGGCAACCCTAGTTGCTGATCGATTGTTTTTTCAGCCGCAGGCAGCAACCATTCGCATCCAATCAGGTTTTTCATTTTTATGAGGTTGATTTCATGGTCACCACGAATCAGTCCGGCGACCAGTCCATTTTCGTTTTCCAATAAAATGGTTTTGACAATCTGTTCGCGTGGCAATTTGAGAAATTCTGCAACTTCTTCGACTGATTTTTTACCGGGGGTGTGAATTTCTTTGCGGTCTTCTGTGCCGTTTGTCGATGTTGATGCAGATCCTGGATGAGACTCTGCAAGTTCCATATTGGAGGCATAGCCACACGCTTCACAGAAAGCTATTTCGTCTTCACCAGAATCTGCCAGCACAGCGAACTCGTGGGAAAAGCTTCCACCAATGGTTCCAGAATCTGCCTGTACCTGTTTGAACTCTAAACCACAACGTGTGAAAACATTTGCATAAGCTTTGGCCATTTGTGCGTAAGTTTTTTGCGTATCGGCTTCATCGGTATGGAAGCTATAGGCATCTTTCATCATAAATTCTCTGCCCCGCATGATTCCGAACCGGGGGCGAACCTCATCGCGAAACTTGGTTTGTATCTGATAAAGAATCACAGGAAGCTGGCGGTAAGACTTGACGTCTTTGCGTATGATGTCGGTGATGACTTCTTCATGCGTGGGGCCATAGCAGAATTCGCGGTCATGCCGGTCTTTGAATCTCAAAAGTTCTTTGCCATAAAAATCCCATCGTTTACTTTCCTGCCATAACTCGGCAGGTTGGATGCTGGGAAGGAAAACCTCTTGACCGCCAACCTGATCCATTTCTTCGCGAATTATGGCTTCTACTTTTTTTAAAACCCGCAACCCCAATGGAAGAATGGAGTAAATGCCTGCAGCAAGCTGTCGGATCATTCCAGCACGCACCATCAACTTGTGGCTGGCAACTTCAGCGTCGGCAGGGGATTCTTTTAATGTAGGGATCAGTAGTTTTGAGAAGTACATTTTTTTCTTAGGGGTTATTTAGGGAAGCGTGATTTTATGCGCTAAAAGATTTTTCAGCAAGAGCAATGTGTTCGGCGTTGTGGATTTCCAGCCAACCTTTATGTATTTCCATAAAATGGACGACAAAACCGAGATCGATCATTTCCTGTATGAGGTCGGTAAAGTTGAATCGCGATATGTCTTCAGACTCCTGAAATTGCCCTTTGTAGTTTTTAACGACATCATTGTAGGTTTCGATTAATTGTTCTGCACCTGTTTTGCTAAATCGTGCAAGACCTATGAATTCATGGCTGGCAGTTTCCGGATTTATTTTGCTGCCAATTTTTGCGACCACATTTTCACTGGCAAAACGTATCTCTCTACGTGCGGGTTTGTTCTGGTGTTTGCCGATGATAAAATCGAGAATATTTCCTTCTTGAGGTTCATGGTATTGGGTGGAATTGTCTGCGACCAGAATGATGTCTTCCCGTCTCTCCATCAATTTTTTTATAATGGCGTCTTCCATAAGAATATCTGAGTAGAGCATGATGAACCCGTTGTGCATTTTTTCTTTAGCAACAAATAAAGAATTGAGAGCAGAGCCATTTTTGAAATCGGGGTTCTCGAGAATGCTGATTCCTTCTGCCTTCACCTGGTCCCGGCCGTAGCCTGCGATAACGGTGATATCCGCCAGATTGCCATTGTTTAAAGTCTGGATCTGATGGTCAAGAAGTGTCTTCCCGGAGATTTCGAGCATCGCCTTCGGTTTTCCGTTGAGCGTTTTCTTAAAGACAGGGTCTTCTCCAGCCGCAGGAATGATGACAGGAACGTTAGTGGTTTGTTCGTTTTCCTGATCCTTTTCTTTAACATCCAGAAACCCTACTGTTTTAAAAATTTCCCTTACGGTGCTGCAAAGAGGGTCTGCTTCGAAGGATCGCTGATCGCGTAGGATTGTTTTCGCTGTTTCCATCATTGCTTTGTATGCGCTTCGTAGCAAATGGTTCGCGTGAATGATGATGCGGAATCCGGCAGCACTCAATTCATCTTCATTGGTTTGGTTGTAAGTCGTAGGTACGCATACTAGTGGTTTATTTAAATTCAATTGTTTGCAAATATCTTTGTAGTGTTCTGCAAACTCAAAAATTTCATCAGCCGATTTGGACTTAGAATGGATCATGATTCCATCCACTCCCGCGCGCAGATAAATTTCCGCTCTGTTTACTGCATCTTCCATGGGTTTTCCTGCGATAAGACTTTCGAGTCTTGCGATGACCATAAATTCGTCGGATATTTGAACGCTTTTGCCGCGGCGAATTTTTTGAGCAAAGACTTCGGGATCTTCAAGGTTTTGTTGTACCCCTGCCTCTAGACTGTTTCTTTTTGGAAACACCTTATCTTCAATGATGACAGCAGACACACCCGCTCTTTCCAGTTTGGATACGGTATATTCAAATGCGTTGGCATCTCCTCCCGTATCACCGTCTACAATCATGGGCTTGTTGGTGACAGCAAGAATTTCATTGATGGTTTGTAGCCTCGAATCAAAAGTGACCACTTCAATATCTGGATGCCCTTTTGACGCGGAGTCTGTGAGGCTACTCTCCCAGAGAGCATCGAACTCACGAATGAGGGATCTGCCTTCAGATTCACCTTTAACCTGAATATTATTGGCAATGATTCCGCTCAAACCGTTATGAGCTTCAAGGACGCGAACGGTATGGCCTTTTTCCAGCAGGGCCTTTAATTTTCCTCTACGTTGTTCAGGGAGTGTGTTGTTAAGAAGGGTCATGTGTGCTGCTTTCTAGTTCAAGATGCTCTCGAATCCATGATGCGACATAAATATTTTCGAGATCAAAGTTTTTTAATGTTTTAAGTATGACTTCGGCTTGTTCCTGAAGTGAGAGATTTTTATCCAGAAGGATCAGATCTTTCCCATTCATTTTGCAGTATCCGCTTTGTATTTGAAACTCCTGATCGTTGAGGTCAGTGATTTCAATTTCAATCGCTAATTTCCCCGTAACGCTTTTCAGGTCTTCTATTTTGTTTTCTACATCCTGCATGGTGGATGGGATCTAGAGTGGAATGGAGATCAACTGACAACTCTCATAATGTCGTTGTAAAAAGCAAATACCATAAGACTGATTAGCATGAAGAGTCCTACTTGTTGCGCTCGTTCTCTATTTTTTTCGCTGACTGGTTTCCCTTTTAGAATTTCAATCAGGAAAAAGAAAATATGGCCTCCATCCAATACTGGGATCGGCAACAGGTTTAAAAGACCTAAGTTGATACTCAGTAATGCTGTGAGTCGAATCAGTTCATTAAAGCCTTGTTCGGCTTGCTCTCCGTATATCTGGAAAATCAGTATAGGGCCACCAATGGAATCGGCTGGGATAGAGCCCAGTATCATTTTTTTTATGCTCACTGTGATCAGAAAAATTAATTTCCATGTTTCTTCACAAGCTCTGTTAAAAGCTCCGAGTAGACCATACTTTTCCTGGGTCATCTCCCCGCTCATTCCGATGCCCAACAGTCCTATTTCAATTTCGTTGCCTTGCAAGTCTTTGGTAGTTTTTGCTTCTGGGGTTATTTTAAGGAGAACTTCAGTGCCATTTCTTAGCACGTGAAATGTCAATTCCTGTCCGGGTTTGTCTATTGCCGCAATTTTTAAGTCCCCCCATCCAAATATTTCAGTT
>ERZ1047821.2632-NODE-2632-length-10730-cov-5.839251_pt1 | contig 10730 bp, 10 predicted proteins | sample MGYA00383096_ERZ1047821 | MGnify/ENA primary metagenome ERZ1047821 (study PRJEB29581, sample SAMEA5548366) | metagenome | biome: marine; feature: coastal; material: water | depth 25 m | study: Short-term variability in the microbial, nano- and picoplankton... | reverse complement strand
CATTCATAGACAAGGCAGAAAAAACAAAAGGCAGCATCCCTCCGATCAAGAGACCCGCCATGATTTTAGGCTGAGAAACGTCGATGGCCACTACCTTGGCAGTTTCCATAAATGCTGCAAACAAAGCCAAAGCAGTCAATGCTGCCGAAGCAATGGCAAAACCTTTTCCAATTGCAGCTGTCGTATTTCCTACGGCATCCAATTTGTCTGTACGTTCGCGAACTTCGCTTGGCAATTCTGCCATTTCAGCAATCCCTCCCGCATTGTCAGAAATCGGTCCGTAAGCATCTACCGCCAATTGAATTCCTGTATTGGCCAACATTCCGACGGCTGCAATTGCAATTCCGTACAAACCTGCAAAATGGTGAGAAATTATGATTGCTGCAGCAATCAATAAAATCGGCAATGCCGTTGACATCATCCCCACTCCCAAACCAGCAATGATATTGGTAGCCGCTCCTGTTTCGGACTGTGCGATGATCGCGTTCACCGGCTTGGTTCCAGTTCCTGTATAATATTCGGTTACTTTTCCTACCAGCAAGCCAGCGACCAATCCCGTAATGGTCGCCCAAAAGACGCCCATAGAAGTATAGTCAATACCTTTATAGGTCCAAGCTGCCGGAAGCATTTCTTGAATGATAAAATACGAAGCGATCAACATCAAAGCAGCAGATCCAAATTCACCGATGTTCAGCGCGGCATGTGGAGAACCTCCGTCTTTGACTTTGACAAAGAACGTTCCAACAATGGACATGATTATTCCTACTGCTGCCAAGACCATCGGCAAATAAACAGCTCCCAATCCATTAAAAGCAGCGGAAAACTCAGGCAAGGTAGCGTAGATTGCTCCCAAGACCATGGTTCCGATAATGGACCCTACATAGGATTCAAACAAATCGGCACCCATTCCGGCAACATCTCCGACATTGTCTCCTACATTGTCTGCAATGGTCGCAGGGTTCAAGGGATGGTCTTCAGGGATTCCAGCCTCTACTTTTCCGACCAAATCCGCACCGACATCTGCCGCTTTTGTATAAATTCCTCCACCCACACGGGCAAACAAGGCAATGGAAGAAGCTCCCAATGAGAATCCAGAAAGCACGTTCAGCACTTCCCCAACTGCCCAACCTTGAGCACTGTAAATCATAAAGAGTCCACTCAGACCCAATACGCCCAATCCAACAACACCGAGTCCCATCACAGCGCCTCCTGCAAAGGCGACTTCCAAAGCAGTGCCCAATGAGGTACGTGCTGCTTGGGTGGTTCTTACATTCGCTTTGGTAGCCACTTTCATCCCGATAAAGCCTGCCAAAGCAGAACAAATCGCTCCGACGATAAAAGAAACAGCTACCATTCCATTGGATCCGGTTTCTGCACTTCCTTTGAGAAAGAGCAAAATAGCGACGGCCACCACAAAAAGTGAGAGTATCTTGTATTCTGCCTTTAAAAAAGACATGGCGCCGTCTGCAATGTTTTTTGCAATCCGTGCCATTTTTTCGTTTCCTTCATCTTGTTTAGAAACCCATGTATTTTTAAAAAACACAAAGGCGAGTGCGACTACTCCAAAGAGGGGTAGGTAGTTTACAATTAATTCCATTCTTAGTTTGGTTTAAGTTTAAATGATTAAAATTCAGTTGCCTAAAAATAGAAAAAAATGGCAGATAAAAAAACACCGTGTTTAATTAAATAAACACGGTGTTTTAAAAAGAGTTGAAAAACTGCTTTATATCTTGAAACTTCCCTTGGCTTTGTGCTCGCTATTTTCATAACGCTCTACACATTTTACATAGATTTCTCTGGCTTCTTGAGCATCTCCCCATCCACCAACATCTACTTTCTTTTCTTCCAAATCTTTGTACACTTGGAAGAAATGTTCGATTTCTTTCAATCGGTGTGGATTCAAATCAGCGATGTCTTTTTTATCGTTCCAAATGGGATCGGAAATTGGCACGCAGATGATTTTTTCATCCGGTCCTTTTTCATCCGCCATGTGAAAGACACCGATTGGACGTACTTCAACAACGGTCATCGGATACATCGGCTGGTGTCCCAATACCAAGACGTCCAAAGGATCTTGGTCCAAGGCCAACGTTTCAGGAATAAAACCGTAATCTCCTGGATACATCATGGAAGAAAACAACATTCTGTCAAAACGAATTTTGTGAAGGTCGAAGTCGTATTCGTACTTATTTCTACTTCCTTTTGGAATCTCTACCAAGACATCAAAAGTTTCTACTGCTTTTGCATTCATATTTTTGTAATTGGGTGCTTAAATTTTTTGCAAAAATAGCAAAATCAGTCAATTGACACTTTGATTTTTCAAAAAAATACACAAACTTAACACAGGCCCGTTTGTTCCAAAAAAAATTCCTTTCTCAAACGAGAAAGGAATTGGTGGTTTTGCTGTTTAAAAAAACTGTTTACTTTGCATACAACACTTCTTTTACTTCTTTGATCACGTCTGTGTGATCTGGCAACCATTCTGCCAACAATACGGGTGAATAAGGTGCAGGCGTATCTGCTGTGTTGATGCGTTTGATCGGCGCATCCAAATAGTTGAACGCTTTTTCTTGTATCTGATAGGTGATTTCCGTAGAAATGTTTCCATAAGGCCACGCTTCTTCCAAAATGACCAACCTGTTGGTTTTTTTGACCGAGGCTATGATGGCATCAATGTCCAAAGGTCGGATGGTTCTCAAATCAATGATTTCTATCGAAATGCCTTCTTTTTCTAAAATTTCTGCAGCTTTGTAAGCCTCTTTGATGATTTTACCAAAAGAAACCACTGTCACATCCGTTCCTTTTCTTTTGATGTCAGCCACTCCCAAAGGAATGATGTATTCTCCTTCTGGAACTTCTCCCTTGTCGCCATACATTTGCTCAGACTCCATAAAGATTACTGGATCGTTGTCGCGAATCGAGGCTTTTAAGAGCCCTTTTGCATCGTAGGGATTCGAGGGAACCACTACTTTCAATCCCGGCGTGTTTGCAAACCAGTTTTCAAAAGCTTGTGAGTGGGTCGCTCCCAATTGGCCTGCAGAAGCTGTAGGTCCTCTAAATACGATAGGACAAGGAAATTGTCCTCCCGACATTTGACGAATTTTTGCGGCGTTGTTGATAATTTGATCAATTCCAACCAAGGCAAAATTAAAAGTCATGTATTCTACAATCGGACGGTTGCCCGTCATGGTAGATCCCACGGCTATTCCACCAAAACCAAGCTCGGCAATAGGGGCGTCAATCACACGCTTCTCTCCAAATTCGTCCAACATTCCTTTGGAAGCTTTGTAAGCTCCGTTGTATTCCGCTACTTCTTCTCCAATCAAGTAAACGCTTTCATCCAAACGCATCTCTTCACTCATGGCTTCGCAAATAGCTTCTCTAAACTGTATCGTTTTCATAGGTATCTTCTTTATGAGGCAACAAAAATAAGGATTTTCATGGCATTCTAGGAATTTCTCTTTTAAAAAAAACAAAAAAAAGAAAGCGTTCATCGGCTGCCGATTGCTACTCCCTTTTTTTTCTGACAACTTTTGACATTTCAAGCCTTAAAAATCAGGCAGTCACATCCAAAACAAACAGCTTCAAAAACCCGCTAAGAATCCAACAGCCTGAAAACCCATGCACTAAGACCTGAAAAAGATGTTGTTTTTTTACTATGCGTGCATAGTTTTTTTGAAAAAAATGTTGTAATTTTGGAAGGTAAAAATCAAGCAAATATAAAGCCCACTTTTTCTATGAAAGTATTCGTATGTATCAGCCATGTTCCCGATACAACCTCAAAAATAAATTTTACTGAAAATGCGTCTGAATTTGACAAAACAGGCGTACAATTCGTCATCAATCCTTACGATGAATTTGCCCTTGCACGTGCCATGTGGCTAAAAGAAAAACAAGGGGCCTCCATCACAGTTATTTCCGTAGGAGACGCTTCCGTGGAATCTTCTTTGCGAAAATCATTGGCCATCGGTGCAGACGATGCCATCCGTATAGACGCCGATCCTACTGACGGTCTTTTTGTTGCCCAACAATTGGCAGCCGTTCTCAAAGAGCATGCCTGCGATTTGATATTGACAGGCAGAGAGTCGATCGACTACAACGGTGCCATGGTTCCTGGAATGCTCGCAACGCTCTTGGATTGGAATTTCGTCAATGCTTGCGTCGGGTTGGAAATCGAAAACCAAACGGCGACTGCTCTCAAAGAAATTGACGGAGGTACAGAAACCCTTTCGGCCACATTGCCTTTGGTCGTGGCTGGTCAAAAAGGAATGGTGGAAGAAAAAGACCTTCGCATTCCAAACATGCGCGGCATCATGATGGCTCGAAAAAAACCCTTGACAGTTTTGGCACCCATTGCCATAGAAAGCAGTACCCATGCCAATCGCTTTGAAAAACCGGCAGCAAAATCCGCTTGTAAATTGGTGGACGCTTCGGATGTGGACGGTTTGATTGCACTGCTCCACAAAGAAGCCAAAGTCATCTGAAAAAAAAATTACCAACAAGATACCATTCATCTTTAACAACCCATCGCTATGTCTGTAGTCGTATATGCCGAAACTTCGGAAGGAAATTTTAAAAACACCGCACTTGAAGCCGTTTCTTACGGAAAAAAAGTCGCCGAACAAATGGATTTGCCATTGATCGCTTTGACTGTCAATGCCACGAACCCAGCTGAACTGTCTCGGTATGGAGCCGATAAAATCGTCAAAATAAACCATGTGGATTTGAACAGCTTCAATGCCAAAATTTTTGCTGGCATCGTTCATCAAGTCGCCGAAAGAGAAAACGCAACTGTCGTTGTCGTTGACAGTAGCTCCAACGGTTTGTACTTGGCACCCATCTTGGCAATTAAACTTTCTGCGGGCTACGCTTCCAATGTCGTTGCAGCACCGAGTTCCATCCACCCTTTTGTGATCAAAAGAAAAGCCTTTTCCAACAAGGCTTTCAACCACACTGAAATCAAAAGTGATATAAAATTGATCGGTTTGGCAAAAAATTCTTTTGGGGTTTTTGAAAATCCCACCACCGCAAACGAAGAAGATTTCTCCCCTGAGATTTGCAGTTCTGAGCTGCGCTCTACTGCCATCAACAAGGCCTCTGGCAATGTAAGTATTGCAGATGCAGATGTTGTTGTCTCTGGAGGAAGGGGATTGAAAGGACCTGAAAACTGGGGACTTATTGAAGAGCTCGCGGCAGTTTTGGGTGCCGCCACTGCCTGTTCCAAACCCGTTTCTGATATGGGCTGGAGACCGCATGGAGAACACGTGGGGCAAACCGGAAAACCCGTAGCTTCAAACCTCTACATCGCTATCGGAATCTCTGGAGCGATCCAACACCTCGCCGGAGTCAACGCGTCCAAAGTAAAAGTAGTCATCAATACAGATCCAGAAGCGCCATTTTTCAAAGCAGCTGATTACGGAATTGTTGGAGATGCTTTTGAAGTGGTCCCAAAATTAATTGAAAAGTTGCGTGATTTTAAGGCGCAAAATTCTTAATTTTTATTAAATTGTGCCTTGAAAGGCTGTCTGTAGAGTGAGGTGCATTCTTTCTTTCAGACAGCTTTTGAATTTTTAAAAATGAGCCCATTACCATGAGCATTGTAAAACTGGACATCAAAGGGATTTCCTACAGCCAAACACAAAGTGGCGCTTATGCGCTGGTTTTGTCGGAAGTAGAAGGAGAAAGAACACTCCCAATCATCATTGGAGCTTTTGAAGCCCAATCCATTGCGATTGCACTCGAAAAAGAAATCAAACCTCCTCGGCCTTTGACACACGACCTGTTTCGAGATTTTGCTGATTGTTTTGACATCAACATCATTCAAGTAACCATCTACAAATTGGTAGACGGTGTGTTTTTTTCCAGTCTGATTTGTGAACGAGAGGGCCTGGAACAGACCATCGATGCGCGTACTTCCGATGCAATTGCACTCGCAACGCGTTTCAACGCTCCAATTTACACCTACGAATCCATCTTAGACCAAGCAGGAATCTATCTAAAAATAGGTACAGAAGACATCATCACGGCAACGGAAGCACCCGAAGAAGAAGCTGTTGTCGATCGCACAACTAAAAGTGATGTTCCCAATGAACTGTCAGGTTTTTCTCTAAAAGAACTCCATCAAAAATTGAACAAAGCGGTGGCGCAAGAAAATTACGAAATGGCAGCAAAAATTCGCGATGAAATCAGCAATCGTTCCTAAAATCTTCTTTTAACACCCCTAAAAAGCATCGAATTACTTTTGTCTTGTTTGTGCTTTAATTTTAGAAAACACTCAAAAGATTCATTTTGAACTCTTTCTAAGCGAAGGTTTCTTGGACCAAATAAACAAATCCGAAAACCTTCTGATGCTGCTCTTCAACCAAGGTGGGAATGATTTTGAGCAAAACGTTTTGAACATCATTGTTAACAAAAAGAAAGCATTCTCCTTTTTCAGTCGTTTCCATTTTGTATTTTTGTGGACCTACAGCGACAAAGTGCTGTTTTTTAGAACGGAATACAGATTATGAAGCAGTATTTAGACTTAGTAAAGCACGTCAAAGAAAATGGCGTTTTCAAAGGAGATCGAACGGGAACTGGAACCAAAAGTGTTTTTGGCTATCAAATGCGTTTTGACCTTTCCAAAGGTTTCCCAATGGTTACCACAAAGAAATTGCACCTAAAATCCATCATTCACGAATTGCTGTGGTTTTTAAAAGGTGAGACCAACATCGCCTATTTGCAGGACAACAAGGTGAAAATATGGGATGCTTGGGCAGACGAAAATGGAGATTTGGGACCTGTATACGGACACCAATGGCGCAGTTGGAACAGCGAAGAAATCGATCAGATTGCCGAATTGATCGAAACCTTAAAAACAAATCCAAACAGCAGACGCATGTTGGTTTCTGCTTGGAATCCAAGTGTCTTGCCAGACACCTCTGTATCTTTTGCAGAAAATGTGGCCAACAACAAGGCCGCTTTGCCACCTTGCCATGCTTTTTTTCAATTTTATGTCGCAGAGGGAAAACTCTCTTGCCAATTGTACCAACGAAGTGCCGACATCTTTCTAGGAGTGCCGTTTAACATCGCCTCCTACGCTTTGTTGACCCTGATGATTGCTCAAGTCGTAGGCTTGGAAGCCGGTGACTTTATCCATACTTTTGGAGATGCCCACATCTACACAAACCATTTTGAGCAAATCGAAACCCAATTATCTCGAGCACCACGTCCACTGCCCGTTATGAAAATCAATCCTAAAATCCAGTCGATTTTTGATTTTACTTACGAGGATTTCACCTTGGAAGGTTATGATCCGCACCCTTTGATTCGCGGTGCCGTTTCTGTCTAATTCATACTTTAAAAGCACATCTTATTCATGACGACCCTTATTGCCGCCATCGCAAACAACAACGCACTCGGAAAAGACAACGATCTGATTTGGCACCTCCCCGCAGATTTGATCCGATTTCGTCACACCACTACCGGACACCACATCCTGATGGGAAGAAATACCTATGAGTCTATCGGCAAACCACTCCCCAACAGAACTTCTGTCATCATCACTCGCAATGCAAACTACAAAGCTGAAGGTTGTATTGTGGTCACTTCTTTGGAAGCGGCATTGGAAATAGCCAAAGAGGATTCCAGTCCTTTTGTAATTGGAGGGGCACAAATCTACAGAGAGGCCATCAACCTCGTGGACCAATTGGACATCACCGAAGTACACCACGATTTTGAAGCCGATGTGTTTTTTCCGGAAATTGACAGTTCGGTCTGGAAAGAAACCCGAAGAGAACGGTTTGAAGCGGATGCAAAAAACCCTTACCCTTATAGCTTTGTGAGCTACCAAAGAAGATGATACTGTTTGAATAAGCACAAAAAAAAAGGGGTTATCAAGCGATGACCCCTTTTCTCAACTAAACTTAAACCATTTTTTTGAAGATGAACAACTTAAATACTGCAAATGCTCTTTGAAGTAACCACTCTCCTTTTTTCAGTTGCAATTGATTGTTCTTTCAAACTATGGTACAAAGATACGACGGCATCGGACAAAAATACATCGTCTTATTTACCTAGTATCTATTCTATTTTAACCATAATATTTAAGAGACATCTTGTTAACGATAAAATAACATAGAATCGTTGGGTTTCCTTATCTTTGTTGTAGTGAAAACAAGATGCTTATGTTGCCCAACAAACCGACCTTAAAAAAAATAGAACCTGACTTTGGAAGTTCTTTTATCATCAAGCAATACAAAGAATCTGTCAAAGGTCGCGTTCCCTTTTGGCATTTCCATCCGGAATTGGAGTTGGTGTACGTGATCAATGGCGGTGGAAAACGACACATAGGAAACCACATTTCCTATTTCAAAAACAGCCAACTCATTCTCATTGGCTCAAATTTGCCCCACATGGGATTTACTGACAGGCTGACCATCAATGGTTCCGAGACAATTGTTCAGATGAAACCCGATTTTTTAGGAGAGACTTTTTTTCATTTGCCAGAAACACACGCCATTCAAAAATTATTTGAACGGGCAAAAATGGGTATCATTTTTCATCCTGAAATCAAAAGAGAAATCGGACCATTGATTGAAGAATTAGGAAACAAAAAAGGGTTCAAAAGAATGCTTTCTTTTCTTAAAATTCTACAGAAACTCGCCAAAACCAAAGATTACTCCCTATTAAACGTGCAAGATTTTGGAGTTGAAATCTACCAACAGGACAACGACCGTGTGGATCGTATTTTCAAATACATCACAAATCATTTTCAGGACCACATCAGCTTGGACGAAATTGCCGAACTGGTCAACATGACCCCTCCCTCCTTTTGTCGCTATCTGAAAAAAGTCACTGGAAAAACCTTTACGGCGCTGGTGAATGAATACCGCATCGTACACGCTTCCAAATTGCTGACCGAAAAGCCAACAAGCATTACGGATATCTGTTATGAAAGTGGTTTTAACAACTTTTCGCATTTCAACAAATTGTTCAAAAATACGACTGGCAAGAGTCCTTCCGCATACAGAAACGAAATGAAACGTTTGATCTCTTAATTCACACCCTTCGTGACTTCCTCTTGGTGAAGAATCTCAATCTGCATCCAACAATTTGGCAAACATGTTTTCTTTTTGAATCCACAAATCATGTGCTTGTGCCAGCGTCACCATCCGAAAACGCAAGCAGTCTCCCGGTTTTTGCTGTGCCAAAAAAGAAAGGTCTGCAGAAATAACGTTGGCAATTCTCGGATATCCTCCGGTGGTTTGTGCGTCGGCAAGCAAGACGATCGGCTGGCCGTTTGGAGGCACTTGAATGGTTCCAGGCACAATTCCTGAGGAAAGTAAATGAACCGGTTGAAAGGTTTGGAGTACCGATCCTTCCATGCGGTACCCCATGCGATTGCTGGCCGTAGCAATTCTGTATTCACTTGTCTCAAAAGAAACCAAACTCTTTTTATCAAAAAGAGTGTTTTCAGGTCCGGGCAACACACGAACTGCCAAGGTTTTGGTTGCTTTGCAATGCAATCGACTCGGTACTTTTCTCAGTTGAAAGGCCTTCGAATTGCCTAGTGGAATGCAATCTCCTTTTTGCAAGGGCACTCCAGAAAGCCCGCCTACTTTTGCCTCGGTATAAGTCGCAGTGCTGCCCATCATCTTGGGAAGACAAAGTCCACCCGAAAAAGCCAGGTAGGTCCTGCAACCTGTAATGCATTTTCCAAATTGCAACACGGCATCTTTGGGAACAGAAAGTGTTTGGTTTGTTGGGACAGGTTTCCCATTCAAAAGGGGTTGCAAATCGGCACCTGTAATGCCAATAATGGCTGCGCTGTGAAATTTTAGAACCGGTCCTTTAAGCGTAATTTCCAATACGGCCTCTTGTTCTGTATTCCCCACTAACCAATTGGCCAAGCGATAGGCATCGGTGTCGAGCACCCCAGAAAGTGGCATCCCATAAGACCGGTAGTGGGCCCTTCCAGCATCTTGAATCAAGGTATAAAAACCGGGCTGTGTGATGGATATCATCGGTTGTAATTTTTAAATTCCTCCAAATCAATGCTGTAAAACTGTACCACATCTCCTTGGTTGACAAGAAAATGGGCGTCTTTGTTGTGTCTGTCAAAAATGGGAACCGGTGTTTTTCCAATCAACTGCCACCCCCCAGGACTGTCCACAGAATATACGCCTGTCTGTTCGCCAGCAATGCCCACAGCTCCCGATTCAATTCGAAGCCTGGGACTTTCTTTCCGGGGGCAAAAAAGACGTTTGTCCATTCCAGCCAAATAAAAAAAACCAGGCGTAAAACCCAACATAGAGACGCGGTAGGACTGTTCGGTATGCAAGCGGATGATCTCGGCAGCACTCAAACCAGTATGTGCTGCGACCTGCTGCATGTCAACACCAAAAACAGGATCGTAACAAACCGGAATTTTGACCACTCGTTCCGGTACTATTGCTCCAGGATCAACTTCCATACTTTTTAAAACACCAAGGAACTCCTGGTATGAAATTTCTGAAGGATTGTACAAAACAGTCAGTGTCGTATAGGCAGGAATCAAATCTATAATATAAGATATGTTCGCTTTTCTTAGGTGTGCTGCACAGGCCCTGACTTCAAGGTGTACTTTTTCTGTATACACCTCACCAAAAGTTAGCAAGATGGCTGCATCACCAAAATTCTGATATCCAATCATTGTGAAAAATCTTTTATACAGATTCCATGATTTTCAAAAGCAGCCCGCAAAGCCATTA
>ERZ1047821.2629-NODE-2629-length-10735-cov-30.095412_pt1 | contig 10735 bp, 9 predicted proteins | sample MGYA00383096_ERZ1047821 | MGnify/ENA primary metagenome ERZ1047821 (study PRJEB29581, sample SAMEA5548366) | metagenome | biome: marine; feature: coastal; material: water | depth 25 m | study: Short-term variability in the microbial, nano- and picoplankton... | reverse complement strand
ATTAAAATTACTAAAGATAGATTTCCAATTCTTGAAAAACTTTTGTCATTGTCTGCTATTATTTATACATTTGAAGCATACCAAGTCTGGGGCAAAGTATTAGAAAAAGAGGGTGAAAAAATGTACCCTGAAATTTTAAATCGCTTTATGGCAGGTAAAAATTACTCCCAGAATGAATATAAAGATGCATGGACTATTGTTAATAATATTAGAACAGAGTGGATAAATTTTACGCAAGAATTTGATGCAGTAATTTTACCTACATCTCCAATCCTGCCACCTAATAAATCAAAATTATTAAGCGATAGCTCATATTATAAACGTGCAAACCTATTAGCATTAAGAAACACACGAATTGGTAATATGCTTGGACTGTGTTCAATAACACTACCAACATCCCAACCCTCTTGTGGGTTTACGATTATGGGTGCACCATTTTCTGAATTAAATCTACTAAGTATTGCAGCCAAAATTGAAAGCGATATGGCTTGATAATAAATTTGGACTAACTGTTAAAATAAAGTATAGTGAATAAAAAGGGCGTTAGACCCTATTAAAACGAGGCAATAATGGATTTACCCGAGCGGTTTTCAAACCTGCCAGCTTATGCATTCCCGCGTTTACGCGCACTGCTAGATAGTCATCCAGCGGGGGGTGAAGTGTTGCATATGTCTATAGGAGAGCCAAAACATGAATTTCCAAATTTTGTAAAAGATATTTTAATAAACAATATCAAAGATTTTAATCGTTACCCAAGTAATGATGGTTCCTCTGAATTGTTAGATGCAATTTCCAAATGGGTTAATAAAAGATACGGAGTTATTCTAAATCCTGAAACACAAATTTTATCTCTAAATGGAACGCGAGAAGGGTTATTTAATGCTCAAATTGCATTATCCCCAGAGACCAAAAACGGCAAACCAACAAAAGTTTTAATACCAAACCCTTTTTACCAAGTGTATGCAGTTGGCGCAGCTACAGTTTCTGCTGAGCCTGTATTTGTACCAGCATATGCTGAAAACAACTTTATGCCTAATTATTCAGAACTTCCAAAAGAAATTTTAGACCAAACTACTATATTATTTCTATGCTCCCCAGCCAATCCACAAGGAACTATGGCGACATATGAATATTGGGTTGAACTTATGCAACTTGCAGAAAAACATGATTTTAAAATTTTTGCAGATGAGTGTTATTCAGAAATTTATCGTGACGCTGCACCTGTTGGAGCTTTACAGGTTGCTCATGCGATTGGTGCTGACCCTGAAAGACTTGTAGTTTTTCATTCATTATCTAAAAGATCTAACTTACCAGGTTTACGTTCAGGTTTTGCAGCTAGTGGGCCTAAAAATATTAAAGAGATGAAACAGCTTCGAAATTACTCTGGTGCACCAAACCCGACACCACTTCAAACAGTTGCCACTGCAGTTTGGTCGGATGAAACCCATGTTATTGAAAACCGTAAATTATACCAAGAAAAATACCAAATAGCAGATAATATATTTAAAAATGTAAAAGGCTATAATTCACCACAAGCAGGATTTTTTTTATGGCTGCCAGTTAAAAGTGGTGAACAAGCGACCCTTAATTTATGGAAAGAGGCTGGTATTAGGGTACTACCTGGTTCTTATTTAAGCAGAGATGTCTCAAATAAAAACCCAGGTGAAAACTACATTCGTGTAGCAATGGTTGCACCATTCGAAGAAACTAAACGTGGACTACAGACAATTAAGGATAATTTATATACGTTATGAGCATGGCAAATAGCACACGCCCTCGGGGGCCTATATTAGAAACACAACTAAAAACTCAAATTCGAAATCGACTGATGGAGCTATTGGGTTTGGTTTTAATATTTTGTGCTTTTATAACATCTACAGCACTTTACAGCTACTCACCTAATGATCCAAATTTTTTAAATTCAACATCAGGTGATGTTCAAAATATAATGGGATTTTATGGTGCATCATACGCGATGACTTTAATGTTTGCTATCGGATGGGCGTCTTGGGCATGTAGCTTAGCAATGATTATATGGGGTTTTCGATTATTATTACACCGAGGGCACCAACTAATATTAAAACGTGGTGTCTTTTTACCAATATTCTTAGCATTTACTGCTGTTTTTATGGCAACAAATGTACCACCTGCAAATTGGCCAAATAGCTACAATCTAGGTGGTTTTTCAGGTGACGCAATTTTTGAAGTTCTTGTGGATTTCAATCCAATTGATTTAGCAATTTGGGTAAAATCAGTATCCTTATTTTTAGGTATCAGTTCCTTCTGTATTGGGCTTTTTTCATTAGGCTTTAGTCTTTCAGAAATAAAATCGATTTTAAGCCGAAGCTTACAGGGTGTTATATTTACTGTTCTAATTTTATGGAAAATCATAAAAAAATTAATACCACATTCAAAAAATAAAAGTGCTCTAGTACAAACAGATAATGACCAAATAGACTCAAGCTATAATATTGAAATACAAAAATATGAAAATATTGAAAACGATACAGAAGTATTAGACATTCCCAAAAATGGTGGTTTGAAATCCTTATTACCATCTTTTACAAAATTTAATAAAAACGAAAAAAATAATTCAAACACAGAAATACTTGATGATATTTCTCCAGATTCTGCCAGTACAGATAATCCAGATCGTGTTACACGAAGAATTCAAGAAGCCATCCATAGAAAGAATCTCAAGAACAACAGAGATGCTCCCATGGTTGATATTGAACCTATTGATGAGCCATCAGTGCCAACGCCACCAGATGCAAACTTTTATGATGATGCAAACGAGCGCTCAATGGAGTTACCACTAGAAACAAAGCGAAAAGAACCAACATTACTTCGCCCATCAAGCGCAAAATCTGTGGTCGAACATCCTTCAAAAAAGCCCATCCCTCAAAGCAAAAAAGCAAAATCAGAAGCCCAGCCGACGTTATTTTCTGAGAATATGGCAAATTATGAACAACCAGCACTAGATTTACTGGAAAGTCCAAAAACTGTTATAAGACAGCAATTGTCTGATGAAGCATTAGAAGAAAATGCGCGCATGTTAGAAAATGTATTGGATGATTATGGCGTTAAGGGTGAAATTATTTCAGTCAGACCTGGGCCAGTTGTGACTATGTATGAACTAGAACCAGCTCCTGGCCTCAAGGCCAGTAGAGTTATTGGCCTAGCTGATGATATAGCTAGATCAATGTCAGCACTAGCAGCTCGAGTATCAACAGTGCCAGGCCGAACAGTTATTGGTATTGAATTACCAAACGATCATAGAGAAACTGTATTACTTAGAGAGATTTTATCAGCGCGTGATTATGGTGATGGGAAACACGGTTTACCACTCGCCCTTGGAAAAAATATAGGTGGTATTCCTGAGGTAGCTGATTTAGCAAAAATGCCTCATTTACTAATTGCCGGTACAACAGGATCTGGTAAATCTGTAGCCATCAATACGATGCTATTATCATTGTTATATAAATTATCACCTGATGAATGCAGGATGATTATGATAGACCCTAAGATGCTAGAACTATCTGTTTATGATGGAATTCCTCATCTTCTATCGCCTGTCGTTACAGATCCTAGAAAAGCTGTTGTTGCCTTAAAATGGGTAGTTGGCGAGATGGAAGAACGTTACAGGAAGATGTCCAAAATGGGTGTCCGTAATATATCAGGGTATAATAGTCGTGTAGCAGATGCTCTTGCTAAAAATGAAGATTTTGAACGTACAGTACAAACTGGGTTTGACGACAATACTGGTGAAGCAATTTTTGAAACTGAAACATTTAAACCAGAAAAATTACCTTTTATTGTAGTTGTTGTGGATGAAATGGCTGACTTAATGATGGTTGCAGGGAAAGAAATCGAAGCTTGCATACAAAGATTAGCACAAATGGCTAGAGCATCAGGAATACATTTAATAATGGCCACTCAACGACCATCAGTAGATGTTATTACGGGTACAATTAAAGCCAATTTTCCAACTCGAATTTCATTTCAAGTTACATCAAAAATTGATAGCCGTACGATCCTAGGAGAAATGGGTGCTGAGCAATTACTTGGAATGGGTGATATGTTATATATGGCGGGTGGTGGAAAAATTACACGAATACATGCACCATTTGTATCAGATGAAGAAGTAGAGTTAATAGTTAACCACTTGAAAAAATTTGGCCCACCAGAATACGTGAGTGGCGTCGTAAAAGGACCTGATGACGAAAAAGCATCAAGTTTAGATTCAATTTTGGGATTAGGTGGTAATACAGATAAAGAATCTGCACTTTATGATCAAGCTGTAGCTATCGTTGCTCATGACAGAAAATGTTCAACTTCATACATACAAAGAAAACTATCTATAGGATACAATAAGGCAGCTAAAATTGTGGAAGAAATGGAAGATAATGGAATTGTATCTGCAGCAAATCACATTGGGAAACGTGAAATTTTTCTACCTGAACAAGATTAAAAATTACAAATGATCACATAAGACATGATATGAAAATAGTAGAAACTGTTATTAAAATGATGCTTAAAATTAAAATAGTTTTCAAAGTTTTATTCATTACATGTTTCATGACAAATCCTTCCTTTGCAGAAAAAATATCTTTAGGTAATATAAGTGACTACATAAATGGACTTAAGATGGTTGAGGCTGATTTTGAGCAAGTTAACTCAGATGGTTCAATCGATACAGGCAAACTATATATCAGACGCCCTGGAAAAATGAGGCTTGAATATGAAGCTCCAAATAATGCTTTAGTTATAGCTGGGGCAGGGAGTGTCGCAATATTTGACGACAAAACTAAGAATGGACCAACAATATTTCCATTAAAGAAAACGCCTTTAAATCTATTATTAAAAAAAGATGTGAATTTAATAGAAAATAAAATGATATCTGAGCATACAGAAAAAAATAAGAATACTTTTATTGTTGTCCAAGATCCTGAGAGGCTATCTCAAGGTAAAATTGAAATGGTATTTAGCAATCAACCTATATTATTAGAAAGCTGGACAATAACAAATCAATCTAATCAAAAAACTAAAATTATACTAAATAATTTACACGAAGTGGCTAAAATACCATTATATTTATTTAATATAACTGCAGCTAGTAAAATTAAAAACTAAGTACACCGAGCTAATTGTGCACTATAGTTTATTGCTCTTTTTTGAACTGACTTAGCAATTTTCATAAGCCATTTCTTCTTTTTGTATGATCCACGCCTAAATCCTGCGTGACCTTCATGATAAGCTAAATATTGATTATAGACATCACTTTTAGATATACCATTACGTTTGTAAGATTTATGCATATACCAACCCATAAAATCTGAAGCATTTCTAAAACTACTTCTTCTAGAAAACGTACTGCCTGTTTCTTTTCGATATTCATCCCAAGTTCCATCCAAAGCTTGAGCGAAACCATATGCTGAAGATTGTCTTCCCATAGGGATAATTTTAAATTTCCATTGGTATGGTGTTTTTGCAGTACCAGTAAATCTACTTTCTTGGTAGATAGATGCCATCATCACTGGCACGGGTACACCCCAACGACGTTCAGCTCGAACCATTGACCTATACCAAGATTTACGTTCTTTTTTTATTGAACAAGCATTATCTAAATTATGAGGCGGATCAGTTCTTAATCCTGAACAAGCAGTTAGAAATATACTTGCCAAAATTATTAAACTAATTTTTTTCATACTTTTATATCCAATTTTAACTTCAAATAATAAAAAATTCATATCTTAAAGAAGAATGCCTAGCAACACAGGCAAAGCAAATACTGATAAAACTGTTGAGGCTATAACAAGTCCAGCTACCTCATTCGCATCTGCACCATATTTCTGAGCTAATAAATAGGAAGTTACAGCGACAGGTGTAGCAATTTGCATAACTAGAACTGCAAATGCAACATCATTTAACTCAAAATAAATTCCAACAATCCAAGCAACACCGATGCTAACAATTAATTTTAATATTGATAAAATAATAGCTCGAGAAATCATTTTCATCTTTAATCGAGCCAATGCAACACCAAGTGTAATGAGCATCAAAGGAATTGCCATCTGTCCCGTTAATTCTAATGTGTTTGTTACCCATTTTGGTGTCTGCCAACCCTGAATTAAAAACAAAGCTCCAAGCAAAGTTGCCCAAACCATGGGCTCTTTAAATACTTTATTTAAACTGCCACCACCAGATACCATCCAAACACCAATCGAAAATGAACCAACCGCCATTACCGCAAAAACTATAACAGCATAGCCTAAGCCCACTTCTCCAAATGCAAACATTGCGAGTGGTAGTCCTAAATTTCCTGTATTGCCAAAAATCAATGGAGCCCAGTAAGTAGCCATGTTAAGTTTAAGTATCTTAACAGTTATCCAAAATATAAAAGTTAAACCAATATATGCTATTAAACTAGATAAGAACAAATTTGATAACGTATCTGCAGATATATCAGCCTTCATTAAGGCTACAAATATCAATGCAGGTACTGACAAAGTCATTGCTATTCGTGTAACAAATTCAATTTCATAGTTCCAACCAATTTTTACCCAAGTAAATCCAATTGCAGCTAGTATAAATACAGGTGCAACTATTTGAAAAACTGTTAGAATAAGTTCCATATATTTACAAAACCTAGTGTGGACAGTTTGTCAATCTAAGAGTAATCAGTAATAAAAGATTAAGTAGATTTTTATGTTTGAAGTAAATGCAAAATTTTCAATAGGCCAAGTAGTACGCCATCGCAAACATCCTTTCCGAGGTGTAATATTTGATATTGATCCAACTTTTTCAAATACTGATGAGTGGTGGGAAAGTATTCCTGAGAAACACAGACCTCTTAAAGAACAACCATTTTATCACCTCTTAGCTGAAAATGATGAATCTTTTTATGTAGCTTATGTTTCGGAGCAAAATTTATTGATAGATGAAACTGGAGAACCTATTGAGCATCCTGAAGTCGCTGAAATGTTTGGTGAAATGTCTAACGGAAAATATAACGTCATTTCTCATATGAATTAATATCCTAAAGATGCACCATCTTTTCTAGCATCACTGGATCCAACTAAAGTACCGTTTTTATAATCAATAAATATTGCTTGAGCACCTCCAATTGGAATATCAGGAATAATAATTTTGTGTCCTAAATCTATCAATCCCTGACATATATTATTTTCATAACCACGCTCTAATTTTAAAATATCCCCATCAGCAAAACTTCTTGGTGAATCAATGCTTGACTGAGGATGTAAATTAAAATCAACAATATTAGAAACAAATCGACTATGACCAGTGGCTTGATACGCCCCACCCATTACACAAAATGGCATAAGTATCTTGTTATCCTTCTTTAACATGCCAGGAATAATAGTGTGCATTGGGCGTTTTTGTGGACCTACTTCATTTGGATGGTTTTTTTCTAAAGTAAAGCCAGCACCTCTATTTTGAAAATTAATTCCAAATTTATTTGATGCAAAACCAGATCCAAAAGAGTGAAAAACAGAATAAATTAGTGACACTGACATTAAATCTTTGTCTACAATAGTTAAGCAAATAGTTTCTTTATGCACTGACTCTGTAATGGATTTTACATTTACTGTAACGGACTTAGGATTAATTAATGATGCTAAATTTTTTGCTGTTTCCATTGAAAGCATATGATCGATACGATTGCTTTTATCTGCAATAAATCTATTTCTAGCATCATATGCCAATTTTGTTGCTTCAGCTTCAATATGAGTACGTTGAACACCAAATGCATCCATAGATTTTATATCAAATTGCGAAAGAATATTATTTATGCATATAGCTGTTGCACCTTGCCCATTTGGCGGGTGCTCAAACATTTCTACATTGCCATATTTTCCTGAAATAGGAGTGGTATAGTTACACTTAACATTTTCAAAATCTTCTAAAGAGTGAGTACCTCCTAGTGCATTAAGGGATGACACCATATCTTCCGCAACTTCACCTTTATAAAAACCGTCACGCCCTTTTTCTGCAATTTTTTCTAATACTTTAGCCTGCATAGGCGCTTTAAATAATTGCCCTACTTGTGGAGCCTTACCATTTAATAAGTAAAAATCGCGTGCTACTCCTTTTAGTTCACGCTCGGCAAGAGACCAGTCAAAAGCTGTCCTTGGAGCGATTGGAACACCAGATTTCATATAATGAATTGCTGGCGCCAAAGAAGCCTTTAGACCTATCTTTCCATAATCAGCACTCAATCGACAAAAAGCATCAATTGCACCTGGCATTGTAATTGATTCAACACCTCTAAGAGGCATTACTGAATGCCCAAACTCTCTTATTTTTTCAGCATTGATTTTTTCTGGGGCGCGCCCAGAACCATTTAAAGCGATTATTTCTTCAGATCCTGCAGGACTTAATAATATAAAACAGTCGCCACCAATACCTGCCATCTGGGGTTCTAATACACCTTGTAGTAAAGCAGCAGCTATTGCAGCATCTACTGCATTTCCACCAGCTTCTAATATTTGGATAGCTACTTTTGAAGATAATGGATTTGAAGTAGAAGCCATTCCATTAGAGCCATATACTGGAGACCGGCCAGGTAAATGAAAATCACGCATGTTAATCCTCCACTTGCACAAATTCTATTATTGTAGCAAATTAATTGTATGAATAAGTTTGTATCAATAGATAAAGATGTCAACCAAAGTTATGAGAATGGTATTCATTTTCATAGAACAGAATTAAGTCCGATAATTTCACTTTATGGTAGAATGGTTGCTGCTGGAGAATGGCGCGACTATGGAATTTCTTCATTAAAAGAAGTAGCCATATTTTCAATATTTAGGAGAGCTGCAGAACATCCAATCTATACGATAGAAAAACGTCCAAAATTAAAAAGTAAGCAAGGTATGTATAGCGTCGTTGGAATGGATGGTCATATTTTGAAAAGAGGATCTGATTTAAAAGCAGTACTTCAAGTATTAGAGCGCAAATTAATCAAATTAGTTAAATAATTTATGTGTTTAAATTATTATACGCTTAATACTTGTTATTAGCCCACCATTATTGATTTTTATTCTTTCTTTAGCTTTATCTAGAGGCTCCTTAGTCACTTTCATATGATACCCATTAGCATGTAATAAGTTTTTTTCATCTAACATCAATCCAACATGACCTTTCCAAAAAACTAAATCACCTCTTTTTAAATATTCATTATTTTTAATCGTAATACCTAGTTCTTTTTCTTGGTCAGAACTATCGCCTGGAGAACTATGGCCAGCATTTCTTAAAGCAAGAGAAACCAACCCTGAACAATCAACCCCATACTGTGAATTCCCACCCCAAAGATATGGTACTCCTAAATATTTTTCTGCTGTTTCAAGAAAATCTTTTTTTAATTTAGTTATTGGTTCGATGTGCATTTTGTGAATATATTGACCTTTTTTTAATTTAAAAAAATCACCATCTTCTTTAGTTATTGTAAGCTCCGATTGAAATGGCACATTCATTACTGGAATTGTTTTTATGTTTGGTTTTTTATATATTTGAGCCCCAAAACTACTCACTTTACTAGTTGAACTCACCCAATTTTTCAAATTACTTTTTTTTACATACCCACTATACCCATCACTATATCTTTTACATTTTATCCATTCTCCAATATCTGAAATAACATCCAGTCTATCACCATAAAGCATTTGTCTGATTAAATTTCCGTTTGGTTTATCCAAAATATTACATACAGGTTTACAGACTTGAAAAATATTACTCATATCTTTTCTCTATAACTGATAGCATTGCTCTTGCAGATTGGCATGCTCCACCTTGTGATTGACTAGGCTTAGCAACTGGAGCCCAAGCAAATAAATCAAAATGAACAAAGTATTTTGCTTTTTCTACAAAGCGGCGTAAGAATAATGCTGCTGTTATTGCCCCAGCAAAGCCACCTTTGGGAGCATTATCCAGATCTGCTACTTCAGGTTCAATAAAACTTTCATATGGGGTCCAAAATGGCATTCTCCATAATGGATCAACATTTTCTATAGACGCATTTTGAATTTGATTGGCAAGCTCATCATCATCTGTAAAAAAAGGAGGCATATCTGGACCCAAAGCAACGCGCGCTGCACCTGTTAAAGTTGCGTTACATATTAAAAGGTCTGGCTTATCTTCATCAGCTAAAGATAATGCATCTGCAAGAATTAATCGGCCCTCTGCATCTGTATGATTAATTTCTACACTCATACCTTTTCTACTAATTAGTATATCCTGTGGTCTAAAAGAATTTGAAGATATTGAATTCTCTACCGCAGGAATAATAACTCTTAAGTTAATTTTCAAATTCAAGGACATGATCATATGTGCCAAACCTAAAACTGTTGCTGATCCTCCCATGTCCTTCTTCATTAAACCCATTGAGGCTGTTGGTTTAATATTCAAGCCTCCAGTGTCAAAACAAACTCCCTTACCAACCAATGTAACTTTAGGATTATTCTTTTCACCCCATTGCATATCTAATAAACGAGGTTCTTGATCGGATGCCCGACCAACAGCATGTATCATTGGGAAATTTTGGACTAAAAGGTTATTGCCTTTAATTATGTTTGTATTTGCATTATGTTTATTAGCCAAATCACAAAAAGCTTTTTCTAATGCGTCAGGGCCCATATCATTAGTTGGTGTGTTGACTAAATCGCGAGTAATAAAGTCTCCTTCTGCCTCTATCAAAATTCTCTTTGTATTAATT
>ERZ1047821.2626-NODE-2626-length-10744-cov-4.443072_pt1 | contig 10744 bp, 9 predicted proteins | sample MGYA00383096_ERZ1047821 | MGnify/ENA primary metagenome ERZ1047821 (study PRJEB29581, sample SAMEA5548366) | metagenome | biome: marine; feature: coastal; material: water | depth 25 m | study: Short-term variability in the microbial, nano- and picoplankton... | reverse complement strand
GGAGTTCCTGTGTATTTACCTTCTCCCTGAATGGTAAGAAACTCCTCCATTACTGGTAATTCATCGGACATTCTATTCAATTTTGGACATAAAGTTAATCAATTGACTTATTCTTGATAAAGGAAATTTATGATCATTCGTATTTTAATCCATTGATTGATGAATTTTAGTTAAAATTTATGGGTTTCAGTATTTAGTTATATTTGTTTAACAAACTTTTTACTTATGATTAAATTTTACTTCTTTATTTTATCAATATTCCTTACTACAGGAATAATAGCACAACAGATTAACAATGGAAATATGGAGGATTGGGATGATCTTGGTTCATCTTCAGAAGAGCCATCAAATTGGAACAGTTTCATGTCAGCAACTGGTGGACTTGCATTTTTTGGTTCGCAACAAGTTGAACAGTCAACAGATGTTCCTGCATCTTCTTCTGGAATGTATAGTGTTAGGGTTTTTTCGAAAAGCACCTTGGGGATTATTGCCAATGGGAATTTAACTTTAGGTAGAATCAATATGGGTAGCAGTACCCCGAGTAGTCCAGACAATTATAATTTCACCAGTACTTCAGATAACGATTTTTCACAGGCACTTACAACGATGCCTGATTCATTGGCTTTTTGGGTAAACTATAATGCAAATAGCAATGCCGACTCTGCTAGAGTCCGGGCTGTAATTCATGATGATTATGATTACAGAGACCCAACAGATGCAGGTTCTGAATCTCATACGGTTGCCGTTGCAAGTTTAAATTATGTGCCGACAAATGGATGGGAAAGAAAAGTAATTCCTTTTCAGTATGTTGGACCGTCTTCAACACCTGAATACATACTAATTACTTTTACGACCAATAGTATTCCTGGAGGAGGTTCGGCAGGTGATGAGGTTTTTATTGATGACGTTGAGTTAATTTATAATTCAGCAGCAGAATTAAACGATATTGAGGTGAAAAAATGGGTCGCTTATCATCATACATCTGGTTTGCAGCTTTCCCACGAATTTGAGTCGAATGAAATTCTTTATGTAAGCAATTTGATGGGGCAAAAAATTCATTCAGGAACTGCGAAAGAATTAAATGGAATCAAACTTAATACTGGAATGTATATTGTTTCTCATCATTCAGGTTCTTCAAAAATAATTTCTGAATAAATAAAATGGTTAGATTCTTTTCTTGCATCCTTTTCCTTTTGGTTGGTTTTATCTCATGGACACAAAACAATTCAAAAATTTATGGAAAAGTCACGGATGAATCTGGAGAAGTATTAACAGGGGCTTCTGTTATTTACAGGACCGATGTATCTTTCGGTGCGATTGCTGATTTTGACGGCAAATTTGAGCTTATTGTTCCCGCTGGAAAGTGTAAATTAATTTGCAGATACACAGGGATGAAAACGGATACAGTTACCTTCAATCTTTTACCTCAAGAGAATAGGGAAGTAAATTTCTCTCTTTTTTCTTACGTCAAAGAGTTTAAGGAGGTAGATGTGAAGGTCGGTAAATTTGATAAACCGATTGAGGAACAGACAGTATCTATGATTGTCATTAAGCCAGAACTAATCGAAAATAAAAATACACGAAGTATCGAAACAGCATTAGACCAAACACCTGGGCTAAATATTCTTGATGGTGAGCCTCAAATCAGAGGGGGGAGTGGATTTACCTTTGGGGTTGGATCTAAAGTGGCCGTTATCGTGGATGATATGCCAATGCTTTCTGGAGATGCGGGTAGGCCTGAATGGGGATTCATTCCTGTCGAAAACATTAGTCAGATAGAAGTAGTTAAGGGTGCAGCATCTGTTTTGTCCGGTAGTTCAGCGCTTTCTGGATCAGTTAATATTCGAACCGCTTATCCTACTTCAAAACCGAAAACCAAAATTAATATTTATACGGGTGTTTATTCAAAGCCTAATCAGGCAGATGCTACCTGGTGGAATCAATACCCTGGGATTTTCGGGGCTAACTTTTTACATTCTCAAATGTTTGGGAACCTCGATGTCGTTATCGGTGGAAATATAAATTATGACCACGGGTACATTGGGCCTCCAATTACAGATTCAATTGTAGCGACTGTATTTCCCGATACAATCACCAATTTTAGTGAATCCGACTTGGTTTCTAAAAGAGCACGAGTCAATTTTAATTTAAGGTATCGTTCAAAAAAAATCAAGGGATTGAATTATGGATTGAATGGAAACTTTATGAAAATGCATACCAATATGCCTCTGGCTTGGTTAAATGATTCAACGGGTCTTTATAGAGCATATCCAGGAGCCATATTTTTGCAGGATCAGCTTATTTTTAATCTTGATCCTTTTGTTCATTTTTTCTCTGGAGCAAACGGGAAGCATTATTTGAGAGGAAGATTGCTGAGAGTTGATAACAATATGAGCGCGAATCAATCCAATAATGCGACAACTTATTATGGAGACTACATGTTTAAGAAGAAGTATGAAGAATTCAATAACCTCGAATTTGTTGGAGGTTTGACGTCGACCTATACCAATTCTTTTTCAAATATTTACATTGGTTCGGGCACGCCAAATAATCGAATATGGAATGTGTCAGCATATACCCAGCTTGAAACAAAACTTAAAAATATTCTGACATTATCTGCTGGAGGTCGACTGGAGTATTTCCAGCTGAACGATACCATTACCGCCTTAAAGCCTATTTTTCGTGCAGGATCTAGCCTTAAAATATATCAAGAGACTTATTTAAGAGCATCTTATGGTCAAGGATATAGATTTCCAACCATTACTGAACGTTTTATACGAACGGGAGTGGGTAATTTTGGTGTATTCCCAAATCCAAATTTACTCCCAGAAAGCAGCTGGAATGCGGAAGTAGGAATTAAACAAGGTTTGAAATTTGGAGGTTTATATGGATACATTGACGTCGCCGGATTTTGGCAGGAATATCAAAACACAATTGAATACATGTTTGGTATCTGGAATGAGCTAACATCTGTTGAATCTATGGGTTCCAGTGCAGGTTTTATGTTTCTCAATACCGGAGATTCAAGAGTTGTAGGAATTGACGCATCATTTACCGGTTTTGCTGAATTCAAAAATGACAGTAAAATGATGTTTTTAATGGGGTACAATTATATTGTTCCGAGAACATTGACTCCTGATTACGTCTATGCAATTGATTCAAACCAAAGACAATTTAGTTATAATTCAACTTCTTTGGATAATTCTCAAGGGATACTTAAATACCGATTTTTACACAATGTTAAGTTAGATTGTGAATATACCTGGAAGGATAAACTTTCAGTTGGAGCAAGTGCCAAGTATTTTTCAAAAATTGTAAATATGGATGCTATTATTAAAGATTTTGAGGAGTTCACTACAGATGTTGAGGTACTACAAGATTTGCAGTATATGGATTTTTTTAATTCTCACCGTTTTGGCAATTGGATTTTTGATGCACGTGTATCGTTCAACCTTAATGATTCCCATAAGCTTGCCTTAATTGGAAGTAATATCCTCAATCGGTCCTACTCCTTGCGCCCTCTTAAAATTGAACCACCAAGAACCATTAGCATACAATACACCTATAAATTAGAAGGCAAATCAAAGTGATTTTATTCGCTTAGCATGTTTTTAAGCAGGTTTAGTGCACAAAGGCTTGTCATATTAATATTACGCTCTCTGTGCTGACTAAATTGAAATTTACGGGTAATTGTTTGATTACAAGTAGATATGGCTACCCAAACCATTCCTACAGGTTTCTCATTGCTACCACCAGTTGGACCCGCAACCCCTGTTGTAGAGACACAAACATCCACACCAAGCTTTAAACGTCCTCCTTCTGCCATTTCTATAGCAACTTGCTCACTGACCGCACCGAATTGGTTTAAACTTTCCTCAGAAACATTTGCTAAGCGTTGTTTTAAGTCATTGGAGTAGGTCAATAGAGATCCCATGAAGTAGGCAGAAGCTCCCGAAACTTCAGTAATGTAGCTGGCAAGTTTCCCACAAGTACAACTTTCAACGGTTCCAATGCTAAGATTTTTAGATTTTAACATCTCACCAATTACTGATGGTAAAGTATCAGAGTTATATCCAAATAGATACTTGGGTATAAGTTTTTCCAACTCGATAAATAATTCATCTATCGCATTTGCATCTTTGTCTCCATTGGTTGATGTGATTCTGAGCTTCACTAGGCCAGGAGAAGGCAAATAGGCCAATGACAAGCCTTTGCTGTACACCTTTTCTTCCCAGTCTTTAATGATTTCAGCTAAAAAAGATTCCCCTTTGCCCTGTGTCATTGCTGTTTTATAATACATTGATTTCAGCTCAAACAATGATTGGAGTTTAGGAATAGCCACTTCGGACATAATTCCTCTCATCTCATAAGGGACACCGGGTAAGCTGATGTATATGGTGTTATCACGCTCAAACCACATTCCCGCCGCTGTACCATAATTATTTTCAAGAATTTGACAAGATATGGGCAATTCGGCTTGCAAATTATTGGATTCCAACATCGGACGATTTCTTAAGGCGAAAAATGCTTTTATTTTTTCTAATGTCGGCTCATGCATTTCCAATGAAGTATTGAAGAATTCACATAAGGTATGTTTTGTAATATCATCTTTTGTGGGCCCTAACCCTCCCGTAATTACAACACAATCAGTGTTTTCTTTAATATCATTTAGACTATCAAGTATTTCATTTTTCTGATCTGCTATGGATACGGTTTTAACAATATTGGCACCAATATTAGAAAGTTCTTTACCAATCCAAGAAGCATTTGTATTGATGGTTTGACCAATGAGCAGTTCGTCTCCAATAGAAATAATTTCTACATTCATTTTTTTTTGAATTTTGCAATAGACTCAATGTGCCCTGTGTGTGGGAATTGGTCAACCAAGCTATAATTCTGAAGTTCAAATCCAGCATCTTTTAGAATAGATGCATCTCGTGCTTGAGTCGAAGGATTACATGATATATAAACCAAGCTACTTGCACCTAGTTCAATTATTTTTTTTAGTGTTTTGGGTGCAATACCAGCTCTTGGTGGATCTAAAATGATGGTATCTATTTTACCAATATATTCAGGGTGAGATTTTAAAAACTTCCCAACATCAGCGGCATAAAAGCTAAGATTTTGAAGACCATTTGCACTTGCATTTTTTTTAGCATCCTCTATGGCCTGTTCTACAATATCAACACCGATTATTTTTACCTTATCATTCCTTTTTGAAAGCAGCTGTCCGATTGTTCCGGTTCCACAAAACAAATCCATTACTACTTTATCTTCCCTAATCTCCTCCTCGAAAACATAATCTAAAGCTTTCGTGTAAAGTAGCTCTGCACATTTTGGATTGGTTTGAAAAAAGCTTTCCATACTTATCTGAAATTTCAAACCAAGCAACATTTCTTGAATTACGTCACTTCCAAATACCAATTCGCTATTTCCATTTTCAATTTTCGCTCGGTCAGCTACATTGTCATTAATGGTATGTAAAAATCCAGCGATTCTAGTCCCGAAAAGTTCTTTAATGAAGCTCCCAAAACCTTTTAGGTCAAATTTATTGAGCTCAACAGATGAGGTAACCAAATTAATTAATAATTGATCGGTGTCAAATGATTTACGCACAACAATATGTCTAAAAAAACCTGTTTTTTGAGGTGGATGCCAGGCCTTAAGCCCAGTCTCTTTTAAAAATGATCTGATTTTATGGAGTTTTTCCTCCCACTCTTCATCAAATAATCCCGAAGGCTTATTCAGACTCTCTACTTTCCACCAGGTACCTCTTCTTTTAAATCCAAGAGCAAAAGCGTCATCTAATTCTGTATTTGTATCTAAACAATGTTCTATACAGGAAAAGCTATATTCCATTTTATTGCGATAGAAGAAATGGCTCGGCGCTGAAATAAATTCATCAAATTTATTTTCAATATTTTCTATACCTGAAAGTCTTGAAAATGTATCAAGGGTTGAGGATTTCTTGACTCGTTCTTGTTCTTTTACAGGTATATATATATAAGGAGCTCCCGATATTTCTTGAAATTCATTTACTTCTTCGACAGGTGATCTTGAAATAATTTCAAGCAGCTTTGCTTCAGCATGTCTCTTTTTCTTAGCCGAGATAATGGCTTTAACTTTTTGTCCAGGAAATGTATTGGGTATAAATACGATTGTGCGGTTCTCATCATTATTGATTTTTGAAATACCTTTACCTCCAAAGGCATATTCAGAAATCTCGAATTCTAATTTTTCTCCTCTTTTAAACATGTTTAAATCATCCCTCTTAAAATCCCTTTCTCCGCAGAAGCAATGAACTGAAGTATTTCATCCCGAACTTCACTTTGTTCTAATTGCTCATGTATGGCTTTTATTCCTTTTGAAACATTGCTGTTTTGAATAAACAAAATTCGATAAGTATCTTCGATTTCTCTAATTGTTTTGTCTGAGAAACCACGTCTTCGAAGCCCTACAGAATTGACACCAGCAAACGTAAGAGGCTCCCTCGCTGCTTTTATATAGGGAGGAATATTCTTTCGAATTAAAGAAGCTCCGCCAATGAAAGTGTGTTTTCCTATATGCGTAAATTGTTGAGCAGCGACTTTTCCTTCCAATATAGCAAAATCGTCAATTTGCACATGTCCAGATAAGCCCGTGTAGCTTGCTAATATTACATGATTCCCAATTTGGCAATCATGGGCCACATGAACATACGTCATTAAAAGACAATGATTGCCTATTCTTGTAGCCATTTTATCATTCGTTCCTCTGTGTATAGTTACACACTCTCTAATTACAGTATGATCGCCTATTTCGACAAGGGTATATTCTCCTTCAAATTTGAGATCTTGAGGTATTACACCAATTACAGCACCCGGAAATATCTCACAATTCTTACCTATTCTAGTTCCAGGATAAAGCACCGCATTTGAATGAATTATGGTTCCTTCACCAATAATTACATCTTCATGAATGTGAGCAAAAGGTTGTATGACTACATCTTTCTCAATGGTCGATTTTGGATGAACGGATGCAAGCGGGCTAATGTTCATTACACTTTGTCTTTTACAATTTGCGCCAACATTTCTGACTCTGCAACCTCTTTTCCGTTAACATAAGCTTTTCCAGACATTTCAACCAATCCTCGTCGTATTGGAGACATTAGGGTTAGTTCGAAAACAACAGAATCTCCGGGTAGAACTTTTTGTTTAAATTTTACATTGTTAATTTTCATAAAATAGGTAGAGTAGAGGTGAGGCTCATCTACTTTACTTAATGCAAAAATTCCTCCTACCTGTGCCATTGCCTCAATTTGAAGCACACCTGGAAAAACAGGATTCCCTGGAAAATGCCCAGTGAATATGGGCTCATTCATGGTAATGTTTTTCACACCCCAAATGGAATCATCTGTAATTTCCATAATCTTATCAATCATTAAAAAAGGAAACCTATGAGGCAACATTTTTTCAATGTCATTGATAGTATACAAAGGATCTTTTGTTAAGTCGAAATTTTTCCCACTCACTTGCTGTTTTTTAATTTGGGCTTTGAGCACTTTGGCAAATTCTACATTTCCCCAATGCCCTGGACGGGCTGCAAGAATATGGGCTTTAATTGGTTTACCTATAAGAGCGAGGTCTCCAACAATATCCAATAGTTTGTGACGTGCGGGTTCGTTTTCAAATTGAAGTTTTGTACTGTTAAGTACTCCTATACCGTCTACACTTACTTTCAAATCTTCCTTACCTAGAAGCTTTGCCAATTTAGACAGTTCGTCTTGAGATACTTCTGGTCTTTCTACCAATACAATGGCATTGTCTAAATCTCCGCCTTTAATTAAATCGTTTTTTGCTAAAAATTCAAGTTCTTTTAAGAACACAAAAGTTCTACACATCGAAATTTCGGACTTGAATTCTCCTATGTTATACATGCTGGCATGTTGAGTTCCCAAGGCAGGTGATTGGTAGTCGACCATTACTGTAAGTCTATAATTTACATCTGGTATAGCTAAAAACTCTATTCCTTTTTCTTCATCTTCCCATGGGATATTTTCAGAAAGCTCAAAATAGATACGATCAGCCTTTTGGTCTTCATAACCAATTTTTTCAATTCCTTCAATAAATTTAAGTGAGCTGCCATCCATGATGGGTATTTCTGGACCATCTACTGTAATTAAAGCATTGTCTACCTGACAACCGTATAGCGCTGCTAAAACATGTTCAGTTGTATGAACTTTTGCATTATTTTGCTCTAGAGTTGTTCCGCGTTCAGTAGACACAACAAGATCAACATCCGCTTTGATGGTTGGTTTACCTTCAAGATCAATCCTTTGGAATTTATATCCGTGATTATCTGGTGCAGGGTGGATTTCTAAATTTACTTCAAGACCTGTATGCAGGCCGATTCCATTCACTTTAACAATACCTTTTAAGGTTCTTTGTTTTTCTGACATGGCATTTATTTTGTTAAGGATTCAATTTTTTGTTCTAATTCTTGTACTTTTTTTAGCAAATAGGGCAATTTCCTAAAGCCAAAATAAGATTTTTTAAAGTCATCTATAGGAATACCAGGTGTACCCATTAATGTTTGTGCTTTTTTTACAGTTGATGGGATGCCAGATTGAGCAACTATTTTAGTTTGATCTGCAATTTTTAGATGTCCACTAATACCAGCCTGTCCGCCAATTAACACATTCTTACCAATTTTACTTGACCCGGCAATACCCACTTGTGCAGCCATTGCTGAATTCTCATCTACGTCAACGTTGTGTGCAATCTGGCAAAGATTATCAATCTTTACACCCTTTCTAATAAATGTTGAACCCATCGTTGCACGATCGATGGAAACATTTGAGCCAATTTCAACATTGTCTTCTATTTGGACATTCCCAATCTGAGGTATTTTTTGAAATTCACCTTTTTCGTTGGGGGCAAATCCGAATCCATCAGATCCAATAACAGTACCTGAATGAATAATACAATTTGCACCAATCTTGCAATCGTGATATACAGTTACGTTGGGATATATTTTTGTTCCTGATTTAATAGTTACATTTTCTCCAATGTATGCATTTGGATAGATGATCACATTGTCTTCTATGGTGACATTTTTTGAGATATAACAAAAAGCGCCTACATGACAGTTTTTTCCTATTGATGCTTCTTCCGAAATAAAAGACGGATCTTCTATACCACTTTCCTTTTGATACAATTGATTATACATCTCCAAAAGTTTGGCAAAACATGCATAAGCATCATCTACTTTTACAAGAGTAAGTGTATTGGGTAAATCTTTTTGCGGTTCGAAAGTTTTGTTCACGATACAAATGCTTGATTCAGTCTCGTAAATGTATTCTTCGTATTTGGGATTTGATAGGAATGAGAGTGTTCCTATTTTACCTTCTTCAATCTTACTCAAGTCATTAACGACTACGTTAGGATTTCCCTGAATGTCTCCATTGAGGATACCGGCTATTTGTTCAGCTGAAAATTCCATTGCTCAAAAATATAAAAAGTGACTTTGTAAATAGCATGATGTAGTAAATAAATCTCATTTCAATATGCAAAATACCATTTAGACAACAAAATCAATCACAATCTTTACCTTCATATTCGAAGGAAAAAACCCTTGCTTTCTCCTTGTAAAAGGATGCTCTAAAACCAAAAGGAATACCGCTATTGTCATCTACAAGTAGCCTGTGCTCTGGTTTAGGTTTAAGTTTCAACCTTGAGTTTTGAAGATCGATACGTCCCGAAGAAATAAATTTTGTCATTAATGTACTGTCTTCTTCAATACCTAACGCTTTTCTTTTGCAAATAGTATATTCACTTGTGTCAGAATAAAAAAAGTTTTTTCCACTAGGAATAACTACAGGAACCCCAAGTCCCTTTACCGTTGGTTTGACGGTACTTGAATTAAAGCTATTAGGCACCAATTCACAAACAAACGCTCCATCATACAAGATCACTTGAGCAACAAAATTTTCGTTATTGCTTGTTGGTCCTTCAAGATGATAAATTCTTGGATTGGTATTTTTTACGCTTTTAGAAAATTCGACATCGGCAGACTCGATATACTTTTTTAATTCGGATTTGTCAATTTTAAGATTTTCTAAAACAGTCAGATTTTTTTCCGAAACAAAAATAATTTTTTGTGCGAGGAGTGTTTTGATTCTATTCTCAGGAAGCCAAGAACAGCCTCTATTGCTAAAAAAAAAGAAAACGAAGAGTAAGCCCATACCGAAACCTAATCCATAGTACAATAGTCTTCTTTTTAATGTAGTCATCTTTTACGATATATAAAGTTTGGACCAACTTCTATAGATCTCATTTTTTTTCAAGAAAAATTTTGAATTCTGAAAATAAGAAGAGCCGTATTTAATTATAAAAGGGCTTCTAGTTTTGAATCTAAAGTAGCTTTAGGTACTGCTCCAACAGATTTATCCACTACTTCGCCATTTTTGATAAAGAGAACGGTAGGTATGCTTCTCACGCCAAACTGAGCCGAAACATTTGCGTTTTGGTCTACGTTTACTTTACCTACAAGAGCCTTTCCTTCATAGTCCTTAGACATTTCATCAATAAGTGGTCCAATCATTTTACAAGGTCCGCACCATTCTGCCCAAAAGTCTACAACTACTGGTTTATCTGATTTGAGTACTAATTCGTCAAAGTTTGAATCTGTAATTTCTAAAGCCATAATCTTAATTTGTATAATTAAAGTTAGAACAAAATTAATTTAATTATTTAATGTTCAACCA
>ERZ1047821.2620-NODE-2620-length-10768-cov-9.535891_pt1 | contig 10768 bp, 8 predicted proteins | sample MGYA00383096_ERZ1047821 | MGnify/ENA primary metagenome ERZ1047821 (study PRJEB29581, sample SAMEA5548366) | metagenome | biome: marine; feature: coastal; material: water | depth 25 m | study: Short-term variability in the microbial, nano- and picoplankton... | reverse complement strand
GTTGCTGTATCCTTAATGATGTAGAATTTATTATGGAAGAAAAATCAATATTTGAAAAAATTCTCAACCAAGAGATAGAATCTGACTTTGTCTTTGAGGACGGGGAAATTTTTGCAATTAATGATATTAATCCAGTTGCCCCTGTTCATATTTTAATTATTCCAAAAAAAAGGATAAATACCATAAATGATGTAACGGAAGAAGATACACTATTAATCGGTAAGATGGTAATTGTTGCTAAAAATATTGCCAAGGAAATGGGGATAGATGAATCTGGATACAGATTACTTTGGAATACCAATAAAGATGCTATGCAAACCGTATTTCATATACACCTACATCTAATTGGTGGGACTGAGTTGAAGGCTATATAGTGAGCTTTGAAAAGCAAATACCATCTGATGTAGAAATAGTAAATATTTTGGGAATAAATGATAAGAACCTGAAATACATAAAATCCGTTTTTCCAAATGTAAAAATTAATGTTAGGGGCAACACTGTGTATATTGATGGTCAGAACAGTGAAACTAAAGAAATTAGTAGAATCTTTGATGAGATGCTACAAATGTATAACAATAATGAGAATATTGAGGAAACAGATATAGCTTTACTCTCAAACATAAAAGATACACAAAAACATACAGGAAAAAAAATTAGTTCAATATCTATAATTGAAAATAAGTCAATAAAAGTTAAAAATATAAACCAGTTCAAGTATATGGATTTAATTCAAAATTCAACTATCACCTTTGGTATTGGACCTGCTGGAACCGGTAAAACTTTCTTAGCAGTTGCCAGTGCTGTAAAAATGTATTCTGATCAGAAAATTAAAAAAATTGTATTAACACGACCTGCTGTTGAAGCTGGAGAGAGGTTGGGTTATTTACCTGGTGACTTGTCTCAAAAAATTGATCCATACCTTGTTCCACTCTTTGATTCTCTGGAATATTTTTTTGGTAATGAGAATTTAGCTTATCTTATTGAAAAAAGAAATATTGAAATTGTTCCATTAGCCTATATGAGAGGAAGGACTCTAAACAATGCATGCATCATTTTAGATGAAGCACAAAACGCAACAACCAGTCAAATAAAAATGTTTCTAACTAGATTAGGAGAAAATTCTAAGATAATAATTACAGGAGATGAATCACAAATTGATTTGTATAGTAAAGATAATTCAGGACTTATGAAAACTAGAAAAATACTTTCAAAAATTGATGAGATTGCGGTCATGGAGTTTCAAAATACAGATATTGTCAGGAATCCAATAGTTTCCAAGATATTAGAAATTTTTCCAGATAAATGACCTCAAATTATCTTCTTCATGCTAAAAAATTACTTTATGTGGTAATTTTTGGTGGCTTGGTATGGTTTATATCATTTAGTATTTTTCCAGAAAACCAAATTATTAAAATTAGTGTTGGAGACTCATCTCCAATATCATTTAAAGCACCAAACTATATAGAAATTATTGATGACGAGCAAACACAAGCAAATAAAGAAAATGCTATCAAGTCTGTTAACCCAATTTATTCTATAGATCCAACAATAAATGATTCCGTTATTAAAGGGGTTAAAGACATGTTTCTAGCTGTCATTGAAGCCAGAACCTCAGAAACTCTAATTGTAAATGACTCGGACATTGTTGATGAAAATACAGAACCTGAGGTAGAAGTAAAAATTCTTACAAAAATACAACAAATCGAAAAAATAACAGAATCATTATTATTTTCCACTATTTCCACTTCAACGATTGAAGTTTTGGTTGAAGTATCAAATTATGACTTACAGAATAAATCCAATTACCTTGCACAGATAGAAGTTGAAGCAAAAAGTCAGGCAAATGAAATATTGAATAACGGTATTAATAATGAAAATTTAAATGGACTTAGACAAAGTATTGTATCAAACCCACCATATTTAGACCTCACAAGTGACTTGTTTTTACTGATTCCTGAAAACAGATTGAGATCTACAGTTTCCGAGATTATTGCAGAAAATCTTGTATCAAATCAAAAATTAGAAGAAGATTTGTGGAATGAGCAAAAACAAAAAATTGCAGATTCAGTCGCCCCCGTGATTGTGAAATATTTTGAAAATGATCTAATAATCCAAGAGGGTTCGACCGTGAATCAAATACAATACAATGCACTTGATAGTTTCGGTTACCTTTCTGGAGAATCTAGAACTATTCAAACTGCTGCTCTTCCAATTATTTTTACAATATTTTTATTGATTTATTTTTTATTTTGGAGATTTAATGATTCCGTATGGAATAATGACAAAGAATTTTTATTGTTGTTAACTTTGATTCTTATTGCGTCCGTATTTTTAAGAGGAACATCTTATTTTTCTCAAACCTTGGAACTAGATTACCTGAAATATGCTGTCCCTATATCTTTTGTTGGTGTTGTATCTGCTACATTATTAAACTTACGAGCCAGTTTGGTCTTGTCTCTTTCAAGTGCTTTATTAGCTTTAGCCGGGGGAGGAAATGTAGGACTCCTTGCTCTTGGTGGTATTCTTTCTATTCTTCCATCAGTTTTTATTTCCGAGAAAATAGATCGAAGGGTTTTAAGAGAAAGAATAATCTATATTTCTATAACTCAACCCATAATATCTTTTGGTATTTATTTTTTTCTACGCGAAGATTTCAGTTTATTTGAAGTATTAGTTTCTGGTCTTATTGGAGGTTTAGTTGCTAACCTTGCTGCATTTTCATTAATTACATACATTGAGGCAGTATTTCAAATTACTACGAACTTCAGACTTTCAGAACTTGCAGATAGAAATCATCCAGGTTTGAGATATTTAGAAGAAAAGGCTTTAGGTACTTTTAATCATTCATTGGTTGTCGGTACATTAGCTGACAGAGCCTCAAATGTAATTAACGCTAATTCTCAATTAGCTAGGGCAATGGCATATTTCCACGATCTAGGTAAAACCGAAAATCCAACTATGTTTATTGAAAATCAGTTTGGTTCAAGTAATCCACACGATAACTTGTCAACACATGAGTCATCTAGGATCATTAGAGCGCACGTAACGGATGGTATTAAATTAGCAAAAAAATTTAAAATTCCGGAAATTGTCTATACAGGTATTTTAGAACACCACGGCGATTCAATTATGAGGTTCTTTTATGAAAAAGAAAAAATAAGTAATCCTGATGTAGATAAAAGTGAGTTCAGGCACTTAGGCAGAAAACCAACCTCTAAAGAAACTGTGATTTTAATGTTTGCTGATGCACTTGAAGGTGCGTGTCGAGCAAGGTTCTTGAATGAAGATGCTGATGAAGAAAAAATTAGTAATGTAATTGAAGAAATATTTACAGAAAAAATTTCTGATGGTCAATTAGACAATGCTCCGATCACATTTTCTGATATTGATAAAATTAAACAGTCATTTCAAAAGAGCTTAGAAGGACTTTACCATCAAAGAGTAATGTATCCAGATATATCAGAAGAAGAATAACATGAAAGTCATTCGTAGGGGATATTTCTATAAGGATGAAAAGGTAAGCATTTCCAAAGCAGTTACTGTCTTCAATTCATTTTACGATATTTCGGATCAATTCTACTTTACTCTCTCATCCGTTTCAAATTCAGAAATATCGAATATAAACAAAGAATATTTTAACAAAAATGGCCCAACAGATGTACTTTCATTTCCACTGTTTGCTGGACTCGAAGAGATTAACTGTCTTAATCCAGAAAATGAAGAATCACTCGGTGATATGTTTTTTTGTAGACCTATATTAAAAAAAAATGCAGCTGATTACGGTAAAGATATAATGGATGAATTACAGTTAGTATTAGTTCATGGCCTCTTACATTTAGTTGGATACTCGCATACTGAAGAAGAAAAAATGCGGAATAAAGAAAATGCAATCCTAGAAAAGGTATGGAATGAAGTTAGATGACATTAACCTAAACCACATTGCCATCATTATGGATGGTAATGGGCGTTGGGCAGAAAATAAAGGCTTAGAGAGAACTGCTGGTCATGCAGCTGGTGAAGAATCTCTTTCTAAAACTATTCACTGGGCATTAGATAATAATTTGAAATGGTTAACGGTTTATGCTTTTTCAACTGAAAATTGGATGAGAAGTTCAGACGAGGTTGAATTTTTAATGTTTTTTAATAGAGATTTGCTTATCAGAAGAAGGGATGAATTTAACAAATTAGGTGTTCGCTTTCATTTCTTAGGAGATCTGGATGATGATAAAATTCCTGAAGAAAATAAAGTATTGATGTCTGAAACAGAAGAGTTAACCTCTTCAAACAGCAAATTGAATTTAGTATTTGCTTTTAATTATGGTTCTCATAATGAAATCCACAATGGAATTAGTAAGTTGGTTAGTGACTACGGCCACAAAGTTAGTGTCGAGATTCTTGATAGTGAATTTAAAAACTATTTGTACATCCCTGAAATGCCAGACCCAGATCTTTTAATTAGAACCGCAGGAGAACAACGATTAAGTAACTTTCTACTATATCAACTTAGCTACACTGAACTTATGTTTTTTAATACACTTTGGCCTGAATTTTGCGAAACAGATCTAAATCAAGCTGTAAATGAATTTTCCAAAAGAAAGAGAACCTATGGACAAGCCTGATAAAGAATTATTTGAAAAAATAGTCAAAATAGCTCAAAATAGGGGATTTGTATTTAATGCATCTTCAATATACGGTGGATTAAGAAGTTCATATGACTACGGTCCACTTGGAGCAATGCTAAAAAGTAATATTTCACAAATCTGGTGGAAATCATTAAAGACACCCGAAGTAAAAATTTATCCAGTCGACACTGCGATTATACAGAGTACAGATGTCTGGAAAGCCTCTGGTCATCTGAGTGAATTTTCTGATCCGATGGTTGAGTGCAAGAATTGTAATTCTAGATTTAGAAGTGATGCCGAATTGGATAATTTGTGCTGTGATCAGCAAGAGTTAACAGAACCAAAAAACTTTAATCTGATGTTTGAGACAAACATTGGACCAGTTCAAAGTGAAAATTCACAGGTTTACTTAAGACCCGAAACAGCACAAGGTATTTTTGTTAACTTCGAGAATGTATTGCGAACAATGAGAGCAAAGCTCCCATTTGGAATTGCTAATATCGGTAAGTCTTTTAGAAATGAAATTACACCCGGACAGTTTGTTTTCAGAACGAGAGAGTTTGAGCAAATGGAAATAGAATTTTTTTGTAAAGAAGAAGATTCTGAAGAATGGACACAATTTTGGATTGAGAAGAGGCTTAATTGGTATAAAGATCTTGGACTCAAAGAAGATTCACTACGTTTAAGACCCCATGAGCAAGATGAATTGGCTCATTATGCGAAATCTACAACTGATATTGAGTATCTATATCCATGGGGTTGGGGAGAGCTAGAGGGTATTGCTGATCGTGGTAATTATGATCTTGCCGCCCATCAGGAGAAAAGTGGTAAAGATTTAACTTATTTTGATTCCATAGATAATTCAAAATACCTACCTACAGTCATTGAACCTGCTGGTGGACTAACTAGAACAGTATTTGCTTTATTACTTTCAACTTATGAGGAAGAAATACTCGAAAATGGGGATACAAGAACTTTATTCAAAATGAATTTTGATGTTGCCCCAATACAGATAGCAATTTTGCCACTAAGTAAAAAAGAAGAGCTTATAAAAGTATGTAATGAAATTGATGGCATTCTTGGAACTAAATTTAGAACTGAAATTGATGTTACCCAATCAATTGGGAAAAGATATAGAAGACAGGATGAAATCGGAACTCCTAATTGTATAACTGTAGATTTTGAGACACTAGATGATAAATGTGTGACTGTAAGAAACAGAGACACAATGGAGCAGGTAAGAATTGAAATAGCTGCTCTAGACAAACATTTTCAAAACTAAAATGGGTATCGCAAAAGATTCCATAGAGTCCTTAAAGTTAAAAGCAAAAATCAGTGATTTTGTATTAAGTTCAACGACGGGAAAATTGCGAGGTAACAAAGGAATGGCCTTATGCCCATTTCATGGTGAAAAGACTGCAAGCATGAGCTTTACTGATGAAGAGAATCTATTTCATTGTTTTGGATGTAAAGAGGGAGGAGATATATTCAAATATGTACAACTTGCTAATAATGTGGAGTTTCAAGAATCAGTAGAAATCGTAGCTGACAAGTATGCATTTAATTTAAAATATACAGATTCGCAATATGAATCTAATCAGAAAAACCTAATCCAAATGATGAAGATTATTGGAGAGTATTTCATAACAAATATTCATGAAACTTCATCCTCAAAACCTAAGCAATATTTGAGTACTAGAAAAATAAATAATGAGCATATTGATAGGTTCAAATTGGGATTTGCAGAAATCGATGAAAAGATATTCTATGATTTTTGTACACAAAATAAAATTAGTAAACAAAATTTAAAATCTCTTGGACTTCTGAGTGAAAAACAAAATCTATTGTTCAGAGAGAGGATACTATTCCCAATAACTAACTTTAGAAATGAAACTGTCGCATTTGGGGGAAGAGCATTAAATGATTATGGTCCAAAATACTTAAATTCTTCAGAATCTCAGGTCTATAAAAAAAATAGAACACTTTACTTTACAGAATCTTTTCTTAAGAGTGTGAAAGAATTTAAAGAGATAATTATTGTCGAGGGTTATTTTGATGTACTTGCATTTAACTTACTTGGGTATGCAAATGTAGCATCTCCATCAGGAACAGCTTTAACTGTCCAACAACTCGAACAATTGTCTAAATATTCCACAAATATAATTCTTTCTTTCGATAATGACGAAGCTGGAATAAATGCTACTAGAAGAATACTTGAATTGAAAAACTCAACTACTCGAGATTTAAATTTGTCCTGCTTAGTTTTACCCAAAGAATTCAAAGATATCGGTGAATATTTTGAAGACGGTAATGATAATGTTGAATCTTTACTTGATCAAAAAGTTGACCTAATTGAATTTTGTGTAGATACTTTAACTGATAAACAAGAAACTGATAAACGAAAAGTATTCTCTGATTTTAAAACCCTTATTACTTCTCTAGGGCCCCTCGATAAAGATTTCGCATTTGATACACTCTCAAAAAAAATAAATACACCAAAAGATATACTCATCAAGGAATTAAATCATAGACAGTCTGTCTCAAGCGTAGATATAAACTCTAATGACAACTCAATAAACAATATCCACATTGAATCTTTTAAGGCAATATTTCTATCAAGTCTGATAAAAGGCAATTTTAAGGACTTGCAAGACCATACTGATCTAATAAACTCAAATATTGAATTAACAAATGAAATTGCAAGCCTCAGGTCAGAGGATAATCATGAAAATATAGAAAAATATAACAATGTTTCCTTTACAGATGAACAGCTAAATGAAGCTGTTGCAAGATTGTATATTCATTATTTCGAAATCAAAATCAATTCACTTATCAACCAGCTAGAAAAATCAAATGACATAAATATCTTTTCAGAAATAGAAATATTAAAAAAGAAAATTGAAAATTATCAGGATACCCTTTAATTCATAGTATTATTAATTTGCTATCCGAGGTAGCTCAATTGGCAGAGCAGCGGACTGTTAATCCGTTGGTTGTGGGTTCAAGTCCCACCCTCGGAGCAATTAATTATCAACACAATCTCAATCATGTATATAATTAAGTATCAGACAATAGGAGGAACATGTCAGAAGCATTAGAATTCGTCAAAAAAAACATGGAAGGAAAAGATCTCAGTATTTTGCCTGGATCTATCAAGTGGGTTGTAGATTCACAAATAGTTTTTATGAGTCCTGAAAGTAGCGAAGTAACAGATGAGGATGCTGAAGCAGCATGCACAATCACTACTGATATGGAGACTTTTAAGGGTATGTATGATAAGTCTGTTAGCCCTCAGGCAGCATTTATGACAGGAAAGATAAAAATTGCTGGTGACATGGGGATTGCATTAAAGTTGCAATCTGTCATAGGTTAGTTTACGGGCCTGTAGCTCAGTTGGTTAGAGCAACGGACTCATAATCCGTCGGTCGCAGGTTCGAGTCCTGCCGGGCCCACTTGAAAACATTTATGCATTCTAAAACTATAAATGTCCGAACAATTGGATTGATATTTGCATCGACACTATTAATTCCCTCAAATTACGGATTAAATATTTTAGGGTTAAACTTTGAAGACCTGCCAGTAGTTTTTCTTACATTATTTTTATTGTATAAAAAGATATATAATTACAATCCTGTTTCAAACAATGATAAAGTTTTTTTATCATTCATAATTTTATTTATTTTGTACTCAAATATATTTACTCAAAATTTTGAAATATTTAATCAAACAAATTTAAGATTCTATTTTTACTTTATCCTTAGTTATCTTTGCGTTGAGGTAGTTAGAGAAGACAATGAAAGCTTGATAACAATTTTTGAACCACTTTCATATGTCATGATTGCTAATTTTGCTGTTGTTGTATTTCAAGTTCAACTTCCTGGGACTATCGATGGGTGGATACTAAATAATTCAGGTAGTACTAATCCCTTCACATCAGGAAGACTAGGTGGATTTCAAGGTGGTGGTCCAAATGTTATTGGAGTGATTTGTACTCTGTATGTACTTCTTTGTGTATATAAAGCTTCAAGTTCTGATAATATTTTTAAATACTTACTTTCAGATAAGCTAAATACGGCACTACTTATTATTTCAATTTTCAATCTCTACATTACATATTCTAGGGGTTCATATTTGGCATTATATGCTGGCCTTCTTTTACTTTTAATATATACAAGATCTCTAACAGCCAAGTTTAAAATTTATTTTCTAATTATTTCAATACTTTTTTCGGTTATCGTAATTTTCATATTCCCTTCAATTTTTCTAAAACAATCAAATAGAAGCTTCCTAAATAATCTTGCCATCAGTAATCTAGAGCTCTTTGAGGGGAGTGGTGGTGGTCATTATATTAAAGAGGTCTACAAGGATTATTTATTAGGGCTTGACGATGATGAAATCTTAGAAAAATTCAATATCGTGTATTCAGAAAATGACAAAAAAAATTATAGCAAGAATGTAGTTCAAAATGAAATTGATCCAGCTGAAGGATATTTGAAGTTAAAATTTGACTACAAAGATGGTGTGTTACCAAGGTCCGTAGTTTCCTTCTACCACTCTAACAATGGTATTACTTGGTCACAGATTGGTTCTGAACATACTGATGGGTCAGTTATTGAACTAATAAAGAATGATTCATTTTTTGAAGTAGGTGGTTGGGGAGATGGACAATCTCCAGGAGACTCATATCTTGATGGTTTTATTAAACAAGTAAATATAAGTTTTTCAGACAACAAATACAGTTACCAATTTATTGAAGAAAAAAGAGATATAGACTACTTTGTGTACCTACCTACTACCAGAGAATTCTACGACAATAGAAATGATGGAAAGTTAGTTTATACACAGGATGGTCTTAAGTTAAAAAGGCCAAGAAGTTATTGGGTTGCAATTCCACATGAAGATAATATATCTCAACAAGATTTTGAAGTAGTAATACAACTTAAATTGAATAACATTCCCAAAGGAAATGAAACAATATTTAGTCAAAGTTCAATTATCAGCTCTTCAAATAACATTAACAACCAGTCCTGGAAGTGGTCAATTATAGATGGAAGAATGTATTTCTTTTGGGTGGAAGATGTTATTAGTGGATACTCGAATTATCTTGGAGGTCAAAGTCTTAGGTCTGGAAGATTAGTTTCTGATAATGGTCAGTTTGATTCAATTACTTCAGACTTTTCTCTCTCACAATATGATGAAATAACTACTTCACATAACGGATTCTTAACAATGGCAGTCGAATATGGCTTGTTTCCTGTAGTGCTTATCTTATTAAGCATTTTGTTTCTGGTTGTCAGGAATGCAAATTACAAGAATCATTTTTTAATAACTATGTTGATAGCTTTATTGACTCAAAATCTTACTAACGACTTAATATATTCACCAGATGTTGCAATTTATTTTTGGATAATTCCTAGTTATCTATACTTAAAAAACGATTAAGAATCAACTAATCCAATTCGCTCAGCATAAGTAGAAAAGTTTTCAGAAATTATTAGTACCTGTCTTCCATCTTCAAGTTCAAAGGGTGAAGTTGGTATTGCAATTTTATTGATGCTGCTAAAGTCTATATTCCTAAAATTCCATAATGTATTTATAGCAGAGCTTAAAGTAAGATTTTCATCAATGACAAATGAATCCTCCAGGGTATTAATAAAATTATTTAAGTCAGTTAGCGATTCAAAATCATTTAGTCTTTTAAGTAGTTGCAATATAACATACTGCTGTCTCTCGTTTCTGGATAAGTCACTGACACCATCCATTTTTTTCCATTCTGATGCATCTTCGCCATTTTCGTCTAATATTTTTTCACCAACCAATATTTCAGTATTTCTAGATACGATCCAATTCAAGGCTGTAGATCCATTTACTATTTGACACCCTTTTTGTAATTCAAAAGAGTACCCTTCTTTTTGTGAACTATTTACGCAGATCTCGATTCCATTAAAAGAGTTAATAATATTCTCGAAACCCTCAAAGTTAAAACTTGCGAAGTGGTCTATTTTGATTCCTGTTAAGTTTTTTACTGCTGCAGCTAAGTTTTCAGCATTGTTGCCACATTCATTTTCTAGATAAGAACCATTTATTCTTTCAAGACTTTCAGTACATGGGTTAACTATCAATGTGTCTCTAGGGATAGACAGTAA
>ERZ1047821.2597-NODE-2597-length-10834-cov-24.302904_pt1 | contig 10834 bp, 8 predicted proteins | sample MGYA00383096_ERZ1047821 | MGnify/ENA primary metagenome ERZ1047821 (study PRJEB29581, sample SAMEA5548366) | metagenome | biome: marine; feature: coastal; material: water | depth 25 m | study: Short-term variability in the microbial, nano- and picoplankton... | reverse complement strand
TTTGTAATATTATTCTCTTCCATCAATTTTTCAGCGGATGGTGCATTTTTGACGCCACTTTTTTCTTCCAAAGAAGGAGCTTTTACATTTTGTTCAACAGGTGTTTTTTTAGTTTCTGCATTAGAAGTTGCCCCTTCTGAAATTTGTGCAAGGAGAGCGTCAACACCTACGGTTACGCCTTCACCAGCTACGATCTCTGAAAGCGTGCCACTTACAGGAGCTGCAACTTCAACAGTGACTTTATCTGTCTCTAGTTCACATATCATTTCGTCTTGAACTACCAGATCCCCAGCTTTTTTAAACCAAGTGGCTAGTGTCGCCTCTGTCACACTTTCACCTAATGTCGGTACGCGTACTTCAGTCATCGAATTATCCTTTCAATGTTAACGCTTGATCAATCAGCGTCATTTGTTCTTTTTTGTGAGTGCTGGCTAATCCAGTCGCAGGTGCTGCAGCAGCTTTACGGCCAATATATTTTGGCCTAGTCTGTTTTGACCCTATTTCTATAAGGTTGCGCTCAATATGTGGGTTAATAAATGACCACGCACCTTGGTTCTCAGGTTCTTCTTGGCACCATATTATTTCAGCATTTTTAAAACGTTTTAATTCTTTTTGTAATGCAATATTTGCCACTGGATATAGCTGTTCCAGCCTCATTAAATATATGTCATTAATATTGCGATCGTCACGTTCAGATAAAAGGTCATAATAAACTTTGCCTGAACAAATCACTACACGTTTTATATTTTTGTCTGCTTGTAGTTTAGTTTTTGAATTTCCTTCTTCTGCATCATCCCATAATACGCGGTGAAAACTAGATTTTCCTACAAAATCGTTAATTTTTGAAACTGCATGTTTGTGTCGTAAGAGAGATTTAGGAGTCATTAAAACAAGTGGTTTTCTGTATGTACGATGCATTTGGCGCCGTAAAATATGAAAGTAATTTGCAGGTGTCGTCACGTTTGCAATCACCCAATTGTCTTCTGCGCAATTTTGCAAGAATCGTTCAGGGCGTGCAGATGAGTGCTCTGGACCCTGACCCTCCATACCATGAGGAAGCAACATAACTAAGCCTGACATTCGTAACCATTTTGACTCACCAGTGCCAATAAATTGATCAAACATAATTTGAGCGCCATTTGCAAAGTCACCAAATTGTGCTTCCCAAAGTGTCAGTGCATTAGGTTCTGCTAGGGAATATCCGTATTCATAACCTAATACAGCATATTCTGAGAGCATGCTGTCAATGACTTCATAACTTCCTTCTTGATCACTGCGTATATTATTTAATGGATAGAATTTTTCACCTGTATTTTGATCTAAAATGCCTGAGTGTCGATGGCTGAATGTTCCACGTGTGCAGTCTTGTCCAGACAAACGAATTGGGAATCCTTCAATCTGTAGTGAACCGAAGGCCAAAGCTTCACCAGTTGACCAATCAATATTTTCTCCAGATGAAATCATTTTTGATTTTGCATCTAGAATTCTTGAAATTGTCCTGTGTGTGTTCCAACTATTTGGTAAGCGAGTTAGGGCTGATCCAATTTCATTAAAACGTTTTTTCGTAATTGCTGTTTTACCACGTTGATACTCAGGGTCTTTAGATTGTAAATGTTTCCATCGTCCATCCAACCAGTCAGCTTTATTAGGTTTATATACTTTCCCCGCCTCAAATTCTTCATTCAAGCGCATTTGGAATGCTGCTTTCATATCCTCGATTTCACCTTCAGGAATTAAACCATCTTTTACGAGACGTTCTGTGTATATTGATAATGATGTTTTGTGAGTTTTGATTTTTTTATACATTTGAGGTTGAGTAAACATAGGCTCATCACCTTCGTTATGCCCAAATCTTCTGTAGCAAAATATATCTAGTACAACATCTTTGCGAAATTTTTGCCTAAATTCTGTTGCAACTTTTGCAGCGTGAACCACAGCCTCTGGATCGTCACCATTAACATGGAAAATTGGAGCTTCGACCATCAATGAAATATCTGTTGGGTAGGGTGATGAACGACTATCATGTGGTGAAGTTGTAAAACCTATCTGGTTATTTACAACAATATGCATGGTTCCCCCAGTTATATGACCTTTCAGTCCTGATAAGCCAAAACATTCTGCTATTACACCTTGACCAGAAAAAGCTGCGTCACCGTGAAGTAGTACAGGCATTACTGCTCCACGATCTCGGCCATGTTGATCACCTTTAGCTCTAGCTTTGCCAAGAACTACAGGATTAACAGCTTCTAAATGTGAAGGGTTTGCAGTAAGTGAAAGGTGAACTGAATTTCCATCAAATTCTCGATCAGATGAAGCTCCAAGATGATATTTTACATCTCCAGAACCTTCTACATCGTCAGGTTTGTATGACCCACCTAAGAATTCGTTGAATATAGCGCGATATGGTTTTGACATAACATTAACCAAAACATTTAAACGGCCACGATGTGGCATTCCAACGATGATATCCTTTACGCCTAATGCACCACCTTTTTTGATAATTTGTTCCATTGCTGGAATTAAAGATTCAGCTCCATCTAGACCAAAGCGTTTTGTTCCTGAGTATTTAACATGACAAAACTTTTCAAAACCTTCAGCTTCAACCATTTTATTTAATATTGCTTTTCTGCCTTCTTTTGAGAAAAAATGCTCTTTATCCCAAGACTCTATTCTCTCTTTTAACCATGTGGCTTCATCTGGATTAGATAGGTGCATATATTGTAATGCAAATGTACCGCAGTAAGTGGCAAGCAATTTATCAACTATTTGACGCATTGTAGCAGATTCAAGACCTAAAACATTATCCAAATAAATAGGCCGATCCATGTCAATTTCATTGAATCCATAAAATCTGGGATCTAGCTCTGGGTGAGGATCTTTTGTACGTAAACTCAATGGATCTAGATTAGCAATTAAATGCCCTCTGATACGATAAGCACGAATAATCATTAAGGCTCTCATACTATCGAGAACCGCTTGCTGGATATCAGAATTTGAAAACGATTTTCCATTTTCTAATGCATTTTGTTGAATTTTCTTTCCTGCAATGTTTGGATCTTCAGCCCATTGACCATCAAGTGCTGAGGTCAAGTCATCATTTGGAACTGGAGGCCAATCAGGGCGTGACCATGAGGGCCCAGATGCTTCTGCTACTACATCAGAGATATCATCGGCTAATTCTGAAAAGAAATCCTGCCAAGATGAGTCAACTGAACTGGGATTTTCTACATATTGTGCATAAAGCTTTTCTACATATTCAGCATTATGCCCTTGTAGAAATGAAGAAGCATGTAGTTGTTCGTTTGTCAGCCTATCAGTCATTTGTTTCACCTAACCAAAATTAATTTTCTGCAAAATCTATTTGAATACTTGGCCCATAAGGACCAAATAAATTATTTTCATCCAATTGCTTTTAAAACAGCTTCACCTAATCCAGCAGGACTGTCGGCTACGACAATTCCAGCTTGACGCATTGCTTCAATTTTTGAGCCTGCATCACCTTTGCCTCCGGCAACGATTGCTCCCGCATGGCCCATTCTTCGACCTGGAGGTGCAGTGACACCTGCAATAAATCCTGCAATAGGTTTTTTGCGACCTTTTTTTGCTTCATCAATTAGAAATTGGGCAGCCTCTTCTTCCGCACTACCACCAATCTCTCCGATCATGATGATTGATTGTGTTTCTTTGTCAGCCAAAAACAATTCAAGTATGTCAATAAATTCTGTGCCTTTTATTGGGTCGCCGCCAATTCCAACAGCGCTTGATTGGCCTAATCCAGCATTGGTTGTTTGAAAAACTGCTTCATATGTCAAAGTCCCAGAGCGAGATAAGACCCCTACAGACCCTTTTTTGAAAATCGACCCAGGCATAATTCCAATTTTGCATTCATTAGGTGTCATTAGTCCTGGACAATTACCACCTATCAATCGTGAATTTGAATTTTCTAGTTTGTTTTTTACACGCACCATATCCATCACAGGAATACCTTCGGTTATGCATGTTATCAAATCTATTCCTGCGTCAATGGCTTCTTCTATTGCGGCCGCTGCACCTGCTGGTGGAACATAAATCACTGACGCGGTTGCGCCTGTTGCGTCTCTACCTTCTTCAACACTTGCAAATATTGGTAATTCTTTTCCATTTGTTGATGTCCAATTAGTACCACCTTTTTTTGGATGTGTTCCACCGACCATTTTTGTGTCAAAATATGATAATGCTTGTTCAGTATGGAAAGTGCCTGTTTTGCCAGTTAAGCCTTGAACAAGAATTTTTGTTTCTTTGTTTATGAGTATAGACATTCGGTTACCCTTTCACGGCTTTGACAATTTTAGCGGCTGCGTCATCAAGGTCATCTGCAGCAATTACGTCAAAAGGGCTGTTGTTGATTATATCCTTGCCTTCTTGAACTTTTGTACCTTCTAGTCGAACAACTAAAGGAACGGTTAAACCCACTTCTTTAACGGCTTCAACTACTCCTTCAGCAATAACATCACAACGCATTATGCCTCCAAAGATATTTACTAGAATGCCTTTTACCTTGGGGTCTGAGGTAATAATTTTAAATGCTGCTGTTACTTTTTCTGCTGTAGCGCCACCTCCAACGTCTAAGAAATTTGCAGGTTCAGCACCTTTTAACTTTATGATATCCATTGTCGCCATAGCTAATCCGGCGCCATTAACCATACATCCAATTTCACCATCTAGTGCAATATAGCTAAGATCATATTTTGATGCCTCTAACTCTTTGGCATCTTCTTCTGTTTCGTCACGCAATGCTAAAATATCTGGTTGGCGAAATAATGCATTACCATCAAAAGCCATTTTGGCATCAAGGCATTTTAAACCGCCATTTTCCATGACTATTAAGGGATTGATTTCCAGCATATCCATATCTTTTTCAACAAACATACGATACAAATTAGATGTTAATTCAACGCATTCATCAATATTATTACCTGTCAATTTTAAAGCATTAGATACTTCTGTACCGTTTTCTTTTGTAAAGCCAAATGAAGGGTCTATTGTTACTGTAATGATTTTTTCAGGAGTTTTCTCTGCTACCGCTTCAATATCCATACCGCCTTCTGTGGATGCTACAAATGAAATCCGAGAAGTGGTGCGATCTAATAGTACAGCGAGATAGAGTTCTGTTTCAATATCTGAACCATCTTCAATATAAATTCTATTAACTTGTTTACCAGCTGGGCCGGTTTGATGTGTTACCAATGTATTACCAAGCATTTTTTCAGCTTCTGAAGCTGCTTCATCGATTGAAAATGTTAACCTAACACCTCCTTTTTCTCCTGCAGCTGGTTCTTTAAATGATCCTTTGCCTCGACCCCCAGCGTGAATTTGCGCTTTAACTACCCACAGTGGGCCACCAAGTTCGCTTGCTGCAGATCTCGCTTCTGAAGCCTTATAGACTGGCCGTCCCACAGATACTGGGCATCCGTATGACTTCAATAATTGTTTAGCTTGATATTCATGAATGTTCATCGCAAGTAGCTCCCTAGGGCGGTGAAGTGTTTATTTTTTAATACAGTAAAAAGTGCATTCTAAAAGTTAAAATGTATAATAATGGGTAAATATATTGTTTTTTTACTATTTTGTGATCACATAATAAATTACTGTGATCACAAAATCAAGATCGTACTTTGAAATTATATTATATTTAGACTACTCAAAAAAAAACACGCCTCGCAAGGCGTGTCTTTCAGAATATATTTTGATATTTATGCAAGTGAAGCGTCAATCGCAATGCAAGCCTCAACGAGGCCCTTAACGGCATTCACTGATTTATCAAATCCTGCTTGCTCTTCTTTATTGAGCTTAATTTCAACAACTCGTTCAACACCACCAGCGCCGATGACTGTAGGAACGCCCACATAGGTATCCATCAGGCCATAACCATTTGAAACGTGAGCTGCACATGGAAGTAATCGTTTTTGATCTTTTAAAAATGCCTCTGCCATTTCAATTGCAGATGCGGCTGGCGCATAATAAGCTGATCCAGTTTTTAATAATCCTACAATTTCTGCTCCACCATCGCGTGTGCGTTGTACTATTTCGTCTAATTTTTGTTGTGAAGTCCAACCCATGTCAATTAAATCAGGTAAAGGAATACCGGCAACTGTTGAGTATCTAGTTAGAGGCACCATTGTATCTCCATGCCCACCTAAAACAAATGCAGTCACGTCTTTAACAGAGACATTAAATTCTTCTGCAAGGAAATGACGGAAGCGTGCACTATCTAATACACCGGCCATGCCACATACCATTTCAGTTGGAAGGCCACTGAATTTTTGAAGCGCCCAGACCATTGCATCAAGAGGGTTAGTAATACAGATCACAAATGCATTTGGAGCGTGTTCTTTGATTCCTTCGCCAACTGATTTCATAACTTTTAGATTTATGCCAAGTAAATCATCGCGTGACATTCCAGGTTTTCTTGCAACTCCTGCAGTTACGATGCAAACATCTGCACCAGCAATATCAGAATAATCCGTTGTACCTGAAATTTTAGCATCATATTTATCTACTGGGCCCGCCTCAGAAATATCTAAAGCCTTACCTTGTGGTATGCCATCAGCAATATCAAATAAAACTACATCGCCTAGTTCTTTTAAGGCCGCAAGATGAGCGAGTGTGCCGCCGATCATACCTGAACCGATAAGTGCAATTTTTGAGCGTGCCATTAGTAATCTCCATTTTGATAAAATTTCGACCTCCTGCTAGTAGGAAAGTCCATCAAGAGCAAGTAACATATTAAGTTTTTTAGATATACAGTCTTATTTTAGTATATTTGTTGTTGAATATGACAGAATTTGTTCTAATTAAAGCTTAATTGAAACATATAAATCTCAATTGGGAAGTTCACATCATGATCGCATATCGATTATTAACACATGAAGACACATCGGCGTTTTGTCATAAGGTGACCAAAGCGATCTCTAACGGGTGGGAATTGTATGGTGATCCACAATATACTTATGATGAAAAGTGGTGTGTTATGAGATGTGCACAAGCAGTAATAAAGAAGAATGATATCGAATACAAAAGAGAATTAAAGCTAAGTGAATTGTGATCACAAAAAGAAAAAATATGTTCACATTCCGAATAAAACTAAAAAATGTCCTATTTGTGCTGTGATATTTAAAATAATTAATATAACGAATGACTAATTCTTGATTTTTATGGGAGCAAAACATGTCAAAACGAGTTAAAGGCAACCGGCCTCTATCGCCTCATTTGACTATCTACAGACCTCAAATGAGTTCAATCTCATCAATTTTGGTTCGTATAACAGGTGTATCGCTTGCATTAGGATTTATACTTATAATTACATGGCTTTTAGCAGCTTCAACAAATGTTTACTATTTTGACTGCATAAACAGTATTCTCACAAGCTGGTTTGGTATAATAGTATTGATCGGTTCAGTATGGGCACTTTGTTATCATTCTCTAGGGGGTATAAGGCACCTAATTTGGGACATGGGTTTTGGCTTTGATTTAAAAATTGCAGACCGATTGGGGTGGATGGTAATTATAGGAAGTTTTGTCCTAACTATTTTTGTAGTATATTATAGTGGGCTATTGTTATGACTTTTAGAACTGATAGAGCAAAAGTATTAGGTTTAGGATCTGCAAAATCAGGTGCGGATCACTGGTTTGGTGAGCGATTGAAATCTGTGGCGTTAATACCGCTTACTATTATTTTTGTTTTAATAGTTGCACCACTTATTGGCAAAGATCACGCAACAGTTATTGCATCATTTCAAAATCCTTTCGTGAGTATTTCTTTAATCCTCTTCTTTTTGGTTACATTCAAGCATCTTGAAGAAGGGCTTCAAGTTGTAATTGAAGATTATGTTCACTCAAAAGGAAGCTTTTTATTATTAATTATACTTAATAAATTATTTTGTTGGACGTTTGGTCTAGCTGCTGTTTTTGCAATATTAAAAATTACCTTTGCAGGTTAACTGGAGAAGTTTGAATGTCATCATATGAATACATAGACCATGAATATGACGTAGTCGTTGTTGGTGCTGGGGGTGCTGGATTGAGGGCTACCTTGGGTATGGCAGAACAAGGTTTAAAAACAGCCTGTGTGTCTAAAGTGTTTCCAACTCGCTCGCACACAGTTGCTGCTCAAGGTGGAATTGCTGCTTCATTAGCAAATATGGACGTAGGTACATCTCCTAATGATCATTGGCAGTGGCATATGTATGACACTGTTAAAGGATCTGATTGGTTGGGTGATACTGATGCAATGGAATATTTGGTTAGAGAAGCACCAAAGGCTGTTTATGAATTAGAGCATTATGGAGTTCCATTCTCCAGAACAGAAGAAGGAAAGATTTACCAAAGGCCGTTTGGTGGACATACAACACAATTTGGTGAAGGCCCGTCTGTTCAAAGGACGTGTGCAGCCGCAGATAGAACTGGGCATGCAATTTTACATACTTTGTATGGCCAATCATTAAAACATAACGCTGAATTTTACATCGAATACTTTGCAACAGATCTGATCATGACCGAAGATGGCAGGTGCCAAGGTATCATTGCTTGGAAGTTAGATGATGGAACAATCCATAGGTTTAACGCCAAAATGGTTGTATTGGCTACTGGAGGATATGGTAGAGCATATTTTAGTGCTACATCAGCTCATACCTGCACTGGAGATGGTGGTGGTATGGTTGCGCGTCAAGGTTTAGCACTACAAGATATGGAATTTGTGCAATTCCATCCAACTGGAATTTATGGCTCAGGATGTTTGATAACTGAAGGAGCACGTGGAGAAGGTGGTTACTTAACAAATTCAGAAGGTGAACGATTTATGGAGCGCTATGCTCCTACATATAAAGATTTAGCATCTCGAGATGTTGTTTCACGCTGTATGACCATGGAAATTCGAGAAGGTAGGGGCATAGGACCAGATGGAGATCATATACATTTACATTTAAATCATTTACCCCCTGAAACACTTGCTGAAAGATTGCCTGGGATTTCAGAAAGTGCAAAAATATTCGCTGGAGTGGACGTTAATAAAGAACCTATTCCTGTATTGCCTACAGTCCATTATAATATGGGTGGAATTCCAACAAATTATTGGGGTGAAGTCTTAGACCCAACAGATGATGATCACGATAGAATTTTGCCTGGCTTAATGGCCGTTGGGGAAGCTGGTTGTGCTTCTGTTCATGGTGCAAATCGACTTGGTTCTAATAGCCTAATTGATCTAGTTGTATTTGGTCGTGCTGCGGCTATCAGAGCAGCAAAAGTAGTAGACCCTAACACCTCCAATGAACCCCTGAATGAAAAATCTGTTGAGAAATCAATGGCACGTTTTGATGGGATCAGGCATGCTAATGGTTCTGTGCCAACTGCAGAGTTAAGACTTGAAATGCAAAAAAATATGCAAGCTGATGCTGCAGTTTTCCGCACAAATGAAACACTTTCTGAAGGTGTTGATAAAATGGTTGAAGTCGCTAAAAAAGTTGCAGATTTGAATGTTACAGACCGTTCGTTAATATGGAATTCTGACTTAATGGAAACGTTGGAGTTAACTAATTTGATGCCTAATGCATTAGCAACAATTGTTGGTGCTGAAGCTCGCAAAGAAAGTCGAGGTGCACATGCTCATGAAGATTATGCTGAACGTGACGATATTAACTGGCGAAAGCACACGCTGTGTAGAGTTGACAACGAAAAAGTAGATATATCATATAGAAATGTACATCTTGAGCCACTAACAAGCATTGAAGAGGGTGGGATTGATATGAAGAAAATTGCACCAAAAGCGCGAGTTTATTAGTATTCAAAGTATTTTGGTTTTGCATGGCCTGATATAAGATTAAAATCACTGGATATATGATTAAACTAAATGAGTTGAAGAATTAAAACGCTAGTGGTAGATAAAAAAATATAAATAAAACTGTCATTGGCAGAAAAAAAGAATAATATATTAACAAGCAAAATAAATTTGCGAAGGTAACCAAGGAAGGATACAAAATGAACGTTTTGAAAATCACTGCAATCATAGCAGTAGCACTAACATTAACAGCATGTGCGGCAGATCAAGCTGCAAATACTGCTGTAACAACAGACTCAGCGTCTAGCAAACTTTAAGATACAAATTTAAAGTCTCTTAGAGGCCGAAACCCAATAATCGGCCTCTAGAAAAACTGTAATATCTAGATTAATTATAAGACGGTAAAATAATGGTTGAACTTACACTCCCTAAAAATTCTAGAATGACAGTTGGTAAAACATGGCCAAAGCCGGAAGGTGCAACAAATATACGCGCTTTTAAGATATACAGATGGAACCCCGACACAGGTGAAAATCCATCTCTAGACACATATTTTTTAGATATGGATAAATGTGGTCCAATGGTATTGGATGCACTGGTTAAAATAAAAAGTGAAGTAGATCCAACACTTACTTTTAGACGCTCCTGCCGTGAAGGTATATGTGGCTCATGTGCCATGAACGTTGATGGTATTAATACTCTTGCATGTATTTATGGCTTAGACGAGATAAAAGGCGATGTGAAGATTTATCCATTGCCACATATGGAAGTAATAAAAGATCTAATTCCTGATTTAACGCATTTTTATGCACAGCATGCTTCAATTATGCCTTGGCTAGAAACCAAGACGAATAAACCTGCTACTGAATGGCGACAATCTATTGAAGATCGTAAAAAATTAGATGGTTTATATGAGTGTGTGATGTGCGCATGTTGTTCAACGTCTTGTCCATCTTATTGGTGGAACGGAGACAGATATTTAGGGCCAGCGGCACTACTTCATGCATATAGATGGATTATAGA
>ERZ1047821.2583-NODE-2583-length-10864-cov-5.581645_pt1 | contig 10864 bp, 9 predicted proteins | sample MGYA00383096_ERZ1047821 | MGnify/ENA primary metagenome ERZ1047821 (study PRJEB29581, sample SAMEA5548366) | metagenome | biome: marine; feature: coastal; material: water | depth 25 m | study: Short-term variability in the microbial, nano- and picoplankton... | reverse complement strand
AGACTTGTCTCAATTTGAAACCCTGTTAGATGCAGATGGATACAAAGAACTCATCGCAAATTAAATACTTCGTCAGTGCTTTGGCTGTTACCGCTCTGATCGCTTATTTGAGTTTGGCAAATCTTCGGTTCGCTAAAGTGTCATTCCTGTCTTTTTCTGGAATGGATAAGATGAAACACATTGTAGCTTATTTTGTATTGACGTTTAGTTGGTTTCTAGCATTCGAAAAGAAAAGCAGTCTTTCCAAGTTTAGAAATTGGGTGGTCTTTTTTGTTTTTTTATTTGGTTTGTTGCTTGAAATCCTACAAGCTTTTTTTACGGGGTATCGAACTGGAGAGGTGTTCGATTTGCTCGCAAATTCAATTGGCATTGTTTTTGCATTTTTATTTTTTGACAAATTGAAACCTTTTTTTAGAAAATGGTTTTAAAAAAACAAGGAAGTAAAGGCCTTGTTCTTTTTGAAGGAAGGAGCGTGGGCCAAATCCCCCGTCGGAAATACCTGTAAAAGGTTGGTTTTAAATTGGAAGCCTCACGAATTCGCTAAATCCCTTTTTTTATAAGATCAGACTTGTGTAAGTCATCCTAAAATTAGTAAATTAGCAAACTGATTAATTTTTCAAAAATGGAAATAAAAAAACATCCAAAGTCCAATTTAGAAAACTACACCAAGTTGTTTGTTCAACTGGGCTTGGTATTGGCGCTTTTTTTTGTATACGTAGGGATAGAGCACAAAACATACGACAGAGTAGTAGACGATTTGGGCCTAGCATCCTTGTCTGGGGAAGAGGATGAAGAGATGGTCATTACCCAGCGTTTGGAGCCTGTAAAACCTCCACCGCCACCACCGCCACCTGCTCCAGAAATCATCGAGATTGTTGAAGATGAAAAGGAAGTGGAAGAAACGGTCATCGAGTCTACAGAAACGAGTGAAGAAGAAGCTGTTGAGGTAGAAGAAATTATTGAAGAGGACGAAGGAGAAGATATGATTGAAGACGTTCCTTTTGCTATCATTGAAGATGTTCCCGTATTTCCAGGATGTGAAAGAGGAAACAAAGCAGAAAAGAAAGCTTGTTTTTCTAAAAAAATCAGCAGGCACGTCGTTCGTAAATTTGACTCGAGTTTGGCAGCCGACTTGGGCTTGTCTTCTGGAAAAAAACGAATTTATGTGATGTTTAAAATTGACAAGACGGGCGCTATTACAGAAGTACGTGCAAGAGCTCCCCATCCAAGATTGCAGAAAGAAGCCGAAAGAGCTGTAAAAACACTGCCGAGAATGATTCCAGGAAAACAACGAGGAAGACCTGTAGGGGTTCGTTATTCGTTGCCCATTGCATTTATGGTTGAGTAACAATCGCTCATAATTGATACAAAAAAGGATGCCTACTTGGCATTCTTTTTTTTTGTACTTATTCCAAGTACTTTGTTCCTTGCTAAATAGGAAGGACAGGAATTTTCGAATTTTTAAGGATTATGTCGTATTTTCGCTATTCAACAATTCGTATTTTGAGAAAATGAAATTGGAAGACACCTATTTTGCACATGAAACAGCGGTCCTCGATGCAGGTTGTTCCATTGGTGCGCAGACTAAAATTTGGCATTTTAGTCACATCATGAGCAATGCCGTTATTGGAGTGGGCTGTAACATTGGACAAAATGTGGTCGTGTCTCCCGAAGTGGTTTTAGGAAACAATGTCAAAGTCCAAAACAACGTTTCTATTTATACCGGTGTTACCTGCGAAGACGATGTGTTTTTAGGCCCTTCTATGGTGTTTACCAATATTAGCAATCCGAGAAGTGCCATTGTTCGAAAAACACAATACAAGACTACAAAAGTTTGCAAAGGTGCGAGTATTTGCGCCAATGCCACGGTGATTTGTGGCAACACTATTGGAGCATATGCGATGGTTGGTGCGGGTGCGGTTGTAACCAAAGAAGTCTTGCCTTATGCATTGGTCGTTGGCAACCCTTCCCGTCAAATCGGTTGGGTCAGTGAATACGGCCACCGCTTGGATTTTGGAAACTCAGGCGAAGCCAACTGTCCCGAAAGCCAAGAGACCTATGTGTTGCAAGCCAATCGAGTGAAAAAGCTTTGAGAGATCTGAGTAGTTGCTTATTTCTCAAAACGTTCCAAACCTTCTTGCAACCACTTCAAATAGCTCCTTTTGTCGGTGTATTTTTCAGGATGATGTAACAATTCCATATCTGGAGAGAGTTGAACATAAAAGGGCTGAGATGCCGTGGCAAAGTTGATGGCTTGCAGCGTAGCCCATTTGGAACCAACGGTACGAATTTTTTTTATTTTTCCATTTGCCTTTTGGTAGTCAAATTGCAGTTCTTTAGGAAGCTCTTTGCGGTCGTCGACATACAAGGAAATCAAAACAAATTTTTCGAGCTCTTTGTAAACCTCAGGAGTACTCCAAACATTCTCTTCCATCTTTCGGCAATTAACACAAGCCCATCCTGTAAAATCCAAGAGAATTGGTTTTTGTACGGATTTTGCATGAGCCCGTCCTTCCTCAAAATCTTTGAAGCAATTCAACTCCAAAGGACATGCTGTCTTTGTTTTTTGAAGGCTGTAAAATTTGGGTGGGGCAAAACCGCTGAGCGCGTTGAGTGAAGTGTTGAATAGCAGTCCCGAAATTAAGTAAGCAGCAAAGAGAAAAGAGGCCGTACCAGAGGCAATTCTAACGCCACTGAGTTTTTGAATAGGGGCATCGTGTGGAAACTTGATTTTTCCAATCAGATACAAGGCCAATCCAATAAAAATCAAGATCCAAACCCCTACAAAGACTTCTCTTTTTAAGAACCCCCAATGGGCCACCATGTCTGCATTGGATAGAAATTTTAGGGCCAAAGCAATTTCCAAAAAACCGAGCACAACTTTTACGGTATTCAGCCATCCACCTGATTTGGGCAAGGTATTGAGCCAGTTAGGGAATAACGCAAACAAGGTAAACGGCAAGGCCAAGGCAGTTCCAAAACCCACCATGCCAAAGGTGAGTTGCAGCGCCCCTCCATCAGAAGACAAGGCCCCTACCAAAAGAGAGCCTAGGATAGGGCCGGTACAGGAAAAAGAAACAATCGCCAAAGTCAAGGCCATAAAAAAGGTGCCAACAATACCGCCTATATTCGACGCATTGTCCATCTTATTGGACCATGAATGTGGCAAGGTAAGGTCGAAATACCCAAAGAAGGAAATTGCAAAAAAGAGGAAAATCACAAAGAAGAACACATTGAGCCAGACATTCGTCGAGATGCTGTTCAAAATTTCAGGATCCAAAGAGTCTAAAAAGTGGAAGGGCAGACTCAATAACAAATAGATCCCTGTGATAAATAGCCCGTACAAAAGGGCGTTGGAAATTCCTTTTCTTCGGTTTTTAGATTGTTTTGTAAAGAAGGATACGGTTAAGGGAATCATCGGAAAGACACAGGGAGTCAGTAAAGCGATGAGTCCTCCAAAAAAACCTAATAAAAAGAGGGTTGTCAAGTCTTTGTCTTTTCTTTGAGTCCCAAAATTAGACCCCAAAAATTCTTCACGATTTTTAAGTTTCAAATTCAGCGTTTCTGACTGTGCTTTGCTGCGGGCACCGATTGTTTTCTGTTCGTCGGCAACAGGGGTGTTTTCAAAGAAAAACAGTAGTTCTTCACCCGGCTCAAAAGTACAGGCTACGTCATTGCATGTTTGATATGTAGCGATCGCTTTGATTGGTGCTTTTATGTTGGAAGTCAAAGAGATACGTTGTCTAAAAACGGCTTCTTTTTCAAAATAGGCAGTTTCCATGTCAAAGATTTCTTCGAAGGACTGCCGGGTTTTCCCTTGCAAAGTCTCTCCAATTAATTGGAAATTGTTTTGGGGGTTTTCGAAAGAGATTTCAGTGGCCAAGGGGCCTCCTTCAGGCAGGTGTTGCGAGTACAGGTGCCAACCTTCTTTTAGGGAGGCTTTCAGAACCAATACGTATTCGGAAGCGTTGTCTTGTTCAATGTGAGTCTCCCATGAAAGTGTACTTTCCTGACCAGAAAGTTGAAGAACAATTCCTGTTAAAAACGTGAGGGTCGCAAGTAATTTCTTCATTCTTTTTTGGGGTTCTAAAAGTTTTCGCAAACGACGATGCCTCTTTGCAAGACTTCGCTAACGATGTGCTTTTACATTTAATTTTTTAGTGATATTTTTAAAATATGGGTTGTTTTCTCGCTTACTTTGAAACGTTCGTCCAATCGCTTTCCAATAATCCAAACAATTGCATCGCCGTTGCAGAGCAACCAGGTTTTTTCTTTTTCAAACAGCGAGAACTTTTCATCCTTAAAATATTTGCTCACTTTTTTCTTGCCAGTCATGCCAATGGGGTAAAAGTAATCTCCTTTTAACAATTTTTTGTCTAGGTATGCGGTGTTCTCATGGAAGGCTCCTGTCTTGGAAGTATCTTCAAGGGACAAGTTGATAGGAGATTTGATTTTGGAGCTGTTTTGAGGAAAGAAGATGCCGCTTTCTTGAAGTTCTTCGATTGGGATCAAGAGGAGTTCCGCTCGATTTTTTAACAGCCGGTGTGTCTTTGAAAAAAGTTGTTTTCCCGCTTGTGCTTCAAGTAGTTGAGCAAGGTCTTTGCTGGAATTGAAACCATAGGATTTCAGCAACTCATAGAGGTGTGCTTTGGGATTTTTGAGCGCTTGAATTTTCTTGACGTCTATTTTCAGCATTCCTGAAGCTACTTTTGTGACGACTTGTTTTTCGATGTTTTCTATACGGTCTTGAATCAAAAGTTGACTTTGTTGCAAGTTTTCGAGGGTGTTGCCAAAGGATTTTAGCAAACTGGGATTGAGTTCTTTCAAAAGCGGAACGATTTTATGGCGAACTTTGTTGCGAATGTATTTGATGGATTCGTTGCTTCGGTCTTCTCTCCATCCGATGTTGTTTTTTTTTGCAAAGTCAAAAATCTCTTCCCGTGTGAATTTCAGCAATGGACGAACCGTCGATTCGTTGACTTCAGGAATGCCCAAAAGCCCATCTAGCCCCGTTCCTCTAGAAAGGTTGATTAAAAATGTTTCCAGAGCATCTTCTTTGTGGTGTCCTGTCAATACGAAGTCAATGTTGCGTTCTTTTTTTATCTTTTGAAACCAATCGTACCGCAATTTTCGAGCGGCCATCTGAATGGAAACTTTGTATTCATCGGCATAGGCTTCGGTATCAAAATTGACAGAAACCACAGGGATTTTCATGGAAGCTCCTAGATTTTTTACAAAAAGAGCATCGAGATCACTGGCAGCTTCTCTCAGTTGAAAATTGCAATGGGCGATGGTGCAATTTTTGGCGTACTTGCGCATCAAATGCAGCATCACAACACTGTCCAGACCTCCAGAAATGGCAAGTAGGAGCGGACGTGTTTGTAAGAGGGGGAAGTTTTTTTTAAGGTGTTTGTCGAAATTTTCGAGCACAGGTATTGGTTTGTTTGATTTTTTGAAGCAAAGATTGTCCGTCTTTGCTATTCAAATATAAGAATTTACGTCATAAAAACACAGATTCTTTTTTAGCAAATGTACAAAGGAATGTAAGATTATTTTTCAGCGCAAAACTTCTCGCATGGCCTTTGCTTTTAAGAGGCATTCTTCCCATTCTTTCTCTGGGATGGATTGTGCGGTGATGGCACTCCCCACGGAGAAAGAGGTGTATCGGTTTTCTCGGTTGTACAAAATACTGCGAATCACTACGTTGAAGTCAAAGTCTCCTTCTGGGCTAAAATAACCGATGGATCCGGAATACAAGCCTCTTTTGGTTTCTTCTTCTCTTTCGATAAGTGTCATCGCGGCTACCTTTGGGGCGCCAGTCATGCTTCCCATGGGGTAGGTGTTTTGAAGAAGCGTTACGGGATGAGTTTTTGGAGGCACTTTGGCGCGAATGGTAGAGATCATTTGATGTACCTGTTGAAAGCTATAGACTTTGCAAAGTTCTTCTACCTGTACGCTCCCTTTGTGAGCGATTCGTGAAAGGTCGTTTCGAACGAGGTCTACGATCATGATGTTTTCCGCCTTTTCTTTCGTGTCGTTTTGAAGTTGCTGTTTGATAAGCGCATCCTCTTCTTTGGAGGCAGCTCTTTTTGCAGTCCCTTTGATGGGTTGTGAGATAAGAGTGTCTTTTGTTTTTTTTAGATAGCGCTCTGGCGATGCGCAAAGGGCATGTTTGTTTTGGTACTTTAAAAAGGCAGCAAAAGGCGCTTTTGAAATGCGGTTCAAATTGCGGTATACGAGCAAGGGGTCAATCGTTGTTTTTTCTGTGTAAAACTCTTGGCAAAAATTTGCCTCATAGAGGTCGCCCCTGTGGATGTGCTCTAAAAAACGCGCTGCTTTTTGGAGATACGCTTTTTTAGGAATCCGAGATTGAATCTCGATCTTTTGTTGTGCGGCTGTGACTTTGGGTTCTTTAGTTTGTTTGATTTCGTGAAAATCCTCCGCAATCTCGTCTTCAAATGCCACCAGGTATTTGAAAGTAAGCCGTCCTTTTGAGACAAAGATGAGTTTTTGAGGTTGGAAAAAATACAATTCCGGAAAATCGAGCTGGTCGAGGTTTTCTGAAGTTAGTTTTTCGACGTCGTTTTTCAAATCGTAGGTTAAAAACCCAAAGAGGTAGTCATTGTATTTGGACTGAAAAGTTTTCAATTGCTCGAAAGCATTTGTAGCGGAACTCAGGAGCTCGTTTTGGACACCGACAGCCAAAACCCCTTCGTACGCTCCGTGTTTTCCTGTGTGGTTGTTTGAGTCCAACCAAACAATGGTTTCAAATTTCTGCGCCCAATTTAAGATTTGCTCTTTGACAAATGGGGTTTCTTGAATGTTGAAATGAGTGGCTGTTCTTCGCATGAGATGATTGTAAATCTGCTGCTTTTTACGTTCTTTGATGAAAAGCTTCAAAGGTACTTATTAGTTTTGAAAACTAGGTATCTCTTTTTGTATTTCAAAGAAGGGAAGTGATTTGTAGGGCATTGTCTTTTGAAATTCCTGGCGGCGCTTTCAATTCAATACCTCTTTTTTGGCCAACTGAAAGGTGGGAACAAACACCTTAAAAGTAGATTTGTCCGTATAATTGATCATGTTGAAGTGTCCTTTCATTGCGCCGATCGAAGAAACCAGCAAGCAGTTGGATTGGTAGGTGTAGCGTTCGTCGGGTTCTAAAACGGGAACCTGTCCCACAACACCATCTCCGATGACGATTTCATTTTGATTGAGGCTGTCGTATATCTCCCATTTTCTAGAGAGCAATTGAACAATGTCATTGCTTTGGTTTTCAATAGTGATAAAATAACTAAAAGCATAGAGCAATACCTCCTTTTGAAGGTGCCTTCCCTCGTACTTCGTCTGTACGGAAATTTTGATTCCTTTTGTTATTTTTTCAACCATCTTAAAGTGACTTCTAATCAAATATACTAAAATTAGAACTTTCTTTGAAACTATTTTTTAGGTTGAAAGTTCTTTTTTTTTGGGGAAGGAAATCAAACTACTGACGGCTGTTGATTTTTGCGACGCCAATGATTTCCGAAATTCGAGCGCCAAAAGGTTTGAAATAGACCAGTACGGTATAGTCGTTTTCGGTCTCAAAAAAAGAACCTTCTACATGTCTTGTGCTTGCATGGTTTTTTTCCAAGGTAGCGAAGGTGTAATTGTAAAATCCTTGTTTTAGCTGGAGAGTTGTTTCTAACATTTGGCTGTCTTCATTCAAACGCAGCATGTTTTCCTCTTCCATGGCATAGTTGTTAAAAGCGCCGTAGACATAGATTTTTTCTTTTGGGTTTTTGGATTGGGTATCTAGGGAAAAGTGTACCCACGTATAATCACTTTCGGTTGCTGCATCGACGCCATTCAGGGTACGGACAACAAACGCCCCATTGATGTCAGGAAAATACGTGTAGGGGACCGCTGCTCTTGGAATTGTTGGGTAGAGATAGGTGTGGTATCCATTTTCTTTTATACCGATCCCCGCAATATTGACATTGGTCCCGGTGATGTTTTTGCTGTCAAAATTTAAAAATTCATTTCGTCCATAAAAGCTCGTTTCCTCATTGTATTGGTAGACAATTTCGTTTTTTTTGTAAAATTGAGGACGGAGGTCTTTTTTGATAAAATTCCAATCGTTGTTTTGCAAGACACAGATTTTCAATTCTTGAGCGGGCTTGTTAAAAATCAAATTGGGGTGCAAAATTGAAAATTGCACCACTTGTTTGGAATCAATGTTTTTCAAGTTGCGATCTCGGATACTTTTGGCTCTGATGTTGACTTTGGGTTCGTAGATTACAAACCTCCGTTGTACACAGATTTCCTCCTCTTCATTGAGGATGGTAAGTAGGTAGTTTCCACTTGTTTTGATACGTGTATTTTGGTTGGGAATTTGAAAATAATGGTGTGTAAAATTTTGGAGCGTATTGAAAGACGTCTTGAAATCTTGAATTTCAAAACTGTCATAGCCGTCGATGTATAGGGTTGGGTTTGTGCCTGAAACTTCCCAGTTGTAATTGCAATGGGCAATGTGGTAGCTGTAATTTTTTTGATCTGCTTCCAAGTCGTCAAAGGAAATAAAAAGCGGTTCTCCGAGCATAAAAATAGGGTTGGAATTTTCGTTGTTTTCTGTTTGGAGTTGCACGCTTTTGACAAAGCTAGCGGTGAAATTTTGCCCATTCATTTGGGGTAGAAAAAAGAAAAAAGCCAAGGAAAAAAAAAGAATTTTTTTGAACATTTAAAATGAGTTTACAAAGTGTAAATGTACAATTATTGTCCTTGCATCCCAAGTGGGACATTTGTTTTTTCTTTCCGGCTAAAAGGGTTGTTTTGATTTGGGCATGGAGGGGGGTGCGCTTAAAAAACACCACTTTTCAAGCAGGCATGCTCAATTTTAAATCCCCTTTTTTAAGGAGTCGCATGTCAGTAAATGGATATCAAGTTGGGAGGTGATTTGCAAGAAGAATCTCAACTATTTAGAACCGTTATAAATAAACAGGAATCTTTAAGATAAAGTGTTTGTTTTGTGGGAGGAACCCTTCAAAATAATTAAATTTGCAACGTTTTTAAAACAGATTAACTTAAATTCTAAATATGTCAGAGGACATTCGAATAAAAAAAGGCTTATCCATTAAGCTGAAAGGCAAAGCAGAAGAAGCAATTTCTGCGGCTCCTCGTCCCAGAATTTTTGCAATACAACCAAAAGATTTTCACGGAATCACCCCCAAGCTGACTGTAAAAGTTGGAGCTGAGGTTTCTGTAGGAACTGTTTTGTTTTATTCAAAATCCAACGAACAGATCAAATTTACTTCTCCGGTCAGTGGGACGGTAAGTGAAATCAAAAGAGGCGCAAAAAGAAGAATTTTAAAAGTGGTCATTGAGGCGAAGGCCGAAGACGACTTTGTGGATTTTGGCAAAGAAGACCCAAAAGGAATGTCCAAAGAGCAAGTGCTCACCAAAATATTGGACAGCGGTTGTTGGCCTTTTGTCAATCAACGTCCCTACGATGTGATTGCCAATCCAGCTGACGAACCCAAAGCAATTTTTATCTCTTCTTTTGACACGGCTCCATTGGCTTCAAATTATGCCTTTTCAATCAAGGAACAAGAAGCTGCGTTTCAAGCAGGTGTGAATGCTCTTTCAAAGTTGACACAGGGCAATGTGCATTTGTCAGTCAACAACACACCCACATTTTTTGACAAAACAGAAAATGCAGTCTTGCAAAACGTAACAGGAAAACATCCTGCAGGAAATGTAGGTGTTCAGATTTCAAAAATAGCCCCAATCAACCAAGGTGAGAAAGTTTGGACGGTGAACCCTCAAGATGTTGTGATCATCGGAAATCTTTTCTTGACGGGTCAGTTCAGGCCTTACAGAACCATCGCTTTGGCAGGTTCTGAAGTGACAGCGCCTCAATACTACCAAGTGACCTTGGGTCAGGAAGTCGCCTCTTTGTTGGAAGGAAAAATCAACGAAGACAATACAAGAATTATTTCTGGAAATGTATTGACAGGAACTACAATTGCTTCCAAAGACGAGTTTTTAGGTTTTTATAGCAACGAAATTTCTGTCATCCCAGAAGGAAATGAATACCGCATGTTCGGTTGGATTCCTTTTGTAGGAAGTGGGAAAATTCACAGTGCTTCAAGAACTTCTTTTTCTTGGTTGTCGTCCAACAAAGAATACACACTCAATACCAATATGAACGGAGAAGAACGTGCCATGGTGGTAACTGGAGAGATGGAAAAAGTCTTTCCAATGGATATTTTTCCAATGCAATTGCTCAAAGCCGTCATGGCCAATGACATTGAAAAAATGGAAAATTTAGGTATTTACGAAGTAGCTCCTGAAGATTTCGCATTGATTGATTATGCAAGTTCTTCAAAAGTTGAAGCACAAAAAATCATCAGAGAAGGTTTAGATTTAATGATAAACGAAGTAGGATAATGGGATTTATTAGAAATACATTTGACAAATACAAACCTCTTTTTGACAAAGGAGGAAAGTTAGAAAAATTTGCCCCTGGGTTCAATGCCTTCGATACGTTGGTCTTTGTCCCTAACCACACGACACATGAAGGAGCACATATCCGAGATGGTGTCGATTTAAAGCGTGTCATGGTCACGGTTATTTTTGCCATGATTCCCGCCTTGCTATTTGGAATGTGGAACGTCGGTTACCAACATTTCTCTCAGTTGGGAGAAGCAGGAACCTTTTTGGACTACCTGCTCTTCGGTTCTTTCAAATTCATTCCAATGATCGCCGTTTCTTACGGAGTTGGATTGGGAATTGAATTTGCTTTTGGAATTTTTAGAGGCCACGAGATCAACGAAGGGTATTTGGTGTCAGGAATGTTGATTCCTTTGATCATGCCCATCGATTTGCC
>ERZ1047821.2573-NODE-2573-length-10888-cov-3.834856_pt1 | contig 10888 bp, 7 predicted proteins | sample MGYA00383096_ERZ1047821 | MGnify/ENA primary metagenome ERZ1047821 (study PRJEB29581, sample SAMEA5548366) | metagenome | biome: marine; feature: coastal; material: water | depth 25 m | study: Short-term variability in the microbial, nano- and picoplankton... | reverse complement strand
AACCTTGACAATTACCTTTAAAGTAATAAATTTTACTTTATAATTTATTATATGACGTTATATTAATAGCTATATAAGAGACACAAAAAGAGGGTAGCTTTATGGTTTTAACCAACTCAGAACTGCTAGAACTTTCAGTAAAAATAGAACGTGAAGGGAAACGTTTTTATAGTCAACTGGCAGAGCACGTTGACGACCCTAAGGTCCAGGAGTTTTTAAATCTCATGGCAAAAGAAGAAGCTGCCCATGAAATTCACTTTAAAAAGATTCTTGAGAATGAAGTGGATTTTGGCTGGGATAAAGACGAAGAGCTAAAGCAGCTGATTGAAAAGAATTTTCAAACTGACATTTTCCCTCCTTTGGAAGAAATCTTGAATCAACTGCCACGGTTTGAGGGGATCGAAAAAGCTTTCAACTTTGCAATTGAAGCAGAAAACGTGTCTGTCGAGTTCTATCGCCTTCTTGGTAACGCCTGCAACGACTTCGATTCAAAAACTAATATACTCCTCCTGGAAAAAGCCGAGCGGGAACATTGCAAAGTTGTTGAAACACTCAAGAAACGTGTTCTTGAAGGCTTGAATTAATTATCCCCCGCCTCATCACTTCCTGAAATCATAACTATATTGACCAAACCTGAGATACTAAGTTACCCATTAGCTAGTAATTAAGAAAACCTAACTTTTCTAAACTAATGAGTATTTTTGTCCCTCAGAAAAAGCTACTGTCCATATTATATGGTCATCAACCAGGTTTTGATTTTGTGCAAAAAAAAACAGCACCGAGGTCAAAGCCTCGATGCTGTTTTAAAACTTATTTCTCTTACTTTGCAGCTAACGTGAAATCAGCTTTAGCCTCGCCACCTGCAACTTTAACATCCGAAGTCATTTCACCAACATAAGGATGCCAAGCAGTTACTTTATAAGACCCATCAGGAACACCATCAATCTTGAAGGCTCCATCAGCGCCACTTATTGAATAGTAAGGGTTCCAAACAATACGTCCATCTGCTTCCATGAAGTTGTGCTGATCGCACTGCAGGAAGAAATGCTTGTCTTTTTTCTGTTTGAAACGTTTCATATTCTTGGTTACATCCGCAACATCACCCTGACTAGGCAGAGGCTTGTTGAACAAGGTTTTGCGGTTTGCACCTTTAACAGAATATCCATGCGGATTATGTAGAACTTCTGGATCCTGATTGGTAATTGTAACCAGTCCCTTTTTCATACCTTTAGGTGTTTTCCGTACGATGGATACTTTCGGGAAAATATCACAGGTTTTAAAATCAAAGTTGATAGGGTCGGTTGACCATTTTTTACCGGTTTCGATATTCTCTATGAATACCACCGCGTCTTTTAATTTACCACCTGCGGCAGTAACTTTAACACGCGCTCGCTTACCATCTTTAGCGTCTGGATGCGTGGAACAAAACTCAACATTTTTTCCTTTAGTCAAGTCTTCCACAATCGGTGCCATAGCAGCACCTTTAAGCGAAACTGTTCCGCTAATGGAACCTGCACCAGCAGTACCTTCTTTATACTTAGGTTTCTTTGCTGCAAAACCCGTAGACGCTACCAATGCCAATGCAAATGTAGCTACCATTACACCCAATACAATCTTCTTCATCTCTTTTTTTCCTCCTAATTAGGAATTCAAAAAATATACACCGCACACACTAATTCGTGGTCATCTACAATTTTACTGGAAATCCAGGTTCCCTTTAATCCGAGGGATTGTAGCATAATGAATTTGCTGTTATAACGTAAAAAGGGGCCCCCATCAAGGGGCCCCTTACACTTTTTTCAATAAATCTACCGAAAAACGATAATTATCGCATCGATAGTCTATCATCCGCAGCTTTAGAAGCAGATTTCTCCTCTTCATCTGGCTGAGAAGCGGTTTTTACACCCTTAACTGTCGCTTTACCGAGCGGCAGTATTGAACGGTCACCTCCAGGCAATACCTTGAAGTAACCCCATTGGCCTGCTTGTTGATAAGGCGTCCTGGCATTCAACCAAAGGTATGTACCAGGGTTCTTATACGTTCCACCTGCATTGGTGTGGGCCTGAATATACTCACCTGCACCAAACTGCTCGGCATCAATCATATCAGAACCTTCCTGATCCATATGGCGGCGCCACTGGTGACCATCCATATTGAACACTTGGTTCTGCTCGTTATGAGCCCCGAAGATATTGATCATTATCTTATCTCCAGCATGGGCTTTCAGAGTCGGAGTTGCAGGATCAGAATCCGCTGCGACACAAGCTGTGAACATGTTACCTAGCTCACAACCCTCGTCTTCACGATAGGTCCATGGCTCCAAACGATAGTTGACACCTGTCAGACCCGCAACATTTTGCAGGTAAGGCATAAACGATGTACCAATGATGTTATCCTCATCTTGAAAATACAAGGCAAAATCCCTGTAATTATCAATATCGGCATTTTCAGGATAGGATTTGTCGATGATAACATCCGCTTTCCAGGAGTTACCGAGAGAAATATCTTTCCCGGTTTCTGGGTCACGATAAACCGAACCGCGAGGCCCGATTATGATACCTCCGTAAAGCCCGTCTCTGACGTTCGTCGTCAGATTACCGAAATCCCACAATAACGCTCCGTTAATTTTGAACTCAGGGTGAGCGTAGAATGTGTAGTTTTTCGATTTACCCGGAGCAACCGTCTGGTCACCAGGGTTATTTCCAACGTTGATTCCTTGAGAATCCAAGGGATCGAACGCCATGTTGTTAGCATGGAGTGAAGCGTTGCCTTTTTTCAGGCGGTTGGTCAATTTAACTTTGACACAATCGCCGATATTAGCACGCAAAGTCAACGGATGAGGCATATGCCCGTCATCAGCAGCCTTCTTCACTTCACCTTCAAGAGCAAAGATTTTACCCTCTGCATTGGCAAGAAGAAGCTTACGTTCAAAGTCAACTTCAATCTCATCCTCAGTAGCAGGGTTGAACTTCAGTCCTTTGTTAATTGCTACAACACTAAAGTTTTTAACCGGTGCACCTTTCGGACACACAGTCTTCTTAACTTTTTTCTTAAAGTTTTCATTACCCGGAAGAACCTTTAGGCTTTTCTGAGCTTTATCATGTACACGGACGATTCCCCAGCTTCCTTCAGACAACTTGGAAGTTCGTCCGTTGTAGTAAAGATAGTCTCCAGCCATTTGTTGAAAACCACCCGCTTTGCTAGGCAGATCGTAACGCTCAGCAATTCCAACGTGAATGGTATTTGTCACACGTGAATCCCGGTCATAACGCTCCGGCCGGTAACCATGCCCTGACACAACAAAAGTATGGGTCTCATTCTGCATACCAGCTAAAAGCCTGAAGACTATATTATCGCCTACATAAGCTCTCAACATAGGTGTGGAAGGATCGCCATGGGCCTTGCTGCTAAACAACTTGGATGCATCCTTATTGTTAAGCATCCGAGATGCAAGTGAAGCAGCACGGAAATTGAAAGCACCACCTGTTGTATGAGTTCCACCATTCAACAGAGGGAAAGCCGCCGACAACATATCCGTAGGCATCTGAAAGGAAATAGACTGTCCTGCTGCGATTGCATTCTCACGCGATAGCCCAGGAGGATTTCCTTCTGTTACCAACTGTGCAGTATGAGGAACGGTGTCGCTCACCTGCGCCACTAACTCACGGAAACTTCCCTGTGTATTGTAGCCAACAATTTCAGTACTATGAATGTCGGCAACAGGACCACTGCGGATAGTCTCACCAGTTGTCGGATCGTGATAGGTTGACCCCCAAGGCTCAACAATCGTGGATCCTATACCCCCATGCGGCCAAGTTGTAGCACCGAACGCATGGTCATGCCAAAACACAAGACCTAGATCAACATCAACCCACCAACGATAGCGAACATACTCCGTCGTGACAATCTGACCCGCTTTGTGAGCGTGCGTCATGCCTTCACTAAACGTAATGGTATATTTCCCGTCTTTGGCTGGGCCTTTATTTGGATCAGGCTTAATGTTCTCAATCCAACGAGCATCCTTACCATTGGGTACTTCAATACCGACAATAATGTCAGCACCAACATGGTATGTTGGCGAATGATCCGCCATATGGATCTCAATCGTCTTGTCACCCGGTTTCGTTGCCTTTACTAGCTTGGCATTCATCGGAACCGGCATACCAACATGATGACCATCCTTCATCTTCTTGGTGAACTGCTTATAAGACCTCATAGACTGGTCATAAGAAAAACCAGTGATTACACCGTCTGAGGCCTGATTGTCGAACTGAAAGAAATGAGGATGGATGTTGACTTTAGACATCTGAAAGTTGGTAAAGTCATCATCATCCCATTCGCTTGAAAGTAAGACATCTACGCAGTCATATACGTTGGCACGAATAACCAGAGGAATGGCTTTTTTAGGATCTGCTTTTTTCTCAGCCATCTCCTCATCGATAACATAAATCAAACCGTATTTATCAATAACCGGCGGAGTTTTCCCAACTTGTCCGGTAAGCTCCATAGGAGTATTGATGAAATGCAGGTTGTACTGCTTACGTCCTGCACCTGCAGGACAAAGACTCCATCGACCCTGTTCACCCGGCTTGGCTCCACCAGTATTCTCCATATCAGGGCCACTTCTGGCACTACCAGATTCAGTCTTGGTAATAACCTCCGAGTCGGTCTGCATATGGAAAGGCTCTAGCCAAGGAGCTCCACCATGGTTTCGCGCAAAAGGAACACGCTTTCCAAAATGTGGTGTTAGATGAGGCCAAGCAAGTTTTCCATGCTGATCAAACTGGATCGGATGTCTCTTGCCTGGGTGAGGTGTTTTAAACTTTGGCCATTTTGTAACCGTTTCACGCTCAGACATGGCCTTGTTTCCTTTCCAGCCATAATCCAAAACAGAGCCGTCATACGCTTTGACCTGTTTGATTTGATCATCATGATGTCCGGGCTGCCCTTGAGGCGGTAACATATACTTTACCCAGTCCTTGATATTGACGACTGGAGTTTCTTTTGTCCAATCACTTTTGCCTTTATCTACAACCTTAAACTTCTTGCCAAACCAGTCCATTGTTTTACCGACCAGCTTGTCTGAAGTTTGTCCTTTAGGAATTCTTCCAACACGATCTGGAAGTTCTTTCAGGGGACGCATGATATCTGTGCTGTCAAACGGGTAGTTACCTGTTTGTAAAGTATTGTAAACTCTCCAGTAACCCCACATACCCGCTACGTAATGATGCGCAACGTGGCAATGGAAAAGAAAGTCACCAGCGAGTCGCTGACACAACCCAGATCCACACTCGGTCTCAAGATCCATAACTTCGGATGGTCCAATAACTTGAACATCAACTCTATCTGAAGTGGTGCGAACAACAGGGAATTTGACTGGACCGTCATAAGCCGCTGTAGTCAGGTTCAACAACTGTTGCTTTTCACGTTGCGGAGAACGGGTCCAGCGAATGGTGCCTCCATGAGGATGATGTGAGTGAAACACCTCACCACCACCATGTACCAAACGATATTTAGCTGGGTCACCCAAATAAGACCGAGGAATTGTCGTCGGAGCATCTCCAAACGTATAAGAACTATAAGCTAAAGATTCATCCTCAAAATGAAATTTCTTTTCTTGTTGTGCCAGATTGTTAATACCAAATGGCTCAGAACGAAAGTTCATCGCGCGAGCAGAAGGTCGATAAGCGTCTGTCTGCGGATCACGCTGAGGAATCATTTCACCTTGGCGGTTGAGAGGTCGAAAAGACTCATCACCCACCTCATGGTACATCAATGTAAACTCTCTAAAGTCCTTGGCATCATCATTGGCGATCATGGCCATCCAGCCACTTTCTAACGGACCACCAGTCCAAGGATCCAAGTAACGAGAGCCTCTAGGCTCAACAATAAAAGTTCCAATTAGACCTAAAGAAGAAGGATCTCGACCGGCATGATTCTGGATCATATGGCCGCCTTCCTGCTCATCAATAGGTATATACCACTCGTATTCCTGTTTCTCTTCAGCTGCCACGATGGAACCCGGGGTGGCCGCCGTATTAGGCTGACCAGAAGAGCTGATGATCATCGCAGAACCATTAATCTGAAAACCAGCATCTTCATCTTCTAGCTGATTACTAAAGCTTACACGAACACATTCACCTTGATTTCCTCTGATTACCAAGGGTTGGATTGCATCGCCTTGAAGACCGTTGCTAACCGCACCGGGATCAAGCTCATCTTCACGAGCTGCAGCATTCTTTTCTTCTTCCGCCCGGACTTTTTCGATGTTCTTATCGAGAACATACATATAGCCTGGGTAGTAATCGCCCCATTGGTTCAAAGTAATCTCTACGTTAATCGCAGAAATCTCATATTTTTTAACAGGAACGTTACTGGGGCAATGCGCGCCTTTATATACCTTGGCGGCTGCTTCTGTGGGTCCTAGGAGATAGCTTTGTCCCAATTGATGCGCGGCCCATGAATCCTGGAATCCGCCACCGGACGAAGCTGGGCTAGCGTGCTCTTTAAGTTTGGACTTTAACTGGTCCATGACTTGCATCATGGTGTTGTCCAGTTTTTTCTGACTGCCCTCCATGCCAGACATTAAGTCTTCATGTTTGAGCTGATCTTCAAGTTTTTCCAACCAAGCTGGCTTGTCAACAGCTGCGTTGCCCATATTGTGACCACCATGTGAGTGATCGGTAGAGACAGCGCCTGCTGGGATACAAAGTCCCAAGGTCATAAGAAAGACCGAGACCGCATGCCAGTTTTTCCACCCTTTTTTGACACCAAACATTTCTACCTCCTAAGTAGTGCGTGTAAAAAAGCTAAATAAAAAAACATTTAAATGTTATTTTTTTTTAATCCATATATCAGCCCATTAAATGCATTAACACAGCGAGCCGAGAAACATATCCCTTTATCAAGAAAGGTTTATAAGATTTATTTTTTAAAGCTCAAAATTACCACAAGGAAAAATGACGTATTTTTGGTCAGTTAATCTAACAAATTTAATTTTCCCTTACAAGCCCCAAATGGAACTTTTCATCATTTCGCCAAACTAGTAGAAAAATCGGACTTCCTTTTTCGGTTTCATTTAGGAGTCGATCAAATTCGAGCTGATTTTCAACAGCATCCCCATTAATTGCTGTAATCAGGTCTCCCGATTGTAGCCCTTTCAAACCTGCAGAACTATCTGGGCTTACCTTTGACACAAAAACCCCGTTGGGGTAGTTATTATCTGTTTTCGGATTTTCAACGCTAAAGCCTAGTTTTGATTGGCTAAAAGAGGGAGAGCTACTCAGTTGAGCAGTTTGTGTCTTTCTTGATTCTAGTTTTACAGGAACTACCTGAGACTTCCCGTCCCGCAAAATATCAAGATTTATGGTCTGACCAGGAGTAATTGCTCCAATTACTCGAATCATTTTGTTAGGCGAATCAATATCTGACCCACCAATCTTCATGATAATATCTCCTACTTTAAGTCCAGCAAGAAAAGCAGGGTCGCCTTCAAAAACAGAGTTAATTATGACTCCCTTACCTTCCTGTCCGTGTGCTTCTTTAGCAACTTCCTCGGTGACCAGGTCTATGCCGACACCCAGCCAGCCTCTATGAACCTCGCCATGCTCAACCAGGTGTTCTATTACATGCTTTACCATATTGGAAGGAATGGAAAAGCCTATACTTTGAGCGTAATTGATTATCGCTGTGTTGATACCAATCACTTCTCCTTTAATATTTAGCAGAGGTCCACCGCTATTTCCTGGATTGATAGAAGCATCAGTCTGTATGAAATCTTCATAGCGCGAGAGATCGACATTTTCTCTTTTAAGACCACTTATAATTCCAAAAGTTGTGGTGTCGTTGAGTCCATAGGGATTACCTACTGCTACCACTAATTGACCAACCCTAACTTTGCTGGAGTCACCAAACTTAACCTCAGCGAGTGGCGTATCAGATAGAACATGAACCACCGCTAGATCGGTGTCTTCATCAGCTCCCAATACCTCACCAATTATCTCCTTACCATCTTTAAAGGTGACCTTAATTTTGTTAACGCTGCGCACCACATGACTATTGGTAACGATAAGACCCTTTTCAGCATTATAGACAACCCCTGCTCCAGCATTAGCAGGTCGCCCTTTTCTAGGCAACCCTTCCCCGATAGCACCTTTTGCTATATAAGGAGACAAACTTACAACCGCAGGACGAACATGGTCAGCAAGTTCCACCAACTCTCTTTCCACTTGTTCTAGAATTCCTGCCTGACTGGAAATAGGGACCACAAAAAACAGAAGCAGTAAAATAGATTTCAAAAGCACACGGGATGTTTTAATTTTCAAAGTAAATATTTAACCTATGACAAAAGCCAAGAAGGGACGAAAGTTGATTCGACCATAAAGATTCCGACCTTTACTTTTTTCAATTCGAAAGCTTGATTTTTCAACTAGGTCATGAAAAAGTAAGTACCTATATAAAAACTCTTTATTATTTTTCCAGTTTATAGAAACCATCTGAAACCTGTCAAGCCAAAGACTCTTATGACATTACAACCTATTGATTTTGAAGCCTCATCTGCAGAAGAACTACTACGTTGGAGTATGGAACAGTACGGCCTTGAAGCTGGATTGGCCTCCAGCTTTGGCTTGGAAGACATGGTACTCATAGACATGATCGCCAAACTTGATGGTCCTCTGACTATCTTCACCCTCGATACCGGCAGACTTCATGAAGAAACCTATGAAGTTATGGAGCAAATAAGATCCAAATACGGACTTAAAATTAAAACCTATTTTCCCAATAAAGACAAAGTAGAAAACCTTGTTCGAGAAAAAGGTTTCTTCTCTTTTCGTGAAAGTGTGGATAACCGCAAGGAGTGCTGCTATATAAGAAAGGTCGAGCCACTGAATCGGGCATTAGGGGATCTTAAAGCCTGGATCACTGGTCTTAGACGTTCTCAAGGGGTCACACGCACTGATATCGCTAAGGTCATGGAAGATCCAGATCATCCACCTTTAATAAAAATCAATCCTCTTGCCGAATGGACCGAAGAACAGGTAATGACCTACATTAAGAATAACAATGTACCCATCAATATTTTGCACAAAAGAAACTACCCGAGCATTGGTTGTGCGCCCTGCACACGTCCAGTCGAAAAAGGTGAAGACATCAGAGCTGGACGTTGGTGGTGGGAAAATCCTGAGCATAAAGAGTGTGGTCTCCATAACAGACCCGATAAATAATAGATTGAAATGATTGATCACTCATAACTTTAAACCTGCGAACTATGTCTATAGTAAATAAAACCTGTCAGTTTGTAGAACAGAAACTCGAGGGGGATGGGTCAGGTCACGATTGGTGGCATGTTTACCGAGTATGGAATCTAGCAAAAAAAATCAGTGAACACGAGGGAACAAATTTACTTATCGTTGAATTGTCAGCTTTACTCCATGACATCGCAGACTGGAAGTTTCATGACGGGGACGACACCAAAGGCCCAAAGATGGCGGAAAAATTCCTCTCAGAAAACCAAGTAGGCCGTGAAATTATTGATCCTGTCATCGAAATTATTGCCACCATTTCATACAAAGGCGCCGGTGTTGAGACTCCTATGAAAACCTTGGAAGGCAAAGTAGTGCAGGATGCAGACAGGCTTGATGCCATTGGAGCTATGGGTATAGCCCGCACATTTGCATACGGCGGACACAAGAATCGCTTGATATATCACCCTGATGAAAAGCCGGTTCTGCATCAAAGTTTTTCTGATTACAAAAAAAATACGGGTCACACCATTAACCATTTTTATGAAAAGTTACTTTTATTGAAAGAACGAATGAACACCTCCACAGCCAAACAAATGGCGGAGGGAAGGCATCAGTTCATGAAGACTTACCTGAATCAGTTTTATGAGGAATGGGATGGCAAAGCTTGAAATTCTGCATAAGGCCTCGGACTTGATTAAGAGATCAAAACGAACACTTTTTTTAACAAGTGCCGGCATGAGTGCTGATTCTAATATTCCTACATTCCGTGATAAAGATGGCTACTGGAAAAATTTCCCCCCTTTTAAGGATAAGAATCTCGAAGCGCAGGATCTGGCGAGTCCCTGGGCATTTCGCAATGAGTTGCCCCACGCATGGGCATTTTATGAATGGCGACGACGAAATGCTAAAGAAAACCAGCCACATGAAGGTTACAGTATTATCAATAAATGGCTTGAGACTCAGGATAGCTTCATCCACACCACTAATACGGATGGTTTACACTTAAGATCTCGTTGCCCTGAAGACCGTGTGATGGAAGTTCATGGCTCTATGTGGCGTTTACAATGTCTCAACACTTGTACCCACCAGTTTTGGGAAGAACTTTCGGTTCCTCTTTGTAATCTCAATACGGACACAATGGAAGCCTCAAGTTATCCGATATGCAAAAATTGCAACGGAATCGCCCGCCCTCATATCCTCATGTTTGGGGATGGAGAATATATCGGCCATCCAGAACAGGAAGCAAACTTCAGAAGGTTTGTTGAAAAACCCATTGACCTTACGATTCTTGTTGGTAGCTCAGGAGCCGTACCAACGAATGACTATATCGCTCTTAATTTACAGGAAAGAGGAACACCTGTTATTAATATCAATCTTGATCTATCAAGTAATAGTATTGTTAATACAGACTTATTTATTCAAATGAAAGGTAAAGACGCCTTTCAAGAACTTAACAGAATAGCTTTTGGCGATAGTTAGAGAGTCAGAGGGGTATGAAATATTTTAATTTTCGAATGAATGTAATGTATAGTAATTATCAAATAACCTGCTCAACAATACAATAAGTGCAAAAGTAAGCTCTTTAATATAATTCTTTAAGCGCAAAGGAGTTTTAAAATGAGAATCGTCCTCTTAACTTTGTT
>ERZ1047821.2554-NODE-2554-length-10951-cov-3.986142_pt1 | contig 10951 bp, 3 predicted proteins | sample MGYA00383096_ERZ1047821 | MGnify/ENA primary metagenome ERZ1047821 (study PRJEB29581, sample SAMEA5548366) | metagenome | biome: marine; feature: coastal; material: water | depth 25 m | study: Short-term variability in the microbial, nano- and picoplankton... | reverse complement strand
ATTAACAACCTCAGTTCCTTTAGCAGTAGCATCTTCAGCACCTTTCTCAATAGCAGAAGCTAATTCAGAAGCATCTCCACAAGCAGTTACTGCAGCAGCAGCAAATAATAATACAAATAATTTTTTCATAACATTTTTTTTTAAATAATTCAATCGCAAATATAATACAAACTATTGTTATTCCATAATCATTACCTAGAAAAGGAATGTTTTTTCTGTTTTTTTAACATTAGATATAACTAAATTTAAAGTGTGAATATTAGTCTTTAATTAGATTAGACATGGCTTCAATAGTTTCGATGCCTTTCCAAAATGACTTCTTGTCGATTAATTCATTTAATGAATTTCTTAAATCCTCAAATTCTAATTGATTTTCTATCGAAGCGTTTAAATCCTTATAGGTCATGTTCCACTTTTCGAACAGTCTTGTATGAATAGGGGAATACCCCAATAAGTTGACTTTTTCATGCCTATGATCATGCTTTATTTGTTCAAATAGTTCATAAATTAAAACAGGGTCTCCTTCAAGATGTTGTAAGAAATTGTTTTTGTAATTAATTAAAACACCCGTAATCTTTTTGTTTGAATTATTAATAGTTGATTTTTTAATGATTTCTAAAATATCTGTATTTGTGAGACCTTTACTTTTGGTGCTGATATAGCATAAACTGTAAATCATATTAACAACTGCTTTTTCTTCTAAAGTACTAATTGTAAATATATTATTTTTCAATTACTTCTCTTTCTTATTCGCACGAAATTTGTAAAAGTTGCCAGTCAATGATTACATTAGTACGCTCATGGACAAAACAGTTAAATCTCAATTATCTTTTTACAATAAAATTTCTGAACTTATTGTTACCGCAAAAGATGCTGAGTCTTTGTCAAAAGCGTTGTATGAAATAATTGATGGTTATATTGAGGTTCCGCACAGTGCACTTTTTCTTTGGGATCAAAAAGATGCCAAGCTAAAGGTCTTTGGCAGTAGTGGTTTTACTAAAGAAGAGCTTGTTGAGGTAGAAAACACTGCCTTGGACAGACATCCGGGGTGGGTTTTTAAAAATAGAAAACCATTGCATATTCCAGATATGGATAGTGCTGATGTCCCATCTTTTATTTCTTCGAGTAAAAGATCTTTTAAAGTTAAATCTCGATTATGGGTTCCAATTACAACAACAGAAAGATCTTTTGGCGCATTTGGCTTTGCGAGTCAAGAGCTTAATTATTTTACTGAAGACCATGTTAACGTGCTTAATTTTGCTTGTCGATTAGCTGGTAATATTTATTCGAATATTATTTTCTCACAATCTGAAAAAGAATATTTAAATAATATGCTTATTTCCTACAAAAAAATAAAGGAAGCAAGTAAAACTCAACAAGATTTTATTGCAAAAATGAGTCATGAGATTAGAACGCCATTAAATGGAATAATAGGCATGTCCAAGTTGATTGAGGTAACGCTTCTTAATAAAACACAAAAAAAATATGTGGACATCATCAACAACCAATCCATGCAATTACTTGGTTTGATTAATGATGTTTTAGACATTTCAAAAGTGCAATCACAAAACTTCAAGCTGGTTAATTTCCCCTTTAATCTAAAGGAAGTGCTTACATCAAATGTTAAATCATATGAAATGCAGGCCAAATTAAAGGGGCTTGATTTTACCTATAAATTTGATTCAAAAATCCATAATAACTTGCGTGGAGATTCTTTGAGAATGTCTCAGATTGTCAACAATCTTTTAAGTAACGCTATTAAATTCACAAAAAGTGGATTTGTGTCCATTTCTGTTAATGACAACAATAGCAATGAAGAATTTCAGAATATTATCATTATCGTTGAAGATTCCGGAATAGGAATTGGAGACGCAAAGCTTGAAAAAATATTTGAAGGTTTTCATCAAGAGGATGATTCTATCGTAAGGAAATATGGAGGAACGGGTTTAGGTTTGATGATTACCAAAGAAATTGTCGACCAAATGAATGGAGATGTTTTCGTTGAAAGTGAAAAGGGAAAGGGTTCAAGGTTTACAGTCAAATTAAGAATAAAAAAATCTAATCGTGATTTGAATGAAAATGAAATAACACGTGATGTATCCCTTAATGGATTAAGAATTCTTATTGCGGAAGACAATGAAGTCAATAGTTTTTATTTGAAAACAATATTGGAACAAGAGGGCGGTATAGTGAGTGTGGCTAAAAACGGAAAAGAAGTTGTAAGTATTTGCAAAAATGAAACTTTTGATTTGATTTTAATGGATATCCAAATGCCTGTTATGGATGGAATCACGGCAACCAAAATAATACGAAATGAATTAAAATTAAATACACCGATAATTGCTCAAACAGCAAATACAGTTCAGAAGGATATTGATTCGTGTTATGAAGCAGGTATATTGGATTATATATCTAAACCTTTCACATCGAGTGAGCTAAATAGAAAAATAGCTTTAAATCTGAATCTTGAATTGAGAAACAAAAAGTCTAAATCTATAAATATAGCTTCTCCATCATTGTATTCCGGTGTTTTGAATTTGGTTAATGGCAATAAAGGATTTGCCAACAAGATCATCAGTGTTTTTCGTGAAGACACCCCAAAGAATTTGAAATCTTTAAAAATGGCCTTTTCAGCTAAAGATGAAGCTAAAATTAAAAAGATTGGTCATAAAATAAAATCTTCATTTCGCATGTTTAAGCTCAAGGTCCCATTTGAATTAAGTCTTTGGATTGAAAACTTTTCTAGCGAAAATTACAGTTGGGAAGAGCTAGAAGAATACATTTCTTTACTAGAAAAAGAATGTTCTAAATATCTGAATGAATCTGTTTAACCATAGCTGTTAGACCATATTTTTAATATAGTCATGTTTTATATTGATGAATTAAAAGATGTTTAATATCTTTAGTTCAATTCTATGAAAAGTCTCGATAAGATAAACCTTAGATTATTAGTAATCTGTGTTTCCTTGTTATTTATTTCTGCTAATGGATATTCTCAAGTCCTTATCAATGCTGATGTCAAAATAAATGGTTTCAGGCATGACTGGGATTGCGGTAATGATGTTGGAGGGTTTAATAGCTTTCCTGATCCAAGATATAAAGTTTGGGTTGGTTATAATTCCGGAAATTTTCAAAACGTAAATGCTGGTCCAGGATTGTATGGGGGGTGTGGGAATACCTACGGTGGGGACGCAGTGTTTTGCTCTACATGGAACCCTGGATTAATTAATGCTGCTTCATTTAATGCTCAGCAAATCAATGAAATCAATATTGATATGGAAAGCTGGGAAGATGATGGATGCGGAAGCAATTGCAATGCAAACACTTGTTTTTTTAATAGTGATGATACCCGATGTGGTCGATTAAGGATAGGAGATGTTAATTTCTGGAGCGAACCTCCATGTCAAGACAATCTGTACAATGGCGATTTTACATCTGGGTCGTTTTTATCAATGCACAACCGTTGCTCTGATCATAATGGAGGAGGTTATGGTATTGACCAGTTGATAATAAATTGGAGCTTTGCAACCTCCCCATCAATAATTACCCAACCATTTCCTTATGATCGGGTTTTATGCCCTGGAGATGTTACCACCTTAGATGTTAGTGTTGACGAATGGAATGGCTGGAGCCTAGCACAGCTTGTTCAATGGCAAATGAGTACCAATACAGACTGTAATAGTGCTTCTAATTGGACAGACATACCTGGAGCAAATACACTTTCATATACACCTAACGAAATACCGGGCACGCGTCTTTACCGTTGTGTTATATCTAGTAATTGTACAGATATAAATACTCAACAAGTTGTTTCTGAGTGTGTAAGGGTTACATACCACCCGTTTGCTGCCCCGATAATAAGTCCTTCATGTGGTACTACAATTGTACCGGATGTTCCCATTCAATTTTGCACAACCCTTCCTCCAAATGAAGATGCGAGTGTAGCGATTTCAGCATACACATGGTCAGTAAGCCCCTCTACGGGAGTTACGATTTCTAATACAACTTCGACATGTACCGATATTACTTTTACAGAACAGGGGGGATATACTGTTTCGTTGACTTATACTGATGTTTGTCCAGAAGTAGATGCTGTAGCAACCTGTGTAACCACTATAACTCCTCCCGCATGCGACATGATTTATGTTGATGCCGTTAATGGTGATAATAACTTCCTTGGCTTCCCTAATGAACCTGTTGCAAACTTATGGAGAGCAATGCAGCTTGTTGGAGGGGCACGTTTTAACATTAGAATAACAGGTGGAAACTATTCGGAATCTAACATTATTTATTTAATGGACAACGTTTTTATCGATGGCTCATGGGAAAATAATAGTGGAGTTTGGACAAAAACAAGTGCTCAATCGACCAATCTAACATTTTCTGGTGAGGAAGTGCTTAACAATGCCGTGACTCATCTCGTAGGATTGAAATCTGAAAACATTTCTGGTTGGACACTCCAAGATATTGATATTACAACAATAAATGCCTCGGGTAATGCTATCGATGGACGTGGAAAATCCAATTATGGATTATTAATTGATAATTCTTCATCCTATGAAATCAATAGATGCACTTTCAATATTGGGTCGGCTACAAATGGTTTGAATGGTGCAAATGGCTCATTTGGCTCAAATGGAGCAATGGGTGCAACGGGTCTGACTGGACACTGTGATAATAATACTACAAATCGAGTAGGCGGTAACGGGTCAGGTTTTGTTGGAGCTGGAATTAGGCAAGGTGGTGCAGGAGGAAATGGCGGAATGGGGTCAGACTGGAACTCAAACAATAATCAAGACGGGAATAATGGCAGTAACGGTGGAGGAGGTGCTGCTGGCGGTTTTAATTTTGGTGGACAAGGTGCCAATGGTGGTTGTGGATCTAGCTCTAATCGAGATGGTAGAAAAGGTCAGAATGGTGCAGGTGGCACAACAGGAACCAATGCTAATGTTACTCCTGAAATAACAAATACTACATTTTTAAATTACTGGACACCTAATGGAAATGCCTCATCTGGAGGAGATGGAACCGGTGGTGGAGGTGGTGAAGGCGGCGGCGGCGGCGGTAGACAGGCAGAAGTTAACTGGTGGGACATCTGTGATAACGGAGGAGGGTCTGGCGGTGGCGGCGGCGGTTCCGGTGGTCAGGGTGGTCAAGGAGGATTTGGAGGTCTAGGTGGTGGTGGTTCATTTGGGATTTACAGATTCAACTCAAACACAGGTGTAATTATTCAAGATATAACGATAAACGTTCCAGGAATTATTCCTAGCGGTGGTGGCCCAGGTGGTGGTGGCTCAGGAGGATCAGGCGGCCCAGGTGGTTGCGGTGGTGGAGGAAATAACACAAGTACTACATCAGGTGGAGCTACTGGATCAAATGGAGGGCTTTGTTCAACTGCTCGTGTTTGTAATGGTACTGAGGTTGGTGCTGGTGGTCAAGGAGGAGCTGGTGGAAATGCTGGAAATGGAGGGACTGGGCAACCCGGAGCTTCAGGTTATTCTACACACATGGTTGTAGACGGAGCATTCTCTAATCCCTCAACTAGCGTGCCAAATCCCACTACAATTGTAATGGATTATCCTGTGAATGGAAAAGGCTGCGTTAATTCTGAAGTTGTATTTTCGAATACCGCAAACTCCCCATGGATTCTTAATGGATCTACTTTAATTGACGATATGAACCCTGGTATGTCGAGCTATACTTACAGTTCAAATCCAGTTTATACTTATTATAGTAATAATGGAATTTATGACATTGAAACAAGCGGAGCCAATTATCAAGATTGGGTGCATATTATTGACGATACTAGACCAGCAAATATGCTTTTTAATGGACCTACAAACATCTGTTCAGGTGGTACTTTAAATATTAGTGGGGTGCCTTGGGGTACAGAAATAGAATGGGACTGGGTAATCTATGAGGTAGACGCATTGACGCCAATTCAAACGAGCTCTGAGCAATCTCCTAGTTTTACAATGCCGGTTGTTACAATGCCGACTGTTTACAATGTTAGGTATCGAGTGAGAGAATCTTGTTGTGGTTGGAGTAAGCCCTATTACACTACTTTTTCCGTTACTCCTATTTATGTTCCATTGATCACCGTGAATGGTTCAAATACGCTATGTTCAGGTGATTCTGTTCAATTATCAACAGATCCAGGCATTAATATCCAATGGTCTAATGGTGAGACCACACAATCTATATATGTAAACACACCCGGTCAATACGCAGTTACTGTTGAAAATCTCGACGGATGTATTGGGGAGTCGGCTCCTGTCGAGATTATCGTTAATTCAATTCCTAACCCTGTGATTACCCCTCAAGGTGGTGATACTTCCATTTGTGCGGGTAGCACGGTTGTTTTAGAATCACCATTAGGTAATGCATATTTATGGAACAATGGAGAGACAACCCAATCCATAACAGTAGATATTGCCGGGGTTTATGAGGTCTTTTATACAGATTTAAGTGGGTGTTCCGCATCTTCTGCACCGTACACTGTATATGAGACTTCTGACTCAGTTATTGTTGATGGGAATAGTGTCATATGTCCAGGAGACAGTGTGCTATTAACAAGCTATTCTCAATACCCTAACCCCTCAAATATATATCAGTGGTTATTTAATGGTTCACCAATTCTAGGAGCTGATCAAAATTCAATTTACGCAGATCAAACAGGCATGTATTCCATAAGTATTGTTGCTGGAACGTGTGTGCTCACCTCAAATCAAATTCAGATTACTGAATTTGAAGCTTCAATAGCCTCTTTATCCCTTGATTCCACATTATGCCCTGGTGGTACTTTAGATTTAGTATCTAGTCCTGGGGATTCATATCAATGGTTTCTAGACGGTGCTCCAGTAGCAAGTGGCAATAATCAGGTTTTGACCATTTTAATCGATGGAACATATACCGTTGAAGTCACGGATGGATCTTGTGTTGACACATCAGGTACTTATGTTGTAAACTATATTATTCCAACAATTACAACAGCTTCAGGGTCAACAAGCTATTGTGCTGGCTCTAGTATAGATTTAATTTCAAGTTCAGCCGACTCGTATCAATGGACTCTTAATGGTGTCGATATTGTAGGAGCAACAAATCAAATGTATACAGCTAACCAGGCAGGAACGTATACCGTTACTGCTGTAATTGGTTCTTGTTCTTCTGGTTCAGCAGATTTTGTACTCACAGAAATTATTCCGCTTATTACAAGCGGAGGTTCTGTAAATACACTATGTCCAGGAAGTACTTTGGACCTTACTTCGAGTTTAGCTGATTCTTATCAATGGTCTTTAGATGGCATAATTATTCCTGGAGCGGTTAATCAGACATACACCGTAAGTTTAGAAGGAACCTATACCGTGACTGTTTCATTGGGAGTCTGTACAAGTATAACCTCTCTGGATTTTGTAATCACGGAAATAATACCAACAATTACTGGTGCAGGAGGGGCTACTACATTATGCGCGGGAGGAACCCTTGATTTAACTTCGAGTCTGGCTGACACTTATCAATGGGCTCTTAATGGTGTTGATATTGTAGGCGCGACAAATCAAGTCTATTCTGCAACTCAGGAAGGAACGTATACAGTCACAACCGTTCTTGGTTTATGCACCTCAAGCTCCGCAGATTTAGTGTTGACTTATTTAACAGCTTCTATTTCAAGTATGGGAGGGTTCACTACTTTATGTCCTGGCTTTGGACTTGATTTAACTTCATCTCTTGGAACATCCTATCAATGGCAATTAAATGGCGTGAATATTCCAGGTGCTACGAATCAAGTACATACCGCGACTGTAGGAGGTACTTATACGGTTATAGTAATGGATGGAACCTGCTCAATAACATCTTCAGATTTTATATTGACAGAAATAATACCAATAATTGTGAGCAATACTGGTGCGAATGCATTATGCCCTGGATCGAATTTGATTCTGACTTCAAGTCTTGCTGATTCTTATCAGTGGATGCTTAATGGAGTTGATATCCCAGGCGCAACGAATCAATCTTATACTGCCATTCAGGGTGGAGTATATTCGGTAAGCACTGTGATTGGCACATGTAGTTCAACTTCATTGGATTTCGTTATCACTGAAATCATACCAACTATTACCAGCGCTGGAGGTGTAATTACAATTTGTCCTGGAAGCACGGTGGATTTGACTTCGAGTATGGCAGATTCATACCAGTGGACACTTAATGGAGTTGATGTTCCCGGAGCAACAGGTCAAGTTTATTCAGCTTCACAAGAAGGTTCCTATACCGTAACTGCGGCAATTGGTTTATGCTCTTCTACTTCTGCTGATTTCGTTCTAACAGAAATAGTACCAACGATTACCGGTACCGGCGGAGCAATTTCTTTGTGTCCTGGCGGAACATTGGATTTAAATTCTAGTTTGGCAGATTCCTACCTTTGGTTTTTAAATGGGATAGGAATAGCAGGTGCTACAAATCAAGTTTATACGGCAACTCAAGAAGGGACTTATACTGTCACAACTGTTCTCGGTTCGTGCACTTCAAGTTCCGTAGATTTTATATTGACTTACTTAACCGCAACGATTTCAAGTACTGGTGGAGTTAGCACCTTATGCCCAGGGGCTACACTTGACTTAACGTCATCTTTAGGGACATCGTATCAATGGCAATTAAACGGAGTAAATATCCCAGGCGCTACGAGTCAAATACATTCAGCGACAGTAGGAGGGACATATACTGTAATTGTAGTAGACGGCGCATGTTCATTGACTTCAGCAGACTTTGTATTAACGGAGACTATTCCAGTTATTAGTTCTACAGGAGGTGTAAATACTTTATGTCCTGGGAGTGGGCTTGTATTGACTTCCACTGCTGCTCAGTCTTTTCAATGGGCTCTAAACGGAGTTGACATACCTGGTGCCACAAATTCGTCTTACACAGCAACACAAGGTGGAACATATTCTTTAACAACTGTGGATGGGTTCTGTACATCTATATCATTGGATTTTGTAATAACTGAAATTATTCCTGTCATTACAAGCACTGGGAATGAAATTACGATATGTCCAGGAAGCACCTTAGACCTCACATCAAGCCAAGCAGATTCATATCAATGGTCTTTGAATGGTGTGGATATTGCAGGCGCGATTAATCAAACGTATACCGCAACATCGGAGGGAGTTTACGCTGTAACAACGACAACTGTTATAGCGTCTACCGGTGTACTGAATACTAATGGAGATTTTGAAATAGGACCAGGCTCAAATTGCGGTGTTCCTACAGGGTACTTTTGCGGCAATGATGCCGGACAGGTATTTGATGGTGTTCACCCAGTTTATACTGTCGGGGATCAAGGGTGTGTTGGTGGTGTAACTAATTTTTCGAGTAGCCTTGGAGCACATGGAGGTACGGGTTATGTCTATTTTTATGCTGGTGGAGATAATATAGAATCAAGCCCCATTCTTTTTTCTGGTGGGGAAATAATAGATTTATGTGTATATTATTCAGGACCACAAGGGGCGGGAGCATCAGGGCAAAATACAGCAAATTCTCATTTCTCATTGGCTGTTGATGGTGTTCAGGTGGGACCAGATGTTCTTGTTCCAACTAATACATTATGGACCCAGCATTGTTTTGCAGTTACAATGACAGCTGGATTCCATACATTCGGAATATTATCTGGAGGTGCTGCGCAATACTCTATTTGGTTTGATGACTTCGAATTAACGACGACTAATGGATCTTGCACCTCTTCTTCTCAAGATTTTATTTTATCAGAAATCGTATCAGAAATAACATCAACTACTGGAGCAACAACGTTGTGTAATGGAAATACCATCGAGCTCTCTAGCACTCTAGCAGATACTTATCAGTGGAGCTTAGATGGAATCGATCTTCCTGGTGAAACAAATCAAATTATAAATGTTTCCGAAGCAGGAAGCTACATAGTAACGACGACAACCGGAACATGCGTTTTGTCCTCATCAGCTTTTGAAATCACGAATGCATTTACGCAAGTTCCAAATATAAGTATCAGTGATACGATTGGCTGTCTTCCTTTAGCTGTTGATTTAAACCATGACATTCCCAACGTGTCAACCAACTGGCTTGTTGACGGTGTCAGTTTCGCCAGTACTCAATCAAGTCAGCTGACATTAGACCAGCAAGGATGCGTTGATATAGAACTTGTTTTAACAAGTAATTCGGGCTGTGAGCTCACAACAAGTGTTTTAGGTGCTATTTGTGCTACACCATCTCCAATTGCCTCATTCTCAATGAATCCAAGTGTTATCTCGAATGATCAAGAGGCCATTAACTTTATCAATACTTCAGATTTTGCTGATTCTTATTTTTGGGATTTTGGGAATGGAGCTAATAGTGATTTAATCAATCCAAGTCAAAATTTTAATGTAAATGATGTTGGTTATTTAATAACATTAACTGCCTTTAGTAATGAGGGCTGTTATGACAGCTATTCAATCACTTTAATCTCTAATGAAGTAGGTACCGTTTTTGTCCCGAATACATTTACTCCAGACGGAGATGAACACAATCAAGAATTTGTCCCTACGGTTATTCCTGGATTTCAAATGTTTAGCTATTCAATGAAAATATACAACCGTTGGGGAGAGCAGGTTTTTGAGTCTAATAATATTGATTTTGGATGGGATGGGTCATATGGTGCCAATGCAAATCAAGCCCAAGAAGGCATTTATATTTGGAAGATAACCTACCACGACCAAAACTCCAACGAAAGAAAAGAATTAACCGGTCACGTGACTTTGCTTAGGTAAATTTACAGGCGAATAATCTTTTTACTAAGAATCCCGTCAGCTCCATTAATATTTATAATATAAGTTCCCCTTTTCAGTAGCTGTCCATCCAATTTAAGATAGTTCAATCCTTTGGTTGGAATAAAGTCAAAAGCGCTTATCTCTATCCCTTCAATAGTGGAGACAACAAGTGTTACTTT
>ERZ1047821.2549-NODE-2549-length-10958-cov-8.106301_pt1 | contig 10958 bp, 6 predicted proteins | sample MGYA00383096_ERZ1047821 | MGnify/ENA primary metagenome ERZ1047821 (study PRJEB29581, sample SAMEA5548366) | metagenome | biome: marine; feature: coastal; material: water | depth 25 m | study: Short-term variability in the microbial, nano- and picoplankton... | reverse complement strand
CCAGCTTCTTTACCTTGTTTAAAAATTACATCTTTATAAACTTTTCCTAATGTTCCAGATGAAATAGCAGCAAAAAAACTTTCAGCACCAGCTAAACCTATTGATTTCGTAACATTATCAAATTCTGTTTGCTCAGGATATTCTTCACGTTGTTGTCTTAGTTCAGTACCTGTTAAAGCCCCAGTCATAAATTTCCCAGTTTTAGCAATTCCTTTTGTAGCACCTCCATACATAAAAGCTATACTTACACCTGCAGATTCTCCAATAGCATTTCCCATTGTTACAAAACCATCATAATAATTTCCTTTAGCAAAATTTTCCGATGGACTAGTTGTTTCAAATCTTTTTTTATCGTATATATCTATTTGTTTTTGTTGATTTTCTTGTTCGTTTATAAAAGCATCTAATAAAGGATTTTTAATACTCCAGTCTTTTTTAAATTTTGCTGAACTTGCTTCCCAATTTTCAGGTAAAATTCCTAATTTAACTCCTAAATTTTGAGGTAAAGCTGCAGCATCATAAAGAGTTTCTGGTATGCTTGCTATAGCTTCTCCCAAATAATTAAAACCTTTTAAAGTTCCAGTTGCAAATCTTTCAAAACCTGAAACCCCTTCAATTTTTTGTTTTTTTGCTTCTGCTTTATCAAATAATTCTATAGCTTTTAAATTAATTTCCGCTTGCGTAGGTGCAATTAATACTGAAGCGGCTTGTTCTTGAAGAGCAATAATTTGATCTTCATTTAATTCATTATATGATCTAGGTAAATTACTAGAAGTAATTTCTTTTAATACTTCATCTTCTTTTCTTTTAGGTTGGGCTAGTTCATCAATATATAAATCTAATTTTTCTTTATCTTTTGCGGCTAATTCCAAAGAACCATCTTCCAATTCTAATTCCGTATTGGATGCTTTCCTGTCTCCTACAGGCGCATCCGTTTCTGTAGGTGTTATCTTTACTTCTTCTGATTCTAACATAATAGCATTTGGAAATGCTTGTTTAAAATCTTCTATTCTATCGGGGTGAACCTCTACTATAGATCCATCTTGTTTTTTAAATCTTACCATATTAGATTTTATTATTTATTATTTAGGAGTACTCCAATCTGTTAAATCTCTTTCTGTTTGTTTTTTTGCCATTTTATTTAATTCATCATTAAATACAGCTAACAAACCACCTTCATCAGAAAAATCAATTGAAGCAATTAATTTTTGTGGAACTCCTTTAGCTCTTAAAATAGCCGCTTTTATTTGACCTGTAGTCATATTTGAAGTTATAGTCTGTTGATTAGCACCACTACCAATTACAATACTTTTACCTATTACTTTTTTAGTTTGAGAGTCTTTTAAACTACTTTCTTTAGTCATATCAATTTTCACATATTTTTGAATTTCTTTTAATAAATCTTGCGAATCATCAATATTTTTAAATGTAGGGAGGTTAATTTTTTGTAAATCTAAAGCTAAGTCTCTTCCTTGTTCTAATAATATCATTTGTTCAGAAGGTCCTCCTTTTGGAACTTCAAACTCTTCTTCTCCTTTCATATAATCGGGAACTTTATTATCTAAAAAATGTTTTTTATAAGCTACGTTAAAAATAGCTTTTTCTGCATCACTCAAAGGTTCATCAAAATCAAATACAATTCCATCTGGATCTTCAATAGCTGTTTTTATTTCTTCTGGTAAATTATCTGCGGTATATTGACCTTGAAAAGTAGGATTATTTATAAAATCTTCTATTGTATAAGTTATTTGATCAAATTGAGTATTATGTAAAGCTATTGCAGTTTTATCTGTTTCTCCTTCTCCTAATGTTTTTGCTATTTCTGCATTCATTGAAGCATTAAAATTTAAATCCCAAATAATACCTCCTTCGTCATATTTATTTACTTTTTTATCATTTCTAAAATATGATTTTCTAGTATCTCCTTTACCATAAGTTACTCTTTTAGATGCGCCTAAAAAATTTTCATTAATTTTACCATTAGGTAACATTTCGCCTGTTTTATTATCCTGGTTTGTTATAAAAATATTTGGATTAGCTTTTTGAACTGCTGTTAAATCTTTTTCATTATTCGGAATAACTGTTACCATTTCATCAATTCCTTTAGATATTTGATCTAATCTTTGTTTAGAAAAACTAGTTACTAAATTACCTTTATCATCATATATATCCCATACAAATTTACTCATATCATTATCAACAAAACGAGGAACTCTTTTTCCTGGAAGTTTTTGCATCATAATATTTAATCCCAAGTTTACATCAGGTTCCATTCCTCCTCCATATATTCCTCCTGGTTTATCTAAATTATCCATTTTTACATCATAATCTTCTGTAAAACTTACTAAATTTGTTAATGTATCAGTAATTCCCGTTACACTAGCATAGATTTGATCTCTTCTGGTTTTATCTGCGCTTGGGGTTTCACTAGTTCCCATGTCTATAGATAAAGATAGATCTTCAAATTCTTTAATTAAAGGGTTATATAGTTCTCCAAAATCAACTTCAGGATATTTATTATCAGTAACATATAAAGTTCTTTGTAATAAAGAAGCTTCTTTTGCTATTCCTTTTTTAATTAATTTTGTTTCAGCATCTTTTTTTTCTTGTTTTGCTCTAAGTTCTTTTTGTCTATCAGCATATGATTTAGCAACCCCTGCATATGCACCCGCAATTGTTGCTTGAAGATTTTGAAAATGTTGACTTGTTGTAGTGTCAACGTGTTGTTGTGGGTTTCTATAACTCATAATTATTATATTAATTTATTTTTAAGCTCCTTTTGCTGACATATAACTACCTGCTATGGATGTTAATCCTCCAATAGCTCCAGTAATAGCTCCTGTTTGGTCTGAAGCAGCTTGAGCTTCTCGAGCTTGTGATCCACTTAATTGTGCTGAAAGTCTATCTAATTTTGCGGCTTCTCTAGTTTCTTTTGCTCCAAACATAAATTGTTTACCCGCTGCATCCGCTTGTTGCATTCTTTGACCTTCACCTATTTGAATACCTTGTAATCTTCGTTGTTCTGCAATCTTTTGTTGTTGTAATTGTTGTCGACCTTCTGCTCTAAGTTTTTCATTTTGAGCTTCTTGTTGTTCTATATTTGCTGAAACACCTTTTTTACTTTTTAAAGCAGCTTGAGCTAAAGCAGTTGCTCCACCTGCGCTAGCACCTGTAGCTCGTAAAGTATCTAAAGTATTTGCTAAAGCAATATCTGCTTCTTCAATTTGCATTTCTGCAGCTTGAGTAGCTACTCCTAAACTAGCAAATGGATTACTCATTGAACCACTTAAATCTGAAGCTAAAGAAGATAAATCTTTTGCTCCGGCATAAGGATTAATTATAGCTTGTCTACTGTTTTCTAAATTAGTAATTTTTGCATTTAATGCTCGTTTTTCTCTAGCCGCTGCTCTTCTTCTTCTTTTAGCAGAACTTGCTCCAAAAATACCTCCAATAGCTGATAAAGCTCCGCCTATAATAGCGGCTGTTCCTAATGCTCCTGTTGCGATTCCTGACATAATTTATTTTTTTTGTTATTAGTTTCTTTTATATTATATTCTTCAAGAGTAAAAGAATATAAATCTTTTTCTATTTGTTTTAAATCATTAGTATTAGATGGATTTTTATGTATGTTTACAAATACGCAATCTTCTACACATGTTATAAGTCTTTTAGCTCCTTTTGTAGATTTTTCATAACAAGGTGCTATATGATCTATGATTTCACCATTTGTATTAACTCGTATTTTACCTTTTAATAAAAACCAAAAATGATCAGTGTGATGATAAACACTAATTACAAATGAGTTTTTTTTCATTATCATTTTTCTCATATATAATTGATCAGAAAAATCATGAGTAATAGTAAAATGTTCATTATTTACAAGATTTATTCCGTCTCCATATATTTTATTTTCTTCATTTGCATTATTAATCATTGCATTTTGTAACATTTCCAATTTTTTATTGAAAATACTTAATTTCATTTAATTTAATTTAATTTAGTATGATGATTCTACTACGTCTGATGACACAGAGAATAATTCTTTTTTAATTGCTGACGTATCAAATTGTGTTATAGCTGATATACTCATTTTTACAGTTGAATAAAAACCTTTTATTCCTGTTATAGAATTCCCCCATAAAACTTCTCCTGTAGTTGAAGGTGAATTATTAATTAAATTAGCAAAAAATTTGTTTTCTTTTTTCTTAAAATTGTTAGAAAATAAAGCACTTTCTAAACCAGTTAATGTTGTTTGATTTACATAAACTCCTATTGGCAAAGTAACATCACCTGAACTAGCGCTCATACTTTCTAATTGCCATCCAAGAGCTCCTTCATAATTAATAGTTTTAAATACTTTTACAACAGATGGGTGAGAATTTAAAACAATAGTTACATTAGAATCATATGTAATCCCATAAAACTGACCATAATTACCTAAATAATGTTGATATAATTTACCTGTATTAAATGTATAATATAAGTTATTTAAACTAAAAGCTTGACTTGGTTTAAAATCTAAAAAAGTTGTCCAACCTAAAACACCTTCATCAAATGTTAAGGTTTTATAAGTACTAGATGTTTGTATAGAAATATTATAATCTTTAGTATGGTTATTCCATGATCCTACAATCTTATCTACACTAAGACTTGATAATTCATCTCTAAAAAAGTCATGCATTCCATAAGAAGATATTTCTGTTATACCGTCTTTAGATAATCTTAATACAACTCCTCTATTTTTATCTGTAAAATATTTTCTATAACCATATACAGCAAAACTTTCTGGGTTTGTACTAATACCATATTCTCCTGCATAAGGAACTATCTGTCCTATTACTAAATTAGTGGATGTAACAGCAGCATTTCCTTCAGCTGAATATATAGCATCTTTATCTATTAATGCTCTACTAACTTTATCTTCTTGAAATATAATTAAATTAGTATCTTCAGCATAGAGTCTTTGTATTGATCCATTAGCTGGATCAGTACTTTTAGTAATATCTGTACCAACAGAAAATTGATTTGTGTTATTTACACCAGTTCTAGAATTAAATACTCCCGAGTATATAAGAGCAGCAATTCTATTTTGTTGTTGATTACTATCTGCTACTAAATATGCTTTAACTCCAAAGTCTACTGTAGTGTTATTATAACCTCCTCTAATTCTAGATTCTTCTTCGTACCAATCTGTAGCATTATCAGCTGGAAATTCTTTAGGTATCCCAGCTTCAGTAGCCTTACCAGTAAAAGTTAAATTATCACTAGCAGTAATATTTATACTAGATACATAAGTGTATGTATCACTTGCACCTATTGTTGCTGCTTGATTTAAAGTATATACAGTACCTGGAGTTGGATCGGCTGTTATATAAGTTCCAGCTGCAACCCCAGTTCCACTTACAGCCATACCTACTATTACATCAACATTAGCAACATTTAAAGTTAGAGTAGTTGATGCGGAAGCCACTTGATCATCTGTAGTTGTAGATAAAGCGGGTGTACTTACTGTGACTATTAAATTATCTCTTCCAACCACTGTTACAACTCCAGTAGCAAAATTTGTGGTATTAGTTAGGTTTGTAACTATTTGACCTGCACCAACTTTAACTTTTTCAACAGTATCAGTAATGTTTATAACAGTAGTTTCTACAGCTGTATTGGTAGCTACAATAGGTGTTACTGTTTCTACATCAGTAATACTCTTGATTTTTTTTAACCAGAATGTATTAAAATATTTTAATTCAAGTGTTGCTGCCATAATTTATTATTACTTATTTTTCACAATTATTACTAACCTACCGTAGTAGTATGTATACTATATGGATAGGTTAAAGCTTGTGGATTACAACTAGTAGCTGCTACCGCTGTATTACCACAATTTTGTATATAACAAGCAGTTCCCCAACTAGGTGGATGATATACTTTAGCTAAACTTCCAGCTCCGGTTGTAAATCTCGTACTAAAACTATATTTATAATCCGACGTTGCTTCTCTATAAGGTCCAACTTTCATTTTATAAGAATAAAAATTAGTATGAGTAATTCCGTTACCATCAGTGGCATCAGTTACAAAAGGATAAGCAGTTGTTAAAGAACTAGTTGTAAAAAATTGATTAATATATTGTCCATAAGCAATATTAGAATAAATTGATGTTAACCCAAAACTACAACCATAAGATCCTGTTGATCCACTAATACCATATTCATAAGTTGTTGCTGTACCACTTGTTGTATTCACACCATCTTCAATTACACATGTACTATAATTTAAATCATTAGAATTTACATAAGTAAGTAAAGCTTGACTTTGTTGATTAGCTGTATCAGAGCTTGTATCTACCGCAACAATTAAATATTCTCCTACGGTATCATAAGCTAATACATATTGTAAGTAATAACTATCTGTTACAGCGAGAGTTTGTAATTGTAAATCACTAGCTGCACCACGTTTAATACCAGCTGCTGGCATTGTATGATTATTTATATCTGCAATTATAGCCCAAGCTTGTGTATTATCTATTCTATGATAAATTCTCCAACTATCCATACTGCCATCTACACCACTAGGCGGCATATCTGCTGAATTATAATTAAGTTGCATGTTTAAAGAAAATACAACTGTACCTTGAGTTAATTCACTACCTAACTTATGTATAGTGTTACAAGAAATTGTCCCCGTAGGTCCACCTGTACCTGTAAATACACCATTTGTACCACTAGGCGTAGTTCCTGCTGGCCAACCAGTACCTTGTAAGTATGTAGTTCGCGCGGCTCCAGCCGTGACAGTATCTGATAAAAACCAAACTGCAGTCAATGTAGAACTACCATCATAAGGTGCAATAGTACCGTTAGTTGGGTATTGAGCTGTAGCATCAGCTATAGTAGCAATACAAGTAGATTTCACTCCACTATTAACAGGAGTCGGTCCTATTCTAACTTGTTGAGTTCCTGTAATAGTTTCTCCTCCTGTACCTTGAACTCCACCCAATACTGAATCTTCAAGAGTAATAGTTAAACTATATAATCCATTAGGTGTATTATTTATTGTTTGTGTTAAAACTCCATCTGAAGCTCCAATGGCAAATGCTGGCTGAAGATTTACTCCAGTGGGGTTACCAGCTGTTATAGTCCATTGTAATTGCTTAGTTTTTTCCGGAGTAGTATTACTTGTATTTGTACCATTAAATGCTGTTAATGTTCCTATCGTTGTTTCATCAACTGTTTTAGTTATTAAAGCTAAAGCAGGTGAAAAGACAGGATCTTCATTAAGTAAAGCTCCTTGCACAGCTATAGTATTTGTTTCAAAAGGAGATGCTGTAACTTTTACTGTTATTGAAAAAGTATAAATATCAGCAGTACTAGAATCATTTTCATATGTAAAATAGGCATCAGCCGGTTTACCATTTGATACTGCACCAGTTTTAATTTGATATTTTTTAGTTACAGGATCTTGATATAAATAAAATAAATCTGTAGCATCAACACCATCACCATCAACTACTGAAAATGCAGTGGATGTAGTTGGATCACTAGTATCGAAAGGAGCACCTTCATTAGACATAGGCCATACTAAATCTGTAATAGCGGTTCCTGGCGCATTGCTTTCTTGGAAAGTAGAAAAATCAAAACTAAAACTAGTAGGTCCTTCATAACCAGTTAAAACATCAGCGTTTAAATCCGCTAACATACCTACTGTAGTCGTTTCCCAATATATATCTAGTAATGAATCTACTGGTTCAGTTTCATATATAGCTAAAAAAGGTGTCATATTTGTAGCAGTGGCTGTAGTAGAAACTACACCAATACCTGTGGAAGTTGCTAATCTAGCTATTAAAGGTTTACTATCTATTTGATATATATTAGCTTGACCTTCTGCACTAAGATTTGCAAATTCCATGTTAGAATCTTCAGTTGTTGCAATACTAATAGCTGTATCTGTAGCTGTACCTGGATAAAACTGAATATTCGAAGCAACACTAGCAGTCATTGTATTTTCTACTCTACCAAATAATTGTACTGAACTTCTAAATTGTTTTTGATCAGGCCCAACTTCTGCTAAATCTCTAGGTACTTTATTTATATTATCATTTATTAAAACAATATTAGAAGTAGAACCTATGGGATCACCTGGAAAAGGTATTGGAGATGAAACTGCACCTTGATCAGGATAACCTTTTAATATACCTGGCAGATATACATTATAATAATCTTGTTCTGTTTGTTTAACAACTACTTTATATGAATACCATCCCGTTGAATTTATAGAATAAGCATATTTAAGATCAGGTGTATTTTTGTAGTTATTCATATAACTACTATTTACAACAGCCGCTGTGTTTGCTACCCCATTTAAACCAGTTGTTACAGTATAAACTCCTAATGCTAAAACACTAGAAATTACTTCTACATAATCAGTGTATTCTCCTCTTAAAAAATCCCCTGTAACAGGTACAACTGTATTTGTAGCCCCCGTTAAAGCAAATGTATAAATGTTATTGGTGATAGTTGTGGCTATAGCTGCATCCACTGACCAACCTAGTCCACTTCCTGTTCTTATAGCATATAAACCAGGTTCACCTGTTGTAAAATTAGGTTCACTACCTCCACCACTATTTGAATTTATAGTATTATTAACTACTACTTGTAATGCATCACCAAACCAATCTCTTACGGTTAAATTATCTGCAGCAGTATAATAAGGAGAATAAAAAGTTGAACCTAAAGCTCCACCACTAGTCGTTACACTTACAGGAGATAATATAACTGAAGATTGTCTACCATATTTATCACATAGTATGAATCCAACTTGATAATTTCTATTTTGTTTTAATGAATGATTAGGATATTCTATCCAATTATCTGCAGAAACAGTTGTTTTTGCTAATGATCTTACTGTATAATCTACAGTAGAAGGTGGAGTATAAATATCATAAAAATTACCATATATAATTCTATTCCCAGCAGTTTCTTGAGCTAAAGATCTTACAGGTACTTTATCATACACTCTTACTGTTTGAGCTTGAGTTAATGTTTTATAAGGTTTTCTAGATTGATAACTATAAGAACAAATATTTTCATCAGAATTAATTATAATATCAGTTAAGGGTAAAGTTTCTAATACTTTAACAATTAAAGCATCAGATTCTTTATATAAAACATCTAAATCAGTTATTTTATAAGAAGATCCCAATGTGTCTGCTTTATCTGGTAAAGGAATTAATAATTCTACATTGTCTACATTATTTTCCATCCATGTAAGAATTGTACTTCTATACGCATCATCTTCATCTCCATTCAAATAATATCCTTTTTGTTTAGGTATATAAGCTATTTGAGTAAACGGAGCCATAATAGAATATTCTCCATCATCAAATCTAAATCTATAACTAAATCTTACAAACTTAGCTTCTAAATAATCTGGATCTCCTGGCCACGTGCTTTCACCACTTTTATTAGTCATAGTTGAAGTCATGAAAATAAAAATATCTTCAGCAACTGGATTATTAGCAATAAGTGCTGGAGCTTGAGATAATGTTATTATTGCTCCATTAACCCCAGATACTGTAATAAATTCATCACCTTTAATTTTTTCAACACCAACCTTACTAGTACTCACCACAGCCATACCTACTGTTATTTTAGCATTTACTGCAGTTAAAGTAAAAACAGTGGAAGTCGGAGTTGGAGCAGCTGCAACAATACCAGTTTGTTTTTTTATTAAACTAATAGGTTCATATGGATTATATTTAGCTACTGAAATTTGAGTTTCAGAAGTATAATAATCAACTCCTTTATCAATGGATATTTTTCTAGGTTGATTTCTATTATCAGTAAAGAATAGTAATTCTTCAATTAATGTAGCTTGAATAGGGTTTGTTGTAGAAAAATTAAGAAAATGATCATCTACTAAAATACTTAAATTACCTGGATTTTGAGGAGTCCATGAATATATAATACATCTATTGGTAGATGCAGCTCTTATAGGAGCACTATCAAAATTTGTACCATCAGTATAATCTGTAGCAAATACATATACACTATCATTATTTTTATCAGTTATATAACCAATAATTTCTAAATTAGGATTACTTAAATCAGAAATACCAATCAATGTATTGCCTAACACAGTTTCTAATGCTCCAATATCATCATCTTCAGATTTACCTACAGAAATATTCTGCGCATCTCTATATTCACCGTTAGGTATTAATCTATCATCCAAGTCTTTATTCATCTTGGATCTTAGAAAACTATTTTTGATTTCTGCCATTGATATATATATATATATGTTTATCTTGGATAACTATTTCCACCAGCCCCTGTATTATGCATTGGATTAGGGCCTTTAAAATTAACAGGTTTTGATTTTGGAACTGGTCCCCGTCTACCAATTCCACTTTTAAATTTATTAGACGGCCATTGTTGTTTCAGATTTCTAGATTGATTTCCTATTGGGGGTTTGTTAAATGCATTTTTTATTACTCCAGTAGTTTTAGTGGTTTTTTTTCCTGTTAAAACATTTTTTATAAGTTGAAACGCTCCTCTTGCAGCTTTTACTCCACCTCCAGCTACCCAACCTAGTGGGCCAGCTCCTCCTACTACTCCATCATTTGGTAATTGTGGAAGTTGTCTTGTAGTATTGTTTGTTTTTCCGTTTGTAATCATAATTTATTATTTATTATTTAATCCATTTAGCTTTTCCCCTCATTACTTGAACTATTTGATCAAGTTTAATATTAGATAATCTAATTTTAGCGTTTCTTAGTTTTGCACTTTTTTCTTGTTTAAATCTTCTAACAATGTATTCTTGTATACCAACACTAGTTGATAATATAGAATATAATATATGGGCATAAAGAGCTTCTTCAGCTAATTTAGGAATTCTTGAATCTAAATCATAAGCATTCCCATCAGATATATATTCTAATACAATTAATTTTTGAGATAAATTACTAG
>ERZ1047821.2546-NODE-2546-length-10960-cov-7.563228_pt1 | contig 10960 bp, 12 predicted proteins | sample MGYA00383096_ERZ1047821 | MGnify/ENA primary metagenome ERZ1047821 (study PRJEB29581, sample SAMEA5548366) | metagenome | biome: marine; feature: coastal; material: water | depth 25 m | study: Short-term variability in the microbial, nano- and picoplankton... | reverse complement strand
TAAACTACATCAAGACAGAGGAAAGCATATGAGCACAGCTATTTCAGTCCGACTCCCGGAGAAGCTCGCTCTGGATATAGATGAAATTGCACTGGAAACAGAACGGGCAAGGTCATTCCATATCCAGAAAGCAGTGGAAATGTATATCAAGGAATATGCAGATTTACAGATTGCACTGGATCGTCTGAACGACCCAACTGATCCAACCATTTCTCTTCAGGAAATGAGGACTAAACTTGAGTTATAACATCACGTTTAAAGAGTCTGTTTGGCGGGATTTGAGAAGAATTGACAAGCATCAAGTCGAGATAATTCTTGCAAAAATAGAGGCTATACTTCCTGAGGGTGCTGAAAGTTATCCTGCATTGACAGGACAATTTTCTAAGTTACGGAAATTTCGCGTTGGGAACTATCGAGTGATTTATACCATTATGGATAATTCAGTCTTGATTACACGCATCCAACACAGAAAAGATGTTTATCGCTCATGATATGTCTGGAGCTTCCAGTAAAACTTCATCTGGATTCCCGATTTCGCGAGAATGACAAAAGAAATAAATCAGCGCTCCCCAAAAGGCTTGATCCAGCGGAATGCTGGTTCATAGGCAGGAATTCTTGAAAGATCAAGGTTCGGATCAACTAATAGTCTGAACTCCCTGCCGTTCAGACTTACTTCAATTCTGGCGCTAATGATCGGATCGAACCCTGCGTTGCTCTGTACCAATTGATCAAGATACTGTGCAAACAGCAGGATCATGCCCGGATTACCCGCAAAGACTTTGAACTGCGAAGTGTTGAGATAATCCTTCGGATCAGCATAACGCTGCTCACCAGTAACGGGGTGAGTGACGTTGAACTGCATGCGGGTTATTTTTTGACGCAGCATCATGCGCCAGGCGAAATAATGCCCCTCTTCATGCCAAATTGTCCAGCCAGGATAGAGTGTGTGCCGGAATGGCAGGAGTAATTGTATCACCACATAAAGTCCCAAAATAATCTGCATTGTCTTTGAAATCCCCTGAACAGAATCCTGCTCCATCTTCTCTGCAGTTTCATTAGTCAGCGGCATCAGCCGTTGACGGTACTGATCACGTGCAATTTTTTTTAATTTTTCAGGAACAATGTTACGTGGAAAATCTGCGTCAAAAAAGATGAGAGTCAGCGCCAGAGCCAGTACCGGAAAGATGCCAATTGGGAAGACAAAATAATTGTTGGTATGAAAAAGTACTGCTGCAAGAAATGCCCACTTGCGGGTGGGTTTATAGAGCATCAGGAAAGGAATAAATAAGTCAAATAGCAGTCCTGACCAGGCATAAAAATGATGTACAAAGTCATAATCCATCAGCGGCTGAAAGATTGTTCCACGATTTGCTGTTCCGAGCAATTCCCTTGTTGCCAGGCCGTCAAGCCAATCCGGATCAAACTTGGCAATACCTCCGTAAAAATAAACCAGCCCCATGTGAAATCTGATCAACCAGAGCCAGAATGCCGGCAGCCGATCCGTGTGTTCCACATTGCCACGTAAAACATCCAACGACCAAGACCTGTTAAGTGGAGCCAAAATCAACACAAAACTCAACAGACAGATCAGATAAAAATGATTGTTATAGGTGGCCTGGTCGAGTAGAAATACATAGGTGTAACCAAGAAAAAACAGGCTGGTTGCAACTCTGTAAAACAAGCCGCAGGCTATCATCAGAGCCAACACCCCGAGAGCAGCAAAAAGCAAGTACATACCAGCCCCAGGGATTGGGACAACCCACCTAAAATATTCATATTGAAAATGAAACTGGGGTTTTGCAAAGAGCTCTTCAACCCAGCCAAAATAAAAATAACGCGTGACTTCCCAAAACATCAATAAACCAAAAGCGACACGGAATAAAACAACACTTGCTACATCTGTCGGTGCAAACATTCGCTGCATAAATTGCTCAATTAAAATTTTCATTGTTAAACCATATTCCATTCTGAACCATTTTGAAGTATACTTGATGGTCCCGTAAATAGTCATAAATGCATCTATGTTTGTCATTCCCGCGAAAGCGGGAATCCATCCCCCAACCAGGTTGAGGACAAGCATTTCAGATATTTACAAGTTCCTGGATTCCCGTTTTCACGGGAATGACAAAGGAGTTTTACACGACTCGTATGATGGCAGGTTTCGCGGAAAACCCTTGAGTTTTAGAACTTCTGTGAGCATCGTCCGAAATTGCAATAATTACCAAGAACAAAATACTTGATTCAAAACATTCGATGCCGATTCTGCTTTTTGATGGTCACTGTAACCTCTGCAATGCCTGGGTCCAGTTTATAGTGAAAAGGAACCCTGCCAAAACAATCCGTTTTGCTTCGCTCCAGAGCAGAGTCGGCAGAGCACTGCTGGATGAGCATAATATCGCTCAGGACTATCTCGACAGCCTGGTGTTGATTGAGGAAGAAAGATTTTCTGTGAGCAGTAGCGCGGCTTTAAGAACACTTTCGTATTTGTCCACTTGGGAAAGTCACTTGAAATTACTGCTCATTCTGCCACGTCCCTTACGAGATCTTTTCTACCGTTTCGTCGCGAGGTATCGTTACAAATGGTTTGGTAGACGTGAACAATGCATGCTTCCTACAGCAGAACTAAAAGAAAGATTTTTACAGGAATGAGAGTGAAAAAATCTCAAAACATTAGTCTTTGTCTCGCTCAAGTTGTTTGAGCTTAAGTTTTGCCGGAACAGCAAAGGGGCTGTTTGGAAACTGTTCGAGGAAATAGCGAATATCTTCCGGATTTTTTGAATCTTTTACTAACTTCCAGGTTGACTCCGCTGCCTCAGACACTAATCGTTTTTCACGCAGATCCAGTTTTTTATTATCTTTATTTGCATGTGGATACTGTCCGTATTCGCGCTGTTGTTCTTCATCCATGATTTCAAGTAATCGCTCTTTGTCCATCATTATTTGCCAGGGAACGCGTTCTTCACTTGAAAGCTCAAAGCCGTAGTCTCCAATGTTCAGTGTTGCCTGTTCCGCGTGAGCTGCTTTTAAAAATTCTGACTCAGAAAGCCAGAATAAAAATTGTTCAGTTAAAACCCCGCTGGTTCCGTCTTTTGCTTTTTGCAGACTATATGAGGTGGAGTAATCTCTTTCATTTAAATTTATTCTACCCTGTTCAGTTTCCAGAACCAGATCCTTACCCTTGAGAAACGAAAAACGATCGGCATATTTGACAGTCAATTTAATTTCATCATCAGTGCAGATTACCTTCCCAGTACATTCCCTACCGGCCTCCAGCACAATTTCCTTGTTCCGCATAGTTGTTTTGAATGCTTTAGCCGTAAAGCGAGTAACATCTTCTGCTTCGTGATAAACTGTCTCCACAGATTTGACTGAACAGCCGGCCAAAGACAACAAGGCAAGAAGCAAAATATAAATACGCATAATAGTCCTATTTGATTATTATAAAATAGCTTTGATCATAAACTGCCCTTATCCATCAGGACTTTGAACTCTGGCTATAAGCACGCAGGGTTGTTTTCAGCAGTGTCTGAGCATCACTGTATTTTGGTCTCCAGCCGAGCAGTTCTGCGGCCAGATCCGCTTTAGCAAGTACAACCGCGGGATCTCCCACCCGCCGCGGACCGAGAGTGACTTTGAATTCTGCAGAGCATACTTCACGGGCAATCCGCAATACTTCGAGCACGCTCAAACCGTTTGATGTACCTAGATTTACCAGCAGATCCTCTTTTTTATCATTCAAATAATCCAACGCACGCAGATGCGCGTCTGCCAGATCAGTAACATGCACATAATCACGTATGCAACTGCCATCCCCAGTTTCATAGTCGGTACCAAAAACTTCTACTTTATCACGCTTACCCATAATTGTTTCGAGCACAATCGGCAATAAATTATTCGGTTGCTGTTCCAAACCGTTCAGTTCTCCATCGACATCATAACCTGCTGCGTTGAAGTAACGCAGACTGCAAAAACGCAGTCCACGGAGTTGACTGTACCAGCTCAACAGGTTTTCAATTCCAAGTTTTGTGTAACCATAAAAGTTCATTGGTTCAGTAGGATGTGCCTCATCCATCGGCAGATATTGCGGTTCTCCGTAAACCGCGGCACTCGAGGAAAAAACAAAATTCTTCACCTTCGCAGAAGTTGCGGCATTGAGCAGATTAATGGTTCCACACAAATTATTTTCTGCATATTTTTCCGGCTCTGTCATCGACTCTCCGGCGGCCTTCAAAGCGGCCAGATGGATGATAGAATCCACACCTTCCATGGCAGACTTTAATTGCTCAGGAAAAAGCAGGTCTCCTTTAATAAAAGGAATTCCGGCTAAAAGATTTTCCCGTAAACCACTGCTCATATTGTCAAAAACGACTGGTGATTTACCTGCGTCACGCAGTGCTTTAACAACATGGGAGCCTATGTATCCCGCGCCTCCGACGACTAGAATTTTTTGCTTTTCAGTACTCATTTATAATAGTTTTTAAAAATTATGGCTGCACACAGTCATTTCGAGAGTCAGCATAAATTCGGAAGCTACTCTGAATTTATTTGACTGCAGACAAGCGAGTCACATTATTCGGCAGATGGATCTTCAACGACTTCGTAGAGTACACCAAAAGCTGAGTCATCATGAGATTTTGGATGCAGGAAAAAAACTGTCGTTCCTCGTGAACCTGGACGGGGGGCGGAGTCAATAATGTTGAAATTCTTTGCTTTAAAAAATTCAAATGCAGCCTGCGCGCTTTTCACGCGGAAACCAACATGCGCCAGACCGCCGCGGCCGCCGTTTCTGTCGATTTGTTTTTGAACCGGAGAATCGGCTGACAGAGGTTCCACCAGTTGAATTAAATTTGGGCTTTCTCCAATCTGCAGTAAAACCTCCCTGACCTGATCACGTCCCCCGATTTCTTCACGATGTAACTCACGGAAACCAATTTGCTGATACATGCGTACCTGATTTTCTAAATCACCTGCACAAACTGCAATTGCGATATGATCAACAAACAGAAACCCCGGAGGTTCGTATACCTCTAGTTCAGAAAATACGGAGTTAGAAATTTTGTCAGTAGGAATTTTTACAGGCATTATTATATTTTACAGCTTGTGACAGAAGATTGTCTTTTTGTAAAACCTTGCAGGTGTTACTGTAAAAACATGTCCTCGACCTGAACGTGGAGTGGATCCCCGCTTTTGCGGGAATAACAAACGTGAGTAAATTATTACTTTTTACGAGTTCATCATATTTGTGTTTTGACAATTACACCTAAGACTCACAAATCGAAAAACTTAATTTTAGTTATTTTCCTTAGTGCCTAAAATACTTATCAAGATGTTTGTATTTCCTTGAGTCTTTCTTTGGCATCAATGAAGATCATTTCTCCATTTTTCCAAACCGGCATTTTCAAATTATATTCTGCGGCTTTTCGAATAGCGTCATTCTTAGCTCGATGCATTGCACCAATCGCCAGCTTTGAATATGATATTTTTTCTTTCATGATTTTTCCTTCAATATAAACGGAGTTTCTCCTGAGTTGTCAAAAACAACCCAGGAGTTCACAACTTCTTGGTACAGTGGCAAGTTCCTCAATCCTTTCTGGTAACGCCGACGAATAATCTTTTCCGAAATATTGTGGCCACCTTCTGAGACTCTTAGGCTAACACGCTCTATAGCAATATTTTCGTTGTGAAGTTTTAGGTAATACAAAATGACCTCATAACCTGCTTCTCTCCACTTTTTTATACGATTAAGATAATTTCTTCCACTCAAAGTTGTTTCAAATGCAAATGACTCTTTTTTTAAAATCAGGTTATCAATCTTTTTTAACAAAAGTCTACCTGCCTCAAAAGCAACACTTTCAGGTTGGAAGGGAGATAGTCCCGCAGCAATTAAATCCGCATTCACAAAACTTAGGCATTCACCTTCTGAAGGAAGGAACGTTTTTGCAAAAGTAGTTTTTCCGGCTCCATTAGCACCTGCAATGATGTAGCATTTCATAAACCGCCATTGATTTATTCACAAATAAGAATAAGACCTAAAGTGATCTCTTTTGAAAGAAACTCAAAGATTGATTTTTCAAGAAGAAAAGTTTCAGTTAAACATACCGTCCATTGGTCGCGGAAAGCTGCTCATAATATTGTTCCACACCTTCTTCGAGCGACATGAATTCTTTGTTGTATCCGGCAGCACGCAGCTTATCAAGTCCGGCTTCAGTGAATTCCTGGTATTTACCATGCAGGTCCTCCGGGAAAGGAATGCTTTCAATATCCCCGCTTCCGTGGAGACTTTGTAGAGTAGAGGCAATATTCTCAAAACTGCGTGCTTTTCCGGTACCGGCATTGAAAATTCCGCTGGTTTTAGCTTCGTAGAAATGCAGATTGATTTTCACTGTGTCAGCTACATGAATAAAATCCCGGCGGAAATGTCCGCTGCCTTCAAAAAGCTTCATCTTGCCTGTTTCATGCAACTGCTGAAAAAGATGGAAAGCGACCGATGCCATACGACCTTTATGATTTTCCTGCGGACCATAAACATTGAAGTAACGCAGTCCCAAAACCTGACTTTTAACTTGCGGTAAGACACGGCGCACATAATTATCAAAGGCGAATTTGGAAAATCCATAAACATTCAACGGATATTCCGCTTCAGGTTTTTCTACAAAACCTGCATTGCCGTTACCGTACACTGAAGCACTGGAGGCATAAAGAAAATCAATGTTGTTTTCCAGACTATAGTTAAGCAGATTTTTAGAGTATTCATAATTGTTTGACATCATGTATTTACCATCCTGCTCTGTAGTCGAAGAGCAGGCACCCTGATGAAAAATCGTGCTCACGTTTTGAAACGTATTGAGCTTCTGCAAGAATTCATCTTTATCAATATAATCCGCTATGGAAAGACTGTTCAGATTGAGATGCTTTTCTGCTTTACTCAAATTGTCCACCACAAGAATATCTTCTTCTCCGGCCTCATTCAGCCCTTTGACAATATTACTGCCTATAAATCCGGCTCCGCCCGTAACAACGATCATGCTTGCTCCATAATTAAATTGACAATAGCTGTGGTGGATTTCCCTTCAACAAAACTAACAACCTCCACCCTTCCTCCATTTTTTGTAACAGTTTGATAACCTACAATATCCTCCGCAAGATAGTCACCGCCTTTAACTAATACATCTGGAAGCACAGTTTCTATTAAGCGCTCCGGCGTTTCTTCATCAAAAATCACAACGCAGTCAATCGCTTCAAGCGCACTTAGTAATAAAGCACGATCTGCTTGAGACATGATTGGACGGCTCAGACCTTTTAATTTACGTACAGACGAATCAGAGTTAAGCCCCAGGATGAAGATATCAGCAAATGCGGCAGCTGTCTGCAAATACCTGATGTGACCTGCATGCAGCAAATCAAAACAACCGTTGGTAAAAACCAGACTCCGGCCTTTTTCACGCCATTTCTGGACTTGCTCCGCAATCTCGGAGAAAGCTGTTATTTTATAATCAGTAAATGTGTTTTCTGCAGGCATCTGTTTTTTTGTCTGAGTGAGAGTGCTTATTTTAGCATAACAACCTCTTGAAAACGAATTAAAAATGACAGAGGAGGCTTGTAAAACAAAAGAATTAAATAGCACTTTTTAGGGGCTGATGCTGAGTTTGACTTGCAAGAATGCCCAAAATAAAATTTAATAAAGGGTTATTTATTACCATAAATGCAGACATCACAAAAATAAAACAAAAAACAGGACTAAGATGATTCAGGAATTAAGGGAATATTCAAATAACATATTTTTCAAACTTCTCATGGGCGTTATTGCAGTAACCTTCGTGTTATCGTTTGGAGTAGGAGGTTTTTTTGGTGACCGTAAGGAAGTTGTGGCGAAAGTCAATGACCAGGAAATTTTACTCAAAGAGTACCGTGAAGCCTATCAAAACCGGCTGGGTGCTTTGCAGCAGCAGTTTGGAGAAAACGCGGAACAATTCGCGGAACAGCTTAATTTGCGACAGCAGGTTTTCAATCAACTGATTGACCGGCATCTGCTCTTGACTGATGCAGCGGAGCTAAATCTGGTAGCGACTGATTTAGAACTTCAGGACTTTATCCGCACGCAGTCATTTTTTCAACAAAACGGTCAGTTTGATTATGATACTTATGAAGCAGTTTTGAGTCAAAACCGGATCGTACGTCACGAATATGAAGCTTCTTTGAGAGCAGACATTCTACTGACCAAAAAACAACAGTTACTGGGTACAGGACTGGTGATAAACGACAACGAAGTTGAACAGACTTTCCGTAGAAATTTTGAAAAAATTGAAGTTGAGTATGTATATTTTGATCCGAGTATTTTTGTTGAAAAAACAACTGCAAGTGACGCTGAGCTCAGAACATACTTGCAGGATAATCCTCAGAAATTTCAAACACTGAATCAGTTCCGCATGGAATATTTCACAATTTCTGCTGACTACTACCAGGACAATGTAAATGTTCGGGAACGTGAAGTACGTCGTTATTACAAAAAATATGCGGAAAATTATGTTACTCCACCGGAAGTCAAAGCACGTCATATTCTGGTCAAACTAGTTCCGGACGCACCTGAAAAAGAACAACAGGAAAAACGTGAGCAGCTCAACAAATTGCTAGCTGAAATCAAGGCAGGATCTTCATTCGAGGAACTGGCCAAAGAACACTCTGAAGATGGAACCTCAACTGAAGGCGGTGATTTGGGTTGGTTTAAGCCCGGAGAAATGGTCCCTGCTTTTGAATCCGCCGCTTTTGCCCTTGAAGCAGGACAAGTAAGTGAAATCGTTCAGTCTCCTTTTGGACTGCACCTGATTAAAGTTGAAGAACGCAAGGACGAAATAACAAAATCTCTGGATGATGCACGCGAGGAAATTACACTCATCCTCACCGAAAGTCGGTCAATAAAACGGCTGGAAGAAGACCTCGATCGCTTAGCAGGACTCGCCGGTGAGGCCTTTACCGAAGAAGCACAGAAATTGAACAGAGAGGTTCTTAACGCAGAATGGTTTGACAGTAATGATGTCATTCCCGGACTTGGCTCCGCCACCGCTCTTGTGCCTGAATTACTGAGTCGTAAATCCGGTGAAATGGGTGTCTGGAAACGCAACCCTGTTTTGGGACATGTAATCTACCGCCTCAGTGAAACAAAAATTCCGGAGACACGTCTTTTTGAAGATGCAAAGGAAGACGTTTATACGGCAGTGCGTTTAGAAAAAGCAAAAGTAGTTGCCATTGAAACAGCTAAAAAAGTTTTGACTCAGGTTCAGGCAGGCAAAACATTAACTAAACTTGTTAAAAAACATGGACTCAAAACCGAAACACTGGAATTTACCGCAAACACAAGATTCCTGCCAAACATTGGTGACAATACTGAGTTCCGTAAAGTCGGTTTGCATTTGAATGAAAATTCGCTTTTTGGCTTAAGCATCGATGGGAACAGAGCTGATCTGATTCTATTCAAAAAACGTAGTTTGAGCGAAGATAAAACGCTTGAGCAAAAAGATAAAGTCAGAGCACAACTGCTCCAGAATATGCGGCAGGCACTGCTCAGTAAAGAGTTGAAACGTTTACGTGATTCAGCCTCTATTGAGGTAATTAATCCGGTGTTCGGTACACCAGGTTCTTCATGATTTTAGACTTTTGACTGATCACTGTTCATTGAGCATTGTACATTGATCACAGACAAATGATCATTGACGAATGCCCCGCCTTCACTATTCAAACCACTTAGAAAAACTGATTGTGCCGCTGGCACATGAACTGGACAAAAGGGATCCGTTTGTCACTGCAGATATCGTAGTGCCGAATTTCAGTCTGGAAAAATGGATTTCGCTCAAACTGGCGCAAATCAGAGGAATTGCCGCAAATCTGCGTTTCATCACGCTGGAAAAAGCAATCAACGAAGGGCTCCAGAATAAGCTGAGCGAGCGCCACTATTCTTTACTTAAACCGGAAACCATCCAGTGCCTGCTGCTGGAAGTTTTACGGGAAAAGTTAGCATCTTCCGATCCCCTCTGGCAGCCCGTACACAGCTATCTCGCCCCCCAAACATTTATACGTCCACAAGCACGCGAACATCGAATCTATCAACTCGCAGGCCGGCTGACGCGTTTGTTTCTGGAATATGAATTTTCCCGCAATGACGAACTGTTGACTCCATGGCTGGCGGGACAAAATGCGATTGATCCGGATCCACTTGGAGCAGAAAGTTGGCAAAGAGCGCTCTGGACTGAAATCTTTGGTCCGGAAGGAAAATTAACACGGCACAATTTCAACGCGCGTCATTCATCATCAGCAGACTTTCAAGCGGAACTTTTCAGCCTAACCCAGCTTTCCCGTATTTGTCAGCACAAAGTAAATCCACAAAACGCTAGTCCCTCAATAGAAAACGACAACGCGGCAAAAGCTCCGCTGCATGTTTTTGGCGTTTCATATCTCTCACAGTTTCACCAAAAAGCCCTCACTGAGCAACTGGCACATGTACGTGATATTCATGTCTATGCGCTTAATCCGTGCATGGAATTCTGGGAAGATGTGCAAAGTCTTGGTGAGTCAAAAGCCGCTAATCTGAGAGCATTAGCCGCAGAGCGTCAACGATTTAAAAAGAAAACGTCTTTAACTGAGACAGAAATTGTACTCGGAGAATTATTACAGGATGAAGAGGACAATCCATTTTTACAAGCCTGGGGACGTCCCGGTCGTGAGAATATCAGGTTGCTGAACCAATGGACTGACTGGAATTTTACCCCATGGTTTGTAGAGGCAGATTCTGCTGATATAACTACGGAAGGTACAGAAATTCCGCAGCACAATGTGCTGAATCAATTACAGGATGATATTTTGTTCCGGGAACCACGCCGTGTCAAATCCCTCGAATTGGCACAGGACGAAAGCCTGATGATTCTAGCCTGCGCGAATCCGCGGCGGGAAGTTGAAGCTGTGGCAAGTT
>ERZ1047821.2540-NODE-2540-length-10974-cov-5.958604_pt1 | contig 10974 bp, 16 predicted proteins | sample MGYA00383096_ERZ1047821 | MGnify/ENA primary metagenome ERZ1047821 (study PRJEB29581, sample SAMEA5548366) | metagenome | biome: marine; feature: coastal; material: water | depth 25 m | study: Short-term variability in the microbial, nano- and picoplankton... | reverse complement strand
TGAATCTAATAATTTTTCATAATCTTTTTTGGTATTTTTTGCTAATTTGTATGAATTAATATTTTTAGAAATATCTACAAATATTTTTTTACTTTCTAATCTTTTTAATGTCTCTCTAATTTTTGATTCGTTACTAAACATTACATCATTTACAAATCCAAGATAGTCTTCAGGATTTGAATATTGTAATTTATTGTAATAACTATCGGTACTTGATATTTTGATTTTTTTTATAAATCCTAAACCTTGTAATTTTTTCAATGCATTACTGATATCTTTTCGTTTGTGTCGTTTTCCTTTTTTATCTAAACACGTTTTCCAAATATCATCTTCATAATTATTTTCTTCATTCATATTTCTCAATAATTGTGAAATTAAAATTTCTTTCATGATTTACCTTTTAATGCTGGTTTTTTTATTTCATCTTTTGATACAATTTCTTCCATTTTTTTTGCAAATTCCTTGTAAATTCCTTCAAGATCTTTTAGCGGCATTTCTATTCCCAAAAGCTTCATGGTTTTATTCCAAGATTCAATATACTTTTCATCGTCAAAACCAGTTCCAAGTGTCTCGGCTAAAGAATTAATTCCTTCTGTTTTTCCCAGAGCATAAATTGCAATTTCTTTTTTTGTTAACATACCTTTATTCACTTTCTGTTAAATAATAATGCAATTCAGTGTAGCATTCTACACAGTATTCATCAAAATTAGTATGATCACAGTCATAGACCTTATTCACATCATTGCTACATTTTGCACAAACTGGCAATTTATCATCCAGATTTTTTTATTTTAATTATGCCTAGACCAATTTGTATAAGTCCTACTACAAGTAATGGCGCTGTTTCGGAAATCATATTTCTACCTGTTTCTGAAACTTTTTCTGGGTCAGCATTTCCAATTACTACTGCGCCTCCAAGAATAATCAATATGCCTGCAGTAATTATCATCCCTCCCAGGGCTTTTGATGAATCTTTTCTAGATATGATAAATGCAATAATTGGTAAAACTAATGCCGGAATTCCTAATCCCATCCCTCTTGTTTTATGATCAAATGGAATGAATCCTTCTCCAGTCTCTGAACTATACCCTACAATCACATCTATGCCATACACTACTAGTAATACAATTGCAATTCCTGTGATGATTAGCGATACAGCTAAAGCCATACACAAAAGCTAGTTTTACAACTAATAAACTTAATCTGTTTTAGGTTGAATTATTGTTTGTTGTTTAATACTTTCTAATTTTTCAAGCAACATATCGATAGTTTCCCCCTCATTTGCCACCAAATTTACATGGCCTAGTTTTCTGAGTGGTTTTGAAATTTCTTTACCATACATCTTCAAAAATACATTTTTAGCATTTATTGTAAGAGGTTTGTATTTACCTTGAAAGTCTTTAGAACCTAAAATATTGTACATTACTGTATTATGAACTAATTCTGTACTGTTCAACTCAATTCCTAGAATAGCTCTCAAGTGTTGTTCAAATTGTGATGTGTTACTTGATTGTAACGTGTGATGCCCTGAATTGTGTACTCTTGGAGCAATTTCATTAATTGTTATTTCTTCATCTTCTGTCACAAACATTTCTATGCCAAAAACACCTGCGCCTTTTAACACTGACATGGTTTTTTCGGCAATTTTCTCTGCATTTTGTGCAACTTTATCTGAAACTCTTGCTGGAGCAATTGTTTGTCTTAGAATATTTTCTTCATGGATATTTTCAACAAGTGGGTATGTTTTGATTTGACCTTTTGTATTTCTTGACGCAATTACTGAAACTTCCATTTTAAATGGAACATATTTTTCCAAGAATAATTTCTGTCCTTTAAAATAATCAAATGCATTTTGAATTTCATCTTCTGAATTAATCTTAAAATTACCACGTCCATCATATGCGTCCCTTCTTGCTTTTAATAATGCAGGATATCCGAATTTTTTTAATCCTTCTTGTACATCATCTAAATTTCTAATTTCTATAAATTCTGGAACTGGTATATTATTTTCTAACAAAAATAATTTTTGTAAAAATTTATCTTGAATTATTCTTAATGTGTCTGGAGAGGGATTAATTTCAGCATCTTTTTCTACAGATTTTAAGACTTGACTATCCCCTGATTCAATTTCATATGTGATAATGTCTGATTTGTTTGCCAAATCAATAATTGCATCTTTATCTTTAAAATCACCAATAATTTGTTCTGCTCCAACTTGTGCTGCTGGACAATTAGGCGTAGGATCTAGTACAATTATTTTTGAAATGTGTTGGGGCATCTTCTTTGCAGCCTCTGCAATCATCATACCTAATTGACCTCCGCCTATGATTCCAAGAATCTTTGTCATCATACTATCTCTAATAATCGATTAAAAATATCTAATGTTCCCTATATTTGAAAAATTCATGTTCTGATAGTTATTGTTATTTACTCAATTGTTTTTGTAAAATTGTGCCTTATTCTAAAAAACCATTAATCGGAATTATTATGGGCTCAAGTTCTGATAGTCGAATTATGCAAGGTGCATCTGAAATTTTAGATGAGTTTAAGGTCAAACATGAAGATCAAATTGTATCGGCACATAGAACTCCTGCTAGATTGGCTGAATATGCGCAACATGCAGAAAAAATGGGATTTAAATTAATTATTGCAGGAGCTGGTGGTGCTGCACATTTACCTGGAATGATTGCATCCCATACTACCATTCCCGTAATTGGTGTCCCAATTCTTGTTTATAATGACAAACATCCAAAAAAAATTGATACCTCAAAATTCTCAGCTTTTGGGGGATTGGATTCATTGCTGTCCATTACAGAAATGCCTTCAGGTTCTCCTGTAGTATCTGTAGGAATCAACAAAGCAGGAAATGCTGGAATATATGCAATTAAAATTCTTGCAAATGAATTTCCGCCATTAAAGAAAAAATTAAAACAACATAAATCCAATCAGCATAATTCTGTGATAAAAGAATCCGACCAAATGAAAAAAGAAGGGCTTTCTAAATTTGCAAAAAAGAAATTCAAGTAATTATGTCAATAATGTAAATTTAATTTCTCTCTCTCGTAACTTCTCAATTAATTTATCAGCTTGTTCTTTTCCTTGAGTCTCGAGACTAAGTGTAACTGTCACTGCACCTGCATTTACTTTTGAAGTTAATCTATCATGGAGTACTTCTACAATGTTTACATTGGCCAAAGCAATTTCATCTACAATTTCTTTGAAAATACCTGGTCTGTCGGGTAATTCCATTGAAATTACTAATAATCTACCCATTGCAGCCAATCCTTTGTCTACTATTTGTCCTAGAAGATACATATCCACATTACCTCCTGCTAGCACTGCGACGACTTTTTTCCCAGGTGCCGGTTTCTTTGAAATTAAATATGCTAAACTAACTGCCCCTGCAGGCTCCACTACAAACTTCATTCTTTCCATAAGCAAGAACATTGCTTTTGTAATTTCTGAATCATCTACAAGAACAACTTCATCAATTAATTCATTAATTATTGAAAATGTAATCTGTCCGGGCATTTTTACTGATATTCCATCTGCAATTGTTCGCTCACCCCCACTTTCCGTTAATGAACCATTTTTTATTGAATCATACATTGATGGAAATGATCTGGATTGAACTCCAACAATTTTGATATTAGGATTTTTTTCTTTTATTGCAATTAAAGTACCTGCAGCTAAACCGCCTCCCCCTATTGGAAGGTATACTTCATCTACATCAGGTAATTGTTCTAATATTTCTAAACCTATGACCCCTTGAGCAGCTATGATTTGAGGATCATCAAATGCATGAATGATTGTGGCACCTGTTTGTTTTGCAATTTCTTTAGCTTTGAATGATGATTCATCATAATTTGTTCCTTCAAGTATTACATTTGCACCATACCCTCTAGTTGCAGAAACTTTTGCAGGTGATGCATTTTTTGGCATTACAATTGTACATGGGATTTTTTCTAATGCTGATGCAAAAGCAACTCCTTGAGCATGATTACCTGCAGATGCTGCAACTACACCTCGTTTTTTTTCTTCATCTGACAATAATTTTATTTTGTAATATGCTCCTCGAATTTTAAATGAACCTGTTCTTTGTCTAAACTCTGCTTTCAGATACAAGTCAGACTCTGTTAGGTTACTAAACGTAGACGAATGAATCAATGGAGTTTTTTTAATTTCATTCCCTCTCATCGAATTAGCTTTTAGTATTTCATCATATGATGGGTTCATTGGAAATGTTGCTAGTAAAACGATGTATTTGACTTCTTCTATACAAAAATTGTATTTTTTGTCAAATTTTATGCGTAACATTCCAGAAATGGCTAAATAGTGTAAAATTTTTGTTCAAAATTATCTGGGTGACCGAATCTCCCCTTTGAGAATCATTCTCATTTTTCGGTTACCTGGTGTTTGTTTATAATTTTATTATTGTTTCAAGTTCTTCTAATCTTTTTGAAATATTTTCTTTAGTCATTTCAGATAATTTTCTTGGATCAAATACTCCTTCTTTATTACCATTTTTTACAAATTCTAAATCAAATGAACAAAGACATCCTTCTTCACCTGCAACTAATCTTGTATCGTCAATTAATACTGGAACAATCTGATATGTTTCAACTAAAAATGTGTCTAATTCATTAAATAATTTAGTTTTTTTATCTGATAATTCTTTAAAATCAACTCCGGCATCATTTTCTATTTCTGCAAAAATCTTTTCACGTAATTCATCATTTTCATAAAATATCTCAAACAATTTTTGATGATCAAAATCTTTGTATCCTAATTCTTTCAATTTGTTTAAAACTAGTTGATCACTATTATCAGAAAGTTCTTTCTCTTTATTTTTTGTTAAATCTATTATTTTTGATAATTCTTTTTGACAATCAATTACACGTTGTTCAGGTTTATAATATAACAATACATGGAATTGGATTGAAATATGTCCTGAAATTAAATAATTACCTTCCACAATTTCAAATTTAGTAAAAATTCTTCTAATGTCTTCATTGTTTGAAATAGATACATCTTGTAATGACCAATCTTTAAGATTTTTACTGATGTTTTGAAAATAATCTGATACAGATTTTGGATCAAATGTTTTTTGTTCAGTTACTGTAGAATCTCCCATCATTACTTTAACTTCAATCATCTTTGTCAAATTTGTCATTTTTTCAACAAATATTTTCTGGATTGATTTATTTTGCATATTCAAAGATTGAATAAATTCATTGGGTGATCTTGTACCTAAACGCACAAAAAATAACAAATTGTTGGTCTCCTTAAACCTTCATTAATATCATAAATTGGGATTTTTGTTACTTTTTAGTGCTAAATTTAATCAGATGAGTTAAAAACAAAATGTAGGTATGAAGTTATTTATTTCATACTCTTAGGAACAATCTTTACAATCAGGATCAATACAAATTGGATTATGTTTTCCATCTCTTGTAGGATGGGCAGTATCCCTTCTCCTTTGTGTTCTTGTCATGATTACTATACCAATTAATGATTAAAAAACAATTTGTAGAATATCATACGAATGAACTTTAATTTCAAAAATGCAATCTCATTCACCTGCTGTGTGGGTTTTTTGGATTGGTATTTTGATTAAAATCTAAATAGATATGAGGGCAATTCTAAATGTGGGTGAATCTATATTGACATGTGATGAGTGTAAGGGGGAAATAACCGAATATTACAATGAACATTATAATGGAAATCGTGGCAAATGCCTTAATTGTGGAATTGATTTCCCATTAGAATAGAGAGATAAACATGACTGAAAATAACGATTCAAAAAAACCATCTGATGACTCTGTAGATACTAAACATTCTGTAGTTGACATGCTTCTAAGTAAACCTGCAGTTCAAACATTGGATTCGGAAAATATGATTTTAGAAACTCAAAAACGAGTATGGGGTGCTCTTAAAAAAGGATATGAGTATTCAGGCGTAGCAAATGAATCTGAAGAATTTTTAAGAAAAAATGTATTCTCAAAATTAAACATGGTTGTTTTGTATGTGGATTTGGTAGGTTCCACTACTATGACTTTAGAAATGCCTGGAGAGAAAATTGCAATTATTATTAGCTCATTTGCTCAAGAAATGGCTGCAGTAATTAGACAACATCATGGTTATGTACTAAAATTTGTGGGTGATGCTGTAATTGGATATTTTGATGCCGATGAAAATGGATTACTTGCATCTGATAATGCTATAGCATCCGCAAAATCTATGATATCTGTTATTCAAAAAGGAATTAATCCTATTCTTAACCAATACGATTATCCTGATTTAATGGTAAAAGTAGGGGTTGATTTTGGACAAAATTTCGTTGTTAGATACGGTGCAGATGTAAAACATTCTCAAGTCGATTTAATGGGTCCTGCAATGAATATTGCATCTAAAATTCAAAGTATGGCAAAACCTAATCAAATTTTAATTGGTGGAGATGTATTTCAAAGACTACATCCATCTCTACAAAAAGAATTCACTCAAATAATTTGGAAAAATGATGAATGGAAATATCGGTCTAGATTAACTGGAGATATTTATGAAGTGTATGAGCTTCATGATTAATTTATCATATTGTCTGACTAAATAATATCAAAAAAATTATGTTTTTTAAACAGTAAATTTCTCAGGACATTCTACATGTTCATAATGATGCTCGGTAAATTTTTCCTGAACAATGTAAATAACAATTTTGTGAAGATCTTTTTCCAAAATATCTTTCTTACATTTCATACAGGTTTTTTTTAATACCATCATGCGTATATGCGATCCAAAAGGGAACTCTATAAGGATCTGCGATCAGCTCAAATTGAGTAAAAATGACTGAGATTTTACAAAGTAGTATATCAAATGCCCAAAGTAAGGCAGAAATATAGTTAATTTTGAATAATCTCATGGATAATGCAGTAAATCAGCATCTACAAGACCTCTATGGATTGAATCCCAATATTCCCCATATGGCGTTTCAATTTCCAAGACTACCTCCTGGTTCAGCACATCCGATGTTCAAAATTTATGAGAATCCATTAAAAGAACAATTCTCACAAGATGCTGCAACTATTAATCAAAAACTTCAGGGTTTCCAACAAATGTATCAACAATATGCTGCAGGTTTATTGTCTATGAATACCACCATCATTCCACCGGGACATCCATTGTATAATCGACAAAACTCTGTCAATACATTAAAGACTGAAAATGATAAACTACTTAAAGAAAATTTAGAATTAAAGAAAAAATTAGATAAAGAATCAAACTCTAAACATCATTAATTCTTTTTTCAAAAAATAGTGAAAATTTTAACTTATTGTGATAATTATTAGTCTAGTTTAATTCCCTATAACTATTCAATCAAGTTAATATGTTGTAGTATAATTTTTTTATAATGTTTTGATTAACAAAATAAAATTAGCTTATTTTTTTATTGTATCTAGAATTATTTTTTCTTTTTTGTACTGGTTTTTGTAGATGACAAAACAACGCAAGTGTTGTAACATCCTCCTTTAATTTCATGTTCAATTGATTTGACTTTGTACACCCCTGAATTGGATTCATGGATAGTTATTGTCTCACCTGCCAATGAAATTATTGGTATGTCTGTTTTGAATTCTTTTTTTGTTTTTAAAATTTACAATCATTGTAAATTAAATCGGCATAAATTAGATTAATCATTGTTGATCATAACATAGTTGTAGCGAATTGTCAATGTTTTGAAATTATTTATTAACAAAAAAAATTTGAATTGCAAGGGTTTAAGAGAATAATAAAAATTCAATGAAAAATGAGATACAAACTTAATTGTTCAAAATGTGATTTGGATCATACTCATGAAACTAATTCAATGAAAAATACCGATGTGTTTTGGAAAAATTGGAATAACCAATATGGTAAAAATATGAAATGTATTCATAATTATATTTTCAAAGAATTAGAATAATCGTTGGCAAAAATTTTACTTTGATCATGCCATAAAGAGATATGACGTATCGACGTTCTTTATCTCTCAAGACATGCTTTAGTTACTGATCGGTCACATTTATAGATCGCTATCAAATCTTCCAATATCGCACACCACTATCTGTAGGCGTGGCTTTCACTATAGATTATATTGACAAAAAATATCGTTTTTTTATGAATTTATTCAGAAAACAGCCACAAACTACAACAAGTTTAGTTTGTAAAATATGTCAAATGGAATTTTCAGACCCTGAAAGAACAGTCAGACACATGATTAAAGCACATTCAAAACCACAAAAAGCTAAAAAATAAAAAATAAGTTAAAAATAATTATTTAATTTGGATATCGTTTGTTTTATACGTCACAATATGAATAACCTGTTGCGTGATTCCAAAAATCGCGATTACCAAATCGGGTAATCAAACGCAATTAAATGAAGAACGGAACTCTCCATTCTTCATGAGATTGGAAGGGCCTCTTCAGTTCTTTCAATCTCGCTTTTTATCATTTCTTTTAAAATAATACCATACCATGTACCTTTAGAATTATTGTCTTCTAAAGGTACAAAAACAATGCCAAGAATCCTTATTAATTTCAAATTGTAAATTTTAACGTGGAAAAAACTCCTGCTGAAAAATGGAAAATCATCATCCATAAATACAAAAAACAATGTCAAAATATTTTGAAAATTTCTAACAATGTTAGATATGCAGGAATCATCAATCATTATGGTCGAACATTAGCAGGAATTGTAAATCCAAAATTGAAACCATTATTAAAATCAGAACAAATAAAAAATGAATTTTTTATTTTGTCTACTTTAATGAGTTTACGAAAAGATTCTGCAAATTCTGTTGGAAAACTTGAACATGTAATTTTACAACATCAAAAAGTAACAATTGTAATATTACAAAAAAATAACATTACCTATTACATATCCGTTGAAAGAAATGCAAAAAATTTGAATAAAATTATTTCTTCAATAAAAAAAATTGTTTAAGCTGGGGTAAATCCATGATATCCACCAGTTTGTTGGTCTTTATCATCAAAAATTGGCTCAAATAAAGAAATCAAATAATCATCAGGGTCTGAAATAATGGCATTTCTTCCAGAATCTTTTTCAATAATATCTCGATAAATTGTGACTCCTTTTTCTTTTAGTTCTTCAATGGCAGATTTCACATCACCGACAAGAAATCCTATGGTGATTCCATTTTCAATGGAACTGCCACTGTGTTGTGCAGTAAGGGAAGCTGGATGTAAACTCAACAAAGCACCACCTGTGCCTAAATCAACCCAACTTCGTCGTTGATTTTTAATTGGTAAACCTATAATTTCATTGTAAAATTGTATGGATTTATCTAAATCTTTAACGGCTAAAATTACATTTCCAACTTTTTTAATATTCATAAAATCATTTCCTAGAAGTTGTTTAAATCCATTTTCATTGAACTTCTACCATTGTCTCTGTTCTGTCAACACCATTAATTTTATGAATTTGGGTGGCTACTTCTTTTATTCCAATAAGTTCCTGGACATCAATTACGGCAATAGCATCAAATTGACCACTTGTTGGAAAAGAATCGATTACAGATTCAATTTTACGTAGTCTTGCAGCAATTAGTTTTTTTGGAGATTTTACTAAAATAATTGCCCTTACCAACCTAAATTTACCTCCACTTCCATCAATGTTTCAGTATCTACGATATCTTTGATTTTTTTAAAATCAATTACCATTTGATTAATTTCATCAATATTCCCTTGTAAAAATACACTAATGTCTGCTCTTCCAGTTACAACCATAATTTTTTTAACAATTTTACGTTTCTTTTTCAATAATTCAACTACAGAATCAACTTTGCCGGGTTTTACTGTAATCAAACATAATGCACGCATAACATCAATAGTCCAATCATTATGATAAAGATTTCTAGTCAGATGCTTCTTGAGACCTAGCTTCTTCTAGATATGCTCTTCTTTCCTCATTGATTTTTTCTTGATCAATAATTATATCGTCATCTACAATTACTATGCCACCATCACCCATTGGCTCATCCTTTACTTTTTTGCCTTTAGTTTTTTTGCCTTTGGCTTTTGTGGTTTTTGCTTTTGTGGTTTTTGCCGATTTCTTTTCAACCATGAATATCGAAAAAATACTGTTTACCTTATTTTTAAAGATTTTGTAGAATAATTTTTTATCTAGATAATTCATAAAATTGTTAAAATAGGCATAAATTTTGGATAATTTTTAATTCATTACACCATTTTCATCAGCTGTATCTGATTCAACTAACGCCTTAATTTGAGAAGTGTTGCTACAGTTTTTTCTAAACCCTGTATCATGTTGAAGGACTTTGACCATTCCAAATCTTTTATATTTTTTGGAATCCTTAACAAATTCTTTTTCATGTTTCGATAAAATTAGTGCTTTTACTTTTTTGTTACATATTTTGCAGTAAACAAAGATCTCAGATTTAGCCAATAAATAAAATTGATTTTAATTTAGATAAGCATTATCATACCTAAATCTACGATACCCAATACCATTGTTTTCTCTTAGTTTAATGATAATGTGATAAATTGTAATTACGATTAAAGATTATTTTTATTGAATTTGTTGTACCCATCTTGGTTGTAACCCTCTTTATTGTAACCTAGGTGATCATATCCAAGTCTATCATACCCGTCTTTGTTATGCCCATCACTATCATACCCATTACTATCATACCCATTACTATCATACCCTTCTTTGTTATACCCATCACTATCATACCCATCACTATCATACCCATTACTATCATACCCGCCTTTGTTAAACCCCTTTTTGTTGTATCCATTTCCATCATATCCATTTTTGTTGTACCCATCTTTGTTGTACCCATCTAGATTGTACCCCTTTTTGTTGTATCCATTTCCATCATATCCATTTTTGTTGTACCCATCTTTGTTGTACCCATCTAGATTGTACCCCTTTTTGTTGTACCCATCTTTATCAA
>ERZ1047821.2535-NODE-2535-length-10997-cov-16.333486_pt1 | contig 10997 bp, 9 predicted proteins | sample MGYA00383096_ERZ1047821 | MGnify/ENA primary metagenome ERZ1047821 (study PRJEB29581, sample SAMEA5548366) | metagenome | biome: marine; feature: coastal; material: water | depth 25 m | study: Short-term variability in the microbial, nano- and picoplankton... | reverse complement strand
GTTATCATTTTTTGTGACGAGGCCGTGTTTCACAAACAGATTAGGGATCGACAACGCATCCCTTTGATGTTTCGAAAATTTACGATTGCTCTGTCGACCGGTTTTTCAAAGGCGTGAAATTGCATAGTTTTGTTTCATTAGTGAACAGACGAAAATGCGACTTTTTTTTAAATTAAGCTGTGCTATGCGAACCATCAACGTACGTTATACCACCTACTAGCCCAAATGACTTGTTTGGAGCTTTGAAGAAATGATACCAGTGTTGAAACCACCCTTCCTTAATTCTCCAAAAAGGCGCTGATACTCAAACTTAGGACAACGGTTCATTATCACGGATAGACCGCTTGCTTCCGCTTTGACGCGCGCCTGATCGTGCTCCACCCCGATTTGCATCCAGATAGTTTCAAGAGCAGAGAAATGTTCCAAAGCATCGTCAACTATTGGCGGAACGGCATTAGATGCTCGAAAAATATCTACCATATCTACCGGTGCATTAACCTCGCGCAAGCTTCCGACAACTTTTTCCCCAAACAGTGTTTCCCCAAAATGACGTGGATTGACCGGGATAACTCGATAACCTTTAAAAAAAAGATAGCGCGCCACGTAATAACTTGGGCGTACCGGATTCATTGAAACACCCACTACGGCAATAACGCGGGTCCGATTCAAAATCATTTTGAGGCTGTTATCAGAGTATGTCATGCGACTAAACTAGACGCTAAGTCTAAAAGAAAAAAGCGCCCAAGGAAACCTTGGGCGCAAGGTTCGGAACGAGGGACAGTAAAGTATGACGTTAGGGTTCCGACCCAACGTTACATACAAATAATACATGATGAATGGTTTGGAAGGTCCGATAAACTAGATGTGAACCATACGCTGAAAATTAAAAAAATAGGCCAAAATCACTTTGGGTAAGATCACAAAGCTACAAACTTCCATTACACTAATATTCTCATCGAGGCAGCGATGCGTAAAGCGCAACAGCGGCAGCGTTCGACACGTTGAGTGAACCGTAAACACCGGCAAAATTGATTTTAACCAAATGATCGACAGTTTCCTTTGTTTTTTGTCTCAACCCGGGACCCTCTGCTCCCAGCACCAGCGCCACAGCCCAATCACGCCGGCCTTCAAGAACGGTTTCAATGGTTTCATCCGCTTCACCGTCGAGGCCCAGCACCAAATAACCCATACCCTGAAGCGCAACGATAGTATCAGATAAGTTACGTAGACGAAGATATGGTTGACGCTCGAGCGCTCCGCTTGCGGTCTTTGCTAAAGCGCCCGTCTCTGGCGCCGAATTATGGCGCGTCCCAATAACCGCCTGCGCCCCAAAAACTTCTGCTGAACGTAAAATTGCGCCAACGTTATGCGGGTCCGTCACTCGGTCAAGCAACAATATGCGTGGTGGTGTATTTCCATCGCCCAAAGCAATGTCGTCCAAAGTACCCCAGTTTAACGGTTTCACTTCCAAGGCAGCTCCCTGATGCACGGATTGAGCATCAATTGGTACGGAGAAATTTCGCGGATCGACGATTTCGGGCTGCAAGTCAGACGCTAAAATGGCTTCACTCAGCCTATTGAACGCGTTTTGGGTAACGACAAGCCGAAGTTTTTCACGCGACGGGTTTACCAAAGCATCACGGACAGCATGCAGCCCGAACAGCCATACGGTTTCTGCGTCAGCCCTACGTTTAGCTTGTTCTTTTTCAACGACCCATTTCGGCTTCTTCATGGTCTGATCACCTCGCAAAAGTACGCGTAAGCAATGCGCTGCCCAAGCTCACAGCGCAAGAGATTTTCTTGTTGACGACCTCCCAACATCACAGTAACCAGCCGACATATCTGATGTCGCAAGACGAAGATATAGTGGGCGACAGGCCGCAAGGTGTGGCAGGGGACTGTAACTCCCTCGCGGAGACGCACGCCTGGTTCGATTCCAGGGTCGCCCACCAAACCCCCAAAAAAGTCAATGAAATCAATGGTAGGGTGTCCCACGGAAAGTAAATCCGCCCCTAAACATATCAATAGGTTAGGATAAGAGTGTCCCACGCCGAGGGCAAAAAAAGACCCCCCAGCTTCGCAGTGCGTAACCTGACCGACTGGGGGGTAGTTGACCACACTTGGGAGGAGAGCGCGTGGTCAGGAGGTAAACTTTTAGTTCGTGCCGAGACGCCTTCTGTCTTTCGACGCTTTTTTACGGCGGCTGCGAGGTATTCTCACTAGGTCGCTGACAGGTGCGCGGCGCAGCGCAGTCGGGTCGCCGTTAAAGAACGGACGCAGACGGGTCTTTGCCTTCTGCACCTCGCGCCACTCTGCGCGAAGCTCGGACATCTTATCTCGGTCCCCCGCTCTATACGCCCTGTGGTACTCGTCCTGCATCTTCCCAGTCCGCTCTTTAAAGTATTCCTTAATCTCGTACTGCTGGCTTCGGTTCCACTTGATCTTGTTAATCTGCGTAGCCGGTAAACCTAGCGCATTCGCCAGCAAACTACGGAGGTCAAAATCACGCGGGTCAACCATTGCCTCCCTGTTCTTAAACGTCATGCCCTCAGTAGACAGCCGCCAAGATTCCATCATCTGTCGCTGGCCTTTCAGAGGGGCGGCGAGCTTGGCTTCAGAAAGCTCTGGCATCACCAACTTTCTGCTAACATCCCCCGCGGTTAAGAGACGCACTCTTCACGGAGACATAAATACATTTATAAGCGTGCCTTTCGTTGAAAAAACAAACCTCAATTCAATTATTGCTCCAGACTCGCACTGCATTTTCATGACCGTTGAAGGTGAAATCAGCCATCGAAGCTGTTGCGCGACCAATTATTACCTTCCCAAATATTTGAAATTGTTTACGCTACCAGTGATCAGGTGCTTTAACGAACGCGATGTGATTTTCGAACAGCGCGTGGCAAATAATTGGGCGGTACTGATACGCCAAAAAAAGAGCCAAAATGGCTAACGTAGGGAGGAATACCATGAAAAGACTCAACACACTTGTGATCAGTTCTATTGTTACGCTGTCAGCAGGCGTTTCAGCGGCTAACGCGGACAAGTTGACATTATATTGCTCAGCACAGGAAGACTGGTGTCAACTCATGGCGCGAAGTTTTGAGGATGCAACCGGCATTGATGTGAATATGACCCGGAAGTCTTCTGGCGAGACCTTTGCGCAAATCAAAGCTGAATCTTCAAATCCCAAAGGTGACGTTTGGTGGGGTGGTACCGGTGATCCGCACTTACAGGCAGCAGAGGAAGGTCTCACGGCACCTTACATTTCATCCATGCGCGAACAGTTACACGACTGGGCCATAAGCCAGGCTACAAGTGCAGGCGACAAAACGATTGGTATTTATTCTGGCGCATTGGGTTATGGTTATAACTCAGATCTTCTAGCCTCCAACAATTTGCCTGAACCAGCTTGTTGGAAAGACCTACTTAAGCCAGAGTACAAGGGTCATGTGCAGATGGCGAACCCCAACTCTTCGGGTACAGCATACACCACCCTCGCCTCTATGGTTCAGATCTTCGGCGAAGATGGAGGTTTCGAGTTCATGAAAGGTTTGCACTCGAACATCAACCAGTACACCAAATCCGGCTCCGCTCCGATTAAGGCGGCTGGGCGTGGTGAAAATACGATTGGAATAGTTTTCATGCACGACGCCGTGAAGCAAGCCGTTTCAGGTTTTCCTGTGAAGGTAGTGGCTCCTTGTGAGGGAACCGGCTATGAAATCGGCTCGATGTCAATAATTGATGGCGCCCGTAATATGGACGAAGCAAAAAAATTCTATGATTGGGCTTTATCCACAGACGCTCAAAATCTTGCGTTACAAGTAAACGCTTTCCAAGTTCCATCGAATAAGGGAGCTGATACTTCTCCTTCTGCGCCAGATATGTCTTCAATCAAACTGATTGACTACGACTTTAAAACTTACGGTTCATCTGCCGAGCGCAAGCGCTTACTTCAAAAATGGGACGAAGAAGTCTCGGTTTTGCCGCAGTAAAGCGTGCGTAAAAGCCCAAACAAAAAATCTGTTTCTCCGGCATTGGTCTTCTGGATCTTTGCCGGGTGGGCAGGATACTTACTTCTGCCTTGGTACGGGGTTGAAGATGGTTTTTTTTCATTAGAGTGGCTGTTTGACGGCTATCCTTTTGACGCTGACTATGCGCCAGCAGCTTTTTTGATCGGACAAGGCGAAAAACTTTGGTTGGCCCCGATTTTATTGCCACTTTCAGCGCCTTTATTAGTATTGCGCCTTAAAAAAAGTGAACCCAACTACTCAAGAATTCTTATACTGTCAGGCACAATTGGCTTTGGGTGGCTGATTGCCCAAGGCTTTGGTATTGGCATTCGCGGATTTACAGCCGACTGGTTGGTTGCACTGTTCGGAGTGCTCGACGACCGCCAATTCGGCATGGGTTACGGTGCACTTTGGGTCGCATCGGCTTTTTTGTTCATGTTCACACAGGGAATTGCTGCGCGCGGTGCGGTTAATGGCGATGTATTTGTTGTCAGTGCAATCGGAGGTGTCATCGTAATTGTTACAACTTTCGTATTTTTTCCAATTGCCAATATGCTTTTTGCGGCTTTCGTCACTGAAGAAGGTGGATACTCAGCAACGGTCTTTGCTCTGAAGCTCTTTGACGACCGCTTATGGGGAATTGGTTGCCTATTTGGCGCGCGTTGCGGTGCAGCATGGAATTCACTTTTTTTGGCAATAACCGTAGGACTTCTTACGACAGTGCTAGGTTTGGTTTTCGCTCTTGTTGTGACAAGATCAGGCTTTCGGTACAAGCGAGCGCTACGCGCATTAACCGTTTTGCCGATCATCACACCTCCATTCGTAATCGGGCTCGCGTTAATCCTTCTTTTCGGTCTCTCAGGATCCGTAACGCAGTTCGTGGCAGATCTATTCGGCCTACAGCCAACCCGTTGGCTTTACGGTATGCCTGGCGTTTTAATTGCTCAGACCCTTGCTTTCACCCCGATTGCCTTTCTTGTATTGATTGGCGTCGTTGAAGGTGTATCACCCTCGATGGAAGAAGCGGCCCAGACTTTGCGTGCAAATCGTTGGCAAACGTTCCGAACAGTCTCATTGCCATTGATGCGGCCAGGACTTGCGAATGCATTTTTACTTGGCTTTATCGAAAGTATGGCAGATTTCGGCAACCCTCTGGTTTTAGGTGGCAATTTTGATGTACTTTCCACAGAAATTTTCTTTGCCATAGTAGGTGCGCAGTACGACCAAGGCCGAGCCGCAGTTTTAGCGATGGTTCTGTTGTTTTTCACTCTATCGGCCTTCTATGCCCAACGCATGTGGCTCGGAAAAAAAAGTTATACAACGGTTTCGGGGAAGGGCGACGCAGGCGTGCATCCTTTGATGCCAAAGGGTTTGTCTATACCCGTATTCCTAATTGCAGGAACTTGGGGAGCCTTTACCGTAGTCGTCTATGGGATGATTTTCTATGGAAGCTTCGTTGAGCTATGGGGTGTAAATAATACGTTAACATTCAAGCATTATATTACAGCTTTCTCAGTTCGGTTCGAAGAAAGTGGAATTCGTTGGTCAGGCGCAGCGTGGGATAGCTTCTGGACTACAATCTATATAGCGGTAGCAGCAGCTCCGCTTACTGCAATCGTGGGCTTGGTAACTGCCTATCTTTTGACACGCCAAACCTTTGTAGGAAAAAACGCTTTTGAATTTGGCACAATGTTGAGTTTTGCTATTCCTGGCACAGTGATTGGCGTCAGCTACATACTCGCATTTAATGTACCCCCAATCGAAATCACAGGAACGGGAATTATTCTGATCGTGAGTTTTGTTTTTAGAAACATGCCAGTGGGAGTGCGGGCGGGGATTGCCTCAATGAGTCAATTAGACAAATCTTTAGACGAGTCTTCGCTGACACTTGGAGCAAACTCATGGCAAACATTCCGCAGGATAATTCTGCCATTGCTCAGGCCGGCGATTTTGGCCGCTCTCGTATACAGTTTTGTGCGAGCCATGACGGCGATTTCAGCAGTAATTTTCCTTGTTTCCGCTGAGTATGACATGGCAACAAGCTACATTATTGGGCGAGTGGAAAATAATGACTATGGACTAGCTATAGCTTACTCGACAACACTGATCTTTGTCATGCTCGCAGCGGTTGGGTTGCTACAGATTTTGGTCGGACGTACTAAAATTGGGCGTCGAACTCAATTCGGATCAGGAGAGAAATCATGATTGAATCTCGTATAGTCGGAAAGGCTGCACCCGTTCGGTTCGAAAACGTCTCAAAACGCTTTGGACGTGACGTTTTAGCAGTCGATAATATCAATTTGAACGTAGAGGCTGGAAAGTTGGTTACGCTTTTAGGACCATCTGGTTGCGGCAAGACAACTACGCTTCGGATGATTGCTGGCCTCGAAATGGCCTCTAAGGGTACCATTTTGATAGGTGACAGAGATGTCACAACATTGCCAGCAACTGACCGCGATGTCTCGATGGTGTTTCAGTCATATGCCCTCTTTCCTCACATGAGTGTGCTTGAAAATGTATCTTACGGCCTTACTTTTTCCGGTTTCTCTAAAATCGAAGCACGAGAACGAGCTTTGGCCGGACTTGACTTAGTTGGGCTGAAGGGATTTGACGCGCGGCTCCCAAGCGAATTATCGGGCGGCCAGCAACAACGAGTAGCGGTGGCGCGCGCTCTTGTATTGGAGCCACAGGTTTTATTGTTCGATGAGCCACTCTCAAACCTAGATGCCAAGCTTAGGCGCCAGGTTCGCGAAGACATTAGAGCTATACAAAAAGATCTTGGGTTAACTGTTGTTTACGTCACGCACGATCAGGAGGAAGCATTAGCCGTTTCTGACGAAATTGTGGTCATGCGAAATGCGTCAATTGCACAGATAGGCTCACCGCGCGCACTATATGAAGAGCCCGTTGACCAATTTGTGGCAGATTTTATCGGTGAAGCAAATATTTTACCGTGCACCATTGAAAACGTTGAAAATGGAAATGCGACTATTTCAATCGAGGATTATAGTTATGTTCTTCCTGCGCGCGGGCTCGCTTCTGGACCAGCCAAGCTGGCTGTAAGACCTTCGCGTTTGGTGATTGGAGCGGAACTTGGCTTCAAAGCGCAGGTCGAGAAGGCAACCTACGTAGGCGTTCGAATGGAATACTCACTTAAAGCTGATTTTGGCGCAATGTTTGCCGTTCAAGATGACGTGGATAGCCCTCTTGAAGTCGGCACTGAAATCGTTGTCGGGTTCCATGCCAAAAGTGCGGTTCTACTGCCTGAAGCCTAATGAATATGTCAAAAGGCATTCTCCAAAACTTCAAGAAGGCGATCAAAATAGACGATATACCTACAACCACGTGACTACCGTCGCGTATCGTATCGCTTGCGTCCTGTCCTTCGACAGTTATTGCGGTTATCTTTGTCAAACGACGAGATGAAGACAAGTTTACTGCACCAAGACTAACTTCATAAGCGGGCAATTAGCTCCACGGGATTTTAGCTAAGTGTTCGAAAGTTATGTGTACCATTATATAAATTTGGCCAATACTATTTGGATTGCATTTGCAGCAAAACTAATTTTCTAAAGGAAGCTATTTTGATGGACTACTCCGAATTAACGAAAGCATTCGGCGCGTTTTTCGCCATAATGAATCCATTCGTGAATTTACCGATTTTTTTAGCAATGACTACTAGTTTCACAGTGGCTCAGCAACGCATACTCGCTCTCAAGATCATTATTTTCTCAGCAGCAATGTGTGCAGTGATCCTAATTTCTGGTCAAATGATCATTGGATTTTTTGGGGTAACAATCGATCAGTTCCGGATCGCTGGTGGAGTAGTCTTGGCACATATCGCTTGGTCCATGCTCAATGGTAATGAAATTACTTCGCACCACGGGACGGATAACGAAAAGCGCCATATGTCAGACCTCTCCGCCCTAGCCTTCTACCCTATCACCTTTCCAATAATAGTAGGGCCAGGAACAATCGCAACACTGATCATCTACGCTGAGCATGCAAAAAGTAGTACTGATATGCTCGCAATTGGGGGTGTAGTCGGGCTTATTCTTACCATGCTATTTGTCGTTCTATTCTTCGCATCGTTCTTTGGGAAAGCTTTAACCAACACAATGCGTGTGATCATGACACGCCTAATGGGCATGATCTTATTAGCGATTGCCGTTGAAATGGTTTTGGCAGGTGTCAAAGCGACATTGCCCGGTCTCGCTTGAAAGGAACCGATAACAATATTGGCTGGTGCAAATCTCGTGTAGATCCAACAGGATGTAAGAATGTGTGTGCCCCGCGCGGTTTCATGAACAAAATCACAGGCTTTTTAAGTAAGATTTTTATTTTCGTCGGTGCAATCTCAGTTTCAATTGCGTAACTCTTCTATTTAACACCAAGACATCCTACCCTGTGGGCGGCTCCGCTATACACCCATCAATCTAGCAACATTCTCGCAAGACAACATAAATACCTGCGCTAGATTAAGACAACAAAATCGACAGCTAATCGCGGGATGTCGCCGCGAAGAAGGGTTCAGAATGACGCTACTTGTAATTTTTCATATTGCGCTGGTTCTATCCTTTACGACACGTATTCTTCTCCGTGATGATTTATCTCCACCGGCGCGTTTGGCTTGGTTTGTCGTATTGAACGTAATACCTTACGTCGGTAGCGCTCTGTATTTTCTTTTTGGTGAGATAGATCTAGGTAACAAAGCCAACAAACTACATCGTAAAATCTTTGAAGACATACGTGCCAATGCAGCCTCTTTTTTGGGTCAGCGCGCCGATGTCGATCGATTAATTGATCCGCTATATCGTCAGGCTTTTCACTATGCAGGTTCAATTAACGGATTTCATCCAGTTAATGGCAACACCGCCAAAATAATGAAAGATGCTGATGAAACGCGGCAACGGCTTGTCGCAGACATTGATGCCGCAACCGACCACGTACATGTTCTTTACTATATTTGGCTTGATGACCACACGGGCACTGACATTGCTCAGGCACTAATACGCGCTGCCAAAAGGGGCGTGACATGCCGGGCTATGGCTGATGGACTTGGATCACGGGCATTTACAAAATCTGATCTTTGGCACGAAATGAAAAACGCCGGCGTTCAACTTGCGGTGGCCCTGTCACTTGAAAACCCTATTCGCACTATTCTGACCAGTCGTTTGGACCTACGCAATCACCGCAAGATCACGGTAATCGACGCGCGCGTCACCTACTGCGGCAGCCGCAATTCAGCGGATCCAGAGTTTAGAATAAAAGCAAAGTATGCGCCGTGGGTAGATATTATGTTGCGATTTGAGGGGCCAGTAGTTGCGCAAAATCAACTGTTGTTCGCAAGTGATTGGATACAGACCACTGGAGAATCTCTCGATCAAATCGCGCTGGCCGCTAGACCCATTAACGGGGGCTTTCCTGCCCAAGTTATGGGCGATGGTCCGACAGAGCGACGAGGCGCCACACCCCAGCTTTTTGTAAATTTAATAACCTGTGCACAAAAGGCATTGACCCTATCAACACCTTATTTTGTCCCAGACGCTACTGTATTGGAAGCCCTCTGCGCAGCAGCTCACAGAGGCGTCAGTGTTAGACTTATTTTTCCAATGAACAATGACAGCTGGTTCGTGGCTGCCGCCAGCCGCAGCTACTATCGCAAATTGCTTGAAGCCGGCTGTACTATTCATGAATTTTACGGTGGGTTACTTCATGCCAAGACATTAACAATTGACGAGAAGGTCAGTCTGATCGGATCGTCCAATCTAGATCTTCGTAGCTTTGACTTGAATTATGAAAACAATATTCTGCTTCAAGATGAGGAAACTACTCGTGCCATTTACCGACGTCAGCAGGAATATATCGGTAGCGCCGTAACGGTCGGCTTGAGAGAAGTCCTTGCTTGGCCATGGCAAAAGCGTATTTGGAGCAATGTCATCGCAACGATTGGACCAGTGCTTTAATATATCAAACACAAATTTCAGAATATTGACTGAAAATTTGTAAGACGACAGTGTTCAATCAATGTGGTCCGCAAGCATTGTTCGCGTCAGGCGGTTAAGGCAAGACTAACCGGCATGAAAACTGGCCGCCGGTTTCCGTTGACAATGACGCAGCTCAATCTAATTTTCAACTTAAACGGTATGTCAGCATGTAGTGGCTAATGTTCCGGATTGCTGCTCGATGGAGATATAGAGACTGTGGGGGGGGGGCCGCATTGCAGAACAATAGTCCCACTTCAAAGCAGCATGGACGCCGCGTAATCTTTACGGCGAGACGGCGCGATCAGTTAAAGATGAACGCAACACACCCCTTGCAAAAAAGCCAAAGCTTACCGAGACCGAAGCGTTAGCCTGTGGACGTAAGATTTCAGACTTTGCCGATTGGTCGCGTCCGACGGCACCCTACTCAGTTATCACCATCACATGGCAGCTGCGGATGAGACAGAGCTCGAGCTCGATATATTTATGAAGCACTCGTCAGTACCTGGTGAGAGCTCTCTCAGCTTTGAAAAAATTGGTTAAGCACTTGCCAGTAAAAACTACGAGGGCTGGTTCGTTATTGCAGCCAAGCAAGATAAAAATTATTACTCACCGCTAGACATAGCGATTAAGCGTCGAGCAGAGTGAAGCGGGTGATGTATGTCGCAAACTTTGAGGTAACGGAACAAACTGCTTAAACGGCGCAATCCCTTTCGTGGCTGAAAATAACCGAGACTGGGTGCCACAGTGGTAAGGTTGGTTCAGGATACTGGTGCAGCCGGTATCATTAGCTTTTATCGTAGTCTCGAGATGAGATACTTAAAGCATGAATTGGCTTCAATCTGATAAAGCCAAACTAATAGCTTTGCTGTGCAAGCCTGTTAAAGGGCCTTCGCAACGCCAGTCCTTCAGCTTTTCCCTCACCTCCGCAAAAAAATGAAACCGCAACTGACAACTGACAACTGACAACTGACAACTGACAACTGACAACTGACAACTG
>ERZ1047821.2533-NODE-2533-length-11005-cov-5.249589_pt1 | contig 11005 bp, 5 predicted proteins | sample MGYA00383096_ERZ1047821 | MGnify/ENA primary metagenome ERZ1047821 (study PRJEB29581, sample SAMEA5548366) | metagenome | biome: marine; feature: coastal; material: water | depth 25 m | study: Short-term variability in the microbial, nano- and picoplankton... | reverse complement strand
GAAGACACGAAGAATATTCAACAAGAAAAACAATAAATAAATGGGATTATTAGATAATACTACACAACAAGCGTATTACCAAGGTAATAATTACGGTAATTATCAGTTCACTTCTTTAGAAGATATTATAAATCAATTTATTATAGCCTATACGGGGGAAAATAAAATAATACCTAAGGTAAAAAGAACAGACGTTGCTTTTCACGCGCAAAGAGCTATGCAAGAACTTTCTTTTGATACTTTTAAATCTATAAAATCTCAAGAGATAGTTCTCCCACCATCTAACACAATGATACTTCCTCATGATTATGTTAATTACACAAGGGTGTTATGGACCGATAGTTCTGGTATTAAACATCCTTTATATCCAACTAAACATACTCAAAATCCATTCAAAATAAAACAAGATTCTAATAAAAACTATGATTATATTATAGATGTTGATGAGTTGGTTCCTAATAGTGATTTTTCTAGTGAATTAGATTCTATAAACGATTGGAACAAATCATCTGGCGTAGGAAATAGTTCAGATACCGTAGGTGTTGTAAGTGAACAGTTAGAATTTCTTCATAACGTGGAGTTGTTAAATGGTGGTTACACAAGTAGACACCACGCTGTTTGGGAAGAAGTTAATGTTGATGGTGTTGAGACAATTACTATAACCGCAGATGGTTTATCATCGGCATCTGGAACAGATAAAAACGCTGGTACAGTTAGAGTTGGGCTTTCTACCTTGGTAGATTTCAATCAAACTAGCGCTACAGTAGGTTATGATCCAAATACAACAAACCCAAATTTACCAAGTAAACCTAGTAGAAACGGTGATATAGATATATTTAATTTATTAACACAAGACGGTAACCCAAGTTACATAGAATTTAACGATGGTTTAGGAACTTTATCTGAGAAAACTGTAACAGAAATAGACGTTAGTAACGAGACTACAGTCTTTTTATTAATAACTAGTGATGGTGGTCATACTGGCGCCAGTGGAGCAGCTGGAACAAATGCTGTAGATAATATAATTGTAATCCCCGACGACGTTGCAACACAGTTGCAATCAGGTGGAACTTCTACTACTTGGGGAAACTATAAATCAAACACTTCTAGTGGTACTAGTGACGCTGAGGCGTACAATTATGATACTGATGTTTATGATTTAAATATAGGACAAAGATATGGGATAGAACCTGAACACGCACAAACTAATGGTTCTTATTTTATAGATGATTTAAGAGGATTGATACATTTTTCATCTAATTGTTCTGGAAAAACTATAGTTTTAGATTATATAAGTGATAGTTTAGGAACAGACGGGGAAATGCAAGTGCACAAGTTTGCTGAAGAAGCTATGTATAAATCTATAGCTTACGCGATACTTTCTACTACTATAGCTGGGCAACAATTAGTTCCAAGATTTAAAAAAGAAAAATTCGCAGCAATAAGACAAGCTAAATTAAGATTATCAAATATTAAATTAGAGGAAATCACTCAAATATTGAGAGGTAAATCTAAATGGATTAAACACTAAAATATGCCAGAGATTAAAAATATTTTTCACAAGGGTGTAATGAACAAGGATTTTGATGAGAGACTTGTTCCTGACGGAGAGTATATTGACGCTTTAAATGTTAGAGTTGTTAATACAGCTGGTTCTGATGCTGGTGCAGTTGAAAATGAAAGAGGAAACACTAAATTAACTTTTATCTCTGAAACAAATAACCCTATGTGTATAGGATCTGTTTCAGATGAGGTAGGAGAAAAAATATATTGGTTTGTTGTAAACTCCTTAAATCATTCTTTTGTATACGAATATAATTCAGAGACAGCAACTATGTCTGTTTTACTTCAAGACACAAGAAGTGCAAACGATCAAGTTTTAAATTTCAATGAATATTATAAGGTTACGGGAGCCAATGTTGTTTACAACACATCTACTAACCAAAATCTTTTATTGTGGACAGACGGATACAATCCTCCTAGGTGTATTAATATACAAAGAGCTAAAACGTATGGGGTAAATAACTTCATAGAAGAAGATATAAACTTATACAAAAAACCACCTAAAAAAGCACCTACAGTAACTCCTTATAGCACGGCTCAAGTTACAGAGAATGCTGTAAAGGAACAGTATTTTGCTTTTTCTTACAGGTATAAATATTTAGACGGAGAGTATTCTGCGTTATCTTCATTTACAGACTATCAATTTACACCATCTACAAAGTTTAGATTAGATTACAACACAATGGAGAATCTATCTATGCTTAATTTATTTAACGCGTATAGAATAGGTTTTAATACTGGAGACAAAAGAGTTACAGATATACAGATATGCTTTAAAAACCCTAACTCTAACTTAATTTTTGTAGTAGAAAACTTAAATAAGAAAGAAAAAGGGTATCAAAATGAAACAGAAAAAACCTACTCTTTTAGTAATAAAAAAATATACAGAGCTCTGCCTGATGATGAATTAGGTCGGATATATGACGACGTTCCTTTAACAGCTAAAGCTCAAGACTTTATACAAAACAGAGTTGTATACGGGAATATAACTAAGCAATATGACTTAGTTAGAATAGAAGGAGAAGATGAAAAAATAAAAATAGATTATACTGCTGAAAAGGTGTCTTTATCTCAAGACGGATACGAAGGAACATCTTCTTTGAACTCAAACCAAACTTTATTTACTTTAGATTTCTCTAATTTTGATTTAAATAAGGGATATTCTGTTTTTCTGGGATTATCTTTAGAGTCTGACGAAGCGGGTACAGCTCCAAATGTGTATTTTAACGGAGACTTTGTAGGAGACAATGCAGTTGAATTGACAGAAAGTTATAATAATGCACAAGAATTTTCATCTTCAAACGACTTTGAGGAGCTTTTAACTGCTTTATCAAACAATTTTTCAACTCTAGTTACAACAACAACACCTCCTGATAACGTAGATATCACTTATGGTTCTTTTTCTTTAGAATCAGCTACAACAAACACGATAACATTATTAGCTCCTTCTATAATTCATAAAGTGGATAATACGCCAGGAGACACAAATGATGTAGACTTTACAAATATAGAGGAGCCTTTTAAATTTACAACAGAATCATCTTTTTATGTTAGAGAAACAAATTCAAATTTGTCTTTAAAAAGTAATAGAAGTTATGAATTTGGATTGGTTTATTTAGATAAAGACGGCAGGTATTCTTCTATTATACCAGCTTCTAATACTTCTGGATATAATTCTTCGGAGATATTTGTTCCTGTAGAAAATTCTGTTGATTTGAACAGAGCTAAAATAACTATAAATCATCTTGCTCCGTATTGGGCTGATAGATATAAATTCTTTATAAAATCTAATAGAGATAAATTTTATAATGTTTACAGTACGATATTTTATGAAGATGGTGTTTATCGTTGGGTTTTAATGACTGGTAATAACATTCATAAAGTTGAAGCTGGGACAAACTTAATTGTAAAATCTGATGATAATGGGCCTTTGATAAAAGAAGTTAAAGTAAAGGTTCTTGCATATGAAACAAAGAACGCTTTAGATATAGATCAGTCTACAGAGAACGCTTCTAATGAAGGGTGGATAGAAAACAATGTAGACGCTGCAGATGAACCTATTAAAGAGATAGCAGGTGTTTACATGAAAATAAAACCAGTTGGTTTTTCAATGAATTTCAATCCTAATAATTTTGCTACATATGAAAACAGTGGTAAAATAAGATGGGGATTAGGAAGAAATGGATATGCTAACGCGACTATACCTAAAGAATCTGAATATGGAATATCTCAAGTAAAAGAAGGTTCTAATTATGTTAATTTAGATATAAACACTGGATCAACTGTTAGTTTTAGATTTGATGCCTGGGAGGGTGCTGATTCTGATAACAATGATTCTAAGTTTTTTGAAAGATCTTATGCTGTTGGGGCTAATTATTCTGGCGACGCTCTTGTGTCTGCTTTAGAAAAATTCATAATTGCTGAAACATCATGGGAAAAACCACAAGGTCAACCATATTATGACGACCCTGACAATCAATTTCAGCTTACGTTTACTAAAACAGGAAGCGGAACAGCTACCAGGCATTTATTAAATGTTAGAACTACAGAATTTACAAGAGCTTTAGAGAGGGGTTATATTGATGTAGAAGTAAAGTTGCTGCTTGTTAATGGATTATTGGTTTTTGAAACAGATCCTATGGATTTAGATAGTGACATCTATTATGAAACAGAGCAGACTTTTGATGTTGTAAACGGATTTCATGAAGGTAATGGTCAGGATCAAACAAATTCTCAATCAGCAATAGTAAATTTAACAACAGGAAATTGTTTTTCTTTTGGTAACGGAGTAGAAAGTATTCAAGTTAGAGATGAAAGATTGGCTCCAATATATAATATTGATTTAAGACCCAACCTTTCGCTGCTTGATGGATATAAAAAAATATACAACACCACAACACTGACTTATTCAGGAGCTTACAACGAAAACAGTACATACAACTCATTAAATGAGTTCAACAATAGAAGAGGAATAACTAAAAAAATGGATGCTAAATATGGATCTATTCAAAAGTTGTTTGCTAGAGAAACAGATTTAATTGTATTTCAAGAAGATCGAGTTTCTAAAGTTTTATATGGTAAAAGTTTGGTTCATTCTTCTGATGGCAGCGCTTCTCTAACAACTGTTGAAAAAGTTCTTGGACAAGATGTTGCATATAGTGGAGAATACGGCATTTCTATAAATCCAGAAAGTTTCGCAAATTATGGTGGAAACATGTATTTCACAGACGCCGCAAGAGGCACGGTACTAAGGCTTGGACAAGATGGGTTAACACCTATATCTTATTACGGAATGAAGTCTTATTTTAAAAACACTTTATATGGATTTAAAAACAAGTTTAATATAGGAGGAATAGACCCAAGAAACCATCAATATGTTTTATCAATGAATCAGTCAGAAATGATTGTGAACACGCCTGAATACGATTGTGCGTCTATTCTTAACCAATATGTTTATGCGAATATATCAACCAACTACAACTTGAGTGTAGGTTCTTATGCGGGTACAGCGGTCTTGCAATTTTCAGCAGGCTCTAGTGTTTCTATTTCTGTTGCTTATGGAGGCTCTACATTTACTGGTTCTGGCACATCAGGAAGTATTAATATAGATGTTTCCAATTCTGATTTAGATGTAACAAACATAGCGGTGGTTACTATAAGTTCTACGGTTAGTCAAAACGTTTCAATAACACATACTTGTCCTGTTGCACAAACAAGAAAAGTTTACCTTGTTGTTGTAAATGATCAAGACGAAGCTAATCAATCTATAACAAATAGATTTAAAGTAAACTCAAATTCTTTTTATGAAGACGAAGATGTTTTTGATGCAAGTGAATTAACTAAATTTACTTTCTTTGAAGATGTGGCAGGAACAGCATACGTTCCAGCAACAACTGACTCTGTGACAATATCTTCATTTAAGCAGATAGGGTATCACACAGGAGACTTTAATAGTTGTAATACATTAGGTTATTTAGTGTCTGCAGCAACTAATTTAACGGCATCTCAGGTAGTCGCACAAGCAACGTATCCTACGGTAACAAATACAGAAACCTCTACGCAAGAAGAGAATTCTATTACATTTACTTTTACAGAAAGCTCTGCTGACGATAATATTTATTTAGTGTGGAATTATAAAGACGCTTTACCTGTTTTAGTTGATGACAGTATAACGGGAATTACTAATGGAGGCACTGTAACTGTAAATGTTATAGCAAATGATACGGTTCCTAGTCCATATACTTTAACTATTGTTGATCCTCCTACAAATGGAACGGCGGTAGTTGTTTCGGGAACCCCATCAACATCTATTCAATATACCCACACAGCGGGTCAAGGTTTAAATGATAGTATTACATATCAAGTCTCAAGAGGAGGTGATTGCGTTGCAACAGCAACTTTAGCAACAGAAGCCTTATCTATTAACGAAAACACTTATATCTATATTTATTTTGATAGCAGTGGTTCTATGGATAACTCTGAGAATGCCTTACAGCAAATGAGAAACAATTCATTAAAATCTGTATTACAAGACTTATACGCTACAGGAGAGACTGCAGGAAACGGAAACACTGACGCTTCTACAAACGGAAGTAATGCTTATGATTCTCATGTTATATTAAGAGATCAAACATATAACTGGACTAATGAAAGGACTTTAGCCGCTTTAACTGATCCAGATCTAAAAGATTACATATCCACAGGAAGTTTAAATTCATTTCCTAGCGATGCTGAAAATGTTATATTTATGATTTTCCAAGATGAAGCGAGTACTGTTTACCACGGAGGCACTTGGAGTATACAGGACACAAGAACAACTACTTACAATACAGATGTAGCAAACTTAAGATCTAGAGTGTCTACATTAAATTCAACAAACTCTACTTTTTACAGAGGTATAGTTTTTCAAGTAGACGGTTCTGGAGACTTTAAAGATTTAATGACTGCTGTCGAGACAGGAACTGGGCAATATAGCGGAACTAATGGATTAAGCGATTTAAGCACCTCTGGAGGTACATTCACTTTCGAGTATGACATAGAAGACACGATTGGATCAGGAACGCCTGATGACTCTCAAGCCCCGTTTAAACCAGCTCCGCTTACAGGAAGGTTTGATAAATGGGAGTATTATTACTTATACCACGTAACCAAGGCTTTAGATAATTTAGGATTTGATCCTAATAACACTCTAGATTGGCCTAGAATAATAGATGATTAATGAGCACAGTAGATACAAACCAAGTAACAATAACATACGATGAAATAAATAAAGGCTGGACGTCTTTTCACTCATATGAACCTGAGTGGATGGAGCGTCTAGGTAATCGCTTTTATACCTTTAAAAACGGTAATGTTTATATTCATGAAGATAACGAAACTAGAACCAATTTTTATGGAACTAATTATGGGTGTAGCGTCACTGTATCTGTTAATAAAGAACCCTCTACGGTTAAGCTTTTTAAAACTATTGGACTAGAGTCTAATAACACAAACTGGTACGCGACATTAAATTCAGAGTTAGAGTCTGGTAAAATAGGAAGCTCATCTAATTTAAAGTTTGAAGATAAAGAGGGTATTAAATATGGATACATTAGGAGACATTCTTCTAGTGTTTTAGATTTTAATGAACTATCTATTATTGGATTAGGAAATTTACAATCTATTCCTAGCACTAATAATTATAGATTTACAAGTGATATACCAAATCAAATAACAGCAAATAATGTAGATGGAGTAGGAGGAGATGCGTTGTATTTTAATAACGGAACTTCTTTGGTAATAGGCGGTATTGACTCTATAGACGGAAATACTATAACAACAACAATATCAACAAATACACCGTCTGTGAATGATTTTTGTTTCGTTGCAAAAAACCCTAGCTCAGAATCATTTGGATTAAGAGGATATCATTCTACAATTAAACTTGTAAATCAATTTACTGGTTTTGTGGAGCTTTATTCTGTAAACAGTGAGGTAATGAAGAGCTATATGTAAATTTCGTATATTTGTATAACTAAAAAAGAATAAAAAATGGCTTTATTAACAACATTAGGATTAGTGGGTGGAGCAGCTGGTTCTATTGTGAATTTTCTTGGAGGATCCAAAGCAGCTGCAGATGGCAGAAGAAAATTAGATCAGTTTCAATGGCAAGGTTTAGAGACTGGGGCAGCAGATGCTTTAGCTCCTTCTTTAAAACTAGAAGAAGACGCTTTAAATAAGATACAACAGAATAAAGAACGATTTGCAGATGTTGCTATGTCAGGCGGAGACGCGGGAAATATGTTAGCAATGCTTACTGCTGGAGAAGAGACAACAGGAGCTCAAGAACAAACTCTTTATGGGAACATGGGCAAGCAAATGTTTGAGGCTGATAAAATTAGAGTTCAAGACGAACAAATGAGAAGAGGCATGCAAGAGAAAAGGGATTTTAATAAAGTTCAAAGCCTACAAGCTCAAATTGCTGCTGGAGAACAACAAAAATCATCAGCAATAACAAACTTTTCTAAAACTCTTATGAGTGCTGGTATTGGACAAGAAACTGCAAATGCAGAGAATGGGTTTGATCCAATGGGAATGTTTCAGTTCGGAATGAAAAAAAAAAAGTAAAAAAAGACACAAGTAATTCATAAAAATGGCATACGGAGGAGGTTATTTAGTTAAACCAGTACAAAGCGAAAACGGATCTATTGGAGAATTGTTTTTAGCTGGTCAGGCACAGGTACAGAAAGTAAGAGACAAGGTTAGGGAAGAGAGAAGAGTTCAATCAAAAGCATTGGGTGAAGCAACGGATTTTGTAGCTACAGGTATTCAGGACATGGATTCGTATTGGGCTAAAGCTGGTTCTGATGCGAGAACTAAATTAATGGAACTACAACAAGCTAATAGAAATGGAGAGATTTCTAGAAGCGAAGTGGTTGCGCAATCTGCAGCAATAACAGGAGAGATGAAAATGATAGGTCAATTACCTACCATAATAAAAGAACAAAGAGATGCAATAATAGCAGAGCAAGAAAAAGAAGGGTATTCTGGATTAACTTTAGCTGAGTTTGATCGAACCTGGTTTAAAGATATTTCTAACGGAGCTTACTCTAGTGGGCCAACTTACATACCTGCAAGAGACGCAATACCTGCGGTTCCTGATGTAGTTGCAACACAGGCCGATATTGATGGAGGAGCTGTTGATGTTGATGGAAAACCAGCGGTAGCTGGCAGTATTATGAAAAAAGGGTCTGCTGCTGTTCCAAAGCAATCAGCCAAGCAAATAGACTTACAAAGCTATTACAAGCCTGTTCTTATAGGTAACAAACAACATATGGAGTTTACTTACCAGTACCTTGAAAAAGGAAGTAATGAAGTAAAAACAAAAACAATATTAAAGCCTTTAAGAGATCATATAAATCCAAGCAAGAAAAAATACTTTAAAGTAGACGACAAAAAAGAAGTTGCTGCTTTCAAAAAAAACATTGGAGACACAGGATTTACTTTTACAGGAGCAAACGGGTTACAGCAGTCTATATTCCAGCCAATGCAAACAACTGAGAATGGCACTCAGATGATGAGCAGAATTTCTGACCCTAAAGATGTTGAATATGTGCAGAGAGCTATAGAGCAAGAAATAACATCTAAAGGTATGGATTGGATGGCGGCTTATGCTTTTGATGTTTTAGGAGCAAGAACTCCTTTTGGAGATGGCGCCACAGGAATACCTTTAACAGATGACCAAATAGAGAGAAAATTTCCTTCTTCTATATATTTTGATTATGATTCTTCAACAGCTAAGGGTTCTGCGATTAAATTTGAAGACGATCCTTTAATGCTTGATGTTGATGAGCAAGGAAATACTGTTTTGACAGAAAGCACTATTAAGTTAGTGAAAGCTCATTATAGAAATCAATTAATGGCTTCTTTAAATGTGGATACTGAGGTTTATAAAGATAGAGCAAGAGCTTCTACAGCAAATAAAAGAAAAGATGAAATTCAACAAGCTAGGCCTAGTTATTATACTTCTGGCGGTAAAGCATTAAGACAAGACGCTTCGAGTTTTACCTCTAGACTACAGATGGGTCAAATTACCGCAAATAGAGTAGCTGGATCTGTGTCACAAGATACATACAATAACGCTGTCGCATCAATGGCACAAAACGGTAAGTTGTTAGCAAGCAATCAAGCATTACCATCAGCTGTTTCAGGATTATCAACTCCTAGTTATGAACAGGAAACTCAAGGAGGGGTTAATTTAGGAGGAGTGCAAAAATCTTTAAAAGAATCTTTAAATATTACTACTTTTACTAATAATACTTTAGTAGATATAACAGGAATGTATACTGCTCAAGCAACTAACGGTAATCCTGTAATATTTTTATCTGGTAACGCGAGTTACGGAAAGAAATCAACAAGTCAAGAGGGCGTAAAAATAACAAAAAACAAAAAGGGTGATGAAGTAAAAACCCCAATACAAACAACAATAGAAGGAAGTGGTGAGTTTCTTGCGGAGGGAATTACTATGCCTTTGTCGGATGAGCAGGCAACAAATCTTTATCGTGCTTTCTGGGACAAAGAAACAGGAGATAAGGGAATGACAGAAGCTTTTTATCATTTAGGGTTTGATGAAAATTATACTAATGTAAAAGAAGCTTTACATATGGCTCAAAATTGGATAAACACTCCTGCTGACAAAAGAAAATACAAACCATTACCATAAATTTATAATAATATAAATAATGATTGTGAATACAGAAAATACAGATCTTTTAGTTCAGCAAACTCAGTCTACTGAACAGGATGTTAATGAAAAAAAGGTTGATAATCAACTACAAAAATCTATTAAGGCAGAAAAAAAAGACCCAACAGATCCTCCTAAAAAGAAACTTGATAAATCAAAAGCTAAGCAATGGGTTATAGACCTTTACAACTCAAATGGAGGAGAAATAAGTGACTCAAATGCTACATTATTTGCTGAAAACAAAAATATAAAAAATTTAATTCATCGTCATTATAGATACAATGCATTAGATGTTCCTGAAGAAAAAGATTTAAATACTTTGTATAGTTCATGGGAGATTGATATTGATCCAGTTGATGAAATATTACAAAATTCTACAATCATAAACCCTGAAAAAAAAAATCCACAAACGACCTCAACTCAGAGTACGGATTCGGACTCAAGTTTGGACGATGGGGGTTTTTCTTCGGAATACGAAGGCTTTTTTAATGCCGATAAAGTTTATCAAGAGAACGTAAAAAACATACCTAGAAATATTCTATCTATGAGCAGCTCAGACGCTGCACTCACTTTGAATAGTCAATTAGGACAATATGGAATAACGGTTACGGATGGATCAGATGAGTCTGAAACACCTGGAATCACTATAACAAGGCCAGACAAGGAAACAATGTCTGTATCCATGTTTAGTGACGTTTATAAAGGAATATTAAAAGTAGT
>ERZ1047821.2522-NODE-2522-length-11027-cov-5.429821_pt1 | contig 11027 bp, 9 predicted proteins | sample MGYA00383096_ERZ1047821 | MGnify/ENA primary metagenome ERZ1047821 (study PRJEB29581, sample SAMEA5548366) | metagenome | biome: marine; feature: coastal; material: water | depth 25 m | study: Short-term variability in the microbial, nano- and picoplankton... | reverse complement strand
CCAATTCTTAGCGGATTACGCAAAAGGAAACTAAGATAGAAATCTAAGAAATCCTGGAGGTCGTTTCTCAACGCGACGCGGTATCTTGAGAATGGTGCACTGGGTAAATCTGGATTACCCCGGAGGTTCTTTGGGTTGTATATAATTTTAGTGGTTTTTTACAACGAGGTGATGCCCCTAAAAGAGGGCTTTTCTACGGACGGTATTGGAGAAGGTATTTTTTACAGTGTATTGACAGGCATGGCATGGAAAATCCGCTACTGATGAAAATTGGCTTGGCTCAAAACTCAAAACCCTAAGGCGACTAGTAGACGAGGGATCAAATTCAATAAAAACATACACCTTGACAAAAGTTGGATTTTGTCCTTTGTTTAGTCACTGATCTCATTGTTCGTTGTCGACTGCTTGTCTCATTCTTAAAACATGTTATTCTTTAAAGATTTCATCTTCTTGAGATAATTTCAAAGGTCTCGATCCTTTTTATTATCTTCGTTAGAGAAATTGCAACCCCTCCCAAAACACCGTTGACTCTCCTCCTTATTTTTCAGAGCTGACACAAACAAATTGCTGCTAAAAATCCGATTGCCCCAAGTCAAAGACGGCCTACAAATTCATTTTAAAAACAAGGAATATGTTGACCAAAGTCTATGGAGCTGCCGTAGTCGGTATTGAAGCCACCCCCATCACTATTGAAGTAAATATCAATCAAGGCATTGGGTACCACCTCGTCGGTTTGCCGGACAATGCGGTGCGAGAAAGCAGCTATCGAATTGCTGCCGCACTCAACAATATTGGCCTCAAACTGCCCGGAAAAAAAATCACCCTCAACATGGCTCCTGCCGATTTGCGAAAAGAAGGCTCTGCCTACGACCTCCCCTTGGCACTCGGAATTTTAACAGCATCTCAACAAATCAAAGGAGAAGGAATTGAAAACTACCTCATCATGGGAGAACTTTCGTTGGACGGGAGTTTGCAACCCATCAAAGGGGCACTTCCAATTGCCATCAAAGCCAAAGAAAAAGGATTTCAAGGATTTATCCTGCCCAAACAAAACGCAAACGAAGCAGCAATTGTCGAAGGATTGGATGTCTATGGCATTGAAAACATCACCGAAGTGATTGCTTTTTTTGAAAATCAAAAAGCGTTGAAAACAACAGTCATCGACGTTCAAAAAATATTTCAAGAAACCTTAGCGAACCCCGAATTTGATTTTTCGGATGTCAAAGGACAAGAGTCCATCAAGCGCTGTATGGAAATTGCGGCTGCAGGAGGTCACAACCTGATTCTAATTGGACCTCCGGGCTCTGGAAAAACCATGTTGGCCAAGCGTTTGCCAACTATTTTACCGCCCATGACCCTTAAAGAGGCCTTGGAAACCACCAAAATTCATTCCGTCGTTGGGAAGGTAAAAGAAGGCTTTGGCTTGATGAGCCAACGTCCATTCCGATCGCCTCACCACACCATTTCCGATGTGGCACTGGTCGGTGGGGGGCAATACCCACAACCCGGAGAAATCTCAATGTCCCACAATGGCGTCTTATTTTTGGACGAACTGCCCGAATTCAAACGCGGAGTATTGGAGGTGATGCGACAACCCTTGGAAGACCGAGAGATAACCATTTCAAGAGCCCGATTTACCGTTACCTATCCCAGTAGCTTTATGTTAGTGGCGAGTATGAATCCCAGTCCAAGTGGCTTTTTCAATGACCCCAACAATCCGATGAGCAATACCGCTCAAGAAATGCAACGCTATTTGGGGAGAATCTCAGGGCCGCTTTTAGACCGCATCGATATTCACATAGAAGTGACACCTGTGCCCTTTGAAAAACTGGCAGAAGAACGCAAAGGAGAACTGAGCAAAACCATTCGAGCACGTGTTTGCAAAGCAAGAGCGATACAAACAGCACGGTTTTCAAAAATTGAAAACGTCCATTACAACGCACAAATGTCTGTCAAACAGCTTCGTGAATTTTGCGCCTTGGAGTTGGCATCAAAAAGCTTGTTAAAAGCGGCAATGGAGCGCCTAAACCTGTCTGCAAGGGCCTACGACCGCATCTTAAAAGTGAGTCGGACCATTGCAGATCTAGAGGCCGCCCCCTGTATTTTGCCCGACCACATCGGAGAAGCCATCCAATACCGAAGTCTCGATCGAGAAGGTTGGCTGGGCTGAAAGTCAAAGACTGCAGGTCCAATTGTCAAAACAAATAAAGTTTGTATTTTTAAAAGGAAAAACCTAACTTTCTAAAATGGTTTTGCTTTTGCAGCCATCTAAGAACTGAAAACTTTTGACCTATGTTGCCTTTTCGAACGGAAATCCGAAACTCACCGAAAGAACAAACACTTAAAATCTATATGAGTGACCTCTCTTTGGACCAAACACTAAAAGTACTCCTCGAAAAAAAGGAAGGGGTTCGCCGTGTAGAAATCCAAGACAGCATCAGTAGAAATCGCGTGGCTGAAAATATAACCGTCTTTGCTGATGAAGGGCAAAGCCTCAACAGACTGAAAGAAAAAATAGACGCTTTTTTAAACGACTACTTCTCAAAAAGAGAGGCTTAGCTTTTCTAAAACTAAAAAACAATTCGCTTTCCCAAATAAAAAACTCCTAGAAATTTTCTAGGAGTTTTTTAGAAATAGCATTTTACAACTTCTTATAAATCTTAATACCTGTAATATTCTGGTTTGTAAGGACCTTCTTGCTTGACGTCAATATAAGCAGCTTGCTCTGGATTCAATTCGTCCAATTCAACACCGATTTTTGCCAAGTGCAAACGCGCAACCTTTTCGTCCAGATGTTTAGGCAACATGTAGACATCGTTCTTATAAGCAGCAGCGTTCATCCACAATTCCAGCTGGGCCAATGTTTGGTTGGTAAACGAGTTGCTCATCACAAAACTCGGATGTCCCGTGGCGCAACCCAAATTGACCAAACGTCCTTCTGCCAAGACCAAAAATTCTTTGCCGTCGATGGTGTATTGATCTACCTGAGGTTTGATTTCCACTTTGGAAGCCCCGTAATTGTCGTTCAACCAAGCCATGTCTATCTCATTGTCAAAATGACCGATGTTGCAAACAATGGCTTTGTCTTTCAAAGCCTTGAAATGACGGCCGACAATGATGTCTTTGTTTCCCGTCGTTGTGATGATGATGTCCCCTCTTGAAATGGCATTGTCCATTTTGCGAACTTCAAAACCATCCATTGCCGCTTGAAGCGCACAGATGGGGTCAATTTCAGTAACGATGACACGAGCTCCTGCTCCAGCCAATGAGGCGGCTGTCCCTTTTCCGACATCTCCATACCCTGCGACTACGGCTACTTTCCCGGCCATCATGGTATCTGTTGCTCTTCGGATGGCATCCACAGCAGACTCCTTGCAGCCATATTTGTTGTCAAACTTCGATTTGGTCACCGAATCGTTTACGTTGATTGCTGGCATGGGCAAAGTCCCTGCTTTTACACGGTCGTACAAACGGTGAACTCCAGTTGTCGTTTCCTCAGAAAGCCCTTTGATTCCAGGAACCAACTCTGGATAGCGATCCAAAACCATGTTGGTCAAATCCCCTCCATCGTCTAGGATCAAGTTGAGTGGCTTCTGTTCTGCACCAAAAAACAAGGTTTGCTCAATGCACCAGTCAAATTCTTCTTCGTTCAAGCCTTTCCATGCATATACAGAAATTCCTGCAGCCGCAATTGCTGCCGCTGCTTGGTCTTGGGTAGAAAAAATATTGCAAGAACTCCAAGTGACCTCAGCGCCCAAAGCCACCAAAGTCTCGATCAAAACCGCCGTTTGAATAGTCATGTGAAGGCAGCCTGCAATGCGGGCACCCTTCAAAGGCTCTTGGCCTTTGTACTCTTCTCTCAAACTCATCAGACCCGGCATTTCTGCTTCTGCCAAATGAATTTCTTTGCGGCCCCAATCAGCCAAACTGATGTCTTTTACCTTATATTTTGTGTAGTTTGCTGTTTCTGAAGGCATAGTTGTTATATTTGTGAAATTAAGTTGCAAATTTACGAAAACACATTGACAAAATAAATGCCTTTTATCAAAACAATTCCCGTTGACAAACACACGACGGTGTTTCTTTGGAAAATCAGCGAACCTCTGGACGAATTGATGCGAATCTCCTTAATTGATTCCAGTTTGAAACGCATTTCCCACATGCGTTCAGAGGTTCATAAAAAGGGTTTTGTGAGCATCCGGCATTTGTTGAAACATGCCGGCTATTCGGACAGCGATCTTTATTACAGCGACACTGGAAAACCTCATTTGAAAGACGGAAAACACATTTCTATCACCCATTCTTTTGACTATGCAGCCCTTGCCATCGGTAGCAATGCTGTGGGAATTGATATCGAAAAAAATCGCGAAAAAATAAAACGCATCGTTCCTAAATTTCTCGGAACAGAAATGCGTTTTGTGAATTCCACATCAAGCGCAGACGTTTTGACGGTCCTTTGGGGGGCCAAAGAGGCTTTGTTCAAATGTTCTTTTTTGGAAGGACTGTCTTTTAAAAAACACATCTCCATCAATCCCTTTGAACTCAAAGACAGACGAACAGTTGGTTGTATCAAGACAGACACTGCCAAAGAGACATATCAAATTTTCTTTGAACCCATAGAAGAATTTACTTTGGTTTACGCGGTTCCCACAACCTCTTAAATTTCACAAAACAAAAAAATATGGACTCCCTGTTCGACTTTTTTACTGCGCCTTATACAACAGCTGCTCCCTCCGACATTGTCTTGGAGCTTACGGGTGCTGTCTTTGGAATCATCAGCGTTCTGTTTGCCAAAAGAGAGCACATATGGGTTTACCCAACAGGATTGGTGAGTACCGGGATTTACACCTTTGTCTGTTTTCAATTCGCCTTGTACGGGGACCTACTCATCAATGTGTATTACACATTGATGAGTGTGTATGGATGGGTGGTTTGGTCTAAAACTACAGGGGGCAATCCCCTTTCCATTTCTAGATGTGATGCCAAAGATTGGCGCAAAGTTGCCCTTATTTTTGTATCTACCAGTATTTTGGTTACTGCCGTGTATTGCTATTCAGGAAAGTTCCATCAGATGACAGATTATTTTGACACGCTGACCACCGGTATCTTTTTTGCCGGGATGTGGTTGATGGCTAATAAAAAATTGGAAAACTGGGGGTTTTGGATGGTCGGAAATGCGATTTCCATTCCTTTGTATTTTGTCAAAGGCCTTGGCTTTTCTGGCATTCAGTTTGCTGTTTTCTTGTTTTTGGCTTACCAAGGACAACAACAGTGGAAAGCGCGACTGGACCAGAAGTTGCCAGACGCTTGAAACGCATTTTTCCAGCAGCCGTAATTCAAAACCCTCGGGCCACAAAGAATTGCCTAACTTTGAGGCGATGGATACAAAACAAATTCTTAGCGAACTTTACTTTAAAGCCATTCGCAGCAGTGGTCCTGGTGGTCAACATGCCAACAAGGTGTCTTCAAAAATAGAGCTGACCTTCGCCCTCGAAAACTCAAAAGGCCTCTCCGAAAAAGAAAAAGAAAGTGTGGCTGTGAAACTGCACTCCAAATTGACCTCAAAAAACACGCTCGTTCTTCAATGTGAGGAGACGAGAAGCCAGCATCAAAATAAAAAATTGGTGCTTGAACGCTTTTGGAAACTGCTCTCCGAAGGGCTACAAGTAGCAAAACCCAGGAAAAAGAGCAAACCCACCAGAGCTTCCATTTTAAAACGACTCCAACAAAAAAAATCACAGGGAATGAAAAAAGAACACCGAAGAAAACCGGATCTCTGAGCAGGAATCCAAATAAAAATCGATTCTTGTTTTTTTATCCAACTTTCTATATTAATTTTGCCCCGTTCTCATAAAGGGGTGCCGCAAGGCTGAGATCATACCCAACGAACCTGGGCAGGTAATGCTGCCAAGGGAAACGCTAAGCGTTGTTATTATACAAACACGCATTCAGCATACTAATTATTATTAATTTAAAATTAAGAATAATTGCCTCTTTTTATTCATTTGTAAAAAAATGAAAAAAAACAATTTTTGTAAAAAAGCGAAGACTATCGTACCTTTTTTACTCCTACTCCTAACTGCAATTGTAGGAAATGCTCAAAGATTACAACTTTCAGGATTCGTTACTGACTCAAACCAAGAGCCATTATCAGGGGCTACGGTTCTTGTCAAAGAACTCAACAAAGGAACGACTTCAAATTTTGATGGTGGTTTCAATTTAAATTTAACTTCAGGAAATTATACGATTTCTGTTTCTTATGTAGGGTATCTTTCTACTACGAAAACAGTTGAAGTCAAAGAAAATCAGCAAATTATTTTTCAGCTGATTGCATCTGAGAATGCGCTAGAAGAAGTATTGGTATCTGCAGTCCGGGTAAAAGCGAATGCCCCAGTAACGCATTCAAACATCAGTAAAAAAGAATTGGCAAAACGCAATTTAGGTCAAGACATCCCGATTTTAATGAACTATTTACCATCTGTAGTTTCTTCTTCTGATGCAGGTGCTGGCGTAGGTTACACTTACATACGTGTACGTGGGTCTGATGCTTCACGTGTAAATGTTACCATCAATGGAATTCCATACAACGATGCCGAAAGTCAAGGAACGTTTTGGGTAAACATGGGAGATTTTGCTTCTTCTGTTGAAAACTTACAATTGCAACGTGGTGTTGGTACGTCAACAAATGGATCTGGTGCTTTTGGTGCAAGTCTAAATATTTTAACAGACGCTGTTTCTGAAGAGGCTGGTGGAGAAATTTCGAATTCTTTAGGGTCCTACGGAACAAGAAAACACACCGTAAAATTTACAACTGGAAAACTAAACAATCATTTTGAATTGGCGGGAAGAGTGTCTAAAATTAAATCTGATGGATACATCGACAGGGCTTCTTCAGATTTAACAACTTATTTCTTACAAGGAAGTTATGCCGATAAAAACACCTTGATCAAGGCATTGGTTTTCGGAGGACACGAAAAAACTTACCAAGCTTGGTATGGTATCGATGCGACTCAATTAAAAGAAAATCGCCGTCAAAACCCCTATACTTATGACAATGAGACTGACAACTATTGGCAAGATCATTACCAATTGCATTGGAATGAAAAACTAGACAATAATTGGTCTACCAATATTGGATTAAACTACACCCGTGGAAAAGGCTTCTTCGAACAATTTAAAGGAGAAAGTGCTACAAGCAAATATAATGATGTTGTAGAAGCGACAACGACAACATGGGACGGAAAACCTGCCACAGATTTAATAGTAAGACGCTGGTTGGACAATCATTTCTATGTTGTTAATGGAAATATTACATACAAAAAGGGTAGTTTCGAAATTATTTCTGGAGGTTCTTATAGTAACTATACAGGGGATCATTTTGGAGAAGTCATTTGGGCAAAGCAGTTTGCGCCAACTGCAAACATCAGAGATCGTTATTATTTTAGTGATGCTACTAAAAATGATTTTAGCATATTTTCGAAAGCGACTTTCAATTTTACTGACAACTTAATCGCGATGATTGATGTTCAAGGTAGGTTTATCAATTACAAAACTGATGGATTGACATCAGATAGAAATCCTTTAAATGTCAATAATAAATTTAATTTCTTTAATCCAAAGTTGGGGTTGACCTATCTAATTGATGAAGAAAATAGCATTTACGCTTCCTACGCACGAGCAAACAGAGAGCCAAACCGAAGTGACTTTGAAAATGGTGAAACTGTGAAACACGAATCATTAAATGATTTTGAATTGGGTTGGCGTTTAAAAAACAACATCGTTCAACTAAATACAAATTTGTATTGTATGATTTATGACAATCAATTGATTCAAACGGGAGGTTTGAATGATGTTGGTGAATATTTAAGAGAAAATGTAAAAGATAGTTATCGTGTTGGATTAGAAATTGATGCAAACGTAAAAGTTTCTAAAAAATTTAATATCAACCAAAATCTAACCATTAGTAGTAATAAAATCGAGAATTTTATTTTAGACAGAGACGGGGCTCAAAGAAATATTGGAACTACCAATATTGCTTTCTCGCCAAATATCATTGCTGGAAATACGCTGTCTTATAATCTCACAGAGAGCTTTCAAGTTTCTTTATTGTCGAAATTTGTGGGAGAACAATACTTAAGCAACACAGATACTGAAGCCTCTAAACTTGAGAACTACTTTACAAGTGATTTGAATTTTATCTATGAGTTAAAAACAAATTCGATTTTTAAATCTATTGTATTTTCAGGTGTTGTAAATAATATTTTTGACAAAGAATACGTAGACAGAGGTTATACTTATTTAGATAATTGGACAGGACCAACTTCATTTGAAGTACAAGGGTACTATCCACAAGCAACAAGAAACTTTTTAGCAGGAATGACTTTGAAATTCTAAACGTAAACCCGGTTGCTCAAATTTAAAACACCTCCAAAATGTTTCCCGTTTTGGAGGTGTTTTTATGTCTAGAAAGTTGTGACTTCGGAAAATTTTAATGACATCCACAATCGGCATCACAATTTCCCTTGGACTTTCCTTTGAAAATAAATTTTCGAAGAAGATACAGGACTGCCAAACCCAATGATATGTATATAAGAATCTCTTGTAACATCAGAATATTATTTCAGTAACACAAAGGTAATGAAAGCGGAAACATAGGCCAAAAGCCCCATTCCTATCAATTGTAGCATGGGCCATTTCCAAGACTTGGTTTCTTTTTTTACAATCGCAAGGGTGCCCATACACTGCATGGCAAAAGCGTAAAATACCATCAGAGACATGCCGGCTGGAAAATTGAACCTCTTTTTTTGGGTCACAGGATTGATTTCCGCTGCCATTCGCTGTTTGATGGTTCCTTCGTCGTCAGAACCCACACTGTAAATGGTGGACAAGGTTCCGACAAAGACTTCTCTCGCAGCAAAAGAACTGATCAATGCAATTCCTATTTTCCAGTCGTAGCCCAAAGGAGCAATGGCCGGTTCAATCATTTTTCCCATCACCCCTATATAGGAATGCTCGAGTTTGTAGGAAGCAATTTCCTGGTCCAATGCTTCCTCTGAAATTCCCGATTCCGAAAACTGCTCAGTCACCTGTTGGGTCGCATTTTTAAAGTCTTTGTTTCCGTTGGAAGCCAAAAACCACAAGACGATGGAAATGGCCAAAATAATTTTTCCAGCACCCAGCACAAAGGCTTTTGTCTTTTCAACCACCTCGAAGAAAATATTCTTTACAGAAGGCAATTTGTAATTGGGCATTTCTACGATAAAGAAAGTTTTGCTTTCCACTTTCAACACCTTGTTGAGCACATAGGCAGCAAGCAAAGCCGCAGCAAAACCGAGAATATATAAGGCCATCAAGACCAATCCTTGCAGGCTAAACAGTCCGAAAACCCGGGTTTCGGGAATGATCAAAGCGATGATAATGGCATATACAGGCAGTCGTGCAGAACAGGTAGTGAAAGGCGTTACCAAAATGGTGATCAATCGGTCTTTCCATCCCGCGATGTTGCGTGTCGCCATGATCGCCGGAATGGCACAGGCTGTTCCTGAAATCAAGGGAATCACACTTTTTCCACTCATTCCGTAGCGCCGCATGATTTTGTCCATCAAAAAGACCACGCGACTCATGTAGCCCGTCTCCTCTAAAATGGCCACAAATAAAAACAAAATAGCGATTTGCGGTATAAAAATAACAATGCCTCCGATGCCAGGAATGATGCCTTCCGAAATCAAATTGGTCAACATCCCTTCGGGAAGGCTGTGTTTGACTGTTTTACTTAAATTGGAGAAAAACCCGTCAATCCAATCCATTGGAACTGAAGCCCAATCAAAAACCGATTGAAACACCAAGAGCAAAATGCCCGTGAAAATCACATAGCCAAAAACACGGTGTGTCAACACCTTGTCCAAGCGGCTGCGCAGGTCTTTGGCTTTGGAAGGGTCAACAAGATACGTTCTCTTTAAAATGTCATTGATAAACTTGTAGCGGTAAATGGTCTCCTTGTGTTGGTATTTTTTTACCTTTTTAAGATCTTTCTTAAAAGAAGCCAAAATCCGTCTCGAAGTTTTGGATACAAAAGAGGCTTCTTGTTTTTGCGTCAACAAGAGCCAAGACTTGTAGAGTGGAAATTCTTTCAAGCTGTTTTTGAGCTCGTTGAAATAGGCTACGTCAATTTTTCCAGAGATTTGAAAAGGAATTTCACGAGGAATCTCTTGGTAGTTGACGATGGCTTGCTTCAAATCCTCAATGCCCTCTTTCTTGCGGGCAGAAATCAAGACAATCTCGGTCTTCAAGGCTTCTTTTAGCTTTTTGAGGTCTATCGATATGCCTTTTCGTTCCATCTGATCGGCCATATTGATGACCAAAATTGCAGGTATTTTTAAATCTTGCACCTGGGTAAATAGAAACAAGTTCCTTTTGATATTTTCTACTTCGGCGACCACCACGACCAAATCCGGATAGTCTTTGCGTTCCTTGTCCAAAAGTGTCTCTAGGACTATGCTCTCGTCCAAAGAATTCGGATTGATGCTGTACGTACCTGGAAGATCTGTAATCTGTGCAAGCCTTCCATCGGGCAATTTACACCCTCCTTGTTTTTTGTCGACCGTAATCCCCGGATAATTCCCGACTTTTTGAGTCATGCCCGTCAACTGGTTGAAGAGCGAGGTTTTTCCCGTATTGGGATTCCCAACCAAGGCAATCTTGATTTTTTTAGAACTCATCGCAAAGGCGTTTGGTGAGTAAAATGCGTTCAGCGGTTTCTCTTCGGATCGCAAAATGACTTCCGTTTACATGGATGTACATCGGATCTTTCATGGGGGCAGCTTGCACCAAAGTGACTTGTTTGCCCGGAAGGCATCCCATTTCCATCAAAGCCAATGGAATTTCGTCAAAAGACAAGGACTCGATCGTTCCCTGTTCCCCTCTGTGTAAATCTGCTACGGTATGTGACAACTGAACTCTTTTTTAAGTAGGAAACAAAGATACCAAATTAGAATCATTCTAAGGAGCGCATCGCAAGATTACTTTTC
>ERZ1047821.2521-NODE-2521-length-11029-cov-3.812375_pt1 | contig 11029 bp, 10 predicted proteins | sample MGYA00383096_ERZ1047821 | MGnify/ENA primary metagenome ERZ1047821 (study PRJEB29581, sample SAMEA5548366) | metagenome | biome: marine; feature: coastal; material: water | depth 25 m | study: Short-term variability in the microbial, nano- and picoplankton... | reverse complement strand
ATCAGATTCATCGCGTACTGTGACAAACGCAAAATCAATACGTTTAAATGTCTTTGACTTAAATAAATTATATCGTATGACTCCTAAACCATGACGATGACCTGCCGTATCTCCAGAATTGTCATCTACCCAAGGTTGATTCAGTCGGGGATCAGTGGAATTAGGATATATAAAGTTTGTAATTTCTGCTGTACTGCCTGTTAACCCTGACCCTTTGCCGTATTTAGGAATTCCGTTAGGCCACAACCCTTGCATTACGTTTAACATTTCCTTCTCGTTGGAAGGCAATGTACGTGCAGTGTCGCCGTCTACAAAACCCACTGAATTATGTATGGTATTATTCAGAAAAACAGTTGCGGCTGCCGGTAATGTTTTTCCAAATCCATCCCCATCGAAGGCATCACCGTTGAAACCAAAAACCATATTGCGATTTACATCAGTTTCAATTCGGTTGTCTAAGCGATTACCCAGCTGATAATCAACGTATTGGCCAAAATAAAAAGGCGCATAATCGTTATTTGACCGATTGATTAAAAATAGCTTTACGAAAATGGTGTTTTCTAAGTCTTTTCTGTCGTAGGCATAAACGAGCCCCTGGATCTCTACACCCAATTTATTGGCTTGCGGAAAAATGTTTTCTCCAAACAAGTCGTTGGCTATAAAGTAACAAGCATAATCTCCTTCGAAACTAGGATAGTCGCCATTTTCAGGATCATAAACACCGTTCAAATTCCAATCAATATATGGCGCCATAAATGGGCTAATGTTGTTGTCGTTATGCTTGGCCGGCCAGTTGCTGATAAACTCAGATACTTGGTACCCTTGAAATTCAAAGTGCGCTCTGTGAAACTCAACATCCGTTCTGCTAATTCTCCAAACCTTCGACCAGTCTACCGCATTTTTTGGCAAATTGGTTACCGTATCAATAGGACCTGGCCATAATTGCTGTTTGTCCCATTTACAGTTTTTGTTAGCGTATATGGTATCACCCACCACACCAGACATCCAGCTGCTGCTATAGCGCATAAAATTGGCTGTATTTTTATCACCTAAAAAATTAACAGGGTTTCCGGTTTTGCCAGCAAATAAGCTTCCGTTGGATTGTACGATTGAAGACAGATGCCCGTTTGACAAAATGGCTGATTCCTTCTGACAAAATCCGGCAATAGGCAGCATGATTAACGCACTCAGCGTTATTTTTTTCAGCAATACCACTATTTCAAGTCGTATTTCAAGCCTAAAGATAAGCCGTAACCAAGATCGTTTTGGTTGATTGGGTAAGAGGCTCCATTTGTAGGGCTTAGGAAAAAGTTTCCTTTTACCTCAGCCAAAATGTTGAGTCTTTCTTTGGCTAACATGGTTACACCGAATCCGACACCGACCATATTCCCCATCCGTGTTCTTGCAAACCCTTCATCGATAACTACTTCCTTGTACTTGTCATTCAAAACAACACCAGATGTTTTAGTCATTACTTCTAAACCGCCATTCACAGCAAGGTGAATGCCCAATTTCTTACCGTATAAGGTATAACGCAATCCAACTGGCACGTAAAAATGCTTGTAACTGTTGTTGTATGCGCCAGTGGCCTCAACACTTCTTTGGTTGTATGTTGTATCGTCTACAGTCACTTTTCGCGTACCAAATACTGGGTGTTGCTCAATCACTTGCTTCGATGTAACATTCATATCCGTTACGAAAGATTGTTGTTAGTAATTCATAGACTCTCGTCGATTGAAGAATCCAACACCACCAAAAGCCTCTAAATTATCTAGCAGTCTGTAGTTCAACAACAACTCTGTTCCATAACTTAACTGGTTAGACTCGGTATTGTCACGCACCACAACGGTTGCGATATCTCCACTCTGGTCAAGGTTTCTACTTCCACTACCTATTATGGTGTTTAGTGAAACACTCCAATTTCTAGCTGTTGTTTTCGTCAAACCAAAATCCTCGTCACCAATTGCATCGGTTGCATTGGTCGCATCGGTTGATGATGTCGACTCATCAACTGCAGCAATATCTTGTTTTGTCTCAACTGTATTATCTGTTTCGTTTTCAGTCGAAATATTTTCTTGATTGCGATCAGCGTTATTGTTGTCGTTTTCTGCAACACCTTCATCATTAGCTTGTTGGGCTAACGTATTGTCTTTTAACTCCCCTTGATCTTTAATCGAGGCATCCGCTACATTTTGGGCCTTGTTCGTATTCCAATCAGCATTGCTCTTCCCTTTTTCTGCCGCCTTGTTTTGGTCAACGTAATTTCTCCCTTTAGAGTCAACCGGCATTTGGTTAATTTCTTCTTGCTTCGTTGTTCTCTCGTTATCGAAGCTTCCCTCATTCGTCGTTTTTGCACTTTTCTGTTCGTTAACTGTCACATTACCAGACTTATTAGCAGTAACGTCGTTTACGACATCCGTATGTTGAATATCAATAGTACTGCTTTCTGCTGGCAGCATTGCTGATTCTTGGTTTTCTGACTGAGCAATGGCTGGCTGCTCGTTTACAGTTTCGATGGAAGGTTCTACTATTTCTGAACGATTCAGATTGTAATTCGCCAAAAATGCCAATACGCCTATTAAGGCTGCAGCAGCAATCAGTTTGTATTTATTGAGAATCAACTTATTCTTAAATACATATAAAGGCGTTCGCTTTTCGAACACATTGTTCATCACATTTGGAGCTGCCTCCTCATGATTGTAAAGTAAATCCTTTACCTGATGTTCAAAATTTTTGTCTTGCATGTTCTTCAACTTTCAATTTTTTCCAACATGGTCATCAAGTTTCTTCTCGCTCGCGCATATTGCGAGCGAGAAGTACTCTCATTAATGTTTAGTAGTTCACCAATTTCTTTGTGGCTATAACCTTCGACTGCAAACAGGTTAAAAACTAATTGATAACCTTCTGGCAGTTTTTTTATCATCGCCATAATTTCTTTAACGCCTATTGAATCCAAAACCATTTCACGTTGAACGGGCTCTGCCACGTTCTCCAAATCACCTGGTTCAAATTTGCGTGAGCGTTTGTCCCAACTCCTCAATGCTGTATTCACCATAATTCTCCTCATCCAACCTTCGAAGCTTCCTTCTTGCCTGAATTTAGATATCTTGTCAAATATTTTGATGAAGGCCTCTTGTAGTACGTCTTCCGCTTCCTCCCTAGTATTGGAGTAACGCATACAAACAGCGAACATCTTGTCAGCATATTTCTCGTACAACAACCCTTGCATCTGGCGATCTTCGCGAATGCAACCTCTTATTAGCTCTTCATCGCTATTCATCCAATCCACACTATGTTGTTCGTCCTTGCTCAAGAATATGACACTTTATGAAAGTAAAACGCTGCGTAAGTCTTAAAAAAAAATAGATTTTATATATTATTTGGCATAAATAACTGAAAAACAGCGAAATACAAAGTAATAAAATCATTCGCACTGGAACTGAGGTTCTTATATTTGCATCAAAAATTGTATGTCGTTGCAATACCATCAGGTCTCTCCTAAAGAATTAAAAGCACTCACAACAGCCATATTCTCCAAAATGGGCTGTTCATTGTCTGACGCAGAATTGGCTTCCGACGTTCTTCAAAGCGCCGATTTAAGGGGAATCGATTCGCATGGTGTAGCACGACTAAGCGGATATGTACGTCTCTGGAATGCAAATCGTATAAACGCCAAAGCACAACCTTCCATTGTTCACGAAACCAACACCACAGCTACCCTTGATGGTGATGGTGGTTTGGGTTTAACCAATGCGGCCAAAGCCATGGATATTGCTATCGAAAAAGCGAAAGAGCATGGAAGTGGTTGGGTTGCCATCCAAAATTCAAATCATTTTGGAATTGCCGGATACCATGCAATGAAAGCACTTGAACACGACATGATCGGGATGGCATTAACCAATGCAAGTCCTTTAGTGGCGCCAACATTCAGTAAAGAACGCTTATTAGGGACGAATCCAATTTGTTATGCAATCCCTGCAGGCAAATGTGAACCTGTTGTTATTGATATGGCTACTTCCGCTGCCGCTAACGGTAAACTTGAAATTGCCAAACGAAAAGGTGATCAAATCCCAACTGGCTGGCTGCAAAACAAAGCTGGACAAGACACTAACAATCCGGAAGACTTAAAAGGTGGAGGAAGTTTACTAACGTTAGGCAGCACAAAAGAAATGGGAAGTCATAAAGGATATGGCCTATCGGCATTTGTCGACATATTTAGTGGCGTTTTGAGTGGCGCCAATTACGGGCCTTGGGTTCCTCCATTTGTTTCCTTTTTACCTCTTGCACCAGATATGCCTGGTAAGGGAATAGGCCATTTTGTTGGCGCTATGCGGGTAGATGGATTCAGACCCATTGATGATTTTAAAACCAATATGGACCAATGGATAAACCGTTTCAAAGCATCCGACACAATCGAAGGACAAAATGAGGTTATTATCCCTGGAGAACCAGAAGCACGAATGTATACGAAACGAAAAAATGAGGGCATTCCACTAATAGATCCAGTATTTTTAGATCTAAAATCTATTTGTAAAGAAATGGATATTCCGTTTACGCTTTAGCGTCTTTATTTCCGACAATAACAATATTGGGTGTAAACAAGACTTCACCCCATGTACGGGCAGAAAAGAACAACTGCATTTTTAACAATATTTTCGTGATTGCCCAACCCACTTTACGCATAATTTCCTTCACAGGATTTTCGATAAAAACAATTCCCTCAGAAACTTCAACACCCTGATAGCCACAAGATTGCAACAATTGTTTCGCAGAACTTTTATTTAGAAAAACCTCATGGGTAAAGTCGGCAAATGCAAAAACAGAAGCCAAAGGGGCATCCATATTGGGCGTTCTAAAAATGACTAGACCATTGGTATTTAGACCTGAACGAACCATCTTTAAAAAATTGACCAGTTCGTTTTTGGCAAGGTGTTCAATCAAATCAACAGCGAAAATCACATCATACGTTTCTTGCTTGTCCTTCAGATAATCGTTCACATCAGCCTGTTCAATTCCTGTTACGCCAAAAACACCAGCCATCTTCACTTGTTCGACACTTAAATCAATGCCACTGGTTTTTGAATACCCTAAATTATTCAGTGCTTTAATCAAAGAGCCTGTCCCACAACCAATGTCCAAAATTTTCACTTCCTTATTTGAAGGCATTAAGTGTTTAAACTCACGTTCAAAATATCGCACTTGTTGATTAAAGTGTTGAATTTGAACCGATTGATCCTGCTTCCCTGAATGGGTAGAGTAATAATTTTGATATAACGTTTCGCGATATTTATGCATGTCGAATCGTTTGCAAACATAGCTTATTTTTGCCTATGCTTCGTTTGGCAATACAGGAAAATAGAATTGAAGCTGGCTGCGATGAGGCCGGACGTGGATGCATTGCAGGACCGGTTTGTGCCGCTGCAGTTATTCTACCAGAAAAGCACGGAATTGTTGGACTAAACGATTCTAAGAAACTGTCTAAATCCAAACGAGACAAGCTACGTTCACAAATCGAAAAAAAAGCAATCGCATGGTCTGTTGCCATGGTTTGGGAAAAAGAAATTGATCAGATAAACATTCTTAATGCCTCTATCAAAGCGATGCATATTGCCTTAGACGGTTTAGAGGCAAAACCCGAATTTATTGCTGTTGATGGAAATCGCTTTAAACCCTACGCTACAATTCCACATGAGACTATTATAAAAGGCGATGGTAAATATCTCCATATCGCTGCAGCATCAGTATTAGCCAAAACACATCGGGATGCCTATATGAAAGATCTGCATGAAAATTTTCCTGAATACAATTGGCAAAAAAACAAAGGCTACCCAACCGTGGAGCATCGCATCGCGGTAATTCAATTCGGTTTAACGCAGCATCATAGAAAATCATTCAAAACAACTGACCCACAGCTCAAGTTATGGACAAAAGAAAAATCCTCATAATTCTTATCCTCAGCGTTTTATCTCAGGCAGCTACTGCTCAAAACGATTATTACATCGGTTTAGATATCGGACCTAAATTTGACTACTATAAACTGGCTACAGGAGGCGCCCGTCCTTATCACCCCAGTATTAAAATATACAATCAAATGGCAGCCACTTTTGGCGTTGTTGCTGGAGCTTTAGTAGAGGAAAAATACCAAGTTGAGGTCGGCATTTACAAATCAGACTATCGGGTAAACATCGACCTCTTAACAGAAAGTGGTGACGTGTATTTTGCCAATACACCAATCAATACTTTCACCTCCTACATGATCCCATTTAATTTTAACGCTGTTAAGACATGGCAGGGAAAATACGAACCACGGCATCTGATTTACGGTACTGGAGTTACGCTGTTGGCGGGAACAAAAATGGGGTTGACTGAAACCTTCTTTAGTCCAGAAGTACCTATCAATCCTTTAAACGCATCAGCTGGTTCAATAGCGTATGTCATATCCGACAACACCTTTGATGCTAAGATAGTTATGCTAAATCTGAACATAAGTTACCAATACCCTATAAATGAAGTGGTTAACATAAACGTTGGCATGAATTCGAAACTTGGTATTGCGGGTAACAATTATTTCGATATTACGCATAGAACGCCAAATCACGCATCGGTGAAAAATTCGATATTTACCACTGGTACAAGTCTTCAATTTAATATCGGTTTCCGTTACTTTTTGGATGCAGAAGAAGAAACTATGTGACAAACTTATTGTTACTTTGAATAGTATAACGATTTGAAAAAACAGAGAACGCTAGATAAAAACCACCTTACGAGAAGGGAAAAGTGGCGAGAAATAATCTTTGAAGCCGACACCCCTGACGCAAGGCTATTTGACGTAATCCTTTTATGGGGAATTGTCATCAGTGTATTCGTCATCATGTTGGACAGTGTGCAAACTATCTCTGCACCTGTATCTCGAGTTCTTCAATATCTCGAATGGTTTTTCACTATTGTTTTTAGCATAGAATATTTTTTACGTATTTATCTGAGCAAAAAACCAAGGAAGTACATCCTAAGCTTTTGGGGAATTATTGATTTACTTAGCACGATTCCGACTTATTTAAGCTTGTTTATTAGCGGCACGAAATACTTACTCATTATTCGGGTTTTAAGGTTGTTACGTGTATTCAGAATTTTCCGATTAAGTCGCTATAGTAAAGAAGCCAATAGTCTTGGCAAAGCCTTGAAAGCAAGCAGTAATAAAATTACCGTGTTTTTTGGATTCATTCTTATTCTAGTAATCTTGATGGGTACAGTGATGTATATCATTGAAGGGGCCGAACACAACTATGAGTTGAACGAGGAAAACAAATTTTCGAGCATACCTGCAAGTATCTATTGGGCCGTCGTAACAGTTACCACCGTGGGTTATGGCGACATCACCCCAAGTACCATTTTAGGCAAATTCTTATCATCAGCCTTAATGATAATTGGTTATGCCATCATTACAGTGCCTACGGGCATTGTAACCGTAGAATTCGCTGATCAGAAGCGTGGCAAAAATCCGTGTAGACATTGTGAAACAAACAATGAAAAGGATGCGTTGTTTTGTAAAAACTGTGGCGAGTCAATGTCGAATACGCCATAGTTATCGATTTCATGGATTTAAAGGAAAACGAAGATTATTACATCAACGCTGATGGATTGTTGGTAATGACTGAAGCATACCACTTAAAACGTGGAACATGTTGTGGTAAAAAATGCAAACATTGTCCTTACGAGCACGTGAATGTGCCCCGGTGGCGCAGGTAATTAGTTAAACCGAATTGCCTTTACCGGCGAAATAACGCGTACCATAACAGCAGGTATAAGCATCATTAACATACTTATCACAAGCGTCCCTACATTGAGATATGCTATAGTTTCCCACGATATTTGAACGGGCACTGTAGCCATATAATACGTTTCTTCAGGCAGGGTTATCAGTCCAGTTTTTAACTGTAGCCATGCTAAGCCAAGACCCAAGGCATTTCCAATGATTAACCCAGGAATAACCATCGACAGCCCTTTTAGTAAAAACACGCGAACAACTTGACCATTATTAGCCCCTAAACTCTTTAGAATTCCAATCATTTGAGTTCTATCTACAATGAGAATAAGGAATGCCGTTATCAGATTAACCACAGAAACTATGGTCATTAAAATGATGATAATAAGCGCATTAGAGTCAACAATTTGTAACCACTTGAATATAACTCCGTGTTTTTCTTCAATATTTTCAGCCCTTAGTTTTATTCCAATTTGGTCGTCAACCCAATCGGTCATGGCTTCCATTTGTGTTAAATCTTTAATATTGATCTCGAAGCCACTTACTTGGCTATAATCTGTTGTATAAATGCGTTGAATTACACGTAAATCTGTAAAACAAATTGTTTTATCAAACTCCCCTAACCCCGTGCTAAAAATACCGACAAGACGCATTCGTCGTCTTCTCACTTTTGTATCCTGGATAAAAAACACTTCTAAATTTTGCCCTGTGTCTATTTGTAGCTTTTCAGCAACTTTTTGAGACAAAACAAACTCATAGGTATCTACCGTATCAGACAACAAAGGCAACCGACCTCGTTGTAGGTTTGAAGCAATAAATGACCAATCATACTCAACTCCTACACCTTTAAACACCATACCCTCAATTTCCTTTTGGGTATTGATAATCCCTGCCTTCAAGCAAAATGGAGCAACCGAAGTCACTTCTGGATGCGCCTTTACTATCGGAATAAATTCTTGATCAAGTGGTATTAAACGCAGCTCTCTGCTTTGGTTTAAATCTAAGTTACGCACATGAATATGTCCGTCGAACCCTACAATTTTGTTTTTTATCTCTGATTGGAAACCTTTAACCACCCCAACAGCCAAGAGCATAACAGCCAAACTGATGCCAACGGCAGCGATGGCCAAACGTATGATTAACCGAGTGAACGATTTACCAGAATCAGTGGCTAATTTTTTCCCGACGAAATAGCTAAAATCCATACTTTCGAAACGTACAAAATGCGCTCAGCGTTCAAAAATGCATAAAATTGGCCTTTTAGCTTCCATTCTTTTCGCCTTTAATTTTTCTGCCTGCGGAGAATTGAAAAATTCGACCACAGAACATAGAACCAATCTACCTGAGGTTTCCGACAAAATTACACCTACAATTCAAGTTGGTGCATCGCAACTTGAAACATACTTACCCTTATTAGAAGGAAAAAAGGTGGCAATGATGGTGAATCAAACGAGTATGGTTGACCAATCGCATGTGGTAGATACGCTACTTCAATGGGGCGTTGACATTGTCAAAATATTTGCTCCTGAACATGGATTTAGAGGTGATCATAGCGCTGGAGCTCATGTTAAAAGCACAGTGGACACAAAAACAGGTTTACCCATAGTCTCGCTATATGGTAAATCTCGGAAACCATCAGCGGCCATGATGGAAGGAATCGACGTTGTGGTATTCGACATTCAAGATGTTGGGGTACGGTTTTACACCTATATTTCTAGTATGCACTACCTGATGGAAGCATGCAAAGAAAACAACTTAGAAATGATGGTATTAGATCGTCCAAACCCAAATGGTCATTACGTTGACGGCCCCGTATTGGACATTAAATACAAATCATTTATTGGTATGCACCCTGTCCCGTTGGTACACGGTATGACTGTAGGAGAGTTTGCGACCATGATAAACGGAGAAAAGTGGCTGACTGGAGGTGACACATGTAAATTGACGGTAATAAAATGTCAAAATTACACCCACGATTCCATGTTTAGATTGCCTATTCGACCTTCACCAAACTTACCAACTATGGAGTCTATTTATCTATATCCATCACTCGGTTTATTTGAAGGAACGAATATTAGCATCGGCAGAGGTACCGACAAACCATTTGAGGTAATTGGTCGACCAGTAAAGTATTCTAAGGACAAAGACGCACATACTTCAGAAAGCACAAAAGCCCCGTATTCATTTACTCCAAAATCGATACCCGGGGTATCCGACCACCCTAAACATGAGGGAGTTGAGTGTTTTGGGTTACAATTAACAGATTACACAAATACCCACTTAGTCCCATCTAAACGCATTTATCTAAACTGGATTATTGATTTATATCAAACAAATAATACCGCCGACGTGGGTCCATTCTTTAAATCATTTTTCACCAAATTAACAGGTGGTCCAGAGCTACAAAAGCAAATTGAAACTGGTGTTTCGCAATCAGATATTTACAAAAGTTGGGAACCTGGTCTTGTGAAATTTCATACAGTCAGATCTAAATACCTGTTATATTAACAGAAATAATCGGCTAACTTTTACGTTATTTGACTACGTAAAACTAGTAATCTATGTTCCGACTTTTTATAGTCACAGCATTAACAATTATCCACCTTTCAAGCTTTGCTCAACTTGGGGGAAGTCAATCATTTGCCTTTGTAAATATTGACCCTACTGCACGAACCGCAGCTTTGGGCTCTAGCACCATGGCAGATTTCAAAAATGACATTGGAATCGGATACCACAACCCGGCTGGATTAAATGCATCGATGGACAACATAGCTGGTTTATCGTACAACAATTATTTCGCTGACATCAATAGTGGATTTGGTGGATTCGTAAAACATTTCAAATCTCACGGAACGGTGAGCGGTACCATCACCTATACCGATTATGGGCACTTTGATGAGACCGACGAAACCGGAAAAATTATTGGCCAGTTTTGGGCCCAAGACTACGTGTTTCAATTGGGATACGGGAATGTATGGGAACGTGATACGCATTTTACCTATGGAACCAATGTAAAGTTCCTGTATTCGGTATACGAGAAATATGTGGCCACAGCATTTGCTGTAGATTTTGCAGGCGCCTATCACCGACCTGATAAAAAATTCCATGCCTCCTTATTGATTCGAAATTTGGGCTACAATGTAATCCCTTACGTTACTGAACGGGTTGATTTACCCTTTGATATTCAAATGGGGTTCTCCAAAAAGCTACAACACAACCCATTGAAAATGACCGTTGTTGCACACAATCTGCAACAGTTTGACATCA
>ERZ1047821.2508-NODE-2508-length-11074-cov-5.081223_pt1 | contig 11074 bp, 8 predicted proteins | sample MGYA00383096_ERZ1047821 | MGnify/ENA primary metagenome ERZ1047821 (study PRJEB29581, sample SAMEA5548366) | metagenome | biome: marine; feature: coastal; material: water | depth 25 m | study: Short-term variability in the microbial, nano- and picoplankton... | reverse complement strand
AATTTTTTGAAAAAAATCATTTTTAATTAAACGGACAGGCGTTAATTCTTTTAGGGTCAGTTTGGTGTCTCCTTCCTTACAGTTTAATACGGCATTTTTGAAATTAATATGCGCACTTGATTCTTTACTTACGACGAACCTACTTCCAATTTGTACAGCATCGGCGCCAAGAGCAATACAAGCAAGCATTGATCTTCCTTCTGCGATTCCTCCGGCAGCGATTACAGGAATAGAAACGGCTTTTTTGACCATTGGAATAAGACACAATGTGGTTGTTTCATCGTGCCCGTTGTGTCCGCCAGCTTCAAAGCCTTCTGCAACGATGGCATCTACGCCTGCGAGTTCTGCTTTTAATGCAAACTTTACACTTGACACTACATGAACAACGGTTATTCCATTCGATTTCAATAGAGAAGTATAAGTTTTAGGATTACCTGCTGATGTAAATACAATTGAGACCTTATGCTTAATAATCAAATTGATGTGCTCTTCAATATTAGGGTAGAGCATTGGAAGATTTACTGCAAATGGTTTATCAGTATTATTTTTGCATTTCTTTATTTGTTCATCTAAAACATCAGGGTACATTGATCCAGATCCAATTATTCCTAATCCTCCTGCATTTGATACTGCAGAAGCCAATTCCCAGCCTGAGCACCAGATCATACCTGCCTGAATTAATGGATATTTAACTTTAAAAAGCGTTGTGATTACTGAACCCATAAGGTGATTTTTATTTTTCTAAAACGAAAATAATTAATTATAATCTATCAGGCTCAAAAGCCATGAACAATAAGTTATATTTTTGAAATATTTTGTTGTATCTTAGCTACTACTTACACTTTTCATGAAAACGATACTTCTTTCCATTTTTTGCGTTTTAGCTGGGTTACAATTTCTAAGAGCACAAGCTGTTCATGCAGATGATTTAAATCATCATAAGCATGAGCATTCATCCGCAAAGTCAAATCTTCTTGAGAATAAAGGGCAATGGCCTTCACCAGTGCTTTTTCAGTCCTCTATTGATGGTGGGAAGGTTTGGGTTCAGCAAAACAAGTTTGTTTACCATCTTCAGGATTTTTCTTCCATGCACGAAAACCACACTAATTTTAGGAATTCGAATCCGAGGACCGATATACGCGAAGAGGTTGTCCATCTCAATTTTGTAGGCAGCAATGAGGTTTCAAGTATTGAAAAGCATGATGAAAGCAAATTTTATTTTAATTATTTTAGAGGGAATGACCGCTCCAAATGGGCTTCAAATGTGCATTCTTATGGCAATTCGATATTAAAAAATATATACGATGGTATTGATTTAAATGTGCAAAATAAGGACGGAGTATTTAAATATGAATTTTTGATTTCTCCATATCAATCACACGGGATAATTCAATTGAATTATGCAGGTCAAGAGTCGATAAATTTAAATTCAGCGGGAGACATTGAAATCACAACAAAACTTGGTAAAATATTCGAAGAGCATCCATACGCATACCAGTTAATTGATGGTGATAAAATTGAAGTATCCTGCGATTTTATTTTAAATGGCGATAATGTTTCGTTTGAGCTAGGTAGTTATGATGAAAGTAAAGTCTTAATTATTGATCCGGTGCTTATTTTTGCAACTTATAATGGTGCCAACTCTGATAATTTTGGAATGACAGCAACCTATGGCTATGACGGATCGGCATACGCCGGAGGAATGGTTTATGGGAACAATTATCCCACACCAAGTGCAACGGCCTATGACATTAATTCCAACTTCACCGTACTTGCGGGGGCTTATGGAGTGACAGATGTATTTATCACCAAATATTCTGCAGATGGTGCAAATATGCTGTGGAGTACTTTTTTAGGTGGAGGAAATAACAATGCAGGAACGGAAGCTGCGCATAGCTTAATTTGTGACCTTAACGATAATATTTACGTTTTTGGATCGACTTCAAGTGCAGATTTTCCAACGAGCTCAGGAGCTTATGATGCTACACATAATGGAGGAACAGCAGCTCAGCTTCAATGGAATGGAGTAACTCACAACAACCAAGGAGTTGATCTCTATGTATCAAAATTTAGCGCAGACGGAACAACATTAATGGGTTCAACTTACGTTGGAGGCTCAGGTAATGATGGGATGAATTATGAAGCCGCCTTGTTACCTTATAACAATGTTGGTGCTTACACCGGAATTGTCTCCAATTATGGAGATCAATTTAGAGGAGAGATAACTCTAGACGACGCAAATAATGTTGTTGTGGCGTCTTGTACTAAATCAACCAATTTTCCTACCGTTAATGCTTTTCAGAACAATAATGCAGGAAATCAAGATGGGGTTGTATTTATGCTTTCATCAGATTTCACTCAACTATTATTTTCTAGCTATTATGGTGGTTCTCAGGATGATGCTTGCTATTCAGTTAAAATGGACCTGAGTGGAAATGTGGTGTTTGCTGGGGGAACGGAATCAAATAATATTCCTGGTACGGCAGGTGGTTTTCAGCCTAATAATGGAGGAGGGTCAACCGATGGTTTTGTTGTAAAGGTACCTTCATCGGGAAATAGTATAATGAATGCCAGTTATATTGGAATGAACGAATATGATCAGGTATTTTTTGTAGAGATTGATCGTATTAATAATGTATTTCTTCTAGGTCAATCTGTTGGAGGAAATTTCCCCATCAATAATGCAGCATATTCAAACGGTGCAAGCAGTAATTTTGTAATCAAACTAGATTCTTTGCTTTCAACAAATTTAGCATCTACTCGATTTGGTAACGGTAGTCCAGATATACAAATATCACCTGCTGCTTTTCTTGTTGACAATTGTGGTAATATTTATATTTCAGGATGGGGTGCAAATATTCTTCAGGCCAATACCCAACTTAATGGTATGCCAGTCACAGTAGATGCCCTTCAAGCTACACCGGCGGGTGGTGCAGATTTTTATTTGATGGTTATGGCGGCGGACATGTCAAATATTTTATATGGGTCCTATATTGGTGGAGCAACTTCTGATGAGCATGTAGATGGAGGTACCTCTCGATTTGATAAAAATGGAATTGTATACCAATGTGTTTGTGCTGGGTGTGGAGGAAATGATGATTTCCCAACAACTCCGGGGGCATGGTCTTCCGTAAATAATAGTTCTAATTGTAATGCAGCTGTATATAAATTTGATTCAGGATTATTGCCACTGGCAGAATTTACAGTGGATCAAACAATTGGGTGTAATGACTTCACAGTATCTTTTGACAATACATCTTCAGAAAGTGATACCTATTTATGGGATTTTGGTGATGGTGTTTTAGACTCTACAACATACAACCCTGTGATTACTTACACGGAGGCAGGAACTTATGAAATCAACCTTTTTGTAACTGACAGTATATGTCAGCTTACGGATACTGCCCAAATCATGGTTGTCGTAATTGATTCTGTTATTGCTGAAGTTATCGATCCAATCAACATTTGTAACAATGACCCTTTTGATATGTCAGTCAATACGTATGGAACAGCCAATACATTTATTTGGTCACTTAATCCTGATTTTTCGAGTCCTCTTAATAATCCAGGTGACTCTCTGATAACGGTAAGCAATCAAGGGGTATATTATATTCAGGTGAGTAATGGTTTCTGTACCACTCAAGACACCGTTAATGTTTTATTTGATGTGCCTCCCGAAGCAGATTTCACCTTAAGCGATACTATAGGGTGTTCTCCATTGACAATCAGTTTTGATAACCTTTCTGTGCAGACCAGTTACTTCTTGTGGGATTTTGGGAATGGGAATGTAGATTCTACAATTTTTGAACCAACCATAGAATATAGCTCCCCAGGAACATACAATGTCTCATTATACATCTACGATTCGATTTGTGGAGTATCGGATACAACAGAGTCAATTATTACTATTGTTCCTGATGTGACTATTGTGAGTATGGATTCAGTTCTTGTATGCAATCAGCCGAATACATCTTTGATGGCCAATTCTGACGGCACAGCAAATACTTTTGTATGGTCGGATGTGTCAGACTTTTCAACGATACTTAACCCTGCCAATGATTCTACGATAGTTGTTTCAAATGCCGGCACCTATTATGTGCAGTTGAGTAATGGTTATTGTACTATAGACGATAGTGTTTTTGTTGATTTTAGTGAAGAACCAATTGCAGACTTTTCTTTGGATAATTTCCAAGGTTGTTCACCCGTTGATGTCATTTTCACAAATAACTCCTTGCCAGACTCCGATTTTATGTGGGATTTTGGTAACGGTGTTTTGGATTCATTAAATTTTGATGCATCAGCAACCTATATTAGCCAAGGGACGTATGAGGTGATCTTATATATTTACGATGACATTTGTGGGGTTTTTGATGCTGATACGGCAATTGTAACGGTTACACCACAACCGACAATTGATTTAATTGATCTTGTCGAATTGTGTATTCCAGTACCCACGACATTAAGTCCAGCAACAACGGGAGCAAGCCAATTTATTTGGTCTTCGAATAATTTATTTTCAGATACTATTAATAATGACTTAAACAATCCCAATGTCTTAATCGATATTCCAAATGCTGGTTATTATTTTATTGAAGCAAGTAATGACGATTGTTTTGTCATAGATAGTGTATTTTTCGTTTTCATTGAACCAGAACTCGCTTTGAATTCACAAGATTCAATTTGTGTTGGAGATATAATAGATGTTTCAGTGACCAACCTGAATCCATCTATTTCTCTTGATTATGAATGGCAACCTTCTTCTGTTTTGATTAATCCGGGCAATTCGTCTACCGTTCAAGGCAGCCCAACATTTTCTCAATATATTTATATTACGGGTACTTCTCCTGAAGGATGTGTAGTTGAGGACTCTATTTTTATTAATGTTTCAGATATTGATTCAACATTGGTCATAGCATCAGCCTCAGAATATGGCGTACCTCCAGGATCAACCGTTACGTTATTTGGATCGCCTTCAGGGCTGTCATCTTATCAATGGACTCCGGAAACAGGTCTGAATGCGCCTACAAATCAACAAACGGATGCCGTAATAGATGAAGACATCATCTATACCTTATCTGTTTCAGATGGAATATGTACGAGAGAGGATACAGTAGAAATTAAGATTTACGAAATTATTTGTGAGGACCCTTATGTTTTTGTGCCGAACGCATTTTCTCCCAATGGAGATGCAAATAATGATGTGCTTTATGTTAGAGGATTATACATCGAAAAAGTTATCTTTAGGATCTTTGATCGTTGGGGAGAAATGGTTTTTGAATCAACAGATGTAAGTATTGGTTGGGATGGTTCTTTTAGAGGAGTCCAATTACAGCCAGATGTGTATGACTATTATCTTGATGTGACCTGTGTAGGAGGATTGAAATCAATAGTTAAAGGAAATATAACTTTAATGAGGTAGAATGAAAAAAATTATTACGACTAAATCTGAAAAATTTCTTGAAAAATATTTAAATAATCCAAGTCCAACTGGTTTTGAGTCTGAAGGTCAAAAGTTATGGTTGGAGTATATGAAGCCCTATGTGGATGATTATATTGTTGACAATTATGGAAGTGTTGCGGGAATTATTAATCCAGGTAAAAAGTATAAAGTCGTTATTGAGGCACATGCGGATGAGATCTCTTGGTTTGTTCATTACATTACAAAAGATGGATTTATATACCTGATGCGTAATGGAGGTTCTGATCATATGATTGCACCTTCTAAAAGAGTCAATATACATACGGATAAAGGAATTGTTAAAGCAGTTTTTGGATGGCCTGCCATTCACATGCGCAAAGGAAAAGAAGAAACACCAAGTCTTAAAAACATCTTTTTAGACTGTGGATGTAAAACCAAAGAAGAGGTTGAAGCTTTAGGGGTTCACGTTGGCTGTGTTGCTACTTTTGAAGATGAATTTATGATTCTTAACAAGAATAAATATGTTGGTCGTGCTCTTGACAATAGAATGGGTGGATTTATGATTGCTGAAACTGCTCGTTTGCTTAAAGAATCAAAAACCAAATTGCCTTTTACCCTGTATGTTGTGAATTCCGTTCAGGAAGAAATTGGTTTGAGAGGAGCTCAAATGATTGCTCAAAGAATTAAACCAGATGTTGCATTGGTTACAGATGTTTGTCACGATACCAATACTCCAATGGTCAGTAAAATTGAAAATGGAGATTTAAAATCCGGTGATGGACCAGTTTTAACCTATGGGCCAGCGGTTCAAAATAATTTTTTAAAGCAAATTATTTCTACTGCTGAAAAGAAGAATATCCCTTTTCAACGTGCTGTTGTTTCACGATCAACAGGAACCGATACTGATGCTTTTGCCTATTCCAATGAAGGTGTAACAAGTGCATTGATTTCATTGCCTTTGCGATATATGCATACCACTGTTGAAATGGTTCATAAGGACGATGTTGAAAATAGCATTCGAATGTTAATTGAGACGGTAAAGTCCATCAAAAATGGTCAGGATTTCAGGTACTTGAAGTAGACGATAGATATTAAGACCAATTGTTTATTTAAATAATGAAAATATGAAGCTAAGAACCTTACTATTGTCATCATTCATTTTGTTTTTTGGTAACGATTTATTGAGTCAAGAAGATAAAGATTCTGAGTTTAAAGTCGGTTTGGGTATTTCTCTTTTTAATATTGCGGATTATGAATGGGATTATGAGAGTGCAAGCTCAAATGACATCTACATAACAATTGACTTAAATGATAAATTTAGAATAGAGCCTAGCATTGGTTTTGCAATCTCTAATTATTCAGAATCGTTTTCTGCAGGGATTGGTGGATTTGGGAAAAGCATGATCTCTGATTTTAATTTGTTATACGGTTTGAGGTTGGGTTATAACAGCAATGAAATACTGACGGTCGCTCCTACAGTGGCAGGTGAATATTATTTCATCAAACACTTCAGCATAGGATGCGAAGTTCAACTGAGAGGATTGATCTATGAAGGAGAGTTAGCGGCTTACACAAGGTCTTCTCTTCTTGTTCGATTTTATTTTTAGCTGTGAGAATTAACTTAATTTTGATAAAAAGGTAAACTTTCAAATGAAAAAAAACACTATTCCTACAAATCAACTTATTCGATATGCAATATTGGTTTATTGGTCTATTTTTTGGCTATTTAATATTGTAGACAAGTTTATAGGTGGGAGTCATTTTCTTTGGGTAGGACGTGATCGTTTTGCACAATTTCAAAGATTTTTTGCTTCTGCAGGAATAGATTCTCCGTTTATTGCCGATTTCGCTCTTGTAGTTGCTGCGGGCTTAGAGATTTTTGCATTTGTGTTTTTTACAGGTGCTCTCATTCATTATTTTAAGAATAGATTCGACGCTGCTCGTTCTTGGTTCTTGGCGGGCATATGTTTTACGCTTATTACCTTTACTATTTTTTCCATTGGCGACCATGTTTTTGGGGATCGCTTTGAACTCTTAGAACATACACTTTTTTGGTTTCTAACACTATTCTCATGGGTTGTTTTTATTCGATTGGAACGCAGTACATCCTCTGATGAATTGGTAATAAAAAAGAAACAGCTTATAACGGCATCAGTTCTATCTGTAATGCTCGTTGTGGTCACAAGTATTTCAATTTTCAATTACAATACAAATTTCTTTTCGAGAAGAACAGATGCAATCGAGGCTCAAAAAGTAGGTGATAACATATATAAGGTTTCGTTTCCATTTCTTGGGGGCAGTACGGTATTTGAAAAAACAATAGATAAGTTCAAAAAAGAAAACCCCTCAAAAAAGATTAATCATATTTATACAGTTCCGAATGAATTGAGGTTGAAAAAAGCTGATGCCCTTATTTTTTACATTGTAACGGAGGACAAAGAATGAAAGAAAAAACCATCATAAGATTTTCTATCCTGATTTTCTGGACATTTTTCTGGGGGCTTAGTGTTTTAGATAAAATCATTCCAGATGTACATAACTTGTGGGTAGGTAAAGACTTTTTTGCATTGTTTGTTAAGTTTTTTGGTTCTCTAGGACTTAAAAATCCAATTTTTGCGACTATGGCTTTGGCGTCAGTCTCTGCTTTAGAAGTGGTAAATTTTGTGTTTTATTTGCTTTCTCTTGTCAATTTCGCAAAAGGAAATAAGTCTTTAACTGAAAAATGGTTTTTCCGTGCAGTCTTTTCATCGCTTACTCTATTTAGTTTGTTTTCAATCGCGGATCAAGTATTCGGAGATCGTTTTCAATTGTTAGAACACGGCTTGTTTTGGTTGATTCTCATTGCTTCATGGATACTGTTTAAGTACATTTCTGACTCAGATGAAAAGTCATTCTCATTGGGTTTCTCTAAAGATGTAAAGATTGCTGTCATTATAGGCATATGTATTACGGCAATTACTTCGATTTCAATTATGAATTTTTCGAATAAAACATTTTCAAATGTGGATACTCCGGTGAGCGGGAAAGAGGTAGTTGACGGCGTGTACAAGTTTGATTTTCCTTTTTTGGCAGATAAGCTAGTTTGGGAGAAAACAATAAACAATTTCAAGAAAGACCATCCAGAGCTAAGAATAAATTATATCTACACAGGTCCTTCAGAGCTCAACTCTAAAAAGAAAACGCATATGCTGTTATATGTTTTCACTGAAAAAAGAGATATTATTCAATTCAAAGAAAAATAACGATTAAACAAATTTGAATTCTTACGTGTTCAATCAATATGTCAAAAACAAGATGGCAAGATTGGATTGAGTTGTCTTTTTCTAGGGTATTTTCTGATAAGAATAAAAATGCCATTGAGAGATTTACGATCAATGTGTCGATTTTTGGCTTCATAATACACCTTCTTCTCATCTTAGGAAAGAAATATGATGTCTTTCATTCTAGAATTGATAATATTCTACTTACTGATCCTATATCAGCCATCTATACTCCATTTTCGATAATATTAATATATGAGATATATCTCCTCATTCATTATCTTCCCAGGTCCTTTACAACTTCCGTTTCAAAACAATTTGAAATTATCTCTCTTATCGTAATTCGGCGAATATTTGCTGATATTCCTCATATTGAGATAACAGCATCTTGGCTTAATTCACCTAGTAACTTGCAACTTATATATGATTTGATTGGAATTCTAATTCTATTTTTTCTAATCTTTCTTTTTAATAAAAGTCGTAATAAAATTATGCCTTCGCGCCTTACCAATAATCTCCGACGTTTTGTCAATTCTAAACGGGCAATAAGTCTGGTGCTTCTGCCAGTTTTAGCCCTAACGAGTGCATACACATTAATTTCTTGGATTCACATGCAGTTTTTTAGTCCATCGATAATTAATTCATTCCAGCTCAATGCGATTTTTTACAATGAATTCTTTACCATTTTGATTTTAGCTGATGTCTTTATTTTATTGCTTTCATTTCAGTACACGGAACGATACTCTCAGCTCATTCGAAATACTGGTTTTGTAATATGTACCATATTAATTCGCTTATCCTTTTCTACAAATGGCTTGACCAATATTGCCTTAATTGTATCAAGTGTGATCTTTGGTTTATTGGTACTTCGAATTTATCAGGCAACGGAGCATTTAGAAGAGAAAATCGCTTGACGTTCAGTTCATTTTAATTCCAGCTTCGAAATGGAGGTTTAGAGCAGTGTGATTTTACTGCCATCAACCTTAATAACGTCTCCCTGAATACATTTGGCACGCCTTCGCAGCTCTACCTCACCATTTCTTATTACTTCTCCATCATCCACGATCATCTTCGCATGGCCGCCTGTTTGAGCAATACTGAGGGCTTTAAGTAGCGCCATAAGTTCGATGTAATCGCCAATAATTTTGAATTCGATATTATTTTCCATTGAGCTCCATGGCTTTTAGGGTATTCATCATTAATGATGCGATTGTCATTGGACCAACTCCTCCTGGAACAGGAGTGATGTAACTTGATTTCGGTGCTACTTCGGCAAAATTCACGTCACCAACCAATCTCCAGCCTCTTTCTCGGGATGAATCATTAACACGAGTTGTACCTACATCGATAATTACCGCTCCGTTTTTTACCATGTCTGCTGTTACGAATTCAGGTTTTCCTATGGCTGCCACTAGAATATCAGCTTGAACACACAGCTCTTTTAAATTTTGGGTGCGAGAATGAGCCAGGGTAACAGTACAATTTCCAGGATTTGAATTTCTGCTGAGCATGATACTCAAGGGTGTTCCTACAATGTTACTTCTTCCTAAAACGACACAATGTTTTCCCGAAGTTTCTATTTTGTTTCTCTTAAGAAGTTCCATAATTCCTGCAGGAGTTGCAGGTAAAAAACCTGGGAGATTTAATAACATATTCCCTAGGTTCATCGGGTGGAAACCATCCACATCCTTATTCGGGCTAATATGATCTGTTATTTTTGTTTCGTTGATGTGTTTGGGGAGTGGGAGCTGAACAATAAATCCATCAATCTCTTCATCATTATTGAGTTCTTCAACCTTGCTCAATAGCTCTTCTTCAGTAACCGAATCATCAAATCGAATTAATGAGCTATTAAAACCAATCTCATCACATGCTTTAACTTTTGCTCCAACGTAAGACATTGATCCTCCATCATTTCCAACTAGTATAGCGGCGAGGTGAGGAACCTTCATGCCTTTTTGTTTACGATCAGTTACTGCTGTTTTTAATTCTGCTCTAATCTCTTCTGCCGTTGTCTTTCCGTTAAGTCTTTGCATATGGTTTTTTTTACAAAGATAATAAGCCTTCTATTTACGAAGTAGTATTTCGTCGTATCTTTGTCAAAAACTATTCAACAATGAAGTATATATATTCAACTTTTTTAATATTTGCCTCTTTAGTATCATACGCACAAACTGAATATAATGGATCAGAGATCGGCGTAGAACTCCATGGTGGAGCTTCTAATTTGGGGGGGACTTTTAGTATTGGACTAAAGTATGCTGCTATTTTCAATGAAAATTTTGCCGCAGGGCCGTCTTTTCGCTTAAATAGAATTTGGAATAATAATCTTGGAGTATCCACAAGTGCGAATAATTGGGGCGGAGGAATTTGGGCTCACGCTAGATATAAAAAT